>Ga0299912_10002318_pt1 | contig 15571 bp, 12 predicted proteins | sample RVTome_2_FD_207667 | JGI IMG/M metagenome (GOLD analysis project Ga0299912, IMG submission 207667) | Soil microbial communities from uranium-contaminated site in the Upper Colorado River Basin, Wyoming, United States - RVT95D214 (version 2) ... | reverse complement strand
GAGCTCTTCAAGAAGGACCCCGGGACCGAAGCCGTCGTCCTGATCGGCGAGATCGGCGGCACGGCCGAGGACGAGGCCGCCGCCTATATCCAAAAGGGCTACGGCAAGCCGGTCGTCGGCTTCATCGCCGGACAGACCGCCCCGCCCGGCCGGCGGATGGGACACGCCGGCGCCATCATCGCGGGAGGGAAAGGAACGGCCAAGGAAAAGATGGACGCCCTCCGGGCCGCCGGCGCCCATGTCGCCGTCAGCCCGGCCGAAATTGGAGACAAGCTCCGAGAGTCCTTATCCCGACGCTCCTGACTCGCCCTCCTCCTGGTCCCGGGCGGCCAAGGCCTTGACGACGATTTTCCGGAGGTCGGAGGGCAGGAACGGCTTGGGCAGAAAATCGAACGCTCCGATCTGCATGGCCTGGAGGGTATTCTTCATCGTCGGGTACCCCGTGACCATGATGATGCGGGCCGAGGAATTTTTGGCCTTGATCGACCTCAGCAGATCCAGTCCGTTCAGGCCCGGCATCATCAGGTCGACGACCATCACCTCATAATCCTTATTCTCATCCATCCGCAAGGCCTCTTCCCCGCTCAAGGCGATGTCGATATCGTACTCTTCGCAGAGGAGCGCTTGCCGGATGCTCCTGCAGACCGTCGCCTCATCGTCGACGACGAGAATCCTTTTTTTGGCCGGATGTGTCATGGTCCTCCACCTTCTCGTTCGGATTCTTCATTGCTGACCGCCAGGGGGATCCGGACGGTGAACGCCGACCCCCGCCCGACCTCGCTCTGGACGTCGATCGATCCGCCCCGCTGCCGGATGATTCCGTAGCTGACGGCTAAGCCCAACCCCGTCCCAAAGCTCTTGGTCGTGAAGAACGGATCGAACAGGTTGGGTATGATGTCCTTGGGGATCCCGACCCCCGTATCGGAAAAGACGATCTCGATGCCCGTGCCGTCGCGGCTCAAACGGCTCGCCACTGAGAGCGCCCCCCCCTTCGGCATGGCCTCGCAGGCGTTGATGGCGAGGTTGGAGAAGACTTGCAGAAACTTGTTCTTGTCGAGGTCGATCGGCGGAAGCGAGGGATCGAGCTGCTTTTCGATACGGATATTCCGGACCGAGGCCTGCTTTTCCAGGAGCTGGAGGGTCCGCTCGAGAATATCGTTGATGTCGCTGGGGACCGACCGGGAAGGCGTCAAACGGGCGAAATCGAGCAGGCCCTTCACGATCTGGGCGCAACGCGATGTTTCATCGGCGATGAGCGTGAGGGACTCCCGGCTCTCGGGCCGGTCGCCGCTCTTCTCGAGCAGGAGATGGGTGTGGATCAGGATCGAGGTCAAGGGATTGTTGATCTCGTGGGCCACGCCGGCCGCGATTTTACCGAGCGAAGCCAGCTTCTCGGATTGGATGAGCTGGTCCTGGGTCTCGCGGAGCTGCCGGGTCCGCTCCTCGACCCTCCGTTCAAGCGTCCGGCCCCACTGGGTCAAGTCCTCGCGGGCATTCCGCAGGTTCTCGGTCATCAGATTGAACGCCCGGGCCAATTGACCGATCTCATCCCGCCCCTCAATCTGGACCCGGTGGCTGAGGTCGCCCCGGGCGATCTTGCCCGTAGCCTCGACCATGAGGGCCAGCGGACGGGTGATCCGTCCGGCGACAAAGGACAGCAGGCCGAGCAGAAACAGGGCGCACAGGCCGGCGAGTCCGGTGAAGGTCGCCATAACCCGGTTGCGCAGGTCGATGTACGGCTTTTCCAGCATTCCGACATAAAGCATGCCGATAGTCCGTCCTTCGATGTCCCGAATCGGCTCGTAGGCGGTAATGTACCAGGCCGTCACGACAAAGGCGCGGCCGAGGTAGGGCTGCCCCCGGCGCAACACGGCCTCGTTGACCTCGCGCGAGACGCGCGTTCCGACGGCCCGGTTTCCCTTGTCATCCATGACGTTGGTGGAGATCCGGAGGTCGTCTTGGAACAGGGTCGCCGTCCCGATGTCGTGGCCTTTGTATTTCTCGCCCTTGAAGACGATGTCCTTGACCCGGTCGACGAGCTCATAATTCCGGTTGAAGAGCAGCCCGCCGTAGAGGACCCCGAGCGGCGTTCCCCCCTCCCCCATGACGGGGGCGGCGGCCTTGAGCATCATACCGTTCTCTTCGTGGTCCTCGGCGCGCTCGGCGGCCATGGGCGTCGGGACAAACTTGAAATAGGACCGCTCGGCCAGGTCGGATCCCTCCTTGAGAAGTTCGTCCCGGACGCTGATCTGGGTTCCGGCCGCGATTTGACCTTGAAGAGAGCGGACGACGAAAGGGTCCCGGGATTGATCGTCGCCGGCTTGATCGGGACGGCGCGAGCGGATAATGACGCGGCCGCGGCCGTCCGTAAGGGTCAAGATGTCCAGCCCGAAATCCCGGCGGATTTCGTCGAGCTTGGGGATCAGAGACTCGCGGCGTCCGGAACGGAGCCCCTCCCGGAGGAATTCCTGGCCGGCGCTGAGTCTGACGATATCGCTGATGCCGTTGAGCCTGACCTGATAGATCGTTCGCGCCGAGGCCAGGTCGTGCCAGACCTTGGCTTCAGCCAAAGAGATGATCGTATTGTGCTCGAGCCGGGTACCGATGATGATCGTCAGGATGCCGCCCATCGCAATGACGGCCAGGAAGCTCAGGATGAGCTTGCGCCGTAGCGACAAGTCAAAGAAACGACGAAGGAGCCGCCGGGTAGGCATCAGTCTTACAGCGTTCACAATAACACCGGCGCCGGACTCCTGTCAAACCCGGCGTGGGCTTGACATTTCTCATCCCCATTCATATAGTGAAAACACGCGACGGAGAATCGTCCGAACCCTAATTAAGGATAGAACGACGATGGATAAAGCCGAGAAACTCAAAGACGGGACGGGCGTCACGATCCGGAGGCTGGGAGTTGAAGATATTGACCTGCTGATGGAGTTCTATCGGGCCCTCCCGCTCGAGGACCGGAAATACCTGAAATTCGACGTCACCGACCGCTTCGTCGTGGCCAAGCGTCTGCGCCGGATCGAAAGCGGGGACGATATCAGGATCGCCGCCGTTCACGGCGGCCTGATCGTCGCCAGCGGAGCCCTCGAGCTTTCGGGCGAGGCCTGGAGCAAGCACCAGGGCGAGATCCGGGTCATCGTCGCCCGGCCTTTCCAACAGCGGGGGCTGGGACAGATTATAATCCGGGAACTCTATTTCCTGGCCGTTCAAAACAAGATAGAGACGATCGTGGCCCGGATGATGAGGCCCCAGGTCGGGGCCCAGAAAATATTTCGCCGGCTCGGCTTCCGCGAGGAGTCCATCCTGCCCGACTTCGTCAAGGATATCAAGGGCGTCTCCCAGGATTTGATCGTCATGACCTGCGACGTCAAGGACCTCTGGAAAGAACTGGACCGCTTGTTCAGCGAGTCCGACTGGCAGCGCTGCCGGTGATCCGCTAAACGTCCCTTGACAAGCTTCCCGATTTTTCTGTAAGGTAAGGCCTATATGGCACAGAGAAAAAAATCGAGCGGGATAGATTCCAAGCCGACGGCCGTGCGGCGCATCATCGCCAAGTACGGCGGCCAAAGACGGGCCATCATCCCTATCCTCCAAGACATCCAGGACCGCGAGCGCTGGCTCTCCCCCCAAGTCCTGGAAGAAGTGGCCCGGGAATTGGACGTCCCGCTGGCCCATGTCTACAGCGTCGCCACCTTTTATAAATCCTTCAGCCTGGAACCGCGCGGGCGTCACATCTGCACGGTTTGCATGGGCACGGCCTGCCACGTCCGGGGCGGGGCGGCAATCCTGGAGCACTTCGAGCGCCGCCTCCGGATCCGGGCCGGACAGACTTCGCCCGACAGGGAATATACCCTGGAGCGGGTTAACTGCCTGGGAGCCTGCGCGCTGGCTCCGCTCGTGGTCGCGGACGGCCGCTACTACAGCCAGATGACCGAGTCCAAGGCCAACGCGGTCCTGGAGACGCTCGAACGGCGGCCGGAGCGGCCGCATCGCAATCCTCCCGGCGCCGGCCGCCGGCGGTGATAACGATGAATTGAAGGAAAGGCGTGAAGCATTACCGGACTCATTTGCTGGTTTGCGCCGGGACGGGCTGCGTGTCCTGCGGCGCCTTCACCCTCAAGGAAGCCTTGGAGAAGGAAGTCGCGAGGCGGGGGCTGGCTGACGAGGTCCTGGTCGTCGCCACGGGCTGCAACGGATTCTGCGAGCGGGGCCCGATCATGATGGTTCATCCCGAGGGCATCTTCTACCAGCGCCTGACCGTCGAGGATGTCCCCTTCTTCGTCGAGGAACACCTCCTCAAGGGACGCCCCGTCCAAAAGCTCATGTATATCCCCTCCCCAGGAACGGCCCCCATCCCCAGGATGTCCGATATCGAGTTTTTCAAGCACCAGAGGCTGATCGTCCTCCGCAACCGCGGCCGCATCGATCCGGAACGGATCGAGGATGCCATCGCCTACGACGGCTACGCGGCTATGGCCAAGGCTCTGACGAGGATGACGGCCGAGGAGATCGTCGAAGAGATCACGGCCTCCGGGCTCCGGGGCCGCGGCGGGGCCGGATTTCCGACCGGACGGAAATGGGACCTCTGCCGGCGGGAGAAGGCGCAGCCCAAGTACCTGATTTGCAACGGCGACGAAGGGGATCCGGGGGCGTTCATGGACAGGTCCGTTCTCGAAGCCGATCCCCATGCCGTCCTGGAAGGCATGGTCATCGGGGCCAAGGCGATCGGAGCGGCCAAGGGGTTCATCTACATCCGCGACGAGTACCCGCTGGCCGTGGAGCGGATGGGCATCGCCATTCAACAGGGGCGCGAGCTCGGCCTGGTGGGCAAGGATATCCTGGGATCGGGATTCGATTTCGACCTCGAGATCGTACGGGGCGCCGGCGCCTTCGTCTCGGGCGAAGAGACCGCCCTGATCGCGTCCATCGAAGGCCAGCGGGCCTTCCCCAGACCCAGGCCTCCCTACCCGGCCCAGCACGGCCTATGGGGCCGGCCGACCGTGATCAACAACGTGGAAACCTGGGCCAATATTTCTTCCATCATCCGGCGCGGCGCCGCCTGGTTCTCCGGGCTGGGCACCGAGACGAGCAAGGGGACAAAGATTTTCTCGCTCGTCGGCAAAATTAACAACACCGGACTCGTCGAGGTCCCGATGGGCATCCGGCTGCGGGACATCATCTTCGGGATCGGGGGCGGCATCCCGGGCGGCCGTGAATTCAAGGCCGTCCAGATCGGCGGTCCCTCCGGGGGCTGCATTCCCAAACAGCTTCTGGACCTGCCCGTCGACTACGAGAGCCTGAGCCGGGCCGGCGCCATGATGGGATCGGGCGGCATGATCGTCATGGACGAGGACACCTGCATGGTGGACATCGCCCTTTATTTCCTTCGATTCACCCAGGAAGAGTCCTGCGGCAAGTGCGCGCCCTGTCGGATCGGAACCCGCCAGATGGCCGAAATCCTGGCCCGGATCGCGGCCGGAGAGGGCGGCCCCGAGGACCTCAGGAAGCTGGAAGAGCTCGCGCTGACGGTCAAACGCGGGTCCCTGTGCGGACTCGGGCAGACGGCGCCCAATCCCGTCCTGTCCACGATGCGCTATTTCCTGGACGAATACAGGGCCCATATCGACGACCGCCGCTGTCCCGCGCTCGTCTGCAAGAACCTGATCACCTTTGTGATCGAGCCCGGAAAATGCGTCGGCTGCCTCCTGTGCCTCAAGAACTGCCCGGCCAACGCCATCGCGGGCGAATCGAAGAAAGCCCACGTCATCGACCAGTCCGCCTGCATCAAATGCGGCGCCTGCTTCAACGTGTGTCCGCCCAAGATCCGGGCCGTAACCAAGACATCGCCATGACCATCACCATCGACGGCCGCCCCCTTTCCTTCGAGGGACATCCCACCCTGCTCGAGGTCGCCCGGGCCAACGGCATTTTCATCCCATCGCTCTGCGATCACCCCGGACTCGAGCCCTACGCCGCCTGCCGCCTTTGCCTGATCGAGATCGAAGGGCGGAGGGGCTACCTCCCAGCCTGCAGCACTCCCGCCGAGGAGGGCATGAACGTCCGCACCAAAACGCCGGAACTCGAGACGCTGCGGCGGGGAATTCTCGAGCTGATTCTGTCCGAACACCCCAACGCCTGCCTGGCCTGCGCCGAAAAGACGTCCTGCGACGACTTCAAGTCCACGATCCGGAAAGTGGGTGAGGTCACGGGATGCGTGCTCTGCCCGGCCAACGGCCGTTGCCAGCTCCAGCGGGTCGTCGAAGCGATCGGACTCGATCGGGTCCATTTCCCCTCCTTGCGGCGGGAAGGGGAGGTTCGGCGTGACGATCCCTTCATCGATCGGGACAACAGCCTCTGTATCCTCTGCGGGCGTTGCGCCCGGGTGTGTCATGAGGTCAGGGGAGCCTCCGTGCTGACGTTTATCTTCCGAGGGTCCCAGACCGTCATCGGCACGGCCCAGGACCGGCGGTTGGTCGATTCGGGATGCCGGTTTTGCGGCGCCTGCGTCGACGTCTGCCCGACCGGCTCGCTCGCCGAGCGCGGCGTTCGCTACGAGCGCCCGCCCGAAGAGGAAAAGCCGGCCCTCTGCCCGTTGTGCGGCCAGGGTTGCAAGCTCCGAATCGGACTGAAGGAAGGCCGGGTCCTCGGCGCCGTTCCCGATCCGGAGGGGGTCGTCAACCGCGGACAGGCCTGCGTCAAGGGTCGGTTCCTGGTTAAAGACGCCGTCCGCCATCCGAGCCGGCTGCTCCGGCCGATGATCCGCATCGACGGACGCCTCCAGCCGGTCTCCTGGGAGCAGGCGTTGGGAGCCGCCGCAGAGCGGCTGGGCCGCTTCGCCACGGAAGGTATCGCCGTGGCCTCATCCGCCCAGAGTTCGTGCGAGGATCTTTTCCTCCTTCACCGATTCGTTTCCGACGTTCTCAAGGCAGGCTCGATCACGGGCCCCTGGGTCGGATCGGCGGCCGCCGAGTTGCGCGGTCTCGGTCGGGCCGCCGGACGGCCGCTTCCCCTGAATTTCGAACTGTCCGACATCGGCCGGGCGGAAACAATCCTGCTCATAGGCGAAGATCTGCCTGCAACACAGCCCATCGTGGGGGTCGAGGTCAATCGGGCCGTCCGGAAAGGAGCCGTCCTGTTGAGTATCGGCCTGGAGGGCGGGCAAAACTCCATGCGGAGCCCGGTCAACTTTTCCGTCCCTCCCGGAAAGGAAGATGCGTTCCTTGAGGCGCTGGCCGCCGCCGTTTCCAATACCGAAGAGCCGGCCGCCGCCAAAGCCCGTCAAGGTCTCCGCAGCCCCGAACGAACCATTCTCGAAATCGCCGATTTGATGAAGTCGCGCAAGCCCCCCTTGTTCCTGTTCGGCCCCGCCTTGCTCGGGAGGGCCGGCGGCCGGAACGTCCTGGTTGCGCTCCGGAATTTGGCGGCGCTGACGAAAGGGCGGATTATTCCCCTTGACCGGGAAGCCAACCTTAGAGGCGGCCTTGAGATCGCGGAGGCTTTTCCGGCCGGATGCGTCGGCCCCGGGAACGGGATTCGGGCCCTGTACCTCGCCGGCCCGTATCCCAAGCCGGAGCCGGGCGCGGTGGAGTTCGTCGTCGTCCAGGGGAGCTACATGGACGAAAACGCCTCGATCGCGGATATCATCCTCCCCGAGACGACCTCATTCGAAGCGGAAGGAGTTTTCGTCAATATCGAAGGCCGCATCCAGCTGTCGGAAAAAGTCCTCGATCCGCCGGGCGAAGCCAAGCCCGGCTGGCTCATCCTAGGCGAGCTGGCCGGACAAATGGGCGCAGCCGGCTTCGCCCGCCAATCGGCCGCGGATGTCAGGAGGGATCTCGCCGGAACCGTTGCCGCCTTCGGGGATCTCTCTTCTCCGTCCATCCCGCGGGAGGGCGCATTTCTGGTCGAGAAGATCGGAGAGGTTGAGGAGGTCCCCGTCGGAAGATCCCTCGCCGGCGCAGCGGCTGGATCGCGTCAGGCCGGTTTTCGCGATCCCGACGACTATAAAGGCCTGGCCCTGGCCCGAGAGCAGAAGAGCCTGAAGCTCATCCGAGGACGATGATGCCCAAAATCCTGGCCCGACAAAGACTCGTCCCCAACCTCCATCTCATCGAGGTCGAGGCGCCCGAAGTCGCCAACAAATGCCGGCCCGGGCAGTTCGTCATCCTCATGCCCGACGAACGGGGCGAGCGCGTCCCTCTGTCCATCGCCGACTGGGATCCGGACCGCGGCTCGGTCACGGCCGTTTTCCTGGTCGTCGGGACATCGACCAGGAAACTCGCCGGCCTCAAGCCCGGCGACGAGATACCCGTGTTCGTCGGGCCGCTGGGCCGGCCGTCCGAAATCAGCCGATTCGGGACGGTCGTTCTGGCCGCCGGCTGTTTCGGCATCGGCGCCCTCTGGCCGGCCGCCCGGGCACTCAAACAGGCCGGGAACAAAATCATCGCGGTCGTGGACGCCAAGGCGGATTATCTGTTCTACTGGAGAGACCGCTACCGGTCGGTCTGCGACAAGGTCATTCTCTCTTCGCGCGATCACGTCCAGGGCTCCAAAGACTACATCCCCAAGCCCCTCGAGGACATCCTCAAGACCGAGGCGCCGGTCGACCGCGTCATCGCGGTCGGCTGCACCTATCTGATGTACGCCTGCGCCTTGGCCACAAAGCCCTTAGGGATCAAGACGATCGTCAGCTTGAATCCGATCATGGTCGACGGAACGGGCATGTGCGGGGCCTGCCGCTGCACGGCCGCGGGAAAAACCAAGTTCGCCTGCGTCGACGGGCCGGATTTCGACGCCCACCAAGTCGACTGGGATGAACTGTTCATGCGCCGCAAGTCCTACGTCGACGACGAGATTCGGTCGCTCTGCCATTGGGAGGAAACCGAGCTCCCCTAGGAAAACGGACAAAAGGCCATGACCGAAGAGAAAAAGGAACTGACTCCCGAGCTGAAGGAACGGCTCAAGGCGGAGTTCGATAAGGACTGGCGCAAGGAGCTGCGCAAGGCCGTCCCCGTCAAAGAGCGGATGAATCTGCCCCGCCAGAAAATGCCGGAGCGCGAACCCTCCGAACGGAACCGCGATTTCAACGAAGTCAACATCGGTTTGACGCCCGAGGCGGCCCAGGCCGAAGCTCGGCGCTGCCTCGACTGCGCCAACCCCCAGTGCGTCACGGGCTGCCCGGTGGCCATCGACATCCCCAGTTTCGTCAAGCTCATCGAAAAGGGCGAATTCCCGGCCGCCGCCTGGAAGCTCAAGGAAACGAACTCGCTGCCGGCGATCTGCGGCCGCGTTTGCCCCCAGGAGACGCAGTGCGAGGAAGTCTGCACGATGAAAAAGGCCGTCGGCGTGCCGGTGGCGATCGGGAACCTGGAGCGGTTCGCGGCCGACGCCGAGCGCTTGAGCGGGACGGTGAACATCCCGCCCCTCCCCGCTCCGACCGGACATAAGGTCGCCGTCATCGGCGCCGGCCCGGCCGGACTGACCGTGGCCGGCGACCTGGCCAAGCTCGGCCACCGGGTCACCGTTTTCGAGGCCCTCCATGAATCGGGCGGCGTGCTGATTTACGGCATCCCCGAGTTCCGGCTTCCCAAGGCCATCCTGAAGGCCGAAGTCGACTACCTGCGGCGGCTGGGCGTCGAAATCCGGACGAGCTTCGTCGTGGGCATGACGGCCACGATCGAGGACTTGAAGGCCGACGGCTACGGGGCCTTCTTCATCGGCTCGGGCGCGGGGCTCCCCAATTTCATGAAGATCCCCGGTGAGAACCTGGTCGGCGTCTACTCGGCCAACGAATACCTGACCCGCGTCAATCTCATGCGCGCCTACGATTTCCCGGCCTACGACACGCCCGTCGCCAAGGCCCGGATGGCCGCCGTCATCGGCGGCGGCAACGTCGCCATGGATTCGGTCAGGACGGCCAAGCGGCTGGGCGCCGAACGGGCCGTCATCGTTTACCGCAGGTCGAGGACGGAAATGCCGGCCCGGAATGAGGAGATCCACCATGCCGAGGAAGAGGGGATCGAATTCCAGCTCCTGACGACGCCGATCCGGTATATCGGCGATTCCCAGGGCCGGGTCCGGGCCATGGAATGCCAGAAGATGGGCTTGGGCGAACCGGACGCTTCGGGGCGGCGCCGGCCGGTGCCGATCGAAGGCTCGGAATATACAATGGAGGTGGACCTGGTCGTTTGCGCCATCGGGCAGAGCCCGAACCCCCTGATCCCCCAGACGACGCCGGGCCTCAAGATGGGCAAGTGGGGAAACGTCGAGGTCGACTGGACGACGATGGCGACCAGCCTCCCCGGCGTCTATGCCGGCGGCGATATCATCCGGGGCGGAGCGACGGTCATCTTGGCCATGGGAGACGCTCGGATCGCGGCCTCCCAGATCGACGCCTATCTCTCCCGCTAAAAAAGGAGATTGCCATGATCACGACGGAGATATTGGGCGGACTTGAGCTCTTTGAGGGACTCCCCGAGCACGCCCTCCGGACGATCGCCGCCATGTCGGAGGAACTGTCCTTCGCCGCCGGAACGGTCATCTTCTCGCCGGAACAAGCCTCCCGGCGGATTTTCCTGCTCTTGGAAGGATCGGTCCGCCTGACCCTCCATGCTTCTCCGCTGACCGAGCCCGTGACCGTCACCGTGTTGACGACGCCGGGTCAGGCCTTCAGCTTCTCTTCGATCGTCGGCCGGGGTCTCCACAACAGCTCGGCCGAAGCCCTCAGCGATATCCGGACCATCGCCATTCCCGGGCAATCCTTGATGGAATACCTGGCCCGGGAGCCGGCCGTCGGATTCGTCGTGATGACGCGCGTGGCCGCCCTCATCACCCGCCGGCTGGGGGCGTTACGAAGGCTATTGATCGAGACCATCATCGATTACGAGAGGCCGTCGACCGCCCCGCCGGAAAACTGACGGCGGGGTATCGGCGGCCCGGAGGCGTGAACCGACCGCTTCCCGCCTCCGGGCCTTTGCGCTCCGGGGAGAACGAATCCCCGCGGCTGCCGTATGCGCCCTACTTCTTCTCGGCCTTCTTCTTGTCTTCGGCGGCCTTGGTCCCCTCTTCGTATTGTTTCGTGACCTCGAGCTTCTTTTCAAAATCGGCGTTTTCCGACTTCACCTGTTCAAACTTCTTGAGGAGCTGTTCTTTCTTTGCGGGGTCCGTCTCGCGGGCAATCGCGATTTCGAGCTTCCTCAGCGACAACTGGCGGCCTTTGCTGTCGATCTCCATGGACTTGAATTTTTCGTCCCTGAGAAGCTTCTTGATCTTGAGCTTTTCTTCGTCGGTCGTCGCCCTCTCGAACTTGGCCTTGAGCTCTTCGATCGTGGCCTGGTTCTGCTTCTTGAGGTCTTCGAGCTTAGCCCATTTCTCCTTGAGGGCCGCCATCTCCTCATCGACGGGCGCCGCCTCGGCCTTGGCCCCTTCCTGGGCTTTGACCGTCTCTTGGGCCGGACCGGCCTGGACGACCGTCCTGGATTCCGCGAAGGCCAAGACCAGGGCCAGGGCCAAAGGCAGAAGCCAGAGCGGTTTCCACCGGGTCCATCCTTTTGACTCTTTCCGGGACAACATGATTAATCTCCTTTTGATCTGGGATGTCCGGAGGTTGCTCGCGAGGGCGAGCACCCCCCTCCCCACATGCTGCTCGACGAGGAGCAGTTGATACCCGGCCAGACTGCAGCCCTGCGCGATGACGGCGCGGTCCGCCAGGTATTCGTGGGTTTCGCGCAGCGATCTCTTGTACAGCCATACAAAAGGATTGAACCATTGAACGATACTGAGGCATTCGGACAGGATGATATCGAACGAATGGAGCTCGCGGACATGGGCCAGTTCATGGGCCAGGATCCGGTCCATGTCCCGCTCCAGAATTTTCGACGTGTCGAGGAAAACGAAGTTGAAGAAGGAAAACGGCTCCCCCCGATGGCCGCAGAGGACAATCCGCAGGCCCGAGCGACGCTCGCAGCCGCAGCGGAGGGCGATCCTGAGCAAGCCGGCCAACCGGACCAGAAAACGGAGAAAAACGATCCCGGCCCCGGCCAGGTAAACGGAGAGGAGTATCGAAGGGCCGTCGGGGGAAGGGGAAAGCCCCGGAGGCAGGAGCGCGGTATCGGCCGGGACCGTCGCTGAGCCGGGCGGGACCACGGTCGTAAAAAACGGCGACGTCACCCGGATCAGAGGCAGCGCCAACGAAAGGACGGCCGCCCCCAGCAGATAAAAACGGTTAAGGAGGTGGAACGCCTCCCGGCGCAGGAACAACCAGTAAAAAGCGTAAAAGAGGCCGAGACAGGCCCCCGACCTGATGAGATAGTCGAAGGGATTATCCATGGTCGTCCGCCTTATGTTTCCGGATCTCGCCGCGGAGGATTTTGAGGATGTCCTCGAGCTCGGCGACGCTCAGGTTCTTGTCCTTGGCGAAAAAGGACACGAGCTCCTGGTAGGAGTCCCCGAAGAAGTTCTTGACGAAGCCCCGCAGAAACTCCTGGGTGTAGCGGGCCTTGGAGACGAGCGGATGGTAGCGATGGGTTTTTCCGAAGGCTTCGTGCCCGACAACCCCCTTCTTCTCGAGGATGCGGATGACGGTCGAGACCGTGTTGTAGGCGGGCTTGGGATCGGGCAGGCGCTCGATGATGTCCTTGACGAAGGCCCGTTCCAAGTCCCAGAGGACGTGCATGATCTGCTCTTCGGCTTTGGTGAGTTCTTTCATGGCGCTGACAATATAAGACCGGGCCGAGCATTTGTCAACTAAATTTTTAGTTATTTAACTAATTAATTAGTAATCCGGCATTTTGGATTACATTTTCAGATCACTTGATCTTCGCCACGAACCCTTCCAGGCCTCCTTTTTTCTGGGACTGGATCGGGTTCTTGAGCGGGAAATCGAGCGAGTAGGTTTGGCCCGTCACATAAGCCGAGCGATCGGCGCCGACCGCGATGTCATTCCCCTGATTCTCAATGCTTCCGCCTAGATACGTGGAATATAGAAGAGTCTTGCCGGAAGAGCTGAGCTTGCTGATGAAGGCCGCATAGGCTCCTTTGAGTGTTTTTTGAAGGGCTTGCTTGATCGGAAAATCCGAAGAATAGGTCCTCCCGACGACATAGCAATTCCCGTCTTTGTCGAGAGCGACGTTGCAGCCATAATCAAAGGTGGATCCGCCCAAATAGGTGGAAAATAGAATCGCGCTTCCTTTCGAGTTCAATTTGGAGACGAACGCGTCCTGCACTCCGCCGAATTGGGATTGGTAGGGCTTGGTGGTGGGAAAATCCGATGATTCCGTATGCCCCGTCATATAGACGGTTCCATTGGCGGCGACGGCGATCCCGCGGGCGATGTCTCTCCCCGAACCTCCATAATAGGTGGAAAATTCGAGGTCGTTCCCCTGGGGATTAAACTTGGTGATAAAGGCATCCCATCCCAAACAGGTCGCCTGGACGGCATTTTTTACCGGGAAATCACGCGAGCTCGTATCGCCCGTGACATAAGCCGCGCCTTGCCCGTCGACGCAAATGCCGCGGCCCATCGATCCGTTGCTCCCGCCCAGGTAGGTCGAATAAATGAGCTTGTTGCCGTCGGGGTGGAATTTGGTAACGAAGGCAACTTGTCCCTGCGCTTGACCGATGCCGTACTTTTGATAGGGATTTTTCAAAGGGAAATCCGAAGAGACGCCGTTTCCCGTGACATAGGCAGAGTTCTTCGAGTCCACAGCGATCGCATAGCCCTCCTCCCAGCTCGTGCCGCCCAGATAGGTCGAAAATACGAGGGCATCCCCTTTGGCGTTGAGTTTGGCCACAAAGACATCGCGCGTGCCTTTTCTCTTGCTCTGGAAAGGCTTCCGAACGGGGAAATTCGACGAGTCCGTAGCCCCGACGACATAGGCATTCCCCGATTTGTCGACGGCGATGTCATTCGCCCAGTCTCCAGCCGATCCGCCGATAAAAGTCGAGTAGACCAGGGCATCCCCTTTGGGATTGATCTTGGTGACGACGACGTCGGATCCGCTCTTAAGGCTTTTTTGAAACGGGGTGACCGTAGGATAATCCGACGACGCCGAGAATCCGGTCACGTAGACCGCGCCTGCCGAGTCCACGGCGATACCGTTTCCCGCATCGGCGCTCGATCCGCCCAGGTAGGTCGAATAGACCAGGACGACGGGATCGATGACCAGAGGATAGTTCGCGTCATAGGAGGAGATTTCAAACCCAAAGCTACGGTCCTCCCTTTCCAGCAGCCGCGCGGCGACTTCGACTTTGTTCCGGCCGATCGGCTGGTAACAACACGGTTTGGTATGGATCAGCTTCCCGAATTCCGTCTCCACTTCGAGATTCCCGTTTTCGTCCACCCGGCTCGCCTTGATATTCTCGTACCGGAATCCGATAGAGGAGACCTTGCCGCCGGGACGGACGAGCCAGTCGTATTCGATCTGCTTCCCCCGGCCGTAGATTTTGAGATCGACGCGATCGTAGAGGTTTTTATAGACCACCGCTTGAGAGGTCGGAATATCCGTGATCCATCCCGATTGATCCTGCCCGCGGAAATAATTGACGCGGCAGGCCGAACTCTCGGCGGCACTCACCTTAGGATTCGGGTTGAAGTCAAGGAAAATCAGCCGCGACACGGAACGCCCTGCGCGACTCTCTCCGCGGGCGCCGCCGCTTTCCCGGACCTGATCAAACACCAGGCCGCTGCCTGTCACCCAGAGCGTAAACGCCGGGGTCGCGGCGTAATAAAGCGCGTCCGGATGGACCTGACCTTTGTTTGGAATGAAATAGATGGGGACATTGGCATAATCCACATTTGGTTGAGTGATGGAAGCCGAAACCGGCCTCGCCTTTTCGGGAATGCCGCCCAAGCCCAAAATCGCGCCCAGACACATGATGCTGGCTGTTGCGAATAACACTTTTTTCATGAATCTTCCTTCGTCGGTCAAGATAGGAAACCGGCTCGGCCGCGCGCGCTTCGGATCATATCAACTTTTCTTAAAATCGCCGACGCCCTCGGTCCTTTTCCTCCTCGGATACGGAGAGCATAGCGCGCCGAGTTCTGAATGTCAATGCGCGGCATCATTACGGCTACCACCTAACGATTGCGGGAAACACATCCATTTATATAATTTCTGGAAGAGGGTTTTAAAAGCGGATCTGAAGCGACCGTGTGGAGGTCAGCCTGAGACGACAGGCTGACGAGGGAAGCCGCAGGCCTCCGAGGACACAAGGCTCCTGGATGGGCACCTTAACGAGAAAACTAAGAATCATGAGTGCCAGGAGCCGGGCCGCAGGAGCCGAGGAAGACGGGACAGTCCCGATAGCGAAGCGGGGAGGGGCAGCCCCGTTAGCGAAGCGACGGCGGGGGTCTCAGGCGATCTTGACCGGAACGGGGAGCGAGGACCGCTTTTAAAACCCTCCTATTACATAATAAGAAATGCATGCCGACCGCGGAAAATTTTGACCAAACAGCGAAAATAGGTTAGACTTTTTCTCGACTCTGCGAGAGTCCATCGGTCAAATATTCCGATAGGAGCGCGCCATGGATACATCCATAAAGAAAATCTACGCCCGCGAGATCCTC
>Ga0299912_10002317_pt1 | contig 15579 bp, 22 predicted proteins | sample RVTome_2_FD_207667 | JGI IMG/M metagenome (GOLD analysis project Ga0299912, IMG submission 207667) | Soil microbial communities from uranium-contaminated site in the Upper Colorado River Basin, Wyoming, United States - RVT95D214 (version 2) ... | reverse complement strand
TACCATTGCAGCCCGCGTGTGGCCCCAGAGTTTCGGGGCATACTGACCTGCCGTGGCCCCTTCCTTCCTCCGCATTAACTGCGGCGGTCCCGCTAATTCGCCCCACTACTCCTGAGAGTAATGGTGGCAACTAGAGGCAGGGATCTCGCTCGTTACCTGACTTAACAGGACATCTCACGGCACGAGCTGGCGACGGCCATGCACCACCTCTCAGCTTGTCTGGTAAAGTCTTCAGCTTGACCTTCATTCTGCTGTCTCTCCGGGTAAGATTTCTGGCGTTGACTCCAATTGAACCGCAGGCTTCACCCCTTGTGGTGCTCCCCCGCCAATTCCTTTAAGTTTCATACTTGCGTACGTACTTCCCAGGCGGCAAACTTAACGGCTTCCCTGCAGCACTGCATTGACCACAAGTCAATGCATCACTGAGTTTGCATAGTTTACAGCTGGGACTACCCGGGTATCTAATCCGGTTTGCTCCCCCAGCTTTCATCCCTCACCGTCGGACGTGTTCTGGTAGACCGCCTTCGCCACAGGTGGTCATCAAAAGATCAAAGGATTTTACCCCTTCCTTCCGAGTACCGTCTACCTCTCCCACTCCCTAGCTCTGCAGTATTCCCGGCAGCCTGTACGTTGAGCGTACAGATTTAACCGAAAACTTACAGAGCCGGCTACGGATGCTTTAGGCCCAATAATCATCCTGACCACTTGAGGTGCTGGTTTTACCGCGGCGGCTGACACCAGAACTTGCCCACCCCTTATTCGTTAGTGGTTCTAAGACTAACAAAAGATTCGTTTAGCACAAATCACTCGGATTAACCTTGTCGTGCTTTCGCACATTGCAAAGTTTTCTCGCCTGCTGCGCCCCATAGGGCCTGGGTCCGTGTCTCAGTACCCATCTCCGGGCTACTCCTCTCAGAGCCCGTACCTGTAATAGTCTTGGTGGGCCATTACCTCACCAACAAACTGATAGGCCGCAGTCCCATCCTACGGCGATAAATCATTTGGAACACAAACCATTCCAGGTATAGTGTTCTATCGGATATTATTCTCAGTTTCCCGAGGTTATTTCCGTCCATAGGTTAGGTTGACTACGCGTTACTGAGCCGTATGCCTTGTATTGCTACAATGACTCGCATGGCTTAGTATCAATCCGATAGCAGTCAGGTCCGGCAGGATCAACCGGATTCTGAATTATATTTTGTATTTTGATTACTGAAGTACACATCATGTACTTTAATTTGGAATTGACGGATGCACATAATCTTCACATTTCAGATATTGATCTTGCAATCAAATCCTCATTCTTGTATGCGTAACTGGAGGCCCATGAATCATAAAGTGGCATCTTGCCATACTTCATCACGAGCGCCGCCTATTGCGTTACGTATGCAGAAGCCAACAGAGTCAGAATACATATAAACCAACCGTGAAATTATGCCTGATCGGTCACAAAAATTGAAAAAATTACATATTTTATTTTTTAGATCACCCCAAAGATCCAGGTGAGGGGGGAAAACGGACCGATCAGCGATATTTTTATAGTTAAAATGATACATATCACTTTGAAAGTTGCTTTTGGACTACATTACAGAGTATAAGAAAAAGACAAAAAATTCTGCAAGGTTGTTTGCAAAGTCTCTGAAGCTTCACGTGAATGGAGTTTCTCACAACATAAGATATTATGAACCGTATCCATTTGTTGTAAAGTCATCCGGAGGAAAAAGCCTCACGGATGTAGATGACAACAAATACACGGACTATTGGATGGGCCACTGGAGTTTGATTTTGGGTCATGCCCCAAGCAAAGTTAAAGATTCCTTGAAAAAACAGATTGAGAAAAGCTGGATGTACGGGACTGTAAACGAGCAGACGATACTGTTATCGGAATTAATTTCCAAGGCAGTTCCGGTAGCTGAGAAAATTCGCTACGTTACCTCCGGGACTGAAGCTACAATGTATTCCGTAAGATTGGCACGCTCCGTGACAGGCAGAAAGATAATTGCCAAAATCGATGGCGGGTGGCACGGGTATACATCGGATTTATTAAAATCAGTCAACTGGCCTTTCACAGAATCAGAAAGTTCAGGTGTTGTAAATGAAGAAAAAATTGTTTCCATCCCTTACAATAATTTAGAAGGCTCGCTTCAAATTCTCAAAAAACATGCAAAAGATTTGGCAGGTGTAATTATTGAACCGGTGTTAGGCGGTGCAGGATGCATACCTGCAACCCAGGATTACCTGAGAGGGATACAAGAGTTCGTTCACAAAAACAAATCACTGTTCATCCTGGATGAAATTGTTACGGGGTTCAGATTCAGATACGGGTGTCTGTATCCAACCATGAAGTTAGATCCTGACATTGTCACGCTGGGAAAAATTGTCGGGGGAGGAATGGCAATAGGTGTAATGTGTGGCAAAAAAGAGATAATGGAACACTCCAACACAGTAGGCAAGAAAAAGTCAGAGAGGTCGTATGTTGGCGGGGGCACATTTTCTGCAAATCCAAGTTCAATGACCACAGGATATGCAACGCTGTCTGTTTTGAAAAATGGAAAATCAATATATTCCAAAATCAACGGCCTGGGAGAATACGCCAGAAAAGAGTTGTACAAGTCTTTCGATGGCAATGTGATAGTTACAGGAAAAGGTTCTCTGTTCATGACTCATTTTGCCAAAGGCGGGATTACAGAAGTTACAAACGCAGCTCAAGCGTCAATGTGCGATGTTAAAGCGTTGCACGACTATCATTTCAAAATGATTGCACATGACGGAATATTCTTTTTGCCGGGAAAACTGGGCGCGATATCAAACGCTCATGAAAAGTCAGACATCAAAAAGATGATCCAGTGATCATTTTCAAATTTTTGAGAAGGACTTGCTCCACGAAGTCAGCTTGTTGAAAACTTCAAGATAGTCCCCAGATTTGGTTGTGATATGGGCATGTGCCATCAATTCCCCAAATCCAACCTCCAAAATCATCGTGCATTCTTCTTTGAAAAAAGGTACGGAGACGCCGATTTTTTTCAGCGAGTCAAATTCAAAATTTTCAATTTTCAAATAGTTGTCCCTGACAGTGATTTGTTTTTTGCGGGGGTTTTTGTTGATGTGTTCGTCCAGCTGTTTTTTTACAGAGTCATCCCAGACGGGGGACTCCTGCGGCCACCTGTGCACATGCACCTTGTCGGCAAAATATTTTATTTCGAAATCAGACAACAAAACAGACCAGATCTGATTGAAATTAAGCCTATCTCGCATTTCAGATTTTTATAAAATGGGTTATTTTACCAAGCATGGAAAAGAAGAAGGAGGCAAAAGAAGCCTACGCAACAGATGATCCAACCGACACGTCTGCCGAAAAGCAAGAAAACATGGCAAAAGAGGCAATAAGGAAATTCAAATCGCTAGGCTAAGCCAAACTTTCATTAGCGATATTATTTTTGAGGAGCCATGGGACTGTTTGGATCTAAAGACGGTGCAGAGGATGTGCTGTACAACGCAATGTCCCTGATGGAGAAAAACCAGCCAAAGGGGGCCATAGCGCTGTTCAACAAAGTTCTAAAACAAGATTCAAAAAACATAGCGGCGTTGTTCAACAAAGGCCTTGCGCTGAACCAGATAAAAAAATACAGCGACGCGATAACTTGTTTTGATAGTTTGCTAGAAATTAATCCAAAAGACTCGCAGGCTTTCAACAACAAAGGAATCGCGATGGCGGAAAACGGCAACATACAAGCAGCTGCCGAATGTTACGACATGGCAATAGACGCAGATCCCAAAAATGCAGCGTCGTACTTTAACAAAGGCGTCCTGCTAGACAAGCTGCAGGAAAGGGAGGAGGCGCTGGAGGTGCTAGACAAGGCCATATCGATAGAGCCCAGAAAACCAAACGCACTGTTCTACAAGGGAATCATCCTGGGAAAAATGAAAAAGCATGAAGAGTCGCTGAATTGTTTTGACACAGTTCACAAGAACAATCCTGGCCACATGGATGCGTTTTTTCACAAAGGGATTGAGCTGGCAGAGTTGAACAAGCATGAAAAAGCGATTGAAATTTTCGACAAAATACTGTCAAAGCACAAAGACAACGTGAACATCGTCTATGCAAAGTCCAGAAGCAAAGCGGCGCTGGGGGAATACCCGCAAGCGCTGGAATTGCTAAAACAGTCAATATCAAAAAATCCAAAAATCATCAGAGGCTGGGCAAGGGAGGAGCCAGTTTTTCAAAAACTTCACTCAAATGATCAGTTCAGAAAACTAGTAAAACTGTGACAGGCGGATTCAGCCGCGCATCAACTCGTGTACTGTTTGGATAAAAATTGTGCAGACTAGCGCTTTGGCAACTCGATTGTAAATGTGGTAGGGTTGTTCCTGACACTGATTGTGCCATGGTGCTGCTCAACAATAGATTTGCAAATTACAAGGCCCAGCCCCGTCCCTTTTGACTTTGTAGTAAAGAGCGGATCAAATATCCGAGGCAAGGCATCTTTTTGAATCCCAGGGCCTGAATCAGCAAACATTATGCTGACGCTTTTAGTTGAAGTGGCCAACGTGATCCTAATTTCACCGAAATTATTCATCGACTGAATCGCATTCACAATCAGATTAGAAAAAACGGCTTCCATTTGTCTAGAGTCACAGCTAATGACAGCATCATTGCCAGGTAAAATCACATCGACCGTGTCAGGAATTACCATGTGCGATATCGTGTTTCTCAAAATTTCAGAGACGGAATTAGATGTAATGCGTAGTTCGGACGTTCGCACAAAATCCAACACGTCGCCGATTATCCTATTCATTTCAGTGATACCGCTCTGCAAGACATTGGCGCGGGACTTCATTTTATCATCCATATGTTTTGCAAGATCTTTCTGCAGCATTTCAAAGGAAAGATTGATCACAGTTAACGGGTTTCTCAAATCATGCGCCATACGCGAGGCCATAGTTCCAATGGAGGATATTTTTTCGGTTTGTACAGCGTCGTGAGATAATTTCAAGTTTCGTGCAAACAGCCTCAAAATGTAAAAAAGTAGAAAACTCATGGATACGCCCACGATGGGAATCAGAAAGAGAGCGGCTTGCTCGAGCCCCACAGAAGGATGTCGCATGCCCTCATAGACAAATATCCAGTCTCGATTGTGTGCATTGACTGTAATCGTTTCTGAAAAATCTACGCGGTCATTTCTATATGGGGAGATATCATCAGAGTCAAAAAGCAGGTTGTCCTCCAACAACACGCCGTCATAAATTTTCATGTGAATGAATTGGAACGATTCAGGATCCAGAATGCCGTTAGAAAAGTCATTCATCCTAAACACGGCGAGGACCATCCCCTGCAAATCAGGAAACATATTCAGATTGCTTTGATCATTAGAATAGATTGGGACTAGCATCAGGAATCCGTTTTGAACGTCGGTTTCAGTTTCTTGAACCAGTGTAATTTTTCCAGTAAGTGTTGTTTGTCCCGTATCTCTAACAAGATTTACAGCGTCAGATCTTGTTTTTTCAACATAGATATCATACCCCATTGCGCGTTTATTTCGAAAATCTTGCGGTTCCAAGAATACAACCGGATAGTATTCGTCTCTGTCGCCTTCAGGAGTTATTTCATAGTTCGACAAGCCGTATCTTTTTAATTCGTCAATCAAATCCTCGCGTTCGTCATGGGTAATGTGACGTACATACCCAACACCTTGAATTCCAGGAAATTTGCTATCGATCCTTTGTATCTCGACAAAATTCTTCCATTCCTCAAATTCGATGTTGTAAGATGCGGCAAAAAGGCCCTTGGCACCTACAAGCACTCGCTCGTATTGGCCCAATCTTTCAGAAAATAAATGGGTTATGGACTGGATATTTTTTTCAAACAGGATTGATTCGGTGCGGGATTCAAAGTCCAAAAAGACGGCAAAGATCACCAAAGTGAACAGCAGTGAAAAGCCCAGCACCAGGTTAGAAAGAAGTTTTGATCTCTTCACGCAGATTGTAAATGGTGGTAATTATTAATCATATATTTCTGAAATGTGCTCAAGTTTTATAAGATGATCAAAAGGCGCGGATTATCACAGTATCTTCTTTCTTACCGCGTCAATTCTGATGATGCCCACTTTCTTTTTAAGATCAGACAGTCTCGCTTCAAAAATTGGAATGTACACTTCGGTGATGTCATGCAGCGCAAATTCGTCTTTAAGATCTCGGACATCCGACTCCAACGGCTTTTTCAGGTGGATTTTCAGTTTGTCAATTGCAGAATCGTATGGAAAATCAGGTTTTTTCACATTCGAGCGATTTTCATCCAGTATTTTTTTGCCAAAATTCTCAATGTTCTTCGAGTCAATTTTGAAGGGCAGTTCGACTTCCAACCCATTGTGATCAAACGTCAGTTCATCGTCGCCCTCAACAAAGACATGTTCCTCCAAATCCAAATCAATTTTATTTTTACCCCGGTTTCCAACGAACGCCTTCTCAAGGCCAGACTTTGAGCGAACCGTAAAAGTGCCGTCTCCGATAACAACGTCATGAACATTCGAATCAACGTCGATTGTGTGTGAAGCTTTTCTAAAATAATCAGCGGCATATTTCCCAGACACTATCAAGGAGCCCTCGTAGATTAATTTCAGGGAATCGATGCGGATATCCTCTTTTTTGGGCCTGGAGAGCAATGACTTGAAAGGATCCGTTTTCTTTTGCTCAACAATAACCATCGCGTCTGCTTCTTCAATGGATTTTTTCATCACAATTTCTTTCACGTTAAAATCAGCGTTTACCAAAATCACTCACCGTACACAATTCCCGGTATTAAATCAATTCAGATAAGAAAGAAATAATACGTTTGGAATCATCTCCAACGCATGGAAGAGAAAAAGGGCAGATATATCGACAAGTTCCTCAAGAAGGCAGACAAGGCAATTCAGGAAGGAATTAAAAAAGCGGATGAGGCGTTGGAGGAAGCAGTTGAATTTGGGACGATGACTGCAAAACAAGCTTCCAAGACAGGCAAAGAGTTACGCAGCAAGGCCAAAATAGAAAGTGAGGCATTGCAGAAAAGAGGAATTGTAAAAATTAACGAGGGGCTGGCAAACGTAAAAAACATCACGTCAAACACAAATGACGACTTGGAAATATTAAAAAAATTAGGCAATCTAAGAAAAGCGAATGTCATCACAGAGAAAGAGTTTCAAGCGAAAAAGAAAAAGATTCTAGACAGGGTATAACATGAAAAAATCAAACATTTCAGGCACCGGGGACAGACGAAAGATAAACCCAGACTGGTTTACAGACAAAACATGGATGAAGGTGCTGTCAGAGAAGATCAAATCAAAAGATCAAGACATCTACCACGTCCATTTTGAGAACGGTTCAAGGACCAAACTTCACCAACACGACGGAAACCAAGTGCTGATCGGAGTAAAGGGAAAAGGGAGTCTCGAGATTTTTAAAAAATTTGGAACAAGTAAAACAAACTTTAAGATTAAAAAAATGGAGAGAGTCAGCCTCAACGAAGGGGACATTGTCCACATACCAGCAAAAACACTTCATACGCATGGCTCAGTTGACAAGAAAAAAGAATTTTCACACATAGCAATCAACATTCTGCCAAAGAAAAATGCGGCATACAAAACTGAATGGTACGAATCGGATTTCAAAACCAAAGTTTCAAAGACAATATAATTGAAATGTCATTGCGTAAAAATTCCGAGATAGATTCAATCCAAGGAAACGAGGGGACCAGAATAAAGCAGTATTTCCACCCGCACAACACACTGAATGGAATCGGCTACAGTTTGGCCCAATTCAGCCTAGAACCTGGAAAAAAATCCAAGATGCACAAGATGAATTCGTCTGAGATATACTATGTCTTAGAAGGCTCGGGGGTTTTGCACATCGATGGCGAGTCATATCGATTGGAAAAAGACGATTCGGCGTTTGTACCGCCAAACTCCAAACAGTTTATCGAGAATTCAGGAACAGGTGATTTGAGATTTCTCTGCATTGTCGAACCGGCGTGGAAAACAGAGGATGAAACACTCTTAGAGTGAATCAGAAACTGCATACAGCATGCAATTATTTTTAACATATGGCAGTTAACTACCACCAGTGAACACGTATCAAGCACTCAGAGCACTGAATGTGGATTCCAGTTCATCACAAGATGAGATCAAGGCGGCATATAGAAAAATGGCACTTGAACTGCACCCGGATAAAAACAAGGCCAAAAACGTAGACGCGGAATTTGTGAAAATTACTGAAGCTTACAACTACCTAAAGAAAAACCACAACGGACATGCTTCGCCACATCAAGACGCATCTAGAAGCAAACCAAAGAATGATTTTAAGCGAAAACCGCAGTGGGGAGCGCCAGATGACGGAGGCATTCCAGAACAGGATTGGGGCAAATACACTCGCGAATTTGAAGAGGGTGACCCAGACTTTTGGAAAGAGTACGAAAGGAAGTTTTGGGAGGATTACAACGCACGTGTACGATCCGACGGCAGGAATGGTGAGTATGAAAAAGCGCAAGAGCCAAAAAAACAGCCGGATCTTCTCGTAAGCGTAGACGAGAGTTTGTGCATCGGTTGCTGCAGCTGTGAAATTATTGCACCGGATGTGTTTTTAATCAACAAGGAAACCAGATCAAACCCCAAATCGGCGGTGATAAATCAAAAAGGTGCGGGGATCAACACGATAATGAACGCGGCGGAAACATGCCCGACCAAAGCAATCAGCGTAGAAAACAGAGACACCAGGGAAAGGATGTACCCGCACTAGATTTTCAGTCTATCAAACAGATCATCCGTTTCAGATTCAGACGTATTTGCTGGAGAGCCAAACATGCTGTGAATCGGGCCTGCGGAATCACCCTTACCTCTGGGAACCAGATGCACATGGACATGTGGAATCTCCTGACCCGCATCCTTTCCATTGTGTATTGCAATCAGGGTAGAGCCGGTGATTTTGTCAACGTTTGAGACCATTTCACGAACCAGTGAAAACAGATCAGCGTTTTCCTCAACACTGACATCCTGGATTTTCCGATGGTGATTTTTTGGAATGACCAGCACGTGTCCTGCCGCAAGTGGAAATACGTCCAAGAAAGAAACCGAGTGCGCAGTCTCCCCAAGGAATCTTGTGCTTATTTCGCCAGAGACAATTTTGCAAAAAATACAATCCATGGCATTTTACAAACGCTTTAAAATATTAAATCATCTGTCATGGTCCCACTATGGTTGCCCATGCAAGGCCTTCCCCAAATTTGAGGGGCAACATCGCCGGATTTCAACGTGCAGTTCTCAATTGTTTTTGGAACCATGTCAGCAGTCTCCACATAGCAGATACCGCCGTCATTTGCCAGGATGGTGGCTTCTTCAAACACGTCTTCACGAATCAAATTCCAGAACGGAAAGAGCAGCGTAGACAACACGATTCCGGCAGACAGAAAGACGCCGACAAATACAAGGCTAGTTTTCTGACTGGAGCTTAGTTCCATCTACCAGGTTCCGCCATCGCCGCCGTTAGGATCCAATTTTTTGGCAGGTATGTTTCCATGCGCTTTTTTCATATGTTTTTTCAGACGCTCCGAATCATGCAGATCCGTACCACATGTTTCGCATTTGGTTTTATTTTCGTCATCTTTCTTACGGTTGAACAGGCCCATTAAATGATAAAATTTTGAAATACATTAAAAATGATGCTAAACGTCCTTTATAATCTCCAAATGAAAACAAGACCACGCCTAGTTATTCAAAAAGACTAGAGTGTGTTTAGACATATGTGAATCTCATGGTTCTTCTGAATATCCATCAGTTTCGGAGGGCATTGACTTTTCCTTGAAACAAGGTTGTTTCATAGAATCCCTTGAAACACATGTGTTTCATAGAATTTTAATTCTCAGGACGAATTAAGGAGGAGGCTTTGATTTGGATGCCATTACTATCAGAAGCGTTCATCGGGATGAACTTTACAGCATGGATGTTCTGAGAGTTTTATGTGTAATTTTATTCCCATACAGGCATAATTTTCTGTAAATTTTTAATATAATTTAACTAGATATTTTTCATAAACTCGATACTTTGTAAATTCGGATTTTACATTACAACTTTTACAAAGACACCACACATCGTTTTCTAACTTAGGACTTGCATCAAATTCAACCTCAATTATTTTTGGATTTTTATCTTTACAAGTATGTGATAGCATCTCCACTATAGAATGCACTTTTTTGAGAATTAACTATAGAGGATTACAGGCCAATAGCAGTGTAGCAAAAGTTGTCAAGAATTAAAAATTACTTTAGTAGACAACAGATTTACGAATAAAATAATCATAATGTTACAAATTAAATGATGAATCTACCATCTTCAATTATTCTCGCCTCTATGGTATTTTTAACATAGGGATTCAACGAGTATGTACGACCTTGTTTTAGTTTGAGAACCAACCTGTCATTAACTAACTTCTTTAATTGTTTGTCAGTGTTTTTACCGTTATTTGTCACAACAGTTCCCACCCGTCTTTTCATCTGTTCATAATTTGTATACATTTCACCCCAGGCGTTTTGTTGCCAAAGATAAAATAGAATCTGAGCCTGTATTTCAGTATCGGTTTTGGTAGTCTTAACCAATAGTACTCAAATGATACTATTCTTAGGTGGTCTTTAAGTACATTGATTAGAGTATCAAGAGTATGCCAGAAGTAGAATCAGGAATTATTGCATTGTTCGGAGATTCTCCACGAATGAGATTATTAGAGTATTTGATGGAATTTCAAAATCACAAGTTTACACCTAGCGAAATAGTTGAAGCCGTTGGTATGAGTCGTACAACTGCATTCAAAGAACTAAAAAAACTATTAACAGAAAATATGATATCCCCATCTGAACCAATAGGTAAATCACCCACATATCAAATCAACATGTCAAGTCCAATAGTACAGGTAATGCAAAGTACAGTGAGTTTCCGAAGTAGAAAAATTGCAGATGGTCAAATGACTGCAAAAAAACTTAGTAATATGATGATGCGACAAATCAACCATAATGTAGAGGCATTACAGATAAGAAAGAAAGTACTCTCAGAAGAACTCAGTATTACTAAAAACAGATTGAAAGAAATACATGCATGACGATTACCATTCTGTTTTATTAATACTTTATTTGGATTAATGAACTTGAGCGTATTGTATATTCTCAAAAGAATTTAAAATCTAATTTCTTTTTCCTAAATCTTTAAGTTTTCTAACATACAAGACAAATTGATGGATCATTACAAGGAATGTGATTATTGTAATAGAGCAATTAGAGATGGTGACAAATTTGTTTTCCTGTCTGGTAATAAATGCCAAATCTGAACGTGTTTGTGCGAGGCTTGCAATAACCCGTTAAAGTTTTTGATTTTTGCCCAGTCTTTGAATTTGTTTAACTGATACAGGTATGCTTTTTTTGTTGCCTCAGATTTGATGGCTTGTTCAAATAGTAATATTGATCGTTGTTGTTTCAACACTAAACAGTAGTTCTAGTAATTATAAAGGACAGCTATCGACCCTTCAAATACATTATAAAGGATACTCGGTTTTTGCTAAATTGTGGCAGTGAAAAACATTACAGTTCTGGGTTCCGGCGTCATGGGACACGGAATTGCCCAAGTTTCGGCAACCGCGGGGTACAACGTAGTGTTGCGAGACATCAAGCAGGAATTTTTAGACAAAGCCATGGAGAAAATAAAATGGAGTTTGGATAAACTAGTTTCAAAGGAAAAGATCAGCAGGGAAGAGGGCGATGCAATTTTTGCAAGAATTACGCCAGTTGTCGATTTAGCAGACGCGGTAAGGAACGCGGAGTTGGTTATCGAGGTGGTTCCCGAAATAATGGAGCTAAAGAAAACAGTGTATGCAGAGCTAGACAAAGTTGCAGGGCCGGAAGTGGTCTTTGCGTCAAATACCAGCACGCTGCCAATTACGGAGATTGCAAACACGACATCACGTCCTGAAAAATTCATAGGAATTCATTTTTTCAACCCCCCACAGCTAATGAAGCTAGTAGAAATCATCCCGGGCGAGAAAACAGCCCAAGAGATTACAGATTTGACCCAAGAATACGTAAAATCGGTGAACAAGGTTGCTGTGCTGTGCAGAAAGGACGTCCCGGGATTCATAATCAACAGGCTATTCATCCCCATGGTTCACGAAGCATGTTTTGCCAGAGACAGAACCGGGGCAACGCTTGAAGAGATAGACTCGGCAGTCAAGTTCAAGCTCGGATTTCCAATGGGAATATTTGAGTTGGCAGACTTTACAGGAATGGATGTCATTCACAAAGCAACTGTCGAAATGCATCTGCGTGACAAAAAAGTGATCAATCCGCATCCGCTTGTCGAGAAGATGTTCGACGATAAAAAACTCGGGCAAAAGTCAGGCGAAGGATATTACAAGTATTCTGACGACAAGTATGAGCGCGTTGCACTTTCAGAAGAGATTGCAGAGAAATTCAACCCAATTCAGATTGTTGCAAATATTTTAAACAATGCGGCATGGCTTGTCTCAAATGGGGCAAGCGACATCGAAGAGATCGAGAAAGCTGCCAAGCTTGGACTGGGTCTCAAAAAACCGTTGTTTGAGACTGCGAAAGAGATTGGAATCAAAAAAATTGTAGACGAGCTAAACAAACTTGCAGACGAGCACGGTGAATTTTACAGACCGGACCCGCTGTTAATCTCTATGCAGTAATCAATTCTAAAATTTTCTCTACAGCTTCTCGTGCACTATCCACGCCGATAATCTTCACGTTTTTTCTGTGATCCAAGTATCCGTCAATGTATTGTGTCACAGGGCCGTTCAGGTTTCTAATTGCTACCATTGGTTTTTTGTTCATATATGCCGCACAGACCTCGGACAGAGTTCCAGAGGCACCGCCCACGATAATTACGCCGTCAGCACTCAGCGCATTAAGAAAATCACGAGTCATTCCCATTCCAGTGGGAATCACAATGTCACAATACTCGTTGGCCTCAGAAGCATCTGCCTGAGGAATAATTCCCACGGTCAATCCGTTTGCGTCCTTTGCGCCGTGAGAAGCTGCGGCCATTACGCCGCCCAGTCCTCCCGTAATCAGAACAGAGTCAGATTTTGCAATTTCGACTCCAACGTCATATGCCATTTTTTCATGTTCCGGAGTGCAACCGTTAGTGTTATGTCCAATTACCAGAATTTGCCGTTTCTTTGCCATGCCAGATATCAAAGAGATGCTTTCAAATATCTTTCCAAGAGAAAAAGATATTAGGTAAAAATATCGACCATACTTATGGAAAATCGTTCAATGCCAGTATGTTTTACTGAAAAACAATACAAAATGATCGAAGAGTTTGCCAAGAGAAACGGCATGCTCAACGCAAGTCAGGCTCTTGAAAAAATCTTAAGCGAATAAGCATTTTTTGTTATTTTTATTTTGTTTACATTTATAGAATATGTCGTACCAGGATGATCAAAGAAAATGGGACTATTCAGCAAGAAACCGTCATTCTGCAGTGTTTGCAATAAGGAGCTAACTCACAAACACAAACCAAAAAGAGAATGGAACATCAAAGGCCTCCTGTGCGGAGACTGCCATTTTGACAAATCAAAAGAATACTACGAAGGCAAAGTCAGACAGCCATGCGTGGTATGCGGAGAAACACAGAAAATTACCGATTTGTGGGAGCCCAGATGGCAGTGGGACATGGAAGGTTTGTTGTGCAAAAAATGCTTTGACGCCAAAGAGGAAGACCACGGCAAGAAAAAGAATTTTTGCTCGCTGTGCGGAGGGAAAATGTCGTTATTCAGATACAACCCGAAGGGGAATTGGAAGATCGAGGGCCAGCTCTGCAGAGGTTGCTGGGATGAAAAGAAAGCAGAGCTTGGATAAAGTGGGATTCTTTAAAAAAATCAAATGCGAAGTTTGCGATAAAAAATTTTCAAAAGTGGAAGAGGTTATGAATCACAAGCAGATTGTTCACGGCAAAGACTTGCAGTACGATTGCAAGGAATGTGACAGGTATTTTTCAAACATGGAAGACATGAGGACCCATTTGCAAAGAGAGCACAGTTACAAAAAAGACAGATGACTAGATTGCTTTTACTGTTTTGACTACAGGAGGTCTGTCCTTAGTAAACACTCTGAATCCACAAATGCATTTGATTTCAGGCAGTCTAGATAATTCAGAATTTAAAACACTAGTGCCGCACCTTAAGCAGGAATAATGAACCTCGAAAGTTTCGACAGGCGTTTCTTCTACTTCATCAATTTCTTCTTGAACCATATTTATCATCAGAGTTTCTATAATTTAAGGATACCAGGTTATGTCAGAGACAATTCGATATAGACATCGTCAGGAATTTTTAGTCGCATTAGTTGTCGAATTGCTTTGTCATCGGCGTTGATATTGATTATTCTTCTGTGCATTTTCATCTCCCATTTTTCATATGTTTCAGTGCCGCTGCCGCACGGGGATTTTCTAGTTGCAACGTGTAATCTTTTTACGGGAAGCGGGGTTGGGCCTTTAACTTTAACGCCGGTTTTTTTACCGATGCCCATTATCTCGCTGCACACATCGTCTAGCTTTGGTAGACTGACAGAAGTGAGTTTGACACGGGCAGTTTGAGTCATAAATCAGCCTTATGGTACGTACTTCTCAGTAATTTCCTTGACAATTCCTGCTGCGATTGTTGCACCCATATCTCTAAGGGCGAATCTACCCATCTCAGGGAACTCTGCGAAAGTTTCTATGCATGTTGGTCTCACAGGTCTGATTTTTACAATTGCTGAATCTCCAACTTTAAGGAACTTTGGATTTTCTTCTTCTACTGCACCAGATGCTGGGTTGATCTTTTGGAGGAACTCAGTGATGGTTGCTGCAACTTGTGTAGTGTGTGCGTGCATTACCGGTGTGTAGCCAGGAGCAATTGCTGTTGGGTGGTGAATAACAATAATTTGTGCTTTGAATTCTTTTGCAACATTTGGTGGTGAATCAGGAGTACCAAGGACATCTCCTCTCTTGATATCTTTCTTTTCAATACCTCTAAGGTTGAATCCAATGTTGTCACCTGCTTCTGCAGTTGGCATTTCGGTGTGGTGTGTTTCAATAGATTTGATTTCACCCAGTGCACCTGAAGGCATGACAATGATTTTTTGGCCTGCTTTCATGACACCTGTTTCAACTCTACCTACTGGTACAGTACCTACACCTGTAATAGTGTAAACGTCTTGAATTGGTACACGTAGTGGCTTGCCAATTGGTTTTTCAATTACTTTAAAGTCATCAAATGCTTCAAGCAGTGTTTTACCTTTGTACCAGGCCATATTCTCAGATCTTTTGACCAAGTTATCGCCTTTCCATCCAGAAACTGGAATGCATGGCACGTTTTCTAATTTGTAACCAACAGATTTTGCTAGAGCCTCACCTTTTGCTTTGGCTGCCATGAATGCCTCTTCTTTGTATTCGACTGCATCCATTTTGTTGATTGCAATAATTAGTTGGCCTACACCGAGTGTTTTGAGCAAGAATGCGTGTTCTCTTGCTTGTCCGCCTGCGGCAATTGCAGTATCGGTTTCACCTT
>Ga0299912_10002316_pt1 | contig 15579 bp, 11 predicted proteins | sample RVTome_2_FD_207667 | JGI IMG/M metagenome (GOLD analysis project Ga0299912, IMG submission 207667) | Soil microbial communities from uranium-contaminated site in the Upper Colorado River Basin, Wyoming, United States - RVT95D214 (version 2) ... | reverse complement strand
GGTGTCTAACAGGGCGACAGGCAAATACGCCGCTATATCTGGCGGCTTAGGTAATATATCCAGCAATCTGGAGGCGACAATTGGCGGCGGAGCCGGCAACACAGCCAGCGGTGAAAAATCGCTTGTCGGCGGAGGCGGCCTTAATATGGCTACCGGTTGGGGTTCGGTTGTAACCGGCGGCTATGGAAACCTGGCCTCGAACGCGGAGGCGACTGTTTCTGGAGGTGAAAACGACACTGCCGGCGGGCGCTGGTCGGTTGTTGGGGGCGGTTTTGGTAACGCGGCGAGAAATCAGGCCACAACCATATCCGGCGGACTAAGTAATATTGCCCAGGCAAACTATGCCTCAATAGGGGGCGGAGATCACAATAACTGCTCGGGAGATCATTCTATAATAAGCGGAGGAAGCTATAATAGCGCCGGCGGATACTCCTCAACAATTGGCGGGGGTTTTGGAAACCTGGCAAGCAACTCTTATTCCTGCGTTTTTGGTGGTGAGCATGATACCGTAACCGGGGGCTGGGCAGTAGTTATCGGCGGCTATGATAATGCCGCCAGAAGTGATTTTTCAGGAGTGCTATCAGGTAGGGGTAATAATATCTCGGATACCGCTTCTGTTATAGCGGGCGGAAAATATAATTCAGTGAGCGGAAAATACTCTGTAGTTGCTGGAGGTAATTCAAATTTTGCCAGCGGCCCGCATTCAAGCATCGGTGGTGGCTTGATTGATACCGCCGGCGGACAATACTCAGTAGTGGCCGGCGGTATGCATAATGTGGTTGCAGCCATGTCAGGTACTATTAGCGGAGGGGAGTTAAATTTTGTAGGTGGAGCAGGTTCAGTGATTGCCGGCGGCAGTTATAATAGAGCAATTGGCGGCAACTGCGTTATTGGCGGAGGGACCTCTAATTTTACATACAGCTCCAATTCGGTTGTCGGCGGCGGCTATGCTGACACCGCATTTTCTTATTATTCCGGGGTTTTTTCCGGATATAAAAATAGGGCTGGAAGTTCAATCATGGATTCTGACTCCTGCGCATTTGTTGGCGGCGGACGAGAAAATTTTGTGAGCGCTGATTATGGTTCCGTCAGCGGAGGCTATAGAAATTATGCCGGCGGTTGGGCATCGACAATAGGCGGAGGAAATATTGATTCCACCAGAGGTACCTATGCCGGCGTTTTTTCGGGGTATAAAAATCTTGCCGGCGACGCCCCCGAGGATACCGGGGCTTTTGTCGGCGGTGGAATATCCAATAAAGCGACAGGCAAGCATGCCACTGTCGCGGGCGGCTGGGGCAATCTGGCCAGTAATCTGCAGGCAACAATTGGTGGCGGCGAGCGGGACACCGCCAGCAATCAATGGGCCACGATTGCCGGCGGAGCGCATAATATCGCCAGCGGTTTTGCCTCGATGATTCCTGGTGGCTCGGATAATGTTGCCGGCGGCAACCGCTCATTCGCGGCCGGGCTGGGCGCGCACGCCGATCATGGCGGTAGCTTTATCTGGGCTGATGATTCGCCTATAAGTTATTACTCCGATAGAGACCGACAGACTAAATTCCGGGCAGGCGGCGGTGTTAAACTCGATTTGAATGCCAGCCGCTGGGTCGAATTCTATGATGACGGCGTCGATCGCCTGATTAATATCTCTAACAATGCTTACCTGTCGCGCGGCGGTACATGGACCAATGCCTCAGATAGAAACTTAAAGGAAAATTTCACTCAGGTTGATGAATTTGATCTTTTGCATAAAATTGAACAACTGCCTATCACGCGCTGGAACTACAAAACGGAAGATCGTACGACTACTCATATCGGCCCGACCGCCCAGGATTTCAACGCGCTGTTCGAAGTAGGCAACGATACCACCTCGATTTCGACTATTGACCCTGCGGGCGTAGCTTTGGCAGGCGTGAAAGAATTGATCAGGGAAAACAATGAACTGAAAAAAGCCAATGAAAACTTGCAAGAATTGATCATGAATCTTGAACGAAGATTATCAGATATGGAGAGACGGCAACATTAAAAACACTAACTGATTGGGATTAATAGAGATAATTAGTCAGTAAAAAAGAATCGGAGAGGCCGGGATTCGAACCCGGGGACGAGTTTCCCCGTCAACTGCTTAGCAGGCAGCTGCCTTCGGCCGCTCGGCCACCTCTCCAACATCGCCTATTATAATAATATCGACACGCCAACACAATTATTTTTATATTATATTTTTGTATCAATATATCGCTTGTATAGGCCACGATGCCTTTGGAGTTACCAGGGCCAGTATAATTTCTGATAATTTTTATCAGTGTTAACCTATTTCTTGGTAACAAGCTGATCTTCATTAATTAAATTCAGCGTAAGGGCAGAAGGAAACCGTTCTAATATAGTTGAATAAAGAATCCCGATCTTTTATTAGATTCATAAAGAGCAACATATTAGTCTAAAGATTAGGTATTACTGTTTGGTATTGACACAGTCGTTAGTTAAGCCTTTAATTTAAGGCGGAAGTAAGCTGATTGGAATCAGCAATAAGTCAATTGGCGGAAGAGGAAAAACGTATGTATATGGCAGAAGACCTGATTGAATTTCATAGACGCGCTCATCACAGTTTGGAGAAACTGCTAGCCCATTGCCGTCAGCTAAGCGCTGAAGAATTAAACCAGGAGTTGGCGGGTTTCGGCTACCCCACGGTGCGGCTGCAACTGCATCATGGCATTGGCGCGGAAAAATACTGGATCGGCGTGCTGCAAGGGCGTATCGATGTTGACGACGACGATCCGGACTATCCTACGATTGAATCGCTGGAAAAATATCGTCAAATAGTCTTCTCGGCGACCGAGAAATATCTGCGAACAGCTTCCGAAAATGAGCTTAATACGCCCCGGCCGATGATGACCTGGGGTAACAAGGAAAAAGTGCTCATACCAGCGCAGGTGCTTATTCGCACCCAGACGCACCTTTACCAACATCAAGGCCAGATAGTCGCCATGTGCCGGCTTCTGGGCAAGCCGATAGGCCCGGGGATGGATTATCCGATTACGTAAACGACTAATTTGCAAGTTTCAGGCCGAAGGACGGCTTTCCTTTTTTGCTGCGAAAGACTTGAATATAAATCATTAAAGAAATTCTTAATCTGGAGTCGGGGGGAATCGACTTGCACCGTGTTTGTAATTCCTGTATGCACATCATATTACGCCGCAATTCATTGATTCCCACGAAATTCCAATTTTATTTGTTTGTGTTTGTTTCTATCTATTTTGAACTCAGTTTGGCACAAATCTACCATTTGAGCTTATACTGTATTATGACCATTTTTCATAAAAGGCTTGATAATATCAAGATTTTGATCTATAACTCAATTCACAATGTCTGTACAACATAAAGGGATGCGCTGATTGCTGCGCCGCTATTGATACCGGCAGAAGCATTAACGTCATTGAAAGGAAAAATCATGAAGAACAAATTAAGCGAGCGCCCCTGCGGGATACTGATTGGATCAATATGTGCTCTGATAGTCATGCTGACAGGAATCGGGGCGAGTGCCGATGAAATGTCAGACGTAGATGTTAAGATCGCGCAAGTAGCTTTATTCAAGAACGGACTAGGATACTTCACCTCATCCGCGACACTTCCGAAAGGGGCAACCACTATCAAGTTAGGGCAACTGCCCGTACCTTCGCACGGTACGTTCTGGGTGGGATATCCGGAAGATTTGAAAGTTCACGCATTATTTTCAAGCCTGGAGAATGTCGATGAGGCTGTGCCTGCGCGCAGCATTGCCGAACTTCTTCAATGTAATTCAGGACGGAAAGTCACAGTTAGTACGAACTTGATTGACATGCCGGCAATCAAAGGTACAATCATCGGAGTTAACCTGGGGGTCAAGCCGGCTGATTCGCCGAGTCCATACTTCATGGACATCCGACGCGCAACTTCCTCATATCGGGACCAGCCTTATCAAGCGGCCTCACTGGTTGTCATCAGGACTGAGTCTGGAAATGTTGCCCTTAATGCCGGGTCAATCATCCGTGCTGATTTTGAAGACGACGACATCACAACATCAATCCCCACCATAGCGAAGCAGCCGAGTATCCGAATGGAATTGGAGAAAGAGGCGAAAGGACAGGAAATCGGTATAAGCTATCTTGCCCGAGGGATCACGTGGTCGCCAAGCTATTTGATCGATATCTCGGATTCGAATACCGCTAAGCTAAGCGCCGAGGCGGTTGTCATCAACGAGGCCGCCGATCTGCGGGAAATCCGCCTTGATCTGGTGACCGGGTTTCCGAATATCCGTTTCGGCGACGTCAACAGCCCGGTGGCCATGAGTCAGGATCTCGCGGGCTTTCTGAGGGCGCTGACAGCCGGGCGAAGCGAAATGAGCGCGCGTGGGAGTATGATGGTTGGGAATGCGATGACGACACAGGTTGGACTTGCATACAGTGAAGGGTATAACGAGTCCGGCCCCATACCTACGCCGGCATACTCCACAGCGCAAGAAGGTACCGTGTCCGAAGATTTGTTTCTCTATCCGGTTGAAGGCTTCACCTTGAATCGAGGAGAAACAGCTTGCCTTCCGCTTTTTACGGCAGAGGTGCCGTTCAAGCACATTTATATCTGGAAGATTCCTGATAGGCTCGACGAAAATGAGCGATATCGACGGGATATCGCGGAGAACGAACAGCTTCTTGCTGAGGAGGTCTGGCATTCCTGCCGTTTGGTTAACAACATGGAGATGCCCTGGACTACTGCTGCCGCGGAATTTATTAAAGATGGTCAGTTCACTGGACAGGATATCTGTTACTATACTCCGCCTGGCGCCGAAACGACAATACGCATCAATCGAGCATTGAACGTTCTGGCAGAAGAGACCGAACTGGAGTTAGATCGCCAGCGTGACGCAGCGCATTATCATGGATACCACTATGATCTGGTCAAGGTAAAAGGGGAAATGAAGTTGCTGAATCGGCTGGACAAGAGTATAACTGTGGAAGTCACGAAGAATTTATCCGGCGAGGTGCTTGAATGTGTTCCTGAAGCCAAAGATATACCATCGGCTAAGGGTCTAAAATGGGTGAATCCGCGTCACGTACTGGTGTGGGAGATTGAATTGAAAGCAGGCCAGGAGCAAAAGATGTCATACACATACGAGGTGTATATTTGCAATTGATTCTATTTCAAATAGAGAGTAAGCTTGAATAGTTATATATTCAATACCTATAGCTTTAGCACTTATGCTCAACTTGTCTTGATATGAGTGGTTTCGACATTTGTGGTGTTCTAATTCCAGATCAAATTGGTTAAGTCATATTATAAAAAGTAAAAGGATACATGCCTAAATAGTAGTCACGATAGTAAATGTAGATATGTTAGGCTGAAAAGAGCGTCATCCTGACGCTGTTTGCGCCTGTCTCCCCCGTATGTTGCGCGGTTCACAGCCTGAGGAATGGCTCATTTTTTACTTGCCAATAATATATAAATTGCATATTTATCAATGTGATAACGTAACGGCGTTGCTTTAATTTAATGGAGCGCCGCCGATGGAATATGATGAGAATTAAATTAGATAATTTGGAAATAATATCATGAGTAAATACGAGAAAATCCTGGTTGTAATCTTGATGGGGTCGCTATGGGGTGCCCTGGAGTTATTCGGCGTTGATTTGCTTCGGGCCTGGGGTATTCCCAATAGATCCGTTATTCTTTTTGGCGCGAGCCTTTTACTGATCTATGCCTCGAAACGGATAATAGATTTCACCGGCTCTGTGGTATTGATGGCGGTAGTGGCCAGCCTGTTTAAAACCGCCTCCAGCAATTTTTTCCCCTGTCAAATAGCGGCGGTGATGATTAATGGCATCGTCTTTGACATCACTTACCGGGTCTTCAAAAACCGGCTCAACTCGAGCTTTATCTATAGGATAATTGCCGCTGTCGTGATTGCTTACGTATCATTTGCCGCCTTTGGCTTTACGGCTGTGTATCTTCTACGGGAGTCAAACTGGGTGGCCGGCGGCCTTAAAGGGATCGGTGATTACGTTGGTTCGCGGGCTTTGGTTGCCGCACTATTTTCGGCCGTAACGATTAATTTGGGCTTTTATTTGGGTGGCTTGGCGCGTCCGTATTTTCTATCAGGAAGACCTGGTTTTACAACAGCATTTATTAAGGTCACGGCCGCTATTCTGGTGATAACAATTTGGGTAGCCGGTCAAATCTATTAAGCTTTTATTCTAATTTCAGCGCTTAAAGTATATGCAAATAAAAAAAATAAAAGTCACTACCGGTAAATGCAGCGGTTGCCGTCTCTGCCTGCAAATCTGCGCTATCAGTCATTTTGATGAGATCAATCCTAAAAAAGCAAGCCTTCGGGTAGAGGCACGTTTCCCTCAGCCGGGGCTATATAAGCCAAAGGTCTGTATCCAGTGCGGCAAGTGCATGGAGGTCTGCCCGGAAGATGCTATTTACAGGCGTGAGGATGGCGCGTATATCGTAGATAAAGAAAAATGCACGAATTGCGGTGAATGCATCCCCGTTTGCAAGCCTAAAGTCATATTTCAACATCGAGATGTCGATCACGTTATTATCTGCGATAATTGCTTCAAATGCGTCGAGCTGTGTAACACGGGAGCTATCACAATTTTCACGAAGACGGTGAAGGAGAAGGTGTGATGGGTGACGGTTTGGCCGGAACTACGATCAGAATCAATCTCTCTACCGGCGAAATAAAAAAATATCCCACGGACAGCCAATTGATGAGAGACTGGTTTGGCGGTCGTGGAGCTATCGCTAAAATCCTTTATGATGAGGTTCCCCGCAACGCCGATCCGTTTGGGCCGGAAAACCTTTTTATCTTAACTGCCGGCGTAATGAGCGGCTGTTTTATCCCCGCGGGCGCCAAGGTTGAATTCGGTTCCGTATCGCCTTTAACCAATGGTCACGGCGATTCCAATATGGGCGGCCATCTGGGGCCGGCTCTTAAATACGCCGGTTATGATATGGTTATATTTTCCGGAATCTCTCCTAAACCGGTTTATCTCTATATCGATGATGATCGCGTCGAGTTACGCGACGCCGCCGCCTACTGGGGCATGGGTTCGTTGGAATGTGAACCCGTTATGAAAGCAGATTTGGGTGAGGATTTCGAAATCGCTACGATTGGGCCGGCAGGCGAAAACCTGATCCGCTTTTCCTGTATAACTCATGATTATGGCCGTCAGGCGGGCAGGACCGGCCAAGGCGCTGTGATGGGTTCAAAAAAGCTCAAAGCTATCGCGGTTCGCGGATCTAATAGCCTAAAAGTGCATGATCTGGCGAACCTAACGAAATATGTCACGGATATTATTAAAAGAACCAAGACTCATCCTAATATGGCTCCCTGGCAGAAATACGGAACGGCCTTCTTCATCGACTGGTCGAATAAAAACGCTGTTCTTCCGACGCGAAATTTCCAAACTACTTTCTACGAAAACATCGACGGTATCAATGGCGAACAGCTGGTCGAGAAATGCCTGATAACCCACAAGGCTTGTTTCGGTTGCTGGATGAATTGCGGCAAGTACACCAAAGCTATCCTTCCCGGACGGCAGGTAGTTTATCTGGAAGGCCCTGAATATGAAACCGGCGCGCTCTGTGGCTCGAATTTGGGCATGACCGATATCAACCAGGTAGCCTATATCAACTGGCTCATGGATAATGTCGGCATAGATACTATGTCGGGAGGCGGCGTGGTTGCTTTCGCCATGGAGTGTTTCCAGCGCGGTCTCATAACTGAAAAAGACCTTGAAGGACACACTCTGAATTGGGGTTCTGTCGATGATACCGAGCATTTCGTCAAGATGGTCGTTGAGCGGCGTGGCATTGGCGACCTGTTTGCCGGAGGCACCAAACGCGCCGCGGAAGTGATCAGCCAAGGCAGTGAAAAATTCGCTATGCAAGTTAAGGGGCAGGAGATGTCGGGCTATGATGGCCGTTACGCTCCCGGTATGCTTCTGGCCTATATGACTTGCGATATTGGCGCTCACCATAATCGCGCCTGGACAATCACTGTCGATATGGCCGAGGGACGGGAGACTATCGAAGGCCGAGCCAAGGTAGTGGTTTATCTTCAGCATATCAGACCGCTATTCGATTGCTGGTGCATCTGCCGCCTCTTCTGGGGCGAACTCGATATCGAGCCGGAGGAGATTGTTCAGTCTTTGAATTATGTTACCGGCTGGAATATAGACACGGCCGAGGCCTTGAAAACTTCGGAAAAAATCTGGAATCTGGTCCGCTGCCATTACCTTGAACGAAATCCCGCCAATGGCCGCACTTTCGACTATCCGCCCGCTCGCTCCTGGGAAGATAAGATACCATCCGGGCCGGGCGAGGGTAAAGGATTGAGCTTTGCGCAAATTGAGGCCATGCTGGATGATTATTACGCTTGTCGTGGCTGGGATAAAAACGGCAACCCCAGCCGCGAGGTTTTACATGATTTGAAGCTTGATTTCGCCGCCGACAATCTGGAGAAGATCGGCCTGCTGGGCAAACCACTTCCCGAAGGCATACCCGAAGTCCGCGGCGCGAGATATAAGCCAAAGGCGTTTTAACTCAGGCGATATGGTTATTTATCTTAAAGCCGGCGGTCAACTTCGCAAAATGCTCAAGCCCGATATCGACTATTATACGCGCAAGGTCGAAATCGATGGCGAAAAAACTGTGACCGATATCCTTAAAACTATCGCTATAGACTCTGCTTACATAGCTTTCATATATGCCGATGGCAAAGTGAGAGACTTCTCGTTTAAGCCTTCGGATGGCCAGATTATCACCCTGCAGCCGCCTGTATCCGGCGGATGATATTTCGCTTATATGCCCCTATCAAAATCAGAGCTTGAAAGATATCAACGTCAATTACTGGTCGACGGCTGGGATCAGAATAAACTCAAAAACGCCAAAGTGCTTGTTGCCGGGCTTGGCGGACTTGGCGGAGCGTCATCGACTTATTTAGCCGCTGCGGGTGTGGGTAATATCAGGCTTTGCGATAGCGATAAAGTCGAACTATCCAACTTTAATCGGCAAATTTTGTTTTCCTCGAATGATATCACGAAATCCAAATCCATCATCGCCCAGAAAAAACTTTCAGAATTAAATCCTGATATCAAGGTTGAGGCTTTACCGTATAAACTAACCGAAGACAATGCCGGCGAAATCGCGTCAGGATGCGATATTATTATCGATGGTCTGGATAATCATCGCGACCGGTTGATTTTGAATCGCGTGTCATTCGCCTTAAAAATTCCTTACATCTATGCCGCCATAAACGAATGGCAGGGACAGCTTGGCTTTCTAAACCCGCCGGTCACCGCTTGTCTAGCCTGCCTCATGCCACAAAAGACTATCGATTCCGGATCGGTGCCGGTAGTTGGAGCCGTAGCGGGAGTTATAGGTTCTATTCAAGCGACGCTGGCGATCAGGTATTTGATCACCGGAGAAACGCCGCTAACCGGCAAAATCCTGATTTTCCAAGCCGATAGAATGGAATTTGAGACATTGATATTCGATAAAAAGCCAGAATGCCCCGTGTGTTCGAGAAAATAAGTTATTAATGATAAGATTTTGTGGAGGGCGGAGGAATTGCATGCGCCCAACGCGCACAAACCATAATCATTAAAAAGTATTTTTTCTATTTGAACGCGATTTACTCAGGTTTCGAAGTAATTCCAATTTGTTATTAATCAATGCTTCCTTTTTGGCTCTCGACCATCCTTTTAACTGTTGTTCTCTTTTAATCGCATCAGACTTGGATTCGTATTGTTCCTGATAAGCAAGCCGCACCGGCAGTCGTTTAGCCGTCCACGATGCGCCCTTACCTGCATTATGCGTTGCCAATCTTTTTGCTATATCTGATGTTGATCCAACATAATAGCTTTGGTCGGAGCATTTTAATATGTATACGTAGTATGACATTTAGTTTAATCAATTCAAGTAGAAATATTAGCCCTTCGATAAACTCAGGGCACCATTCTCCTTATTCTATAATTCGCGGAGATAGCCATGAGCGAGGCTATATCAGACTTGTATAAGTCTGTTTAGCCGAGTCGAATGGTGGAGGCGGGGGGAATCGAACCCCCGTCCGAGAATACCCCGTACGGGCCGTCTACATGCGTAGGTTTCCTTTTATCTCACCCGACAGACGCCGGAAACCGCGCTTCTTATCGGGCCAACCCCGTTTTGTTCTTGCGGCATTGGACCGGAGTATACCCTCAGCCGCCAGCTTCCCTGCTCTTCATTCTGTGCGGGGCCGGGAAGCTTGCCCTGCCAGAATGAGCCGCTATTGGTTAAGCAGCCATAGCATACGAATAATCGTCGCCATTTAATTATGTTTGTCCCGGTTTTAACGATGCCCGGGGCATCGGCACGCAGACCCTAACCAGATAAACCCGTCGAAACCTGTCGCCCCCATATAATTATCAAAGAGCGCTATTCAATATAACCAACGCTATAATATTAGTCAATGGCTACTCTTATTAATATTACTTCGATAAGCCCGTGAAAGTTTCAGCGATTAATCCGCTCTCCGCCAACGATACAGAACAATTTCCTCATCCAGCGTTATTCGCCCTATGTCATTGAAATACACGACAATAGCGTAAATATCACCGAGGTAATTCAGGCTGATATCAGACACATTAAAATATTTATAGTCCGACCGAGCGCATTCCATCAGATCGATCGAATACCTTGCACCGCTGTTTAAATCTTTGCCCATAACAAACGGAATATCGACCCTAACTGAACCGCTATCTGGTGTCCTAAACTCATAACTCGAATGGAAGTACAGAATAAGATTGTTATCGAAAGTTCCTTTGAAATTGTTGTGGCCAATCTGACGGGTGAATTCATCCCGCATAATTACATCGCCGCTGCTAATATCTTTCACCTCAATTAAACTACTGCCGCCGCTTTGAATAATGAATTCCGTTCGGTCTTGTGTTTGCCCCATAGCGGATGCGATTTTTACTGGCCAGCCATTTTTATCAATAATTTCTGCTTTTCCCATTAGTTTAATATATAAATTATTGTTAGGGCTTATCCTTATAAGCCTTGGGATTGTGCTGAAAACAGGAAAATCACTTTTACTATCTAAAACATAGCCATTTTCAATATTGTGATATCTAAATAATTTATAGCTGAATGTCGGCGGAATATAGGAGTTCGGATTTGGAAAATTATTATCGACGTTATGGTTAAGATAGCCGCTTAATCCGGTAAATATTTCATCATCCGGACCAACCCAGAGGTAGTTTAATTTAGTATACATGCCAGAAGTAGGAGCCAGTCTGAAGTAGTTCCCTGTTTCCGGATTAAGTACGAATATCATATTATTGTGCCTGTTGATAAATACTAATTCACCGCTGTTAAGAGCCCAGAAGTAACCGATAGATGGTCCAAAACTGCAGTATCCATCGCTGGAGTATCTGGTTTGCCCATAAGTCCCAAGATCATTGCTCAAAGAAAAATCTATAAAATATGAATCAGCAAGAGTCAGATGAAAATAATAAGGCTCATAACAAGGTTTTGTTTCGAAAATCACATCTCTAATTAGCTGCGATCCGATATCAGCTCCGGCCGTTGCTATAGGAATCAGCAGTGTCGTGAATGCCAAAATCAATAATGAACTTTTTAAATAAGCCTTTGCCATATCCCACCTATTTTTAGTACTCTTTCAATTAAGGATTTATTCCATGATTTATATCTTAATCTTCGTCAATTAAGGTAAAGCAGCCGTTTAGGATATTAAATCAGTTTTTTAATGATTCTATCGCTTTTGTATAGTCGGGAGAATGGAATATATAATTGCCGGCCACCAGTATATTAGCCCCGGCTTCGATACATTGCTTGCCGGTAATATCATCTATGCCGCCGTCAACCTCGATAACGCAGGTATATTTATATTCATCAATGATACTTCTAACTGCGCTTATTTTGTTCAAGACTTGCCCGATAAACTTCTGCCCGCCAAATCCCGGATTGACGCTCATCAGTAAAACCAGGTCGACTTCGCCAAGGATTTCATCCAATAAAAAAGGCGGGTTATGAGGGTTTAAGCTTACTCCGGCCTTGGCCCCCAGGCTTTTTATCGTTTGTATATAGCGGTGAAGATGCGTGCAGGCTTCATAATGAATGGTAAGGTAATCGGCTCCGGCTTCTATGAAACGCGCGATATATTGTTCCGGGTTGTCAATCATCAGATGAACATCCAGCGACAGGCGGGTAATTTTCCTGACCGATTTCACCAGAGCAGGCCCGAAAGTGATATTAGGCACAAAATGGCCATCCATAACATCCAGATGGATTAAATCCGCCCCTGCTTTTTCGACCGCGGCAATTTCATCTGCCAGACGGGCAAAATCAGCCGACAGAAGCGATGGGGCAATCAGCACTTTCCGGCCTAAATCGATTTCAGAGGTCATAAGCCTACTCCAGTTGCGAAATTGTTAATCCGACAATTGTCCACTTGGGAACTTCAGTCCCTGGGGCGATAGATTGATATAATACGGTTTCGGGAAGCATTCTGTCATCGACTTTATAGCTGATATCGCCGATGACAAGATAATTTTCCTCAGCCGCCTGTCTTGCTTCCGAATAATCAAGCCCGACGAAATCGGGCACCGGTATTAAAACATCTGTTTGCTTTCGATTGACCACAAGCTGAACTTCCGCGTTTAGTCTCATTACAGTGCCGGCATCCGGCCGCGATTCGATGATCACCCCATCCGGTAGTATATCATCGGTGTACCATAAGAGATCGCCCATTACCAGGCCTTCCTGTTCAAGAAGTAATTTAGCTTCTCGCAAAGATACGCCTCTAAGCCTTGGCACCATCGCCGAGGCCGCGCCTTTGGATATGGTAACTCTCACTTTCATGTCTCGTTTAACCGAGGAACCCGGCCCCGGTAATTGCGATATGATCGTACCTTTAGGATATTGCGCGTTATACTCTTCAAGCGCGATCGTCAATTGAAGGTCGGCTTCGTTAAGTTTAATTTCGGCTGCCTGCATGGACATGAAGGTAATATCAGGTACCAGACACTCATCGCCATGATTAACTACTATCGGCATGATGATTTGATCCAGCAAAATCGCCAAGACAAGCAATCCGCCGAATAACACGCCCAGCGAGACTAAAATGTGTTTCCATCTATCGCTTAATACTTTAATAATTTTCATGATCTTTTCCAGTTATAATGTCCGAATTTTTTCCATCACCGCTATAAACGCTCCATCCGCGTGATGCTTAAGCGGCGACACCTCATACATCCCCGATTGAATTTTAAACTCATCGAATTCATCTACATCTATTAATCGGAAATACCTGTTTTGTTTCAAAAATCTGTCGATTATCCGGCTATTCTCCTCAGGTTCCAAACTGCAGGTTGAATAGACAATTCTGCCGCCCGGTTTTAGTATATCGACGGCGGCTGTCAACAGTTTTATCTGTTTGGATGCCTGCAAGCCGATATCTTCAGCCGTTAATTTCCAACGCAAATCAGGGTTTCGCCTGATTGTCCCCGTACCGCTGCAAGGTACATCGGCTAAAATATATTTAAAACTCTCGCGACTGGCAAACTTTAAAGCATCATTGCCAAATAAAAAGACGTTGCCCAGTTGCCAGCGATTAATATTGTTTTTCATTACATTTAGGCGGTCAACAGAAAAATCGCCGGCAATAACCCGTCCAGCAACGCCGACCATTGCTGACAAAGCGGCTGTTTTACCGCCCGGAGCGGCGAATAAATCAAGCGCGGTTTCTCCGGGGGGAACGTGTAATGCTCTTGCCGCCAGGCTTTGAGCCGGGTCGCCTATGATAATCGCGCCATTATTGAAAAGCTCGGATTTCAGTAATAGCCCCGGATTTAAACATTGATAACAACCTTCGAATGAAGCCAATTTCTGATAACCGATTTTTAAGTCATCAAGTTGTTGTTCGATTATTGAATCGCTCGTTATTCGGCGGTTGACAAAAAAACAAAGTTTAGGAGGCGTATTGCCCCAGTCGAGTAATTCCCTGGTTTGCTCAAAACCATATCTTTTTAAATATCTTTCAACCAGCCAGCCGGGGTAAGAATATTCGATACCAAAAAATTTGACCGGTTCTACATTCGGGTCAGGCATCTTTATCTTAGTTTTATCGCGAATGCAATTACGCATAACCGCGTTTACAAATCCCGCCTGTTTGGCCGAACAGGATGTTTTGGCCAATTCGACCGTCTCGGAAACTACTGCGTAATCGGGGATATTCTGCGCCTGGATTAATTGATAAAAGCCCAGCCGGATTACCTGTTTTAACCTGGGCGGTAGTTTCTTCGACAAATAATAATGGCTGGAATAATAATCGATTTTACGTAAAAATTTAATACTTCCAAAAAACAATTCCCGGGCGAATGCGGCGTCTTCATATTTTTTTATATCACGAGTTAAGCCATTAATTATAATCTGAGGATCCCCTTTAGATTTAGTCCACTCCAACAGAGCATTATAGGCGACTATGCGGGCAAGGGAAGGCATGTCAGATTAAATCGAATGGGTCTACTTTATGCACGCCCTGCATGAAGTACTGACCGGTTCGGTGATAGATTAAGGCCTTCGCCTCATCGGCTGAATAGCCCAGCCCAAAAGCGATAACCTCGTCAGGGCGAAGATAGCCATCCGGCGTGACTCCTAACAGCATTTCCAGTTTGCTGCCGTCGAGAGCAAGATTATACAGATATTGTCTTACCGAATATTCTTTCAGCTCTTCTTTTTTTGACCTGATTACAATTAATTCGTTGCTGTTTGATAATCGGTCGATCTTCAACCTGATATCATCTGAAATCACCCCTAAATCAACTTGATAAGAGGCGCTATTGATTATTTTGGTCAGCGAATCCGCTTGTGAAAAAGATAGTTTGGTAGTGGCGATTTGAACCCCAGGGGGCAAGCCATTGACAAATCGGGCAAGATGGTTTTTCTCGAATGGCGAATCAAATTGTATATCCATATACTCGGCGTCCGAGGAGTAACCGATAGGCAAAGGCGGTCCAAACGCCAATTTCATATGAGGATGAAATCCCTGACTATACCCGATAGGTAATTTCGCCCGCCTGATCGCCCGCGTAAATAATCTGATTATGTCGAGATGCGAGTAAAATCGCATGGTTTCGTCCCGCGAATATTTCAGCCTGATCCTGGATTTCGTCGGTACAGCCGCGACCACCGCACGCTTTTTGGCCGGCCTTCCGTAACCGGCGGTTGTGTTTTTTTGCTGATTTGCTTTTCTGGCCGCGGCGCCGGGCGGTAATTCGCCTTTTAGCGACTTTTCCCTTTCATCCAACAGAAATTTGCTTGATATGCCTTTATCGATATGCTGCCACGGTAGAGGCCGGTGAGCGATAATCGGCTGCAGTAAATCCTTAATATTAAAACCGCAGTCGATCAAGGCTTTTTCCCAGCGCGAGTAAACGAAATACTCGCTCCAGCCATCCAGGCAGGCGCCGTTTTCATAGGCCTTTATTATTACATCCGCCATGCGACGGTCGCCGCGTCCCAGTATGCCTTCAACTA
>Ga0299912_10002315_pt1 | contig 15580 bp, 12 predicted proteins | sample RVTome_2_FD_207667 | JGI IMG/M metagenome (GOLD analysis project Ga0299912, IMG submission 207667) | Soil microbial communities from uranium-contaminated site in the Upper Colorado River Basin, Wyoming, United States - RVT95D214 (version 2) ... | reverse complement strand
ATTCTTCGCCCACAGCCTGGGGTGGCATGTCGCCTATCCGTCGAACGCGGCCGACGCGGCGGGATTGCTGAGGACAGCCCTGCGAGGCGAGGATCCGACTGTGTTCCTCGAGCACCGCGCCCTGCTCGACACGCCTATCGCCCGTCGGCCCGATCCCGGTCCGGAGTACGCCCTCCCCTTCGGCCAGGCATCGGTCATCGAGGAGGGCGAAGCGCTTACCCTGATCACCTGGGGCGCTATGGTGTATCCGAGCCTGGAGGCCGCCGGTCATTTCCCCGGCCAGGTCGAAGTGATCGACCTGCGGACGATCGTCCCCTGGGACAAGCGGACGATCCTGGCCTCCATAGCTAAGACCGGGCGCGGCCTGGTTGTGCACGAGGAGCCCTTGACGGCGGGTTTTGGAGCCGAGATCCTGGCCACCCTGGCCGAGAAGGCCTTCAAAGACCTCGATGCGCCTCTGCGGCGTCTCACCGTCCCGGACAGCCCGATCCCGTACGACACCGGGATGATGAAGTACGTGCTTCCAAACACCGACAGTATTCTGCAGACTATCACCGACCTGCTCGCGTTCTGAGCCCCTTCGCGCCAGGTACCCGATCCATCCAACCGCCCCGGCTGCCTGAACCGGCGGCATTGCAGGCGCGCCGATCATTCGACAGCGAATCGAAGGCACGGGTGATGCCGGCGACCAGGTGCCGGTGCTATACTCTCCAGCCACCGACGCCGGGCGTTGCGATGGAAGATTTGGTTCAAGGACTCCGAGCGTACATTGCCGAGCGGTACTTGGATATGGCGCCTGAGGACCTGCCTCCGGACTACCCCCTCGTGTCAAATGGCCTGATCGACTCTTTCAATCTGGTGGATCTTGCGCTCTACGTCGAAGAGAAATTTCACGTGCATATCGATGATACCGAACTTAATGCCAACGTTTTCGATTCGATTGAGAATCTGGCTGCGCTGATCAGGGCCCGCAGTTGATGCTCCCGCCAGGCCATACGCTCGCTCACATCCTCGCTCACCATCTTGAGACCACACCGGATCGGGGTGCGGTGGTGCTGATGGGCCGTTCGGGTGAAACACATCTGACTGTCAGGCAGTTGCTCGATGGCGCCGGAGTCTATGCCGACCGATACAAGGCATCCGGCGTGCGGCCCGGGGAGGTCGTGGTCGACCTTCTCCCGCCGGGGGCTCCATTGCTCTTCGCCTTCTTGGGAGGCGTGCTGATAGGTTCGGTCCCGTGCATCTTGCCCTTCCCCACTGAGAAGCTCGACCCGGTGCGCTACCGGGAGAACCTCACCGCCCTCATGCAGGTCACGCACCCAGCCGCGATGGTCGCCGAGCCTGCGCTTGCCAGTGAATTGAGGGATGCACTCCCCCATGATCCAGCTTTGAAGGCGATCCTCGCGTGCAGCGACGATGGGAAGGAAGGATCGGGAGCGCAGGCTCCCGACTTGTGGGAGGGCCTGATGAGAGGTCCTCAGGACCTGGCCCTGCTTCAGCACTCATCCGGGACCACCGGTCTCCAGAAGGGCGTCGCTCTCTCGCATACTTCGATTCTCAGTCAGTTAGCCGCATATCTGCCCGCGCTTCGCCTGAGTGATGACGACGTGGTTGTGAGCTGGCTCCCGCTCTATCACGACATGGGATTAATCGCCGGCTTCTTGCTTCCTCTTCTGGCCGGCATCAAGCTGATCCTGATGTCCCCCTTCGAATGGGCCCGGGCACCATGGATGCTGATGCAGGCTGTCAGCCGTCATCGTGGAACACTAGTGTGGCTGCCGAACTTCGCCTACAACTTCTGCGCCGAACGCATCCCCGACAGAGCGCTCAAGGGCATAGACCTGTCTTCTTGGCGGGCGGTGATCAACTGTAGTGAACCGATGTATGCCAACAGCCACCGGATATTCTCGAACCGCTTCATCCCATACGGGATCAAGCCCGAGGCTCTGACCACTTGTTATGCCATGGCGGAAAACGTGTTTGCCGTCACACAGGGGCCGATCGAGGGGCGAGTGAACATAGACCGAGTAGCCGCAGAGAGTCTGCAGCGCCGCGATCTGGCAGAGCCGGAGGCAGGCGGATCGCAGCGAGTGGTCGAGGTCGTTTCGGCCGGGCCGCCTCTGCCAAATTGTGCAGTCCGGGTGTTCGGTGAAGATGGTCAGGAAGTCGGCGAGCGTCAGGTCGGCGAGCTTGCATTGCGGAGCGATTGCATGCTCTCCGGCTACTACAACCGGCCGGATGTGACGCAGAGCGCGCTTCGTAATGGCTGGTTCCACACGGGTGACCTGGGGTATGTGGCAGACGGCCAGGTGTATATCACAGGGAGAAGGAAGGATCTGATGATCGTCGGGGGGAAGAACATCTACCCCCAGGATATTGAACAGCTGATCGGAAGCGTGCCGGGAGTGTATCCGGGCCGGGCCGTCGTGTTTGGCATCGCCGATCAGGAATTGGGGACGGAGCAGGTCGTGGCGATCGTCGAGATCGATCCGCGCCACCCTCGCGGAGAAGCCGCCCTCGGCCTCGACATCCGGCGCTCGGTCTCGACCGGTTCGGAGATCACTCTGCGTCACGTCAAGATCGTGGACGAACGCTGGCTCGTCAAGACAAGCAGCGGGAAGCTGGCCCGATCAGCAAACCGTGAGAAGTTCCTCACAGAGCAAGGGCAAGGTCGTGCGGGGCTTGGATCTGAGAGTGAGTAACCGGGTTGTTCCCGTCGCCATGAGTTGTCATGGTCTTTCGTTCGATCGGGGGTGTGGCTCGAGCTGGGGAAGAGGAGCGCCCCATTCATGGAGAATAGGTTGGCCTTGTTACTCCTGAGGAACCTGTCAGCGGCGGCACTAAAGCTCACCCTCGGCGTCCTGGCCTGCCTGGGTTTGCTGGAAGCGACGCTCCAGGCAAACCCGGCACTCCTGTTGCGCGGTATGGCACTGCCGGCGCCGGTCGACCCACCGATCATGACTCAAGTCTACGATGTGCGCTCGTCCGATGCCGATCTCTTTTTCTGGGTGCCTGACTTGATCCGGCCTATCCCGCCGGAGATAGACAGAGTCGAGGCGCACGTCGAGTTCGAAACCGATGAGTTCGGCTTTCCCAACGCGGCTCCCCTGCCCGCGCACGTTGACGTGGTTGTCCTGGGGCGCTCTTACTCGGTGGGCGCACAATCGAGTGACCCGTGGCCGCGGGCCCTGGCCCGACTGACGGGGTACAAGGTGCTCAACTTGTCACAGGGTGCGAGCGGGATTGACCTCAAGCGGGCGTATCTGGAGCGATTCGGGTTGTTGCGCCGGCCGCGCTGGGTGATCGTCGAGGTTTTGCCGAGCATGGACATCATGGGATATACGCCGATTCCGTCTACGCTCGTCCAAGGCCTGGTGGTGCCCACCATCCAGGAACTTGCGCGGCGAAACAGGACGAGTGGAAGCAACAACGAGGTGGATCCGATCTTCCCGGTAGAAGTGGACATACCTGGGAGGAAAGCAGAGTTGACCTTCTTCGCCTACTACCTGTCGGCCCTGACGGCCGACGGACCCAGCATCCTGGCCAGCCAGCAGTGGGCGACATACACGCGCCATCTGTCGGATCTGGCCCAGGAGACGCGGGCCAACGGTGCCTGCCCAGTATTGCTTTACGCGCCGACCAAGGCCAATGTGTACTTTCCCCTGGCCGAGGACCTGAGCCAACTCGAGCCGGCGCTCGTCGGGGTGACTGCCTGGCGACTCGGAGAGGAAGGGTGGCTCGTGGGGGATCCTCGGGCCAAGGTAGATGTGGCGGCGATGCAAGCCAACGCCTCGGCGGCGCGGGATCTGGTTGCCACATACGCGCGGCAACAGCGATGGCTATTTGTCGATCCGACTCCAGCGATGACGAAGGCGGTTCTGAACGGCGAGAGCCCGTTCATGGCCTATGACACGCATTGGAGTGATCTCGGCCACAAGCTAGTCGCCCAGGAGTTGGCCGGCGCGCTCGAAGGCGCTGACTGCCCTTAAATGCCTCTGCATACCCCGATCTACCTGCTTTTCTTGTGCGTGGTCGTGCTGATCTACTGGTTGTTGCCTGGAGGTCGATGGCGGAAACTATTCTTGCTCACCGCCAGCTATCTGTTCTACGCGGCATTCGACGCCCGCTTCGCTGTCCTGCTGCTGGCGGTGACACTCATCGTCTATCTACTTGGACGAAGCATTCCTCGCAGCCGGCTTGGTCGCGTCTATGCGTGGCTGAGCGTAGCTGTGAACCTGAGCGTGTTGGTAGCCTTCAAGTACTTCGGGTTCTTCTTGTCCAGCGTGGCTGCCGCCTTTCGTCTGCTGGGCGTTTCCTTCTTCCCGCCAGCACTGAACTTCCTGCTTCCGGTGGGATTATCTTTCTATACATTCCAGGCGATTGCCTACACGACGGAGATCTACCGCGGCACCGCACAACCATCTCCAAACCTCTTGGATTTTGCGCTCTCGCTGGCGTTCTTTCCCAAACTCATTGCAGGCCCGCTCGTGCGACCGGCTGAATTCCAGGATCAGATTGGCAGCCAACCACCGCGTCCTGACCCGGAAGCGTTGAAAAACGCGCTGGGCCTGCTCCTGTTGGGTCTGATGAAGAAAGTGCTCATTGCGGACAGTCTCGGAAGCCTGTCCGAGGTAGCCTTCCGGGCCTCAAACCTGACTCCGATACCATGGTCCTTTCCCTCGCCTTTGTATTGGGCGGGGTTTTACCTGTACGCGATACAGATTTATGCGGACTTCTCCGGATACACCGACATGGCCCGCGCCTCCGCCCAGCTGCTGGGTTTCTCGTTGCCGGAGAATTTCCGTCAGCCCTACCTGGCCGGGAGTATTGCCGACTTTTGGGGTCGCTGGCACATGACACTCACCCGCTGGTTTCGCGAGTATCTGTTCCAGCCCCTCAGCCGGACCTTGCTGATTGCTACGAAGAGGCGGCAGCGGAAGGCCATCCAGGTAGCCGCAAATCTGACGACGATGGCCCTGATCGGGTTATGGCACGGGGCGGCGTGGACCTATGTCGGTTGGGGGTTATGGCACGGGGCCCTACTCTCCATCGAACGGTTCTTTGGCCTTGCCCCCAGTCGAGGATGGCTGCGGGGGCTCCAGGGTGTGATTACGTTTCATCTAGTAGGCATAGGCTGGGTGTTGTTTCGCGCCGAAAACTTCGCCAGCGCCGGCAGGTTCCTGAAGGGTCTGTTCTCTTTTCAACAACTCGTGTGGTTTCCCCGGTATCTTCCCCCGGTCCTATTGGCGGGAGGGCTCGTGGTCGCCATCGACCTTATCGCCGGGGGTTTCGTGCGTCCGACCCCGGAAACCCGGCGCTTCTGGCAGCCGGTACTGGTGATGGCTAGTGTCCTGGTCCTCGCGGGACTGGCGCTTCTGCAATTCCTTCGCGGTGTGGATCCCCGGCCATTCATCTACGGACAATTCTGAGAGGAAAGGCACCTCGCTTCGATACCGACGGCGACAGCGGAGGGAGGCCTGGAACATCTCTGGGTTGCTGGGCCATGCTGCGAGGTATGTGATTCGGATGCGGCCGTGTGGATTCTACCGGTCGGTTGGTGGGAGCGGATGATCCATTCGATCGATTGGGAAATGCGCTGATCCGAGCGGACGGATACCACCCAATTCATCCCGCCATCCGTGTTACACTGCCCACGCCATGGATTCGAAATCCCTGCACACGCTTGAGCTTCCTAAGATTCTTGACCGCCTGGCGGGTTATGCGGCATTTTCGGCGTCGAAGGAACGGGCGCGCAACCTGCTCCCAACGACCGATCTTGGCGAAGCTATGCGCCGCCAAACCGAGACCACTGAAGCACGTCTCCTGATGAGCGTCAATGCGCGCGTGAGCGTCGGTGGCGCGCGCGACATCCAAGGCTCGGCTTCGAACGCTTCGCACGGCGGTGTCCTTGAGCCGCTTGAATTGCTGGACATCAAAGGCACACTCCTCTCGGCCCGAAACCTGAAGCGCCTATTCGAGAAAGCCGAAAGCGCGTACCCGACGCTGGCGGCTCTTGCGCGCGGGCTGGAACCCTTTGACGAGGTCGTGGAGGCGATCTCACGCGCCTTGAACGACCGCGGGGATGTGCTGGATAGCGCCTCCGCCAGCCTGGCGGAGATTCGGAATGAGCTGCGCGTGGCGCATGACAGGCTGACCGGGAAATTGCAGCGCCTGATCGGTGACCCGAAGTACTCACCGATGCTTCAAGAACCGATCATCACCCAGCGGGACGGCCGGTTCGTGATCCCGCTCAGGGCAGAATTCAAAGGGCAGCTGAGGGCGGTGGTGCATGACCAGTCGGCCTCGGGGGCGACGCTTTTCGTCGAGCCCCTGGACACTGTGGACCTGAATAACGAGATCCGCGAGCTCCAACTCGCCGAGCGCGACGAGGTGCGGAAGATCCTGGCTGCTATTTCCCTTCTCGTTGGCGCCCGATCCGAGGGCATGGCGAGCACTGTCGAGGCCCTGGCCAGCCTGGACCTTGCATTCGCCAAGGCGCACTATGCCGAGCATCTCGCGGCTGCTGAGCCGATCCTGCGCGACTTCCGGCCCGGGGACGAGGATCTGCACCCGGGCACGACACTCCGGCTCATGGGGGCCCGCCATCCTCTGCTCGAGCCCGCCGATGTCGTCCCGATCGATCTCGACCTGCCCGACGACACCTTTGCTTTGGTGATCACCGGGCCCAACACCGGGGGCAAGACGGTCAGCCTCAAGACCGCCGGGCTCTTGGTGTTGATGGCTCAGTCCGGGCTGCACATTCCGGCGTTGTCTGGCTCGGAGATGACCGTGTTCGACTCGGTGCATGCCGACATCGGCGACGAGCAATCCATCGAGCAATCGCTCTCGACTTTCTCATCTCACATTTCCAACATCATTCGCATTCTGGCCCGGGCCGATGCCCGCTCTCTGGTCGTGCTCGACGAGCTGGGTGCGGGTACGGACCCGCAAGAGGGCGCGGCGCTGGCAAGGGCGATCCTGGATGTCTTGCTGGAGAGACGTGTGACGACACTCGTCGCCACTCACTACCCCGAATTGAAAGCCTACGCCCACAATACCGATGGTGTACGCAACGCCAGCGTCGAGTTTGATTTGGAGAGCCTTCGGCCGACCTTCCATCTGACGATCGGATTGCCGGGGCGCTCGAATGCGCTGGCGATCGCCGAGCGCCTCGGTCTGGATCAAGCCCTGGTTGAACGGGCGCGCCGGCGATTGTCTCCGGAGGATTTACGCTCGGAGAGTTTGCTGGATGAGATCCACCGGCAGAGGGACGCCTCGCGACAAGCCCGCTTGGAGGCGGAGCAGGCGCTCGAGCGAGTCATAACCCACCAGACCGACCTCTCGGCCCGGTTGGCGGGGATCGAGGAAGAGCGCAGGAGCGTTCTGGAGGAAGCGCGTAAGCAAGCCCAGACCGAGCTCGAAGGTGTCCAAGAAGAGATCGCCGTTCTGCGTCGGAAGCTGGCGGTGGCGGGCCAGCCATTGGAGGCCTTACACGATGCAGAGGAGGCGATGGAGTTGATCTCCGAGAAGGTCGTCGAGCCCATTGCCCGCGAGTCAGAAGAGAGCAGCCTATACACCTTCCAACTGGGAGACAGGGTGATGCTGCGCAGCCTGGGTGCCCAAGGGGTGATTACAGATCTCGGAACCGGGCATGTCGAAGTTCAGGTCGGTCGGCTGCGGATCCGGGCCGGTCTAGATGATCTGAGCCGCCCGGAGGCCTTGCCTTCAAAGGGTCGTGACGCTATCCCGGCAACCGACCGCAGGATTGGGGTGACTGTCTCGGATGTGCCGCCATTGGAGCTCGACTTGCGCGGCCGCACGGCCGACGAAGCGCTCGACGAGCTTGATCGACGGCTGGACGCGGCGTATCTTGCGGGCCTGCCTTTCATTCGCGTGATCCATGGTAAGGGGACCGGGCGACTTCGTCAGGCGATCCGCGAGTTTGTCAAGAGCAATCCGTATGTCGCCTCATTCGAGAGCGGGCTGGAATCGGAAGGTGGGGACGGCGTGACCGTTGTCAAGCTCGCTCGACTGTAACGAAGACAACCTCTGCAGAAGACTGCCCTGAAGAGCCCCGACAATCCTGCACACGAGGGCCGACCTTGGTTGAGATACGACGCTGTTTTGGCAGTGGGGAACCGCTCATGGCAGACTACCATGACACCGAGTGGGGGACTCCAATCCATGACGATCGCGTGCTGTTCGAGTATCTGAGCCTCGACATCTTTCAGGCCGGTCTCTCCTGGCGGACGATCCTTAACAAACGCGAGAACTTTCGCTGGGCATTTGAGGGTTTCGATCCGGAAGTTGTCGCGCGTTATGGCGATGCCGAAGTCAGACGTTTGCTTTCCGACTCGGGGATCGTTCGCAACCGCCTCAAGATCGAGGCCACGATCGCAAACGCCCGGGCGGTTGGCGCGCTGCAGCGAGAATCCGGTTCTTTCGACCGATACCTATGGCAGTTCACCGGCTTCCGCACTCTCCAGGGTCCTCCAGCCCGGCATTGGGAGGAGCTCCCGACCGAGAGCCCCGAGTCGCAGGCCATGTCGAAAGATCTCAAGTCGCGCGGCTTCCGGTTTATCGGTGCCACGATCTGCTACGCTTTCATGCAGGCAGTCGGCATGATCGACGACCACCTGGCCTTCTGCCACCGCTATCAACCTCGACGCTCCTAGCTACGGAGAACCAGTTGCTGCCCTCCGGGCCTCTCCAGGCTCCCGGAGCCTCCAAGGCTCCGGGAGCTTTTTCCCCGTGGGGGGACACCCGGGAAGCGGGCGCTACAGCCCAGTCGGGTGGCCTCCCCAGGGGCCGCCTGCCCGGTACGCTCAAACCCGAGGCCACGATCAATTCAGAGCGAATTCATAGAATTTGGGTGACATAAACCACTGTCTGGCCCCTGGACGGCTGGCTATTCTGGGTGGGGGAGATGCCGGCTATGCATGAAATGGTGATCACGGAGAGCGTCCTGAAGACGGCCCTGGAGCACGCCGGATCTGCCGGAGCCTCGCGCATCACCGATATCCACCTTGTCGTCGGTCAGCTCTCGACGTTCGTCGACGACTCGATCCAGTTCTATTGGGACATCATCAGCCAGGGAACGCTGGCCGAAGGTGCTCAACTGCATTTTCGTCGGGTTCCTGCGGAGCTGCTTTGCCTTGAATGTGAAGCGCACTACACCCTTCCAGGTGATGATCTGGCTTGCCCGGAATGTGGCGGCACCCAGGTTCGCATTGTCGCCGGGGACGAGTTGAACCTCGAGGCGATCGACGTCGAGACCGACGGGGATACTGTCCCGGCTTCCACAGGAGCAAGCGGATGATCCAGCGCATTCCGGTGGTCGAGAAGATCCTCAGCGCCAACGATCGATTGGCGGAGCACAATCGGACAAAGCTCGATTCGGCCGGAGTGTTCTCCTACAATCTGATGGCCTCACCTGGAGCAGGCAAGACGTCGTTGATTGAGCGGACGATCGCCGGATTGGCCGGCCGCAGCCGCGTAGCGGTCATCGACGGTGACATTGCCACGAGCATCGACGCCGACCGCGCCCGGGCCGCCGGTGCAATCGCCGTCCAGATCAACACCGGTGGCGAGTGCCATCTCGATGCGGTCATGTTGCAGTCGGCGCTGGACACGCTGGACCTGGCTTCGGTCGACCTGCTCATCGTAGAGAATGTAGGGAACCTGATTTGCCCGGCCAGCTTCAAACTGGGAACACACACAAGTGTGCTGATCGCTTCAGTGCCGGAAGGGGACGATAAGCCCTACAAGTACCCGGGCATGTATCGGGGCGTGGACGCTCTGGTGATAAACAAAGTTGATCTCTTGCCGCATGTGGAATTCGACATGGAGTATTTCCGGCGTGGGGTAGAGATCCTCAATCCAGGACTGGTGACATTCCCTCTGTCCTGTCGAAGCGGCGAGGGGCTCGAGGCGTGGCTGGAGTGGGTAGTGGCCGGTAGGATTAGGGAGGTGCCGGCGGAGGGTTCTCCGACGTAGGGCATGTCGGTCAGACGGACATGGGCGAAGCATTCCGGCGGTCGGTAGTGAAAACAACAGAGCTCCGCGGGGCGCGCATCCACATCACCGGCGTCGTGCAAGGTGTCGGCTTCCGCCCGTTCGTCGTCGGCCTGGCCAATCGTCTCGGCCTGGTAGGCTGGGTCCGCAACACCTCCTCCGGGGTCGACATAGTGGTCGACGGAGATCCGGAAGTCCTAGAGTTGCTGAGGCGGGCGCTTCGCGAGGAGGCCCCTCCCCTGGCCCGGATCGATCAGATTCAATTCGAAGATACCCGCCCCGGCAGTTTCACCCGATTCGAGATCGTCGCCTCGCAACCTATCCCAGGTGCCTTCCAGCCGATCTCGCCGGATGTGGGCATATGCCCCGACTGCCTGCGGGAGTTGTTCGACCCAGACGACCGCCGCTTTCACTACCCCTTCATCAACTGCACGCACTGTGGGCCGCGCTTCACGATCATAAGGGACATCCCCTACGACCGTCCCAACACGACGATGGCGCCTTTTGAGATGTGTCCGGCGTGTTCTGCCGAGTACCACGATCTCACGGATCGGCGTTATCACGCACAGCCCGTGGCGTGTCCTGAGTGCGGGCCGCAGATCTGGTTGGAGTCCGGCGAAAGCGTCCTGGCTGAGCGGGACGAGGCCCTACAAGCGGTCCGACGCATGCTACGGGAAGGGAAGATCGTCGCCATCAAGGGCCTCGGCGGCTTCCACCTGGCCTGCGACGCGTTGAGCGACGGCGCAGTTGCCGAACTGAGAAGACGAAAGCTCAGGGTTGACAAACCCTTCGCTTTGATGGCGGCCGACACGGCGGCGGTCGAGAGGCACTGTGTCATCGACGACGCGTCGCGGGCCTTGCTCGAGTCGCGTGAACGACCGATCGTGATCCTTCCCCGGCGGGATGATTCAACGATTGCTGCCGACACCGCTCCAGGCCAACACACACTGGGGGTGATGCTGCCCTATACCCCGTTGCATGCGCTCCTACTGGAGCCCGATGACGGCATGCCGCAGGTTCTGGTCATGACGAGCGGGAACCTGTGCGAAGAGCCGATTGCGACGCAAAACGACGAGGCCCGTCGCTCCCTGGCAGGCCTGGCAGATGCCTTCCTCATGCACGACCGAGAGATTCGGACCCGGTGTGATGACTCGGTCATTCGGACATTCAACGGAGAGTCCTATCCGTTGCGCCGCTCCCGCGGCTATGCGCCCTTCCCGATCAAGCTGCCTTGCGAAACTTTCCCGGTTCTTGCTGTCGGCGGTGAGCTGAAGAATACATTCTGCTTCACCCGGGGAGAGTACGCCTTTGTCAGCCAGCATATCGGGGACATGCAGAACTTCGAGACTTTGAGGTCCTTCGAGGAGGCGACGGCGCATTTCGAAGAGCTCTTCCGCGTCCAACCGCAGGCTATCGCCTATGATCTACACCCCGACTACATGGCGACCCGCTACGCGCTCGAGCGGGCGCAGGCTCAAGGGCTGCCGGCCGTGGGCGTCCAGCATCACCATGGCCACATCGCTGCCTGCATGGCCGAGCATCGTCTCTCGGGAGAGCGCCCTGTCATCGGTGTGGCTTTAGATGGGACCGGGTACGGGGAGGACGGCGCCATCTGGGGCGGGGAGTTCATGCTGGCCGACTACCAGGGATATCGCCGTCTGTACCATCTCGCCTATGTGCCTATGGTAGGTGGCGAGGCAGCCGTGCGTCAGCCCTGGCGTCTGGCTCTGGCGTGGTTGAAGCATGCGGATCAACCGTGGGATGATGATCTTCCCCCGGTCAGGGCGGCGCCGCCGGAGACGCGCGAGATCTTGCGCCGTCAGCTCGAGCTAGGTGCGAACAGCCCACTTACATCCAGCATGGGCCGCCTGTTCGATGCCGTCTCATCCCTGGTGGGAGTCCGGCAGGTTGTGAATTACGAAGCCCAGGCGGCCATCGAGCTCGAGGCGCACCTCGATCCGGGGGAAAGCGGGGTATATCCCTTCGCCGTCGACGATCAAGTGATCGATCCGGGTCCGCTGATCCGGGCAATTGTGGCCGACGTGCGGGGCGGGGCGAGGACAGAGTCAATTTCCGCGCGGTTTCACAACACGCTGGCCGAGATCGTGCTGGATGTGTGCCTGCGTATCAGGCAAGAGAATCATCTCAGCGACGTCGCCCTGAGTGGGGGCGTGTGGCAGAACATGGCCTTGCTGGAGCGCGCCGTCCGACTGCTCGATCGATCCGGCTTCACGGTCTATATTCACCACGGGGTACCGGCAAACGATGGCGGCCTGTCCTTGGGACAAGCCGTGGTGGGGATCTGCAATCTCGGCGGTCGACTTTCGTCGTCCGTCGCCCGTCGTCCGTCGTCTGTCCCGCACTGACAAGGGAACGATATGCGCGGTCGGCGAGGTTGGGGATTGTAGCTCGTAAGGAGGTTCCGAAATGTGTCTCGGTGTTCCAGGCAAGATCGTGGAGATCTATCAGGCAGACGGTCTGCGGATGGGCCGGGTTGATTTTGGCGGCGTGCAGCGCGAGGCATGCCTGGAGTATGTGCCTGAGGCTCAGCTCGGAGATTACACCGTGATCCATGTCGGGTTTGCCATCAGCCGGCTGAGCGAAGAAGAGGCGCTGATGTCGCTTGAGATCCTGCGCGAGATTGTCAATCTGGAGGAAGAAACCCGCTCGGACGTTCCGGGCGGAGAACTGGCATGAAGTACGTTAGCGAGTTCCGCGACCCAGTGCGGGTCGAGCGAGGGCTGGAAGAAATCCGCCGCACGATTACGCGTCCATGGGTCTTGATGGAGATATGCGGTGGTCAGACGCATGCCATCGTGCGCAGCGGGCTGGATCAACTGCTCCCGCCGGAGATCGAGTTGGTCCACGGGCCCGGGTGCCCGGTATGTGTCACACCCCTCGAGCAAATAGACAAGGCCTTGGCGATCGCTTCCAGCCCGGAAGTCATCTTCACATCGTACGGGGATATGCTCCGAGTCCCCGGATCAGAGAAGGACCTGTTTGGCGTGCGGGCGGCAGGAGGCGACGTGCGAGTGGTGTACTCGCCGCTGGACGCGGTCCGGCTGGCCGAAGACCATCCCGATCGCCAGGTGGTCTTCTTCGCCATCGGCTTCGAAACGACCGCGCCGGCCAACGCCATGAGCGTGCTGCAGGCGCAAGCCAAGGGCTTGAAGAACTTCAGCGTGCTGGTCTCCCACGTGCGAGTGCCTCCGGCGATACGGGCCATCCTTGGATCACCGACGAATCGGGTGCAGGGGTTCCTGGCCGCGGGACATGTGTGCGCAGTCATGGGGTACTGGGAGTACCTGTCGATCGCCGAGTCGTTCCGCACACCCGTCGTCGTAACCGGGTTCGAACCGCTGGACATCGTCCAGGGAATCCTTGCCACTGTGCGGCAGCTCGAGAGGGGTCGGCACATCGCCGAGAACGCTTATTCGCGCGCAGTGACCGAGGAAGGAAACCGCCCCGCTCAGGAGATCATCCAACGCGTGTTCAAGGAGATCGATCGCAAGTGGAGGGGCATCGGGATGATCCCGATGAGCGGGTGGGGGTTGGCGGATGAATTCGAGGCCTTCGACGCGGAACGGCGATTCCAGGTGGAGGCCATCGCGCCGAATGAATCACCTTTGTGCATCGCCGGACAAATTCTGCAAGGGATGAAGAGGCCTCACGACTGTTCTGCCTTTGGGGGTGAGTGCACGCCGGAGCACCCCCTGGGGGCGACGATGGTCTCCTCGGAGGGTGCCTGCGCGGCGTACTATCGATATGGGCGATAGTTTGGAGTGCACAAGCTTGCTTGTGCTCGGAAGCGAAGCTTCCGGGATCCAGAGAGACATCATGCAGCGCAAGTTTCGCTTGCGCCCGGAAGCTTGCTTCCGGATTCCAGAGCTAGGGGAGGCTTGAGAGCCAAGCATGGGTGAGCGTGAACCGGAAAGGCCGGGGATGACAAAACAGCCCGTGACCATGGAGGGGGCAGTGTGCCCCGTACCGATTGACCACCGGGAGGTCGTGGTGATCGGGCATGGGAGCGGAGGCCGGATGACCCAGGCGCTCATCAGCCGCATCTTCTATCCGGCCTTCGAGAACGCGCCCCTGTTGCGGGGTGATGATTCGGCCGTCGTTGAGACCCCCGGACCGGGGCGGCTCGCCGTCACGACCGACTCTCACATCGTCTCGCCGCTCTTCTTTCCAGGCGGGGACATCGGACGCCTGGCGGTGTGCGGTACCGTCAACGATCTGGCGATGGTCGGCGCCCGGCCGCAGTGGCTGACCGCGGGTTTCATCCTGGAGGAGGGGCTGTCGCTGGAAACGTTGCAGCGGGTCGCCGAATCGATGAAAGCCGCTACGGAGGAGGCCGGCGTCTCCATCATCGCCGGCGACACCAAGGTCGCCGAACGCGGGAAGGCCGACGGTCTGTTCATCAACACCAGCGGCGTCGGGATCATCCCAAGCGGGAGGGAAGTCGGAGGGGCACGCGCCAGACCGGGGGACGTCGTCCTCGTGTCGGGAACGCTTGGCGATCACGGCATTGCGGTGTTGGCGGCGCGCGGCCAGCTACAGTTCGAAGCGGACGTGATCTCCGATATTGCACCCTTGAACGGACTGGTCGAGGCGATGTTCGAAGCGTTCCCGGGGCTCGGCGTGCTTCGGGATCCCACACGCGGCGGCCTGGCGACGGCGTTGAACGAGATCGCCCGACAAAGCGGAGTGGGGATCCACCTGGATGAACCGGCGATCCCGATCGGACAAGCCGTCACCGCCGCTTGCGAGCTACTCGGACTGGATCCGCTGTATGTGGCCAATGAAGGCAAGCTCGTGGCCATCGTCCCCCCGGAACAGGCCGGGGCCGTTCTGGGGGCGATGCGGGCCCACCCTCTTGGCAAACAAGCCTGCCGGATCGGCGAGGTCATCGGCGAGCCTCGGGGCCGGGTGCTGATGCGAACGTCGATTGGCGGGACACGCATTGTGGACGTGCTCGCCGGCGAGATGCTTCCCCGAATCTGCTAATCCTCGTTTCTTAGACCACCTCGGCCGAGTCTCGCCCACCTCGTCCTTGAGCCTGAGCCATCCCTGGCTGATCGGCGATTTAACCTTGAAGCAAGGGAGTACCTGCTTGCCGGGTGGTGACCTGGGCTTGCCCGCGCTCCGGCGATTCCGCTTCGTCGGGGTGACAAACCTCCTGCCGCCCGAGGATGCCGGTCACTGTCTCGTCCGTCACGGGGGGCGTATTCTGTGGATGATCTCCTGGGGGATCGCCTCACCGTCCCAATTGCCCGAAGGGTGAAAACAGCCGCTTCGATTACGGCCTCGTGTTCGACTGCGACGTCTGCGCGGCGTTGTTCTGGCTGTGATTCCAGCTTGGTGACAGGGGAAGAGAGGAGGTGGCGAGCGGATAAATGACCCGACAGGGTGCCGTTATCTGGGACAGGCGGGAGCCCTCCGAGGGTGTCTGCCTGGAAAGGGTGAAGCCGAATGAAGACGGTTTTCATAAACCCGGAGCGGTGCGTCGGCTGTAAGCAATGCGAGATTGCCTGCGCTGTCGTCCACTCCACGAGCAAGAACCTCT
>Ga0299912_10002314_pt1 | contig 15586 bp, 17 predicted proteins | sample RVTome_2_FD_207667 | JGI IMG/M metagenome (GOLD analysis project Ga0299912, IMG submission 207667) | Soil microbial communities from uranium-contaminated site in the Upper Colorado River Basin, Wyoming, United States - RVT95D214 (version 2) ... | reverse complement strand
TACACCTCCGGCCAGGTGCACTGGGCGCGCGTGCATCCCGCCAAGACCATCGAGAACCGCAACCCCAACAGCGCCGACTGGTTCCTCGACTGGGCCTTCGAGGAAGTGCAGCGCATCGCCGCCGGCCGCGGTGCCTACGTGCTGACGGCGCGCACCACCGTCGACCTCAACATGCAGAAGGCGACCGACGAGGCCCTCACCCAGGCCTTGCGCAACTACCGCGGCAACCGCATCACCAGCGGCGCCATCGTGCTCATGGAGACCGACGGCGCCGTGCGCGCGCTGACCGGCGGACCGGACTACGGCGAGAGCCAGTTCAACCGCGCGACGCACGCCAGGCGGCAGCCGGGTTCCTCATTCAAGGTCTACGTCTACGCCACCGCACTCGAAAACGGCTACACTCCGACGACGCAGGTGCGCGATGCCTCACGCAGTTGCGGCCGCTGGCATCCGCAGAATTACGGCGGCAGCCACGGCGGCGGCGGTCGCATGCCGCTGTGGATGGGGCTTGCCAAATCGTTCAACACGATCGCCGCCGAGCTGTCGTTCGCCGTCGGGCGCGACAAGGTCATCGAAATGACGCGCCGCGTCGGCATTACCGGCATCCGCAAGACATGCTCGATGGCGCTCGGCGATTACGGCATCAGTCCGCTCGAGCACGCCGGCGGGGTCGCCACCTTCGCCAACGGCGGCAAACTCGCCAGGCCGTACGCCATCCTCGATCTCGTCAGCTCCAAGGGCGACCTCGTCTACAGCCGCGACCGCGACGAGCCGGAAGCTCCCCAGGTCGTCAAGCGCCAGGTCGCCGAGCAACTCGACTGGATGATGAACAAGGTGGTCACCGAGGGCACCGGCACGGCGGCGCAACTCGACTTCACCAACGTCGCCGGCAAGACCGGCACCAGCACCGGACCGAAGGATGCCTGGTTCGTCGGCTTCACCGGCAAGTACGTGGGCGCCGTTTGGCTCGGCAACGACGACAACCGGCCCATGGCGGGGGGCACCACCGGCGGCCATTACGCCTCGCCGGTATTCCATTCGTTCATGTCGGTCGTGCATACCGACATGAACATACCGACCATCCCCGGCCTGCAGCCGCATCCGGTCCAAGTTGCCGAGCAGCAGCGCATCGCCGCCTTGCGGTCCGAGGGCGCGCTGCCCGGCGCTGACGCCACCCAGCGCACCACCTCGAGCCTCATGTCCGACCAGACTCGCGAAGCCTTGAAACGCGTCGCGCAGGCGATGCGCAAAGCCGGCGGAATCGCCGAGCCTCCGCCCTCCACCGCGCCCGCCGGAACGAGCAACGGTGCACCCGGCAAAGGTCCCGCACTTCCGCCCAACCGGCGCGCGCAAGGTACCGAGCCTAACGTCACAGAGCCGCGCAAGACGACGCTCGGCGTAGCACAGCCCGCGCTCGATGGAACACCGCCTCGTGCTCTCCCATAGTGCCCTGACCCCAATCCACGTCGGCCTGCACAGGCTGCAGAAGCGCATCTCGATCGTGATCGGGGTCCTTGGCGACTGGGCGGCCTTCATCGGCGCCGTACTCATTCTGGGGCTCGGCACGAGCTGGTACATGATCGATGTCGGCACGCCGCTCACCACGCAGCGGCAGGGGCCCTGGATCGGCTGGACCTCGGCCGGTCGTGCGGACGCCGATCCGTATACCCGCGCGCATTTCGCACGCCTTGGAACATTGCAGCTGACGACGGAGCTGGCACTCAGCTACGTCGCCTACACCGACAGCAACGGCAACCGACTGCATTCGTCCTGCGACTACATGGTCGAAGGCCGCGAGCCCGGCACCAATTGGTGGAGCCTCACCGTGTTCAACGATCGCGGTGAGCTCATCGCCAACCCGGCGCAGCGCTACGACTTCACCAGCCAATCGATCGCGTTGCGGCCCGATGGGACATTTGCCGTGGCGCTCGCACGCGAGGCGAGCCCGGGTAATTGGCTGCCGACGAGCGGTGCAGGCCGCCTCGCCCTCGTCTTCACAACGTTCGACGTCGGCGCGCCGACACTCAGCAAGCCGTCGGAGGAGCGCAAGGCGCTGCCTGTCATACGGCGCGTGCAATGCCGATGAACATTCGCGACAAGCTGAAGAACGCCAACTGGCAGCTCATTGTCGCCGCGCCCGTTGCCGCTGGCATCCTGCACATCTGCGCGACGATGGCCGCACCTTATCTGACTGCTGCGTCTGCCTACAGCCGGCTGGCACCGGCATTGCCCCTCAACAAAATGCAGATCCTGGGACCTATTACTCCGGGTGCGGAGCCGTTGCCGTTCCTGTCACCGGACGCGCGCTATGCCATGTGCCGCTTCGATACGGCCAGGGGCCCCGTCGATGTGTCGGCGATACTGCCTGCCGACCAAGGCTGGACGCTCACGGTCGTCTCCCCGCAGGGCGACAATATCTACGCAACCGCGTCCGCGCCCGCGCGGCCCACACCAGTTGCCGTCGTCCTCGTCCCATCGGAAGAGCATTTTCTCGGCGTCACGCCGGAAGCGCGCGGGATCGCGCGCGAGCAGCAACCGCCCGCCGCCATTGCGGCAGCGCGCGGCATCGTTGTCCTGCGAGGCCCGGACAAGGGCCTCTCCTATCAGAGACAAGTCGAGACTGCTCTCAAGGCAGCGCGCTGCTCGGCGCGCACCTTCTGATCTGCAGCATACGCGGCCAACTACTCGGCGAGCTCCAGTACGTCGCGGCTCGTGCGGCAAGCGTCGTTCATTGCCGCCGCTGCCGTCGGCGCCCCCCTGCCCGTCTCGCTCCAGCGCTCGTAGCGAATTCCCGGAAACAAAATGACCTCGGCGGAATTGCCCTCGCGCCGGCTCGTGCCCTCGCTGGTTCTGAACTCTGCGGTACGGAAGTTGAGTATCTTCGCCATGTGCTCCCCCGTGACATGGCCGCCTTCGATTCGCTCAGGGCGTCAATAGATGACGACATGAGCGGTGCGAATCACAGTGTACATTTTGGCGTTGTGAAACGTTACCAAAACCTTACGGGTTCGGTCGGAGCATGGCGATGTCAGAGCGCGCCCTCGTCGAGCTGCTCGTCGAGAAAGTTGCGGCCGCGCCGATCCTCGACCTCGATCAGCCACAGGTCGGAATCGAAGTTCCGTTCGCGCTCGAGGAATGCGTTGGCCTCCGCCTCGCGCACGCCCTCCGCCGAAAGACGCGCGATCCAGCGCCTGTCGCTCTCGGCTCCGGCGAGGCCGGCCGGGGCAGGCCCATAAAGGAAGCAGGTTCCGTCGAGGCGGTCGATTTTGATGAAGATCGCCCCAGCGTCATCATCGCCGTGGCGCACGACGACGGCAGATGCGCCTTCGACCGCGCACCGGCGAATGTAAGCCTTCACCCAGAATTCCGCCCGGAGCCGCATGAGCGGCAATCTAGAGCGCAGTCCGGCGTGCGCAAGTGCGGCTTCCTGGCCAACTCATGGACCGGAAGCGACCCTGCCTTCGCTCGACAGGCGCGCCAGCCGCGAGATCAGCGGACCGGAAACGCGGCCCGACTCCGGCAGCGTCTGATCGATCTCGAAGGCGCGGATGGCGCGTGCCGTATCGGGCGTCAGCCGACCGTTGGCGGGACCGGGCCGGTAGCCCAGCTGCGCCAGCGATCGCTGCACGGAGCGGATGACGTCCTGCGCCTGCGCGCTCTCGGCTCCTGCGGCCCGTTTTCCCGAGGTTGTTCGCCCGTCGCCGAGAAGTATGGATTTCAAAAGCTCCTGGCTCGGCCGCGCCGTGAGCGGCAAGCCATGGTCGTATTCGAAGGCCAGGATCGCACCACGCGTCATCAAACCAGCCACGCCGTCCCGCGCACCGGTCTCGTAGCCACGGATCTGCAGCTCACGCTGCACGGCGCGGGTCACGTCGGCGACGCTGCCAGTGACCGCGGGATGCTGCAATCCGCCCGATACCGAAGTCGTCTTCTTGGCCGTCTCGTTCTTGGCCGTCTCGCGCTTCTCACCGGAGCGTTCGATGGAGCCGGTGTCGCCGACCTCGACGGTCTCTGCAGAGGCCATGCTCCACGGCGCGGCTTCCACCACCTCCGAGCCCTGCTCCCGCGACTGCAGAAAGAATACGTTCGCTCCAACCCCCACGCTCAGCATCGTGAACGCGACGAGTTGCAACGTCATTCGGCCCGGCAGCATGGCTTACCCTCACGCGCTGCTTACGACGATGCGGCTATTATGTGAGCCTTCGCGTAAACGATCTCTTAACTCTCGTTTACAGAGTGTGCATGCGCAGCGGTCTTCGGCGACGACCGGCGCCTTCCAGGATCCGTAAAAATTGCATGCAATTGTCGATTAGTTTTCCGCTTGGATAAGGCAGATTGTTGAGACCGGTCTGGTATTCAGGAGGCAAGGGAAAACAGGGACCGGGTTGGAGAGACCGCCATGTCCATCGTGCGAACAGCAATTCTAGTTGCCGTCGTCGTCGCCGTGCTGCCGACCGACAAGGAACAGCAGGCCCGCCTTTTCGATCGGGCGGCAACGGCCGTGCACTGGACGGCCACCTTCTGCGACCGCAATGGCCCGACCTGCGCGCAGGCCGGTGAGATCTGGTCCGGATTCGTGCAGAAGGCGCAGTTCGGCGCGGCGATGGCCTACGAGCTCGCCACGAAACAAACCTCCAAGGATCGCAGCCTGCTGGCACCGGCGGCGGATGCCTCCCGGCAAGGTACGCTGACGCCCGAGGATCTGGAGCCCGCCTGGCGCGGCGGTCCTTCGCGCACGGGCATCTGACCCCGCGCGACCCTGAACACGCACGCGAAGGCACCTACACGGCCACGTCTGCGCGAGAACAAGGGCCGGCGCCCCCACCGCCGGCCCTTGTCCGTTGGCCTCCGGCCTTGGACATTCCTCGCGCAGCGACCTATGTGTGAGGGCGCAACCTTCTCGCTCAGGAGATACGATCGTCTTGCAGTCGCTCCAGGAAATTCGGGCCAATTTCGCCGTTCTCGACGAGTGGGAGGACCGCTATCGCTATTTGATTGAGCTCGGCCGTACGCTGCAACCTCTGCCCGACGAGCTGAGAACCGAGGCCAACAAGGTGCGCGGTTGCGCCAGCCAGGTCTGGCTCGCCATGCACATCGCCGGAAAAACCTCGCCGACCCTCACGTTTCTCGCCGACAGCGATGCCCACATCGTGCGCGGGCTTATTGCGATCCTGTTCGCCCTCTACGACGGCAAGCCCGTCGACGACATCCTCGCCCTCGATCCCAATCCGATTTTCGCCGAGCTGGGGCTGAACGAGCATCTGACCCCGCAGCGCTCGAATGGTTTGGCCTCGATGGTCGCGCGCATCCGCAGCGATGCCGCCGGCGCGATCTCCCGGAGCGTCGCCGCCAGCTAACTCCCGCCTTCGCCCGGCAGCTCGAAGTGCGGGCGATAGTCATCGCTGCCCCAGTGGCGCATCGGGGCTGATCGCGCGCGAGCAGTTTCCGTCCCCGCGACGAGACCATAGTGGCGGGCCAGCCCAGTCAACGCGAGCTGCAGGACGATCTTGCCCGACCGCTGCGGCCAGCCAGCCGCGCGCTCGGCTTCCTCCAGCCCCTTCAAGTGGCAGCAGACGTCGATCAGCACGCCGGCCAGCTCCGGCCCGACTGCGCCCAGCGCACGGCGCACGCGTTCGCCGGCCGCCGTCGCGTTGTCGCGCATGTCCGCATCGGAGCGAAGCTGCGCGCCCGAACGGCGGCGGCGCTGACCTTGTGACACGGCCGACCAGTTCGTCGTCGTGCGCGGCGTCATCTGCGCGAACCAGAAGTCGGCACGCAACCGCTCCCCGGCATCGAACTGCGCCTGCGAGATCATCGCCTCGCCGTCGCGATCCTTGCGCCGCCGCAGCCAGGCGATGGGACTTTCTGCGGCGTTGAACGTGTCGGAGGGGCGCGGCTTGGGCTGCCGCGGCTTCGAGCTTTCGCGCGGCATGGACGTACTCAACCTGCGGGGAGCGGACTGGCAAAGTTACGGCACATCAGGGACGGCACGGCCCACTCGAGCAGATCGAGCGCGCGGTCGAAGAGGGGATCGTCACGCCGGTCCTCGATGACGCCGCAAGCATGCGCAACAGTCGTCCGGTCGCGGCTGAACAGCCTGCCGGTCTCTGTCAGCGAAAGCCCGCAGCCGACGTGTGCAAGATACATGGCGACTTGCCGCGCCAGCGCCACCTTCGCCCGGCCCCGCGTCGAGCGGCGCAAGTCGTCGTGGGCGACGCCGAACACCTGGATGACGGCACGCTCGATCGCCTCCCGTGGCACCGGCCTTCTGTTGTAGAAGCCCAGCGCGAACGTTCGGCAACGGCGAATGTCTGCCGGGTGGGCAGGGACGTGGAGGGGACGGTCGACCGATTGCAGCATCATCGAGGTTCCGGTGCAGGAGCAGGCAGCCAACGGGACTAATGTGCGAACCATCATACGAGCGAAGTGCTTCGCTCCGGTGTTCAAACTAGTCGCTGAGTGAACGAGGGGGATAAGTGGTGAGGCGCGTGGAAATCCTCGCCGGGCGCGGCGATGCGAGACTTAGGCGTCCGTCGCCATTCGAGCTCCCATGCCCGCACCGAAAAACGCCCCCCGAAGCGTTGCCCGCTTCCTGTCGCAATTTCAGAAAATCTTAAGCGAGGGGGCGACCGCCGGCGGCGCCGGCTACGAGCGCACCCGCGACCTGCCGCGACTTTTGCCGCTGTGGCCGCACGAGGTGGAGACGCCGAGTGCGAGCGATCACGCCCGCCTGCTGGCGATGATGCGACGTGCACTGCGCCGCGAGCGTCAGCGCGGGCTGGCCGGACACTGGACCTATGATCTTGCGCGCCATGCGCAGCTCTTGCGCGCCTATCGCGTCGAGGTCGCTGCATATCTGCACCGGCAAAGCCGCGATGCGGGCAACGAAGCGCCGCCCCGCATGCGTTGAGCCTGACCTGTCGTAGCGAGTTCGGCCTGCGAAGCGCTATTTCTCGCGCCGCGTGCCCAGCCCCATCTTCTTGGCCAGGTCGGAGCGCGCGCGGGCGTAATTGGGAGCAACCATCGGATAGTCGTGGGGCAGGCCCCACTTCTCGCGGTACTCCTCAGGCGACAGGTTGTAGTGCGTGCGCAGGTGCCGCTTGAGCGACTTGAACTTCTTTCCGTCCTCGAGACAGATCAGATAGTCGGGCATCACCGACTTCTTCACCGGCACTTTCGGCTTCTGCTCCTCGCGCTCAGGTTGGACTACGCCGCCCGAGGCGCGGCTCAAAGCGGCATGCGTCTCGCTGATCAGATGCGGCAGTTCGCTGGCGACGACGGAATTATTACTGACGTAAGCCGAGACGATCTTGGCCGTAAGCTCGACAAGCTCCGGTTGCTGCGGGTTCTCCAATCCGACCTCCTTGCGCGCAATCAATTGCGCACCCTCTCAGCCAATTGCCGAGGTTGCCGAGACCTCGATTGAGCTTAGCGGGTGCTGTATCTCATCGGTTAACCCAGCGAAGAATGCGCGGGTTCGCTAGCATTCGCACTGCACTTAAGTAAAGTCAACAAGAGCTCAATGACATACACTTGGTATCCCTAATCATAAAGGGCATGCGAGTTCAGCGGCACTTTCTTAATGGCAGTGCGGGAGCTTGTTTATCAGTCCACATTTGCGTCGACCCACCGAAGCCATGTTGACAAGTGCTTGGCCGGGCACGAATTCCGCAACTCAGCAAACCGTTATATGTTTCAAGCTTGGAAATTATTTCTACCGCGGGTGACGACACTCGCAATGTATCAGCGCTACTTCGCGAACATTTACGGCACCGTGAACAGGTGGGCGGAGTTGACCATCCCTAAAGTTGACAACAGGACCGGGTAGCAATTTGATCGTTGCCAGAGCCCGTGCCGACTGCTTGGCGCACGGCGCCGTTCCCTCGAAGTCACAGATCCGTAGGCACGCCGCGGGGCGTCCCCATATATTGCTCCCTTTGCCCCTTGTCGCGTGGAGAACCCAATGCACGGCCCAGCTCATCGACATGCCTTCCTCAAGCCGCCGCTCGCTGCCCGGCGCCCCAACGCCGCCAAGTGGCACGGCGTCGAGCTGGTCGATGACTATGCTTGGCTGAAGGCCGACAACTGGCAGGACGTGATGCGCGATCCGGCCGTGCTCGATGCCGATATCCGCTCCTACCTCGATGCTGAAAATACTTACTGCGAGGCGCAGCTGGCGGACACCCGCCCGCTGCAGGAGGAGTTGTTCTGGGAGATGCGCCGCCGGCTCAAGGAGGACGACACCTCGGTGCCGGCCCCCGACGGCCCGTTCGCGTACTACACGAGCTTCGTCGCCGGCGGGCAATATCCGCTCGTCTGCCGCCGGGCGCGTTCGGGCGAGGGCGCGGCCATCCTGCTCGACGGCAACCGCGAGGCGGAAGGCAAGCCGTATTGGGATCTGGGCGGCTTCGAGCACAGCCCGGATCATCGCCTGCTCGCCTATGCGAGCGACGACAAGGGCTCCGAGCTCTATACGATCCGCATCCGCGATCTGGCGACGGGGCTCGATCTTGCCGACTGCATCCCCGATACGCGCGGCGGCTCGGTGTGGGCCAACGACAGCAAGACGCTGTTCTATGTGCGCCTCGACGAGCACCACCGTCCGCTACTCGTCTACCGGCACATCGTCGGCACGCCCGTCGAGGACGACGTTCTCGTCTACGCGGAGAAGAACGTCGGCTTTTACGTCGCCATCTCGGCGACGCAATCGGCGAAGTTTGTGCTCATCGATGCGCATGACCATCAGACCAGCGAAACGCATCTCATCGATGCCGATGCGCCGCTGTCGCCGTCGCGCGTCGTCGAGCCGCGCAAGCCCGGTCACGAGTATGCGGTCGAGCATCATGGCGACAAGCTGATCATAACCACCAACTCGGCCGGCGCGCAGGACTTCCGCATCTGCAAGACGCCCATCGCGACGCCCGGAATGGAGAACTGGCGCGAGGTCATCGCGCACCGCGCCGGATGCCTGATCCTCGACACCGTGCTCTACCGCAACCACATGGTGCGGCTCGAGCGCGAGAACGGACTGCCGCGCATCGTCGTGCGCCGGCTCTCCGACGGCGTCGAGCACGTGATCGACTTCCCCGAGGAAGCCTACGCGCTCGGCATGGCGCCGGGGTACGAGTTCGACACGGCGACCCTGCGCTTCGTCTACTCGTCGATGACGACGCCGGCTGAGACCTACGACTACGACATGGAGGCCAAGAGCCGCATCCTGCGCAAGCGCCAGGAGGTTCCGAGCGGACACAATCCCGCGGACTATGTCACCCGTCGCCTGTACGCGCCGGCGGCCGACGGCGAGACCGTGCCGGTCTCCATCATCTACCGCCGCGACACGCCGCTCGACGGCTCCGCACCGGTGCTTCTCTACGGCTACGGCGCCTATGGCATCTCGATCCCCGCCTCGTTCTCCACGACGCGGTTGTCGCTCGTCGACCGCGGCTTCATCTATGCCATCGCCCACATCCGCGGCGGCAAGGACAAGGGCTATCGCTGGTACACGGACGGAAAGCTCGACAAGAAGGTGCACACGTTCACGGACTTCATCGCCGCCGGCGAGTATCTCGTGGCTCAGGGGCTGACCCGGCGCGGCCGCATCGTGGCCAACGGCGGCTCGGCGGGCGGCATGCTGATGGGCGTCGTCGCCAACATGGCGCCGGAGCTTTTCCTCGGCATCATTGCGGACGTGCCCTTCGTCGACGTGCTGAACACGATGCTCGACAAGGACCTGCCGCTGACGCCGCCCGAGTGGCCGGAGTGGGGCAATCCCATCACCAGCGGCGAAGAGTTCGCCATCATCCGCGGCTACAGCCCCTACGAGAACGTCGAGGCCAAGGCCTACCCGCATATCTTCGCCTACGGCGGCCTCACGGATCCGCGCGTCACCTATTGGGAGCCTGCCAAGTGGATCGCACGGCTGCGCGAGCTCAATACGAGCGACAATCTCGTACTGCTCAAGATCAACATGGAAGCCGGCCACGGCGGTGCGTCGGGACGCTACGAGCAGCTGCGCGAGATGGCCGCCGACTATGCGTTCGCCCTGAAGATCGCCGGCAAGGCGGACACGGCGCGCCGCTCCGGGCAAAAAGAAAGGGCGGCCGAAGCCGCCCTCGTCGGGAAATAAGCTCTAGAATGAGAAAGGCCGCTTTCGCGGCCTTTCGTTTGAAGCCTATCGCTAGGCGGCCTGCGTGCTTAAGGCCGTCAGCTTCTTATCCTCCTCGAGCTCGCCGGCGGACTTCAGCGCAATGCCGATGTACCGCACTCGTCCTGCTATCCTTGCTTTTTGGACTCCGAGCTCGCCGAACTCCCTACCGAATGTAGGGAGTGCTAGCGGCTCTTTCTGCTGGTCTTCACACCACGCACAGTAGTCCTCGTACAGCGAAGTTGCAGTCAAGCTCGAACCATCTTGTGTCTCGATCCTCTCCTTGTAGAAGCGCTCCACGTCCGTTTCGGGAGCAATCAGTCTCTGGGCCGGCGACGACCTGTTGTCGTTCGCGCCCGAACGCGGCTTTGCTATCGCAACAGCCTTGGGGGCTGCCACCGCTGCCGCAGCGGTGCTGACCGGCACCATACGAGGTGCGGCCGGCGTGTGGCGTTCGTAGAGTCGCCACTGACTGAAAGCAATGTACATGCCGAAAGCCGATCCGACTTCGAGCAACAGTGCGATGAAGACCGTGAGCGCGGTCTGCACGTCCTCGATCTTGACGGTCGGCGCGAGCAGAGCGGCGAGCTTGGCCAGAACCGCAGCTTGCGGATCGGCTTCCGACATCACCGTTGCGCCCTTGACGTTGGACATCTTGCCTTGGACGTCAGCGATGCGCGCTTCGAGCGCGATCGACTGCTCGGCCGACGCCAGCTCGGCCGCTAGGGCGTGATACTTCTGACAGAAGCCGCGTCCCTTGGCGCCGCTGACCTTGTTGCACTGCTCGGTCCAGCCCCACGCCCGATCGTCTTTCATGACATCGATGTCGGCCTGCACCGTCTGAGCAGGACGGTGCTGCGGGATCCAGGACAATTGCTCCTGGGCCCGTTGCAGGTCGGCCCGATGATCCTTGTAGGAATCGACGGTCGCGGCCCGCTGGCCTGCCGTATCGAAGCGGTTCAACGCCGCATGGCCGAGCGCCGAGGTCAGCGAATAAGCCGTGACCACGACCCAGACCAGCGCCGAAGCGGCGGCCTGCGACCACATTCTGTTGCGAATGGCGGCGAAGAAGAAGAAAGGCACAAGGGCCTTCATACAGTCGGCGGCCGCGCTGGCCGCACCATAGATTTGGCCGTCAAACTCGGTTCGTCCGAGACTAAAGCCAAACCGCCAGTTCATCGCAGCCGAAACGGCAAGTAGTACGCCGGCCGCCAGAACCCCCAACACGCCTAGAGCATGCCTCATGTTTGCCCTCTCTATTATGATCGCCGGCTGCGACGCGAGACACGCCGGCGCTTGTCTTGTCTCTGCCTCGAGAGGGCTAGCGAGAGACAGAATCTCTTCAGCTCCAACGATCTACAAGGCACACCGACCTGCATGGCGAGCGACTCGATCGGCCCGTGAGCTCCGGCGCCATTCCCCAATGGCATCCGGCAAACCGGCGACCGCGCGCCCAGATGGTGCGCCGAGAGCTGAAACCTCATCTTGCCGGGCTGCCAAGCACGGGCGGACATCGCCGCTCGATATCCCTGTGCAAATCTTTCCCTGCGAGCAAAGGTGACAAGATTAAAGACGCAGAACGGCCCCCTCAGTTGCCTTTGCTACGCGATTCGAAATCTTTTGTTAAGGGAATCAGCCGGGTAGCCGAATGGGGCGAGAAACGCCTGCAAGGCATGGCTCCAGCCGTCGTGATCGGCTATCCACAAAGTCAGCTGGATTTGCACCTAGTTGCCCCCAGGCTGCCCGCGGTTTTGCACAGGGTCCGGCGCGGCGTTTGCGGCCACTCTGGCCTATCCAGGGTGCGCATGACCTCAGGGGACAACGTTCGATTGCCGTTGCATCAACACGTGCGCGGACTTATTTTAGTTAAGGCGTGGCACTATTTGAAGAACTGAGATTTTACCAGAGCGCCTTAAGCTCATTGTTATGGCTTCTACTTAGGATCGCGGCAAGCTTGTTTAAGCGCTGCCTCAGCCGCCCGGTGAGTCCCACCGGTCGACCGTAGAAGCGAGATGGAGTTCGACGTAATGCGTAGCCTCGGTGGCTTCGTGCTGTTAGCTGGCATCGGCGTCGGGCTGTTCGTTTACTTCCCAGCACCGGTCGACAGCGGGACGATGCTCGAGCAGGCCAAGCGTGCTGCCGAGAGCCGCCTCGAGCGCGCTTCTACCTCCACGTCGGCCACCTCTCGAACTGCGACGTCGCGAGTTGCAGCGTTTTCGCCGAGCACGCCGCTGACGACCTCGCGCATCGCCACCAACCGGCGCGCGCGTCCGGCTCCTGTCGTCACCGCAGCAGCGCCGCAACCTGATGCCGTGGGCGCTCCCGATGCAGCACAAGGCTGGCAGACTGCCGTCGCCGTCGCGCCGTCATCGGTGACACCCGTCGGCACCGGTGCTCTCGATCCGAGCAATCCGGATTCGCGTTACAAGCTCGTCGTCGACATTCAGCAGCATTTGAAGCGCGTCGGCTGCTACTGGGGCCGCGTCAACGGCTCGTGGAATGCCAACACGCGCGACGCGATGCGCTCGTTTACCGATCGTGTGAACGCGACGCTGCCAATCGAGAACCCGGATTACGTGCTGCTGACGCTGCTGCAGGCGCATAACGGTCGCACCTGCGGCGAATGCCCTGCGGGAGAGGTTCTGTCCGGCGGTGGTCGTTGCGTACCGCAGGCGATCGTCGCTCAGACGCACCGCAAGGACGAGCCGAAGGTCGCCACCGCGACACCCGAGGTGCTGCCTTGGAAAGCCGCAAGCGCAGGTCAGCCGGCCACGGCCCGCCTCTTCACGCCCGTGCCGACCAGCGTCGTTTCCAGCGAGCCGCTCCCCGGCCGCATGGCCATCGGTGGTCCCAAGCAGTTTCCGCCGCTCGACCCGGCTAGCCAGGGCGCCGTGGTTCCCGGCAGCGCGCCGGGGCAGCCCGGCGTAGCAACGGCAGCTTTGCCACCCGGCGGTCCACCGCCAGCTGGCATCGCACCGGCAGCGGCGGCGCCGAAAAAGGCCCAGGCCTACAAGAAGTCGCGCCACGAAGGGCCCGGTACGCCGCGCTACAATCTGATGCTCAGCCTCGGCGGCGTCTACTGAGCCGGCGTCTCACATGGCTGTGCCGCAATCGATCCAAACTTCGGCAAAGCTCATTCGATCTCCGCAGCCGTTTCTTCTACCAGCCAACGCATATAGTCCGCTGATCCCCCGGTGATGGGCAGTACGATCAGCGCCGGGTTGGTATACGAATGTTGCTGCTTCACTTCGGCAATCACGGCATCGGCGAGGCCCTGGCGCGTCTTGATAATCATGACCGCCTCCTGGTCGCGCGCGATCTTGCTCTCCCAGCGATAGATCGACGTCATGCCGGGAAGGATGTTCACGCAGGCTGCGAGCCGCCACTCGACCAGCGCCCGGCCGATGAGCTCCGCGGCCCCGGGTGAAGGAAACGTCGCGTAGATCAGAACGGGCTTGTCGTTTTCCTGCACTTGAGCGAGCCTCCACACCTTGCGCCGCCACCCAGCTACCATGCCAAAGCCAAAACGGAAGTTCGACAAGATTGCCTTCGTGGCGAGCGACATGCCGGAAGCCGGCGATGCGCGCGACCGGCTCATGGCCCGCTACGGCCAGTGCGATGCCGCCGAGGCCGATGCCATAGTCGCGCTCGGCGGCGATGGGCACATGCTGCAGACCCTACACCGGTTCATGAACGACGGCACGCCGATCTACGGCATGAATCGCGGCTCGGTCGGCTTCCTCATGAACGACTACAGCGAGGACGATCTGCGCGAGCGCCTCGCCGCGGCCGATATCAGCCGCATTCACCCGCTGTCGATGATCGCCTACGATCAGGCGGGCAAGGCCCACAAGGCGCTCGCCGTCAACGAGGTGTCGCTGTTCCGCGAAACGCACCAGGCCGCCAAGCTGAAAATTCTCGTCGATGGCACAGTGCGAATGGAAGAGCTCGTCTGCGATGGCGTGCTCGTCGCTACGCCCGCCGGCTCCACCGCCTATAACCTCTCAGCGCACGGGCCGATCCTGCCCATCAACGCCCCGCTCTTGGCGCTGACGCCCATCAGCCCGTTCCGCCCGCGCCGCTGGCGCGGTGCGCTGCTCCCCAACAAGGTGCACATTTCAATACATGTGCTGGAACCCGAGAAGCGCCCGGTGAGCGCCGTCGCCGACCACTTCGAGACGCGCCGCGTCAGCCGCGTCGAGGTGGAAAAGGCGCGCAACGTCGAACTCTACATGATGTTCGACCCAGACCACAGCCTGGACGAACGCGTGTTGGCTGAGCAATTTCGCTATTGAATCGGACGCCCGCCGTCCGCCGTGCTGACCTCGGTCTGCCAGGCGATCGCTTCCGTCCCGGGCGCGCGCGAGTCGGCGAGCCGCTGGCGCGGCGCATCGGCCATCGTCGGTTTCAAGCCGATGGCAACGAGCCGCGGGGGCTCGCGCAACGCCCCGCTCAGACGGCGATAGAATTGCCCAACGGTCATCGAGTTGGCGCGCGCGCTCGACAATTCCGGCAGCGCGCTGGCAACCTCGGGGAACGTTTTGGACACAACATCGTCCGGCGCCTCGGCAGCGGCCTTGACGAGACTGATCGCGGCTTCGGGTCCCAGCACGTGGGCTGCGTAGAGATCGCCGGCTGTCGGCGCACGGCCCAGCGCAGTGCGCATGCGACGCGCATTGCTTTCGGCGAATGCGCGAGCAACGCGCGCGGCCAACGCCGCATCGTGGCGCGCATCGAGGATGCGCCGCCGCTCGACCGCGGTCGGAACATAAAAGCGACCGCCGCTGGTGATGAAAATGCGCGCCGCGTAACCATCGGCGCCGGCTTCACCCGGCCCCTCCTTGAGAGCGCGCAACCATGCCCGCTCGCCAAAGCGGAGTGGGCCTTCGAGCGTCTCAGGCGTCATGGCGAGGGAGGCGGCGGGAGCAGCGTTCTCGGCAACTAGGGCAGTCGGAGGCTCATTGCCCGCCGTCGAAGCGGCGAGCGAGAGCACCAGCGCCAGTTGCGCGGGAACATCGAATAGCGAACTCAAGAGCGTCACTCCGCAACGACATGCAACCGCCGAAACGGGCTCGATCCCAGGCAAGGGACCGCAGAGAGCCTAAGACGCGAAGAGTAAATTTGGCGTAAACCGCGTGCCCCAGTTTGGTACAGCGGTGGCACGGACCCAGGGATCAGTCCGGCCAGCGCTTGACGATGTCGGACAGCGCCGGGCGCTCGCGCTCCTGCGGTGATTCGGCCGGCGTGCCGATATAGACGAAGCCGGCGATCCGCTCGTTCTCGGTGAGCCCCAGCGCCGCGCGCACGCCAGCGCTGTAGGCGATCCACTCGGTAATCCACGACGTGCCATAGCCCATGGCGTTGGCAGCGAGACACAGGTTGAAGCAGGCCGCCCCCGCCGACAGGATCTGCTCCCACTCCGGCGCGCTGCGATGCGGCACG
>Ga0299912_10002313_pt1 | contig 15587 bp, 16 predicted proteins | sample RVTome_2_FD_207667 | JGI IMG/M metagenome (GOLD analysis project Ga0299912, IMG submission 207667) | Soil microbial communities from uranium-contaminated site in the Upper Colorado River Basin, Wyoming, United States - RVT95D214 (version 2) ... | reverse complement strand
TCTTAAATCACTGCTTTGCAGTGCCTGCTCCACAGCCTGCTGAGGATTCTGAACAATTTTGATCCCGGCAATATTTGTCCAGGATTTCAGTCCAATAACCGGTTTGCCTGATTGCAGAGCAAAAGCAATCTCGGATAGGGTGCCGTACTGACCGGCAATTGCGATCAAAACCTGGGCAGTGTTGACAATAATAACATTGCGGCCGATCCCCATCCCGGTAGCAATTGGAATTCTGACAAAAGGATTGGCTTCCCTGATGTTTTCAGACGGTAAAATTCCAATAGTGAGACCTTTTTCCTCCACTGCTCCATGGCAAGCCGCCTCCATGACCCCGCCCCTGCCCCCGCAGACCAGTATCGCACCTGCCTTCGCTATCAGTCGTCCAACTTCGCGGGCCAGCTCATATTCCTCGGAACTGCACTCCTTGCCCCCAATCACTCCGATTATTTTAGGGATTAAAGCAATGGTTTATTCTCCTTTTCATATTTTGACAGCAATTGCTACCATATACATCGTTTGGATTTTTAAGGTGTTAAACGATAAATCGTTCTGGGAAAAGGAATTGTTTCTCTGATATGAGGAATTCCGCAGATCCAGGCTACCGTACGCTCAATTCCCAAACCAAAACCGGCATGAGGAACAGACCCATACCGGCGCAGATCCAGATACCACTCAAAAGCTTGCCGGGGAAGTTTATGCTCTTCAATTCGTTTTAACAGAGCATCATAATCATCCTCCCGCTGACTACCTCCGATGATCTCACCATACCCTTCCGGTGCCAGCACATCCATAGCCAGAGCTACCCGCTCATCCTGTGGATCACGCTTCATATAAAATGCCTTTACTGCCGACGGATAACGGTGAACAATCACCGGTCGGTCGAACTGCTCCGAAATCACCGTTTCATCCGTTCCTCCGAAATCATTTCCCCATTCAAATTGAGGACTATTGTCTTGAGTACCCTTGTCATGCAGAATTTTCACAGCCTCTGTATAACTTATTTTCGGAAAAGGTGGTTTTACATTGACCAGCTTTGAAACATCCCTTTCCAGAATTTCCAACTCCATTTCCCGTCGTTCCAGCACCCGCTGGACGATGTAACTGATAAAGTCCTCTGCCAATTTCATATCATCATCCAGATCGAAAAAGGCTACTTCCGGTTCCACCATCCAGAACTCGGTGAGATGGCGGCGGGTCTTCGACTTTTCTGCCCGGAAGGTGGGACCAAAGCAGTATACTTTGCCAAAGGCCAGAGCTGCTGCCTCAGCATACAATTGACCGCTTTGGGTCAAATAGGCATTGCTGCCAAAATATTCAGTCTCGAACAAGGTGGATGTTCCTTCACAGGCCGCAGGTGTGAAGATGGGAGTATCGATCAGAATAAAATTACGTTCGTTAAAAAAATCCCGGATGGCTGATACAATTTCATGGCGTATTCTTAATACTGCAAACTGCTTGCGGGAACGCAACCATAGGTGACGATGATCCATTAAAAATTCTATGCCGTGTTCTTTCTTGGTTATCGGATATTCCTCCGGCGGGACCTGCAATACCAGTAGATCACTAACCTGCAATTCGAATCCCAGTGGTGACCGCTTGTCTTCTGTTACTTTCCCTTTAATAAGCATTGACGATTCAAAGGCTAACTTTTCATACAAAGTGAATACTACTTCGGGTACTTCACCTTTTGCCGCCACGCACTGGATGATATTGGTTCCATCCCGAACTAGTAAAAAATGGATCTTACCGCTGGAGCGTTTATTATACAACCAGCCGGCAATGATTACTTCCTGTCCCAGGTGTTTATGAAGATCCTCTATATACACCCGCTTTTTAAAGTCCTGTTTCTCCATCGTAAGAACTCCTTAAAAATTATCTGATAAAATCACCCTCCGGAGCCGAAAGAATCCGGGAATCAAATTCCGGCAGTACTTCGGCATTTACCAGAAGATATAAAAAATTAGCAATATGCCGGGTTATCCGGGTCAATTTAGAATAGTTTATTTTATCAGCCGTATCATTCACGCTGGTGTAATCGGTATGAAATCCGGTAAAATAATAAACCACCGGTACTTTCCGGGAATGAAAATTAACATGATCACTTCCACTGGTGAAAAACACATTGGGATCGAATAACAAATGCAGCTGTAAGGAATGATTGGCATCATTCGCATAATCTCTCAAAAAGGGTGTCTGTGCCGAATAAAAGATCATCACTTTGTTTTCGGCATTTTCATCTTTCATGGGTTGACGCAATGCCGCAAAGTTAAACGAGGCATCCCGGCCTATCATATCCATGTTAAAAACGACTTTTAACTTCTCCAACGGTATTGGCGAATGCTCTACAAAATACTGAGTTCCCAATTGCCCTTTTTCTTCAGCATCCCAGAATGCGAAAACCAGATTTCTTTTTAACTGTAAGTTTTTTGTACTTTTCACATAAGCCATAGCGACTTGTAAATTTGCTACAACTCCCGAAGCATTATCATCAGCGCCAGGAAATATTTTTCTATCTTTCATACCTTCGTGATCATAATGAGCCCCGATAATCAAATATTCATCTGATATGTCATGTTCCGTATTATGCCTGTAAGCAATTATATTACCACATTTGCGAATTTCTTCGTTCTTGTAGTCTATCGCTAATTTAACTGGATATTCCAGACCCTTCTCAGCCGGCCAACTTAATAGTTTCCGAAGATGGTCTTTCAGATAATCCCTCAATGAATCGTTCATAGACTCAAAATTCTGGCGGAAGACAATATTCCAGAGTCTATCTGAAAATTCAGTTGATAAGTATATTACCGGGACTGCCAGATTCTCAGCCAAAACGAATTTTATCTGATTTTTCTCTGCTAATCGTCGCTGCAGGATTTTACTATATGCTTCCTTATTATCAGGGGTGGGGATCAGGATGAGTGCTTTCCCCCCCTTCTCGGCGACGGTTTTAGCTTTCCAGTATTCCATTGAATATTTGGTCTGATGTGTCCCGTTAAAAAATACTAAGGTATCTTTTTCCAGCGGTTCTCCATATAACCCCAGTACAATCTTATCTTTGACCGGTTGAGCAGAAAAATCGTTGTAAAAATATTCCGGAGCTTCAATGGCATAACCGGCGAATACTAAAGAAGTTTTAGTATCAAGGGATTGGTCTGAATTAAAAAAATAGTGAAAATCGATTCCATTGGTGGCAGGGATAATCGAATCAGAAAAACTAATCGAGAGTTCGGCCGTGATATCGCACGGTTTCATTCCTTTAATTTGAAACTCCTGGAAGAAAGAACTGGTGCTCTCCTTTCCGATGATACCTGGAAGAGGCTGCAATCCTGCCTGTCGTAAACTTTCAGCAATGAAATCACCGACTCTTATCCCACCCTCAACTCCCGCTTCACGGCCGGCAAATTCCTGGGAAGTGAGATGATAGAGATCGGCTCGGATCTGTTCTTCGGAAATGACAGATAGATCAGGGAAATCCTGGCTATAACTATAAACCACCAGACATAATAATATCTGAATACCAATATTTTTCATATCAAAGTCCTGTTTTCGAAACTAAATAATAAACAAATCGGATAATAAAATCAACACGTATTTACGCCGGTTCCAGGAAAAATATTTTTACTAAACCTCTTTACAAAAATAGTAGAGTTCAGTAAATTAATCACATGTGAGTCATCAATAATCAAAAAAGTGAAAGGGGAAGAAATGAAAGAAAGAGTTTTTAATTTTAATCCTGGTCCAGCCACCTTGCCAGTCAGTGTGCTTGAAGCAGCCAAAGAGGAAATGATAAATTATCACGGAGAAGGGATGTCAATCCTGGAGATGAGTCATCGGTCCAAGACCTTCGAAGGGATTTTAAATGATGCCGCCGCTTCCATTAAAAAGGTCATGGGATTTTCTGATAATTACCTGGTTTTATTTTTACAGGGGGGTGCTACTGCCCAGTTTGCTGCTGTCCCCTTGAATTTGGCCGTTAAGGGTAAACCAGCTCTCTACATCAATACCGGTTCCTGGGCAAAAAAAGCCATTTCAGAAGCCAAGAAATTGGGGATCGAGTATAAAGTTATCGCCAGTTCAGAATCCGATAATTTCAGTCACATCCCCAAATCCTATGAGATTGATCCCAATGCCTCCTATCTGCATATAACTTCTAACAATACCATTTTCGGTACCCAATGGCAGGCATATCCAAAATCCGGCAATGTACCTTTAATCGCAGATATGTCTTCAGATTTTTACTGTCGTCGATTTGATCCAAATCTATTTGGATTAATCTATGCCGGTGCTCAGAAAAATGCAGGGCCTGCCGGAGTCACAATAGTTATCATCCGCAATGATTTATTGCCGCGCAGCCCGGAAAATATTCCTACCATTTTAAATTATAATGTTTTTGCCAAAGATAATTCACTCTACAATACTCCTAACTGCTTTGGTATCTATATTGTTGGTCTGGTGATGAAATGGATTCTGGATCAGGGTGGAATCGATAAAGTGGAAGAAGTAAACAAGAAAAAAGCTAAATTGCTCTATGACACTATGGATACCACTGATTTTTATCTTCCGACGGTTCAGAAAGACAGCCGCTCCATGATGAACATCACCTTTCGGTTACCCTCGGAAGAATTGGAAAATAAATTTCTAGCTGAAGCGAAAGAGGCTCAATTGGTAGGATTAAAAGGCCACCGCTCAGTGGGAGGTGTCCGCGCCAGTCTGTACAATGCCATGCCGCTGAAGGGCGTGGAGGCACTGGTTGATTTCATGAAAAAGTTCGAGAAAAAAAGCCGGTAATGAATTGGAAATTTCTCATTAAAAAGGGGAGCCTTTTAAAGCTCCCCTTTTTTTCTTTAATTTTATAGAAATAAGATTACTGGTTGACTAGTTGATAAAGTTGATTGGAACATTAAATTCCTTGGAAAGCGCCAGTAACTTTTCAACTGTTTTATCGTCCAGGGGACAGCCTTCTTTCTCACGGCGTTCCTGCATTTCGAATTCCTTCTCACCATGGACATAGATCCGGCCTTCCCCTTCCGCTTTCTCTGAATTCTTTAATTCATCAATATAGTTGTCCATGTTGGTTCTAAATTCATTGATACCTATAAAATATTCAGGATCGATCACCATAAACATATGTCCTACCCGTGGAGGTACAATTTTGCCTTCCTTCTTACTCACGACATTGGGACCATAATTTGAACCAGAAAGAATGGCACAAAACATATCAATCATAACGGTCAATCCATATCCTTTATGACCTCCATAGGTCTCTCCAGCTCCTCCCAATGGCAGTAAACCACCCCCTAAAAGATCCTTTAAATTACGCTCAACCCGGACAGCATCGTCAGTAACATTACCCTTTTCATCGGTTGCCCAACCCAGGGGCATTTTTTTGTTCAAACGATTATAGACCTCAATTTTCCCTCTGGGAACTGTACTGGTAGCAAAGTCCATTACCCAGGGTTTATTTTTCTTGGTAGGTGCAGCTACCGCGATAGGATTAGTTCCCATAAGAGCATTTTTTCCAAAAGTTGGCACTACCAGGGGTGCCGAATTGGTCATGGAAATTCCTATTAAATTATGCTTTAGTGCCATCATTGAATAGTATCCCGCATAGCCGTAATGGTTGGAGTTGAAAACAGATACCATCCCGAAGCCACTTTTTCGTGCTTTGTTAATGGCTAATTCCATTCCAAATGTCCCTATCACCTGCCCCAGCCCATTTTGTCCATCCACATTCGCTAGTACCGGTGATTCCTTGGCAATTTTTGGTTTGACATCCGGAATGATATATTTAGTTTTAATTCCATCTACATAGCGGTCCAATCGGGCCACTCCATGTGAATCGATTCCACGCAGGTTGGAGGAGACCAGGTTGTCTGCAACCATAAATGCATCTTTTTCAGTCACACTCAATTTCATTAAGATTCCCTTACAAAAATCCACCAGATTTTTCCATTGAATTAACTTTTCAGACATACGTACTCCTTCCTTAATTATTGATGTTTATTTTAATTAATACGATTTTTTAACAATTGACGAAAAGGTACAGCAGAAATGACTGTTAAAAATAAGGAAGAATTGGGAAGAAATAAATAGAATATTTGTAAAAAGATTAAATTTAAGAGAATGAATTCTGTCAGTAGTACCACTTATTAGTATTATCCAAAAACACCTTAATTGAAATACCATCCAGCCTGGTCGTTCATACTCCTGACAATTCAGACAATATAACGGTCGGTGAAGCAGGATATTTGGTCACTTCTTTGCCAATAAGACGAAAACCAAATTCAGATTTATTAATCGATTATGAAGATTTCTCATCAGGATTTTCCAACCACCACCCCACCCAGAATGTGTTCTTCCGTAGACTCAAGTCTGAAAAAAGCATTTAGTTCGTCATCAAAATAGTTTCCTATCCCGCGGACACCAAGATTCAGTGCAGTCGCAATGAGGTAGACGGCTTCGCCGGCCATTCCAATATTAATGTGAGCATAACGATAACCGCGGTCAGAAAAAATATCAATTTCCTTGAAATCACAGGCAAAATAAATTGCCACACTTGCATTAAAAACAGCATCTTGTGCCAGTGTCAAATAGGAAATATCTCCCCGGAAGGTTCCCTTCTTCAGTAATTCTAATTTATGCTCAGAAGGATGATAGAGATACACTCCATTTGCTAAATTTTCTACCTCATTAATAACAACATAGGTATGGTAAGCTGGAAAATTATATATGGCCGGAACTTGATAAATATAATGAAGTATTGTTGAAAGGTCTGAGAGGGTAATGGGAATCCGGAGAAAATTATGTACGGATCTTCTTTGGTAAATGATCTGAAAGGTGGTTTCTGAAAACACCATCTGGGGTTCGGGCAGTGCAATAAGCTCCAGTGGTGCTTTTTTCTTCGCAGGGACTTTTTTAAAAGGTAATTTCACTTCAACATTGATCAAATCATCCCGGGAATTTTCATGTCCTGATTTAAGGTAGAATAACTGCTGAGGATCGGCTGGAAGTCCTGCCAGATTTTTGTCTTCTTTTAACATTCCAAAAGAATAAGTTGCGGTTTTTAGGAAATTTTCTGGTGTACCAATAGCTGCCAGCAAAAGTGTTACTTCTTCACTTGCAATTAAATTGAGAAGTGTATTTATATTTTGATCATTAAAATCACCCAGCAGATTTACGGCCATTCCCAGGCTGGATGCAGCTAAATTAAGGTTTTGCAGAATATAACCGCTGTCCTGCAGGGAGTAGCGAAAAGCTCTGACCAGATATTTCCAGCTATTTCTGGAAAAAATATTGGAAAAAACCAGGTACACTGGTGCCTCTTTAATAAATTCCAGTTGATAGGCTTCCTTCCAGATGTTTTCTTTGAACTGGCCGCTTTTAAGCACTAATAAAGAATGATCGATAGGATGATAATAATAAAGACCCTTCTCCAGATCCGTTACATTGTGACTGACTACATAAATTTCTATGGGATAACAGGCACCGGCTGATGGTGCCGCCCGCAATGGTATTTTTTTGGATCCGTATTCTTTATTCAACGTGATTCCATTGGTCAACTGAAGTAATTGAGACAACTGGTTCAAGGAAATGGTATCAGATTTAAGGTTATAAAATAATCCAAAATGCCGGCTGATATCAAAGTCTTGGTTGAGGCTTCTGTCGCCTGACTCAAAATTATTTGGCAGTTTAATAGACGTTTTACCAGGATAATTTTTAACGGGGAAGCCTTTTATTTCACCCGATAATTCCCGATATACACTCTTCACATCATTAAAAGAATAATTACTCAGCTGGTGGTAATGACTGGCACTTTTAAAAATGCGCATAGCCTACTCCTGTAAAATAACGGGGTGAAAATTTTTTACTTAAAATAGATAAAAGAAGGGATTCAAGCCAGAAAAAACAAAATTACACCAATAAAATTTTAGATATTTCATATGGAGGACCATTTTCAAGTTTTATTTTTGCTTGACAGGTTTAGTAATTTTGACTATTTTTTGTGGCAATTTTATTGCGGGATCGTCTAAGGGTAGGACACCTGGCTCTGGACCAGGTTGTGGGGGTTCAAATCCTCCTCCCGCAGCAAACGATGAACACAAGATATATCAAGGGTTTCGCCACTTCTACAAAGGGAGTGGCGATTCTTATTTAAGGGGCATTGTTGTAAATTGTGTTTTAAATTTTTAGGAAAAAATAGAAAATGAAGAAAAAAAATAAACAAATTTTTTTGAAAGAACCGCCAGAACATTTTTATTACACTAATGATGAAATCACCACAATAGTATGGGGAATAAGTAACCCACTTTTTTTTATCCAATACAAATATAACATGATGGATATTAATGAAAAGAAATTAATTGGAGACTGGTTGAAAGAAATAAAGCTAAAATATTATAACAGCTGGGATGATATTATTTTAACGATTATTCATTTTTACAAAATAGAGAAGAGTAAAAGGCAAGAAGTTTATTCATTATATCGAGAAGCAACTTTAATTAAATTGGATACTGCAATAAATAATATAAATAAAATTATTCGGGATTTGAAAAGCAAAAATCCGGGTTTGTGTGGTGAATTTTATAGAAAGGTCAAAGTCTATGAAGAAGCCTTTTTAAAATTAAAAAAAGAGAGATCAGGTGAACTAAAATTTTTTGTACCCGCTTATAAAGCCACTATTTAAAAAACTTGAAAAAAAGGGGTATCAGTCAAAGCGGCAAATTCATGCAGCAGTTGAATTATACAAGTTGGGTAAGTTTGAAAAAAAATACCTCCATGAATTTGACTTTGATCGTAAAAAGGAATTTGAATGGGATGAGGAAAATTTATTTGAACATATTCGCCATATCAGAGAGGAAGCATTAAAATCTTAATAGAAATTATTAAGCAATAAAAATCCGCACTTAAGAACCACCTTTTTAGATATAAATCCACCTCTTAACTACTTTGCCAATAAATATCCACTGATTTATTTTGCTATCGTAAAAATGAATTTTAAACGATGGCAAAAAAAGAAATCATAATTTTTGAGTGGGGACGCTGGCTTGGTCTGCGTCAAGCCAGTTTATATTGTGACTCCTCCCCTACCCAGCTCCGCAGGTATATCAAAAGTGGATTATTAAATATTTCAAGGATCAGAGGCGGTCATCCTAAAGTGGATCGTCATGAACTGGATAAACTTTATGAGCGTCACAAATTCAATTATAAAACAAATGAAAAACGATTAATGGAAAGTTAGGAGGTTTTTAAATGGCAAGGCAAAAGAAAGATCAAACGGAAGAATTAATTATGGGTCAAAGTGAATTTTCCCTTCAAGAACTTGAGCGGGCAGTGGAGATTTATCTTGGAATTCCTACCAAGTTTCTCCGGGCAGGCGGTCACTATTTGTACGTCGATCAGGCAGGGCTGGAAAACGAAAGTGGTGGTGTCTTCATCCGCTGGGGTTCACCCCGATGGCCGTTCAAACCAATCATTGTTCCAAAACGATAGGAGGCACAACATGGAAGCATATATTTTTGAAGGTAAATCCGTACCATCATTACGATCAATAATCGAGAAAAAGAATACCGGGGAACCAATTCATGATGATTGGGATCACCTCAAAACTTTTAAGGAAAAGGGTGACCCGGAAATAGTAAAAAAATATGAGCTGGAGGATGATGCTGATTACAGAGATTATTTATTTGAAACCGGTCAATTAAAAAAACCCGCTTCAATAAATGATTCACCTGTTTCGCTGGTACAGCCCAAACCGGCAGCAGATGTCGGTGAGATTAATCGAGAATCGGAAGTGATCAATACTATTCTGCTGGACTTCGTCAAAGAAAACCAGAGGATAAATTCCGAAGAGAATAAGAAGACTTATTCCGAGGATTATCTTAAAAATCTGGTAAATGAAAGTAAGAAAAACACCCAGCAGAAATTAACAAATATTGTAAAGCAGGTGCTGGATAAAATCATCTTAACTGATCAGGTTACTATTGCCGGAGTCAGGAAGGCCGAAAGGGCATACAATCCACCCTCTGCTCTGGAAGAAAACACCTACATCCTTGGTCTACGCCCCGAATATTTAGAAAAGTACAAACAGAAAAGTAATCTGATGAATATGCCAGATGACTATAAGGAATGCAGTATCATCGGAGATATGCGATTGATGCAATTCATCGAAGACATGGGATATGATTTATTAACTAATAATAGGTTGTATTCCAAGGCTCATGAGCTTCGCATGGCCATTCTAAAAAATCAAGATGAACGGATTTCACCTAAACTCAAAAAGTTACGTGATGAATTACCTGATCTGATTCCTATCCGAAATCAATTGACTGCCTTTCAGCAAACGCTTGCTCAGGGGGGATTTCCAACAGCGAATCAGGTATTCATGTTTCAGCGGTTATTAAAATCGAAAACTCTAATTCCAGATAATTTACTAAGAACATTATTTGAAAAATAAGAAAGGAAATCATCATGAAAAAATTCAATCAAGATTCACCGGTAGTACCAGAGAAAAAAGTCACTGCGAAATTCGATCCAGCATCCCTGTCCCAGACAGACTTAGAGGCAGCGGTGGAAAATTACTTCCAAATCCATCCAAAATATTTAAGACCGGAGGGGAACAAATTGGATATTGATATTCAAAAGTTTGAAATCGAGAATCCGAATTACCGGGTTATTGGATGGCCAAATGGCATTAAAGAAAATCCAATAATCAAAGTGAAGGATCATTATAACTATGAAACTAAGTAATCCCGAGGTCAGATGCAGGGTGGGATTACTAATAATCCTGCCCTGATTTTGTAATTGAATAAGAGGAAAATTTGATGGCTTTATTCTGTGAACATTGTAAAAGAGAAATTGGAAAACCGGATCGACAATTTATGAGTGATTTAAAACTGTACTATCTTATTTGTCCCTATTGCGATCATTTATTATCCGAATCAAATCGCAACGAAACAGCAAAAGTAAAGGCCACTGGCACCCACCAGGATGCCCCGGCTAAGGATAAAAAATGAACACCATTGCGGTAATTGTTGATAATAGGGAATGGTATGAGGCGTTGATTAACGATTGCAGGATTATTTTAATCAAACGTTTCTACAATTCCAATTTAGAGGCGATTACTTGTTATGGTGAAATCGGGCAACGAATATTTGAGGATAAAAGTTATAATAAACACGGTAAAGGTAATCAGCAATTTAACACAAAACTTTTTACAGACATAGGTATTGGGCGGGAAACCGGATATAAATGTTTAAGGTTTTATGAGAAGGAAATCAAACCCGGATTAAGGGATGGCCTGGATGTTTGTAACGTGTTACAAACAAAATATCCAAAGGATATTACCTGGCGCAAAATTGTCAACGACTATTTACCCACCTCTGATATTGAACCCGTAAAAGGATGTTTGCGAGATAAATATATTGTACCACCATTCTCGGTATTGGATAGTAAGCAGGGGGATTGGCAAGATCGGAAAAGGGAGTGGTTGGCGTTAGGGATCAAATCCGAGGTTGGCAGATCGTCCAGGGCATATACAAACCCGGATTTTGTTAAAAATATTTGGGGTAAAGATGTAAATGAAGCGGAGGGTGTTAGTGTATTTGATCCTGTACTGGCCGAGATAATGTACAGGTGGTTTTGCCCTGCTGGTGGAAACATTTTAGATCCTCTTGCCGGTGGTTCTGTCCGGGGCATCGTTGCTAACCATTTAGGCTATAAATATTACGGTATAGAGTTAAGGCAGGAGCAGGTTGATTGTAATCGGGATCAGGCACAGAATATTTTATCTATTGATAATCAGCCACAGTGGTTTTTAGGGGATGCGGATAAAATATTGGATAGTGATTGGCAAATAAAATTTGATTTTATCTTTAGTTGCCCACCTTACATGAATCTTGAGAAGTATTCCAATCTGCCGGATGATTTAAGCAATCTGCCTGATGATCAATTTATAGATAAGTATCAAAGCATTATAAAAAAGTCTTGTGCTTTGTTAAAACCCGGATGCTTTGCCTGTTTTGTTGTTAGTGAGGTTCGTGATCGGGATGGGTATTATATGCGGTTTAAATCAATCACTGAGGATGCTTTTTGTAAAGCCGATTTAAAATTTTACAATGATGCGGTTTTATTAAATAGAATAGGCAGTGCCTGCTTACTTGCACCCAAGCAATTTGAGGCAGGCAGGAAATTAGTTCGTGTTCATCAAAACGTTTTGATATTTAAAAAATTACGAGGTTGATATTGGAAAAGGAAATTGATGTGGATGATTTGCGAAATGCGGTGATCGGTGTAATGGTACAGCAAAAATTATAAACTAAGAACCTGGGGACGGGAAGGGATGAAACAAAATGAATCTAAAATGGAACGAAGTGATTGACAATTTAAAAACCATACCGATTGATATTGTGGCGGTGGATTTAGCTATACCTTTAAACCGCCACCATCGGGGGAACTGCCCTACTGGCCACCCATCAGAATCCGAGCACTGTTTTTCACTCAATTTAAAAAATAACTCATACAAATGTTTTCATTGTGGAATCTCTGGTGATACCATATCCCTTTATCAATTAATCAATCAACTGGCCTTCCGGGATGCAGTGGTGCAGATGGCACCCTTTTATTTAGGAATTGATCTATCTGTTAAAACTAAAACATCACCCACCATTCCTGATTATGAATCTAATAAATACCGCTATCATCTTAAACTGCTCCAACTGGAGAAGGAATTGGTTAATCTGGATTGGGAGGTCAGAAATAAATACTTGTTATCGTTTTACTCGGAGTTAATGGATCAGCTTGAGGGCAATAAAATAGCGATTGCAGATTATTACACCCACCTTGAGAATTTGCACCTGCTCCTGGATGGGTACTTTGCCCGGATGGATGAAGATAAAATAAAGCATGATTACGAAATCATTCAAGAAAGGCAGCGCATTGGAAAGGAATACCGAAAGCATATCAACCAAACCAGGATTAACAGCGCAGCGGATGGCAGAGTTGTTAGAAGATACCGATCCCGAAACTTTGAGAAAAGCCATGTTGCTGGATGAGAGATTTTCTGCACCTACTCCCAGCCAGGATGTGGAGGCCAAATATTACCTTAAATTTGAGCCACCGGATTTTACTGATGATACGGATCGGGGTCGGGCGATATGGTTCCTCTATAATTTCGGCAATCAAATCCTATACAATCATGGGCACTGGAAGAAGCCAAGTTCCAGGGGTTACTTCCATATCTGGAATAATATTTACTGGGAGCCAGATGATTCGAATAAAATCAACGACCTGGTGAACCAGGGTATAAAATCCCTGCATCTTGAGTGTGCACTGGGTAATAACAATAAGTCCAATCAATCTATATTAAACTATATCAAAAAATTATCCAGTTATAAAACTGCCCAGTACATGTTGGAGTGGGTAAAAACCAACCAGGATATTGCGGTACATGTTGAGGATATGGACACAAATCCCTACCTGATCGGATTAAAAAATGGTGTGTACGATCTTGAGCACATGACGTTCCTCTCCCCTACCGGTAAGGATAAGCCCAGGCAATCGGATAGGATCAGCCGGGTGGCCAATGTGGTATTTGATGAGGAGGCCGGGTGCCCCAGGTGGATGGAATTCCTCAATCTGATTTTTGAAGGTGACCAGGAGATGATCGCATTTATCCATCGTGCACTCGGTTATACGTTTTATGGTAAGAGCGGGGAGAAAATATTTTTTATCCTGCTGGGTAAAACAGGCCAGAACGGGAAGTCGACGTTTATCAAGACGTTGCAAATGGTATTTGGTGATTATTCCCGGACGATGGCATTTAAAACCCTACTAAAGAATCAAAAGGAAGATCCGAACAGTGCCCGCAGTGATATTGTGCGGTTAAGTGGTGCCAGGTTTGTGAGTGCCATTGAGCCGGATGCCGGCAAGAAGTTATCGGATGGTATTGTTAAACTATTGACTGGTGGATCGGATGTTATCACTGCCCGGACGTTTTATAAAGAGGAGATTGAGTTTGATGTATCATTCACTATCTGGTTAGCCTGCAATAATCACCCTGATATTACCGGGCATGATCCGGCGATTTGGAATCGGGTGAAGCAAATAGAATTTAATCACCAGATCACAAAGCCCATTAAGGATTATGAAACCGTGCTGATCCCGGAGGCTGCCGGAATATTTAATTGGTGCATCGAGGGGTGGCGGGATTACCGGGAGCGGATCAGCCGGGGGAAGGATGGGCTGGGATGCCCGCCTAAGGTTATACGATCCACCGAGGAGTATCATCAGGAGATGGATTACATGGGTGCATTTATAAAAGAGTGCTGCTGGACGGTCGATAAAACCGCCCGGGAGGGTGCTAAGGAGCTGCATCAGAGATTTGTTGAATGGGGGGATGGGGAGTATGAGGTATCAAATACGCTGTTTGGGCGATTCATGAAGGCACTGGGATATGTGACTTACTCGGATGGCAAGAAGCGGTACTATAAAGGCATTAGGATTAAAACGATGTAAGACAAGGTTGAAACCACCCAAGAAAAGACCGCTGAAAATATATTAGAAGATCAAGAAGTTCCATTTTAACGAAAGGATAAAACATGGCAAAATTTGATTTTAAACGAAGCATCGGGTTATGGCAGAGCCCAAAGAATCCGGAGTGGTATAACAGCGGGCATATTACCCAGGAACAATTAAAGCAACTGATCCAGCAAGAAGGCAAATACTACCGCTTTACACTCCAGTATAACCGCTTTAAACAAAACGGGGATTCTAAACCTAACTACCTGCTGTTCATCCTAAAGGAAGATCAGAAACCAAAAGTAATAGAAAAAACCGACAACGAAACTGCACCATTTTGATAGGACTAAGATGAAATTTAGCGATCATTATCAGATCAATACCGATAAACTTCATACATGTTCTTACAACTTACAGGTTACTTACGCAGAAATTCATGAGTTGTCCTTATATATATAAGAGGGAGTTACTGGAAAACGTGTAAAAACGTGTAAGTGATCAAAACGTGTAAGTGGATAAGATGAGAATATAAAAAAATCTTTATATACCAGGGGTGGCTTAAATCAAGGGTTACGGTGTGGGGTGTATGCTTTAGTGCACTATAATGGCTGTATTAATAAAAATAATATAATTATACAATATAATTGCAATATTATACAGTATTGAAAAAGGATATATAATTAATAATTATATGGTTGGGTGGTTTAATAGTGTTGATTTAATTTGATTATTTGATGATTTAAAATTTAGGTGTTGTAAATATTATGTAAATATAAGGTGGATTGGATTGAAAAGGAAGATAATTAACAATCTGATATACAGTAAATATACAAATAGGAGTTGGTAATAATGGGTGATTATTTAAAGCATAAGCGGATCAGGATACCGGATCGGCCACCCTTCCGGAATGAGAACAAAGTAAAAGGTAAGGATGGCACCATCAGGAACATGGGGATATTTGCCCCAAAGGTAACTCACGGCGGATACACTTACCTGAAGACGGGAGTCCTGTTTTCCGCTTTGCAACACCCTAAGAGTTCTTAAGAATTATTTGGCATCTTCGGCGAGTTCAT
>Ga0299912_10002310_pt1 | contig 15595 bp, 6 predicted proteins | sample RVTome_2_FD_207667 | JGI IMG/M metagenome (GOLD analysis project Ga0299912, IMG submission 207667) | Soil microbial communities from uranium-contaminated site in the Upper Colorado River Basin, Wyoming, United States - RVT95D214 (version 2) ... | reverse complement strand
GGAGGCAGTGGTGTAGTAATCGTTTGCCCTACCCCGCTCCTTCGAGTAATACAGGAACTGTGCGGTGACAGGATCTCCGTACGCGAATATCGTCGGCGCGTCATCCCATCCCTGATTGAACTGCGGGTATTTTCCTATGAGCTCATAGTACTGCTGATCATTATAGGGGGGCAATGTATGTGAGTAATACTGCCCTTTCGGGGTCGCACTGATGTCGCGCTCCATTCTGTTCAGCACCTGCCAGTTCACCCGTTCCCATGACGGGCGACCCTCAGTCCCCGTAACAAACAAACCGTCGTATGCCGCGCCGGACGGTGCAAGATTGTCGAGTGCATACTGGGCATATTTCACAACGCTCCAATGCTGATTGGCAAAGTCCTGGAATGAATCCGTTTGCCGATCGCCGCGCTTGTCATAGGAATACGCGAGTACCCACACCGCAACATCCAGCGCAAAAAATCCAGCCGACTTCCAGAAACTCTCTGCGTAGAATTCGCCGGAGCCAGGCACCACCAAGGACATTCCAGCAGCAAGCCACGGAGACCTGCGCTGAGGCTCGGGCATTCCTTCCACTTGTGTTGCGGGCTCCGGTGAGGGCGTAAGCTCCTTCTGTCCAACAAAGTCAATGCGCGCATTCCCGGTCAACCGTACAGCAGGAGACCGAAGACGCCACAGCACATCTGAGCCGTCATCGCTTTGCCCCACCGCCATCCCGCGCACGAGCATCAGCGCGACCAGCACACCAGTTGTCTTCATGAAACTTGTCCTGAACTGTTCAATAACATCGATCCTGTTGATCAATCAAAATCAAAACCGAAGAGCACACCAAAATAAAACCTCCACTCTCTTCCATATGTAACAACTTCGTTCCTGCTTTTCACAAGCCGGTCAAATCTATCGAATCCGTAAGCCGCATTGAAGAAGATCCGTGTCGGATAAGCGTAGAAAGAAAACGACTCAAGCCGCAGCTCGACGCCCGCATCGGTCTTGAAGTCCCTTAACGTCGGCACCTTCTCCGTCCACGCGTTACCGACGTCTGCATACACCGACGCGTAGAGCTTGTCAAAGTATAGCTGGAGCAGACGCAGGTCTATGTTATTGACGAGCGGGAACCTGTAGGAGAGTCCGGCCACGGCAAGATCGTTACCACCGAGCGAATAGAAGGGATATCCCTTCATGCCTATCAGACCTCCGGCGTAATTGTCAAAGAACTCATCCACCGGTGGACCGAGAATTGTTGCGCCGCGGATTGAAAGCGTGAGCGTGTGGTTTCTGAAGAAGAATGGAAGATACTCCTTCCAGTTCAACTCCACCCTTGTGAAGTTGATGCGGTCATACAGCGGTCTGATTCCGGACTCTGTGAACTCATACCTTCTGTACCCGAGAGAATCGGTGCTACCGAATTTGTTTAGCTCCCGTGCGATGGAGAGTGACACCTTCCGACCAACCGGGTTGATTTCGCTCGTCTTCGATGGGACGATTGCGTCGAGCCGAAACGATAAGGAAAGATTATTGCCGATCAGGTAGAGATCGCTTGATCCCTGTATAAGCGTTGGCACGCCTCCCGGCGGCGTGGTCACAAAGCTCTCGAGTGTGGAGGTATAGCGGCTGTGCGCATACCGAAATTCGACGTTGCTGAACTGGGAAACGAATGTCTGGTTGAGAGCGAAGTCGAACTCGAGCAGATTGTACGAGATATCTACAGGGTCAGGCTCCCGATCAGGAAGCAACACCTTGCTTTCCGTTTTTCGAGACACATTATACAGCTCGACCGATGCCGCCGGTTCCAATCCGAGCTGGTACAGGATTGGGATCTTCGAGCGATAGTTGAACTGGAAGAACAAGTCCCGTTCAAGCTGCCTGTTGAAAGCCGCACCGGCGAAGAAGCCGGTCTTCTCCAGGATGTCGTTTGAAAACAGGTACACTCCCGGCTTGATAACGTCAGCCGCCTTATTCTTGGTGTTGTAGTTATCGACACGGATGAACGGAACAATGCCCAGGCTGGTGAACAGGCTCTTGTACTGTCTCGGTTCAGATAACGGGAGCTTTGTGTCGTCATAGGAGCGCAAGGCGTTCCAGTCGAACTGCGTCGACCGCTGCGAGCTCTGCGCCATCGCGAGTGGACCGCTTCCCCTCGAATCATCAAAAGGGGCAGCTTGAATGTAGTGACGGTTCTCTTCTGCAGTCACTCCCGGGCTAGCCATCTGGAACAGTTTGTATCCTCCGGAGGTGTAGCCTGCGTAGATGATGTCACCCGCAGCGTTGACCGTCGGCATGAAGGCACCGCCAAGGACATTAGTAACCTGATCGGTTCTCCCGCTCTGCAAGTCGTAGGAATAGATATTGAAAATGCCCGTCCTGTCGGATGAGAAGACGATCCGGGATCCATCCCGGCTGAAGGCGCCGGTCCGGGAGTCGTCAGCGCCCGTCACCAAAAACCGGAGGCCGGAACCGTCCGGGTTCACCTCAGCGATGTCACGGCCGTCCTTCACAGAATAATCGAACACAATCCCGTCACCCGCCGGACTCCACCGGGGGTTGTACACTTGTTCCCCGTTCACATAAGGCGTGATCACTTTGTAATCCGAGCCATCGATTTTCGTCACTGCCAGATTCGTGGACCCGTCACGGGTGGCCACACAGACGAGCCGTGAGCCATCGGGCGAGACAGCAGGGGCCACAGCCCGCCGCCCTGATGTGACGCGCTTCTCTTCCTGCTTCTCAAGGTCATACTCATAGATGTCAGACTGATATGACCAGTGGGGATTGTCTCTGCTCGATCGGCCGTAGTATATCTTCTTCCCATCCGGCGACCAGCTTATTGGCGACCGTACACCAAACTGAAGCCGTGTCTCTTGCTTCTTATCAAAATCGTAGACATACAACGAGGACTGGCTGAAATAGTCAGCAGCTTTCGTGCTGGCATACGCGAGCCTCTTTCCGTCGGGTGAATACACCGGATACAGGTTTGCAAAGCCGGTCGAGGCGAAAAACCGGCAGCACGGATCCTGGGCGGCACTGGGGCCCATCACTTTTTCAGGGCGAGTCAGGGTCTCGATTCGCTGCTGCTCTCCGATATCATGCCCCTCATCGTCCGCAGACACAACAAGCAGTGTGCCTTCACGGAGATGTGCGCGCACCGGAGCCGACCGCTCTGCGTAATCATTCTTTACTTGCGCCTGCCATTCTTCAAACACCTGCCGACCGCTCTTGCCTAAGGCGCGCTCGATTGCTCCGTCGATCGTGACCTCCGTCAGCGTGGCAAGATTCCGCGAGATCTCATTCAGCTTTTGTTCGCCATACTGTCGCGCGATGTAGCTGACAAAAGCAAAGCCTGCGTTGTATGACGACTCATTGCCCAGACTGGTCTTGCCAAACACACCCATCTGCTCCCATGTGAGCATGTTTCCGTCAAGCGCATATGAACGAAGGATCATATCCCGGTGCGTGTCCCAGAAATCATACCGAAGATCGCTCCGGTTGTACTGGGCCACGCCCTCTGCAAACCAGACGGGAACGACAAACCCGGAGATCGGATACGACGCGATGACGTTTGGATACCCGTACAGAACATCCGGGCGCCGCTCCGATTCATATCCAAGCCACTGGATGTAGAACGACGGCAGGCGGCGGCCGAATTTCATGGATGTCTGGATCTGGACGATGTGCGTGAACTCGTGGGTCACAACGTTCCGCAGCCAGTTATGCGTGCCGCGGAGCTCGAAGTCCATGCTTGGTGCATAGATCTCGATCTTGTTCTCATAGAAATACGCCGCCCCGTTCGATATATCGTCATGGTCCCGGATAATGAAGCTAACCTTCTGATCGGGTTTGTGATTGTAAAGTGAGGTTACCGGCTCGAATATCTCTTCCGCGATTTTTGCTACCGCGCGGCCGGTCCGCTCAGCCCCTTCATGGTAGTGCACGTAGAAATGCTCGGTCTCTATCGTCTTCCATTCGAGCTCGGGGTGGTAGAAGTCCTCCTGGGCGGATGCCGGAGAGAGAGTAAGGAGTAGGGAGAAAGATGTAAGGAGGTATTTGTGGATGCGTTTCACGGGCGATTCTGAATTCCCTTCAGCTCTACTTCACCACCGCAACTTTCACCACTGCGACCCCATTGCCGGATGCACCGTTCGCTTCGATCCTGGCAAAGTAGATGCCGCTCTGGACGTCGCCTACATTCCACTCCACCTCGTTGTCAACGCCGCCGATCCCCGGTCCAGACAGTTCCTTCACGAGATCACCGGCGAGATCGAAAACCTTGATGGTAACGGCAGCGTTCTCCTTGACAAAGTACCGAATGTGTGTCATGCCGTCGTACACGGGGTTGGGCCAATTATATGCGCGGCTCGCCGGGAAGAATTCGGACGCGATCGGAGAACCAGCAAGAGGCTCGGTAGCCAGTCCGGAGTGCCGGGCATCTCTTTGATACTGCGGCCATGGCATTTGGACCGCAGCTCCAGGGCCATGGACTGAGCCGGTTTTCCAGGCACACACCGATCCACGATCGGACCCCGCTGCAATGCCGATTCCCACTTCACTCAATGAAGGGGACGGAATCTCAAAAGCTAAGACCGAAATTCCTCCGGTCCCAGCTTGGAGCGGGAAACCGGGCGCCGGGCGCGCCGACCTGTCGTATGCAACGACAAGGCCGTCAATTGACGCACCGATGACTTCCACACTGCCATCTCCGTCCACATCCGCAACAACAGGCGCGGAGATGAAAGGTGCCCCGCTGAGGTTCTTGATGGGGAAGTAATCAAGCGACGCACCCGAAATATTGTACACGCACATCCGGTCGCGGCTGAATACGACGATATCGCGAATACCATCGCCATCGACATCAGCGAGCGCAGGCGGTTCCTGAATGAATGGTGAAGTCATGGCTCCCGGCTCAGGTGGGGGAAGGCCCGGCTCTTTTGTATCTATTGGGAAACCCGGGCACGGGTCTAACTGCCCATCGACCAGAAAAAGGAAGCCCGCACCCGTCCCAAATGCAATACGGACATCACCGGGCGAGAGGAAAGAGCCGGCTACAGCGGCTCCGCTGATCCCATCCTCGAAGGACCGCACGATGTCTTTTGCAGTCGTTCCGCCGGAAGTTGACCGCGAAGTAATTGTAACAGTCCCTCCACACGTGATGATGAACGTATTTGCGCCCACAAGCCGACTGATGCCGGAAACGATTGCGTTGGATTCGGTTGATACTTGCACACTGTCGACAATGCTCCCGTCAAACCGCGCGAAGTACACCATGCCCCCCGACGTTCCAAATGCAATCAAGGAATCACCTGCCACGGCCGGAGCAGTAATGCTCCGTCCAACTCCTCTACCGAAGTAATCGTCGGCAAGACTGTCTTTCGGGCTCACGTCAATCGCCGAGAAGGCGCGGAGAGCATTCAACGACGTGCTCGTACCTTCCTGCCCGGCGATTATCTCCGAGATGCCATCGCTGTTCAAATCGTTTATCGATACACCCCCAAGAAACCCTGACTGTTGAGTGGTGGGAGGACCTAACGGCTGGGCGGATGCAATCAAACCGCTGGTGAACCCCTCGGGAAAAGCCCTGGTGCCGTCAAGAGACCAGGCAAACAACTTGCCGGGCAAGGGTGTGGCCGCACTGAGCCGGGGATTGGTAAGCTCGTCTCCCATCCCGGTTGTTGCTACAACGAGCGCCGGGGACGAGCTGGCGCCCAGCGAACTTACGGTCAGCGAATGTGAGGGGAGAATTTCGTTGAGACCTTTCGGAAACCCCGGCAGCAGTGTCACCCCACCATCACCAACACTCACAGCCGCGGTCATCCGCGATCCACGCGCGCTGAAGTCTCGAATGGTAATGTGACTGTTCGCACCTGCGTAGCTGTTGCTATTCGGATGGCTCGTCGGAGAGAACACGTTTTTGAACACAGGCGACGAGTTGCCTGCATACCAGAAATCGAGCGGCGTACCCTCTTCGCTCCCTGAACCCGGCGAGAGAAACCCATAATCCTGTCCGATATCCTGCGACCCGTCGGCCTCTTCGAGGTCCACGCCTCTCCTTTTTGGGTTCGCGTTCACTGCATTCGCGTCAAGATTCGAACGAATCACCGACTCGTCGATATGCCAGATAAGTACTCCGCCATCGAAGAAGATCCCGTCAGAGGACAGTCCTCCCGGCAGACTCCAGTCAAGGTCCTCGACGTCAATGATGGTACCTTCGAGGGCAGAGATGTCAAAGGCATTGAATCCGGTTGTGTCTCGGGCGAATGTCTGTACTCTCTGCACCCCATTGTACCGAGAAATGATCGTATCTCCGTTCCCCAACGGATCGCGATTTCTGTTCTCGACAAGAAAGTACTCTTCTCCACTGATCGGAATCCTGTATATTGAATCCTGAAGTGCGACCGCCGGCAGGGCAATAGTCTGTTCTCCACTCGCAACGGTGATTGGCTGCACCCATCCGAGCCAGTACTTCTCCCATGCCGACGGTTCCGGGGGAAAGGCACCCGAGAAGCTGAAAATGGCCTGCCCATCCATTAGTCCGAAGCGACCGATTCCTGTCCGGCCAGTCTTCGTGTCAAACAGATCGGGAAGTCCCAGGAAATTCCCCACGGACGCGCAAAGGAGTCCGTTGATGCCAAGCTCGAGCAGGGTATTGCCGCCCGTGACGGTTGGGAGGAGTCTGCTCTCCGTCTCCGGTATGACGATGGAGTTTGTAATGAAGAACGTGCCTTTGTTGACAGCAATCCCTTGATAAGCTTGGCCGTAGAATTCCTTGAACGCATTGATGCCCAGATACAGAGACGGAATGTCGAACGGTGTCGGATCGTATCCGAGAATACCAACCAGGTCTATGTCGCGACCCGCCCCGGCATGAAACACAGCGAAACAATTGTATTGAGAGAAGTCCGGAACAAGTCCAGCAGAATCGACCTTTTGCCACGCGTTGCGCACAAGCTCTCCCACCGCGATGTTGGAACCTGTCTTCGGCGGGCTGTACACTGACATCACACCCGGCAGCGTGATAACTGAATCGACAAGCGTGGAGCTGATGATCAGCTTGTTCTTCGATGTCTTTCGATAGTAATTGGAAAGAAAAGCGAGGTGATCCTGAAAGTACTGCCGGTCATGAGGCGGTGCATCGATCACCGGCTCGGCAGGCGCCCCGAGCTGAAACCCGCCGTCACCGGTCGTTCGGGCGTCGTTGTCCTGCTGGAACTGTACCATCACGGCCAGGAGCTTGACAGAGTCCGAGACAAATCTGTACGGCAGTGGGCCTGTAAACGAGTCATCCCGTGAGACCGCCACGGGATGACTCATCTGCTGAGCACTCAATGAACCATTCAGCGCTAGGAGAAGAGGAAAGTATGTCGCCAGCATCATTTCAAAACAGTGATTGATACGAATCCGTCCGCCGATTTACCCGCCCCATCCAATGAGCAACGAAAACCGGATCGTGTCCGACAACGGATGATTCTCCGAGGCGGAAATGTAGCTAAAGTCGAACCCGTACATGTCGTAGCGAATGCCAGCCCCGAACGTCATGAACTTGCGATTGCCAAATTGCGGGCTCTCGTAGAAGTAACCAACACGCAATGCGATCAGCTTCGGCGAGCCATACCAGTATTCCAGTCCGGTGCTTGTGATGACTTTCTGCAGACCGTGGTCGCCCCAGGCGGTGAAAAGTGCTTTCGGCAGACCATCGACGGAGGCCGGTGTGATGACGTTTCCCGAGGTATCCTTGACTTCCGGCCTGCGTCGCACAAGGAGCCGGCTGAAGTCGAGCGAGTACGTTAACGAATTGTAGTCATCTTCAAGGATCTTGATCCCCAAGCCGATCCGCAGGTTTGTCGGCAGCGGGTCAGCCTGCGCCGCATCGATGTATGTCACCTTGGGGCCGATGTTCGACAGGTTCGCGCCGACGCTGAACTTCTTCCCGAGGTCTCCAATCAAAGGTACCTCCAGAGTCTTGGGCCGGTACATCATGGCAAGGTCGACGCTGACAGTGGAAGCAATGCCCTTGCCCTGTTCCTCCTCTGTGCCGATTGGAGAGAGTGCGCTGTGGATGTATCGAAGGTTGATCCCGAGCCCCATGTCATCGAATACTGTTGTCGCGTACCCCGCCACCACGGCAAATTCATACGCTTTGAATGTGCCTATCGGTTGCGGTCCGGCCGACGATGTCCGGATGAATTCGCCCAGGTTGAGATACGTAACGGCCGCACCGACAGTACCTCCGATATCATCGATGCGCATGCGATAATTCAGATGGTCGTAGAACAGGTCCGATTGTCCGAATTGCGGAAGCCAGTTGGCATGCGTGACGCTGACCTCGTAGCCGTTCAAGAACGCAAGCCCGGCCGGATTCCAGTAGATTGCCGATGCGTCGTCGACCGTGCCGGTTCCCGATTCGCCAATGCCGCTGGCCCGTGAATTGGGCGCGATCAGAAGAAACGGGACGGCCGATTCTCCCTGCGCCGCGCTCCGTTGAGGAACAACTGCCGCGAGCACAGCCGCAACGGCAAGGGCAATCATCACATGGATGCAAACGTTTGACCTCATGAAATACTTCCTCCCTATTGAATTGTTGATGCTACCGCAGCACCGAGAGTTTTCCCAGTGCCTCGCTGCTGAATCGTCCGTCGGTAGTCCTGACAATCACTTTGTACAGATACACGCCATTGGCAAGAAGATCGCCATCGCGGTCTCTTCCATCCCAGGGGATTTGCACGAACGGCTCACCGGGTGAATCACTTTCAAGCGACTGGATGCGCCGGCCGGCAAGCGTATAAACCTTGATCGAAACACTCAGCGGAGCGAGCTGGTTCTGCCTGAACGTGAACGATGTCCCGCCCGCGAATGGATTGGGATAGTTCATCACGTCCGAAACCTTCAACTGGTCGCTCGAGGTGACCTCGAAGTACGTTTCCGCACTTGACGCATTGTTAAATGTATCCCATGCGCGCACGCGTATCGTGTTCCGCCCCTGCGGCAGGTCTTTCATCTGATATTGGACGGTTCCTTCCTGGTAGTTGTCCAGTGTGCTCGAATAGAATTCCGTGACGTCCTTACTCTGTGAACTGTTATTAAGCCACGCCTCGATGCGGTGACCTATTCCCGACACCGACGTGTTGATGCCGTTCGGATCCCTCAGGTCGACATACAGCGTCGGTTCGGGACTCACCATGTCTCCCGGACGAAAACTCCGGCTATCGAGATGCAGCGCAATGGTTGGTCCCTGGGTATCGTTGCCAGCCGTCGAATCTGTTCCGCCGACCCGCACATTGCTGGTAAAGCCGATCCCATCGCCGGCCGACGTTGAGTAGTACGCCTCGATCCTTCCTCGTGAGGTGGAATCGGAATACGAGATATCCTTCGGTACCACGAACGTTGCGGTGAACCTGCCGTTCACAGCCGAGTTTTCGCCGCGGTAGATTGTTCCACCGGGAGCGAGATACGGCCAGTTTATTCCAGGTGCAAAGTTGACAATGGTGATCCGCCGCGAAGCGTCGTTGACTGTCAACAGAACTCTGCCGCTGAACGCCGTGTCCGTCTGGTTGTTCTGATTGAGAATCCTGCCGTTGACGGTCACACGCGACAGTGCCTGCAGAGTAGCCGGCTGACTGCTGGCGACCCCGTCTGTACCTCCCAACAGCTGGTGATTAATGCTGTCGATGGAAGCAAACCCGACGGGGTACTGCAGCCGCATGCTCGGATCTCCGAGGTAGAAGAACTTCTGATTGTTGACATCATTCAACACAGTTGCCTTGTACAGATATATCGCCTCGGCGGGTCGAATGGCATACGCCCGGCCAAACTGATCCCGACCGAAGAGCCTCCTGAAGACCTGCCGGTGAAGCTCCGCATTGTTTGGCTGATAGACCTTTCGCGACGCAGACACAACAGCTATGGCTCCGCCATCCGGTTTGTTGTTCAGGAGCTCACCCCCCGAACGTTCATTTGGATTATCGAACTGCGAGAAGTTGCAGGTCGCGAGGAAAAAGAGAGAGAGTTTATTCGTGTTCGTAAGCTGAGGAATCGATGTCAACACTTCGAAGATGCGCTCGTGGGCCCAGAGGCTCTGATTGCCGTGACCTGCGTAGTTGACGACCAGCATTCCCTGGTTAATCTGATCAATGATTGCCTGGTACGCCCCCGGTTTCCTTCGTCCCTGCGCGGTATTTACCGTAGGGTATTCCGCGATATAGATCTTCCGTCTTTCAAATTCGTCGGGCGTGAAACCCTCGGCGAGACCCTCAGCCTGTTCACTGTGGATCCACCCCTCAGCGTCGCCCACCTCTGACGTCCATCCATCATCCCCGACGAACAACATCCGAACATTCCAGCCATCGCGCGCCGAATTGTCTTCGTACCTGATCAGCTTTTCGACCGCGATATTTGCCTCCGACGCATCCCGACACGAGATCCGCCCGGACACCATCGACACATTTCCCCCCCCCGTGAACTGAACAAAGTAATCATCAGTAGCATAGCTCCACACATCATTAAGCGATTCCGGGCTTTGCCATGTGGGCACGAAGCTTGAGCGGAAACCCAGGATAGACTTATAATCATAAGATGCGGCCCCGAAAAACAGCACATACAACGGCGCCGGCTGCCAGTTCTCGTACGCATATTTGAGGAAGTCACGGATCGCCGTTATGTCAGGGATGCCTCCTCCGAACTCATTATAGATCTGTTCCACGTCTACCACAACCGTCCTGAGATTCCCGTGCGCCGGCTGCTCGCGGTACCCCTTAAGTCTGTCCGCTGCCGAGCTGAAATCTGACGTGGTAATAATAATGAAGTCTGCACCGGGGTTGTATCCGTGGAGGTCCTGATTCCCGGTCTTTTGAATCGAAACGGGCGACTTGAACGCACTAGCGGCCGCTGCATAGTATTCGGAGGGTCTCCCCTTTTGCTCCGCCGCACGAAACGTGTATGTCCCGGCTACATTCACAAGGCGCGTCACCGAATCGGGCCGTGTCACATTCAAAATGATCGGCGTGCCGGTGAACTGTTCGATCCGGTACTCCACTACGCCCGACGTATCAGTCGACCAGAACCTGAGGTAGTTCTTGTCGGCCCAGAAGTATCGAGGATACTGGATCTCAATCCAATCGACCCAGCCCTCGGGGGAGAAAGAACTTGCAGAACTGAATGCGAAATTCAACTGGCTCGTGTTATTCGGGAGTGAAGAGGCCGATGTCGTCAAAAAAGTCCCCTCTGTAGCATACGTAAAGCCCGACCCCGAAAGATCGATCGTCCCCAAGCCATCCCGACCAATCAGCACGCCGTTCTCCCTGACATTGAAAATGGGCGGAGTGTCCGAGCGCGCAATGAGCGCGTAGCGATAGCGAATGAGGTCATTCGGGACAAGCCCGGGCAACGCATTCACGTAGGTGAAAGATCCGCCGGCCTCCAATTGTTGTCCGTACCAGTTCTTCCCCGACCCCGGTCTGAGGACGTTTCGCTTCTCTTCCTCGACGGCAATTGCATCTTGAAATCTGTCCTGCACAACAGTCGCGGTGCTGCTGAGCGATGGCTGATCCTGGATGCGCTTGCCTCTCGTACCATCGAATGTCAGCCAGTAGTAATTCACCTCGCCGTAATGATTGATGTAGTGCCTCAGAAAGCGTGCAGCGGGATCATACTCCCAGCCGCGCACCGATTTTCCGTAGAAAAGGATATAGTCACCGGTATTGAACTGGCCGTCGGCCTCTCCTTCAACATAGATCGCGTTCTCAACCAGGTCATTAGCCCGAGGAAGGAAGACATTCTCGGGGACTTCCTTCCCGCCATTGCCGAAGATCTTGATCGTGCGCGGATCGACCCCGCTGAGATTAATTCCCACCGAGGCGAGGTATTGAGTGTTGAGGATGTAAATGCCATCCTCCGCCACCGCAATCCGATACCATGTTCCTGTCGCAAGTACACTCGGTGCTCCCACTTTCTTCAGCGCTTTCTGCGTCCCGAACTTCCAGTTCCGCGCCACGCTGTAATTCAGCAGGACATCCCTGAACAACAGGTCGTCCTGATTCTGAACACGAGAGCCCGCAGATGCGCCGTACACGACTTCGATGACAAGACGGCTGTACTTGCGCAGGGTTCTGGTCGCCGGATTGTATTGCAGCGGGTACGCGTGAACACTGCCGATGATCATGCTGCGCGTCTTCCCGATGTGCCCAATCTGCGCCGCATCGCCGGGTAAGAAAGCGTTGGTTGCATACAGTTCCGGATCGGGGACATATCCCTGGATCTCGATAAAATCCCCGTTCTTCCGCAGTTTCGGGACCGGTGCAAACGCCACGTTGGGGATGTCTTCATAGTCCGACGCGATCACCCGAATCTCATTTCCCGACTCGGCGGGGAAGCCGAGGGGGAAATTCCTGAAGCGGAGGTCTGGAGCGCCTGTGGTTGCAGGGCCTCGAGGGGACACCGAGCCGTCAAAGTCGTACAAGAGGAACTCCCGCCCGGTTCCGGTGACAGTCAACAGCCGGCCGTAGTGCGGACGGTATTCGATCACCAGCGACCGGTCATCAGATCGGAGGACGGAGAAATCCGCATCAGTCTGCGCTGCGTGCCCGACCCCTGCAAACACGGGGACGAGCATAACACACCAGCGCGTCAGTCTATGGGGCGTTCCTACCCGCAAATGTCACTCCATATTGCGAAAACCAGAAAAAAAAACCGAACGTTCTTATCGACATTCGGCGGCCCAGATACGAAGTAACCGCCTATCCTGTAAGGTTCGCTCACATTGCCCCTGCACATTTCCTCCTCACACAGCCAAGAATACCATCCTTGGTTGCCTGTGTAGACTCAATCAGTAAGCGAACACTTCGATAGGCCGAACTCCCTGTATCTCATAAACCCTTACGTGTATAAAATATAGAAATCAACGTCTTCATTGTCAAGGGGTATTTCCGGCGAGTCGATGTGCGCCCGATGACATCTCATTTGTTTGATTATAAGGCCCGAAAATGTTAGATTGTTGTATTCCGACGTTGTACCATCTCCTCTGTCACATGCGTGCGTGAGTATGCTCAAGCCTTTGAATGTCCTGTACCTTTCCAGTGAAGTAGAGCCATTCGTGAAGACAGGGGGCCTCGCCGACGTCTCAAGCGCCCTTCCGCAGTCAATCAAGCAATTGAACCATGAAGTACGGATCATGATGCCGCGATACAGCAGCGTCAGCGAACGCTCGGCCAAGCTGCATGAAATGATCCGCCTGAAGGACATCCCTATTGCCCTCGGCAAGAAGGTCCATCACGCCAACGTACAATCGTCGTTTCTTTCAAACAACCACTCCAAAGTCCAGGTCTACTTTCTCGAAAACAAGGCGCTCTTCGGTCGCCCCGGCCTGTACGTCCACCCCGAAACGAAGAAGGACTATCCCGACAACGACGAGCGTTTCATTTTTTTCTGCCGGGGAGTGCTTGAGGTCCTGAAGAAACTGGGATGGCAGGCGAACATCGTTCACTGCAACGACTGGCAGACGGGACTGGTTCCAGCGTATCTGAAGACGTTGTACAAAGACGACCCGTTCTACAAGGAGACCCGCAGCGTTTTCACCATCCACAACATGGCCTACCAGGGGACTTTTCCGAAATCCTCATTCCCGAAGACATCCCTGCCCACTGAATTGCTGAGCGAAAGCGGGATCGAAATGTCCGGAAATGTGAATTTCTTGAAATCCGGACTCATCTTTGCCGATGCAATCACGACTGTCAGCGAAACGTACGCGGAAGAGATCCGGCAATCAGATGAGTACGGGTGCGGACTTCAAGAGATCGTGGAGGGGCGGAAGAGAGACCTGACCGGAATCCTCAACGGCATCGATTACTCTGTCTGGAACCCTGCCGTTGACCAGCTCATACCTCACCGGTACGAGTACAAGACGTTTGACCTCAAGGTCGAAAATAAAAGGGCATTATGTGCCCGAATGAAGCTTGTGTTCAACGAGCAGACCCCGGTCATCGGCATCATCTCGCGTCTTGCCGACCAAAAGGGGTTCGACCTGATCGGCGAGATCATTGACGAGCTTGCAAAGCTCGATCTCCAGCTGGTTGTGCTCGGAATGGGAGAGAAGCGTTACCACGAGATGTTCGAGCGGGCTGCGCGCAAATACCCCGAGCGCATCGCGATTCAGCTCTCGTTCAGCAACGATCTCGCGCATCTCATTGAGGCAGGGAGCGACATGTTCCTGATGCCGTCACGGTATGAGCCCTGCGGATTGAACCAGCTCTATAGCATGAAGTACGGGACAGTCCCGATCGTACGTGCGACGGGCGGACTCGAAGACACGGTCGAGGACGTCGATCCTGCACGTGGGACGGGAACGGGATTCAAATTCAAGAAGTACGAAAGCGCCGAGCTGTTGAAGACCATACAGCGCGCGCTCAAGCTGTATGGCGACCAACCGAGCTGGCGAAAGATTATCAGAAACGGGATGAGCAAGGATTTCTCCTGGGAGGTATCGGCAAAGAAATACATCCATCTCTACCGGAGCCTCGCAAAGAAGTGAGCGTGCCGCGCATCGGTGTTTTCCTCGACAGGGATGGAACGCTCAATGAAGAGCTGGACTACATTCGCACTCCCGATGACCTGCATCTGATTCACGGTGCTGCAGCGGCGGTTCGCAAGCTCAACGATCGCGGGCTCACCATCTGCATTATCTCAAACCAGTCCGGTGTCGCGCGGGGATATCTCACGGAACGCGACCTGGTCCCCATCCACCAACTCCTCGAGCAGGAATTGCAACGTGAAGGCGCAGGGGTGAATCGCATCTACTACTGTCCGCACCACCCGACCGACGGCATTGCGCCGTACAACATCGAATGCGAGTGCCGCAAGCCGAAAGCCGCCATGCTGCAGTGGGGAGCGGATGACTTCAACCTCGACCTGTCGCATTCGTTCGTCATCGGGGACAGCATCGTAGACATGCAGGCCGGCAATTCCGTGGGCGCCACCACCGTCCTCGTGCTCACGGGATACGGCAAGACCGCCCTCAGGCAATGCGAGCAAGATGGAATACACGTCGACCACATTGCGCCGACAATTGTCGAGGCAGTCGATTACATCGTGAAGAAACTCGACGAACGAAAGAACCATGATTGAGGGAAGGAAGTACGACGCATATTTCTCCGTGCGCTTCATCGCAATAGCGTTTGCTTTCGCCGTGATGTTCGCTGCGTGCAGCGACACTCCGACAGAGAGCAACTCCGTGGGCGACTCTCTCCTTGCGGACAATCTTGCCGTTCGCGACACAACGCTGCAATCCGTCGCACACTCCAGCTTCAGGAAGTATCTGCCAATGGACTCGCGTGTGAACCTCGTCGGCCACCACGGCAATTACAGCGCATACACAGCGCTGCAATTCTTTTCGAGCGGGTTTCCGAACAGGGATACCATCCAGGTCGTCTCGGCCACTCTGAAGCTGCGCCTCGTCTCATGGTATGGAGATTCAACAGGAACATTCGCATTCGACGTGCACAAGGTCACCCAATCGTGGGCCCAGCAAACGCTTCAGTGGGACAGCATCCAGACCGGCTTCTATGAGAGCAGTGTTGTGAGAGGAAGCTACTCCGGAGGAGTACTTGCAGATACGGAATTC
>Ga0299912_10002309_pt1 | contig 15596 bp, 13 predicted proteins | sample RVTome_2_FD_207667 | JGI IMG/M metagenome (GOLD analysis project Ga0299912, IMG submission 207667) | Soil microbial communities from uranium-contaminated site in the Upper Colorado River Basin, Wyoming, United States - RVT95D214 (version 2) ... | reverse complement strand
ATTGTGTCCGTCAAGCTGAGCAGCGAATTTGTCAAGCAGCGGCCATTCCCGATACGCGTCAACTGGCCAATTATAACTATCATACTTACACATCTTTAGTACATCAGGGTTATCCCGTTTATGAGATGTCGGTGGTCATGGCGGCTCGCCTGGTGCAGGACAACGGCTTTGAGAATATCGTTTTCTTCTATCAGCTTTTACACAACGGAACTCATCGGGATAAGGCGTTTATCTCCGCTTTCCGGGTGCCGATGGCATGGTTTTTAAGCGATATGAACGCATATTTTTCCCAACTGCGCGGCAATCGATAATGTAGACGCCTATAGTAGAAAAGGCTCGGTAGTGCGGTGGTAACCCGCGTTCTATTCTTTTGCGTCTCATTCGATGTTCCGGTATTGATCCTAAAATGAAGCAGAGCGCCCCTCGTAATTTAACGGGAATTTTCATGGACAGTTGCGTTGCCGGGTTGGCCTTTCAAACGCCGACCCTTACCGGCTTAACCAGCTCGACAGGCGCCTTTCAGTATAAAGCGGGCGAGACCATCACCTTTTCCATCGGCGGGCTGGTGTTAGGTTCTGTTGTAGGGCAGGACATCATAACACCCCTTGCCATCGTCCCAGGGGCCGTTGATGCCAGGGATCAGCGGGTGAATAATATATGTGTCCTGTTGCAGACCCTTGATCAGGACGGCGATCTCAATAACGGCATCCAGATCAGCGCGGCGATTACTGCCATCGTGGCAACCTATGCCGCCTTAATCAATTTCGATCAGACGACAGCCGCCTTTGCCGCCGATGCCAACGTCGTGGAACTTCTTGCCGCATTAAACAAAGCCGCCGTTTTCATTGACACCGATCCAAGGCCGAGGAAGTTAAGGGGCGCCACAGCGGCACGGGAACACCTTGTGCGCTCTCTGAGCGACAGGAAGGTTGTGAACACCCGCTATGGTTTTGTGAGTGGTTATGCCCCGGACGCGAATACCTGGCAATGGTTAGGCATTCCTTATGCCCAACCGCCTATTGGCGATCTTCGCTGGAAACCGCCGCAAGTCCCAATAGAATGGAAGGGAGTTCGGGATGCCATTGCCTGGGGTGATCAGGCTGCCCAGTATCTTGCCTATGAGCCCTACGGGGAAGGAGGCATGAGCGAGGATTGCCTTTATCTGCACATCACGGCGCCTAAAACGGCAACGAACCTTCCGGTCATGGTCTATTTCCACGGCGGAGCCTTTATGATCCTTACCAACAACACGAAGGCCTTTAACCATGCTGCTTCGCTGCCTACAAAAGGTGTGGTGCTGGTCAGCGTCAACCACAGGCTGGGGCCGTTCGGCTACCTGGCCCATCCCCTGCTGACGACGGAATCCGGATATGGCGCGTCTGGCAATTACGGCCAAATGGACCTGATTGCAGCTCTTAAATGGATGAAAAAGAACATTGCCAATTTCGGCGGGGACCCGAACAACGTAACGCTCTTCGGCCAATCCGGGGGCGGCGCAAAGGCCCTTTCCCTGATGAACTCACCTTTGGCCAAGGGTCTTTTCCACAAGGTGATCAGCCAAAGCGGCATGTATCTGCACAGCAATCCTTTTTTAAACGGCATTGATCTGGCAACGGCTGAAGCCAAAGGAACGGCTCTGTTCAAGGATCTCAAGGTCGCCACGCTGGTCGAAGCGCGTGCCAAAACGTGGACCGAGATCATGGCAAGCGTTGTTAACCTTTATCCCCCTTCAGCTGCTGGTTACGATATTACCGTGTATGCTCCCACTATAGACGGACACTATATGCCGAAATCCATGGAGGAATCGATCAAAGCCGGCCTGCAAAGCGATGTCCCCCTTGTGGCGGGATCCAACGCTGCGGACATCGTGGTCGGGTTTGATGTTGCGCGTGGCTTAGTGGAACAGATGCCCTGGCGGAGCTCACACAGCAAAGCGCCTCAGTACGTATACAAGTTCAGTCATGTGCCTGCAGGATGGGCTGCCAAAGGGGTGAAGGCCTATCATGGCATTGAATTGGTATACGTTTTCAACTATCCTGCCAGCGTCCTTGCCCATTATCTGTTGGGTCTCACCGGGTTGCCTCCTGATGGATATTATGATCCCCCAGCCAACACGAGACCGCGCTGGACCCTTGCTGGGTATACGGCTCACCCGACCGGGCATGACACGACGGACGAGCAGCTTATTGATAGAGTGATGACGATGTGGACAAACTTTGCCAAAACAGGTAATCCAAGCATAGAAGGGGTTATCACATGGGAGCCCTATACGACGGACAACGATACGTATCTCGAGATAGGAACTACACTGGAAATAAGGAAGGGACTGACAGCCGCTTTTCCGTGAGAATGCAGTAACAAGAGGGTCGGTGAAAAAAAAGAGGGGACGTCAAACTGCTCACGCCCGGGGATGGAACTTACGGTGGAGCTGCTTGAGGTTTTCCTGATTCTCCTCTAACTTTTCCCAGGCCTCTCGGAAGGCCCGGGCCCCTGCCTTAAGGCCATCCGGGTGTGTATCAACCGCCGTTGCCGCGATAATCATAAAATCGGTGCTCCCGATAGAGGCAGCGTAGTCAACAAGCCCCTGAGGGGTCTTGCCGCCGGCTATGATAGGGAGCGATGGCTTGATCCTCCCCAGAGGCCCCTGACATGCGTCTATAAGCCTCTGTTCTTCCAACGCCTCCATAGAATCCGTGGCAAAGTGCCCCGGCATCAGTACCATGTCTGCGCCGCACATCCGCTGCATTTTTATAGAGAGGATATCACTGACGCCAAAACGGGGATGGCGTGTCACGGCGTCATACCACGAGTTATGGCAGAGGATTGCGAGATCTGTGCGGCGGCTTATCTCCCGGGCGATCTCAAAACCTTGTATAGCCGGTGCAACCAAGACTGCATCAACACCGGCTTTTTCCGCACAATCGATGAAATCAAAGGTCTTCGCCGAATCATCGATAACGTTGGCGACGTAATATTTCTTTTCTCCTGTTTCATCTTCTATCCGCCGTAATAACTCTACCATCATCACCACTCGTTCTTTAAAAGGTGAATAGCTTGTATCGCACGTCAATTCATCGTCTTTGACGGCATCGAATCCTCCCCTGAGGACTTGTTCGTTGATCTGCAACATTATCTCAGTCGTTAATCCTACTGCGGGACGTGTCGAGCGACAGAGCAGAGGGCGGTTCTCTATGTGCAGCTTAGCCTTAATACCGGCACTACCATGGGTTGGGCCGGGGAAGTGTTCAAGAAATGACTCGGGAAAGTCTATATCGAGGAGCTTCAGGGCATTGAAAAATCCAAGCCTATGGGCCTCTCCTCCTATGGCATTCCACAGGTTCGTCAAGCTGTATCCGAAGTTACTGATAGGGTAGGAAATCACCGCTATGACACGCCAATATCCGTCCTCTTGAGCATGCCCCAGCTCATAGGCCGGGGTATTCAACCAATAAGATGGCAGCATCGTATCGTATGTCTTCCCTATGGTTTCAATTGATGTTACCCGTGCTGTCCCTCGCAAGAGGTCATAGCCGCAGTCGATTCCAGGGACCTCTAAGGTCGTTGCGCTCTGCTCCTTTGCCAGGCCAATTGCTGCCAGCTCAGGATCAACGGCAGTCTCCAAATAATAGGTGGCGCGGACATAGCGAGCAGGATCAAGCCTCTCATTCCATACATAGGCATGTCTATTTCTTCGATCCAGTGATTCGGTACTCATTGAAGCCTCTTCTCCTCTCGATACATTTATTTTGGCTCAAGGACCTTGGTTGCTATCTCCCAGTCAAAGGGGGTGGTGACCTTGATATTCCTCTCCTCGCCCATGACAGACCGGACAGGGATGCCCGCGTGCACCACGAGCTCCCACGTCGTCTGTGTCTCCAATCCTGCTTCCCTGGCCCTTGTATAGGCCTGCACGAGGATGTCCCGGCGGTAGGCTTGGGGAGACTGGGTTAGCCGGATGCGTGACCTCGCCATGGACCCTGTTATCAAGCCATCTTCAACAACGGCTACAGGAACATGGATTGCAATACATGGTACTGCCGCACCGCATTCTCTGCCGGCATCAATGACCTTTTCTAGCAGTGACCGAGAGACAAAGGGCCGCACAACATCGTGAATCAAGACGATCTGCTCGGTACATTGGTTAAGCAAGATAGAGACTGTTTCCTGACGCGACATCCCTCCAGGAAAGATTTCAGCAAGCCCTCTGAGTTCATCGCGGGCCTTCTCGAGATAATCGTAAGGCACCCCAACAAGAATCCTCGTCACGCAATGAGAAAGTATATGAACAACCTTCCGGAGTAAGTTTCTCCCCCCTATCGGCAAAAAGGCTTTAGGGCCGAGGCCTAGTTTTGTCCCCATCCCAGCTGCGGGAACGAGCGCAACAATACTGCTCTGCGATTTTCTTGCGTTATGAACCACCTTCACATCCTTTGTTTCTTTACCTTAATAGATACCATGCTAAACCATTACCTGACTGAAAATAAATAACTTTTTTAGCATAAATAATATCCTCGGGTAGCGCCTCAATGACCTTGCGACAGGCGACAAAGAAGCTCGCATGCTTAATAACAATGACCTCTTTTTATCCAATCTGCCAAAATCCGATGCAGCGTTCCAGCTCACTGAAACCCACCTCTTGTCCCTTGCGCCCGGGTTGCAGAGCGCTCTGATCCGATCTGCAATTCTTTCAGCTGCACGTCCATCAAGGAGGTTTCCGAATATCCTTTTTCGGTAGAGGGCCCTCTGCCTTGAAAATTCTTCAGGGTAGCGTAGACATCGCCGTAAGGCATAGGGAAGCTCATCACCATGATCTATTTGTATCCCCATATCCCTCCATGTCCACTCATGACCAGCCGGGGCAAAAAATCCTCGTTCTTTAAAACGGTGCTGGTTATTTACAAGGATGATGGGGCGATTTAAGGCAAGGAAATAAAAGATAACACTTGAAACATCTGATAATAATATATCCGCCGTGCTTAAGTACTCGTAGACGTCTGCATTGCCATCTTCCACCAATAAGGTCTGCTCATTACGTCGTGCGGCAGCTCTCCACATCGCCATCCATTGAGGGAATAATGTGGGAATATGGGGATGCGGCTTGATAATGACATTAATATGGGGCATGGCACGGGCAATGGCATCAATCCATTGAGACCCGAGCGCCTCTGCTGAACTGAGATATTTATTATAGGTTGGAGCATACAGGAGGGTCGCCGTGCCTCTGGAAAACTTTTTCGGCAGCGCGGCATTGGTAAAAAGTTTGTTCCGAGAAAGCACCTTGTCCATGGGCACAAATCCCGTCACCCAGTAACCGAGGCGCGGCCGTGCGCCCATACGAATGTATTCATCGCGCATCCACGGACTGGAGACACACGCAAAATCGCTTCCCGTAATACATCGACTGACATGGTTTTTATTCGAAAATCCGTGTCTTACCCAGATGATAATAGTTCCGGGAAGTTTTCCGCGAAAGTAATGATAGTGGGCATCGGCTAAAACAAGGATCCGCGGTTTAAAAGCGATAATGGATTTGGCATTCGTGGTGATAAGACAGGGGAATTCTTCCCTCAGAAGGGCATAAATGGGGTTGAGCATGGCATGGTGAAAATCATAGGCAAGGTGAAATCCGATGCGCATATCGTCACCACCGCCTTTACTGGAGACATACCGCCTTTTCATCGATATCGCAGTGCCATGTTCTATAGAGGGTATAATCTGGCAAGCGTTTAGCTTATCATTACGACGAGCAAAGATCAACTTTCGTAGTAGCTGCCCGAAAGGAATGAGCTTAAGAAAAAAGCATTACTTCCGAGCCACTCTTAGTATATATGGCGCACGTTCACGCCCGGGGATGGAACTTACGGTGGAGTTGCTTGAGATATTCCTGGTTCACATGGGTGTAGACCTGGGTGGTGCCGATGTCCACGTGCCCGAGCATCGCCTGGATGAACCTGAGGTCCGCCCCCCGCTCCAACAAATGGGTCGCAAAGGAGTGGCGCAGGGTATGGGGGGTGATACGCTTGGTGATCCCGGCCTGCAAGGCATAATTTTTCAAGATCTTCCAAAACCCCTGCCTGCTGAGCCTCCCCCCCCGGTTATTCAAAAAGAGGTAAGGGCTCTCCCTCCCCTTGAGCATGGCCGGCCTGACTTGCTCCAGGTAGATCGTCACGCGCTCCATAGCCATCTCCCCGATGGGACAGACCCGCTCCTTGCCCCCCTTGCCCCTGATGACAACAAACCCCGCCTCCAGGCTCACCTTGCTCGTGGGAAGCTCGACGAGCTCCGAGACCCTCATCCCCGTGGCATAGAGGAGCTCCAGCATCGCCCCGTCTCTAATCCCCCGGGGACCTTCGGCATCGGGCTGGGCCAGAAGCTGCTCGATATCTTGTATAGTAAGGACATGGGGCAGGGTCAAGCTCAGCTTGGGAAGCTCCATATCCTCTAAGGGGTTCGTCTCCAGATGCCCTTCCCTTGCATGGTACCGATACAGGCCGCGCACAGCCACCAAGGCCCGGGTGATGCTGCGCAGCGAAAGCCCCGCCCTTTGCAAACGCTGGATAAAGGCCATAACCGTGAGTTTGGTAGTCCCGGCTAGGGACGCGATCCCCTCACCTTCTAAAAAATCGAGAAAGGCGTTGAGGTCCCGGCTATAGGCCTCAAGGGTGTTGCGGGCAAGGCCCTTCTCAATGGCTAGATAATGGAGAAAAAGATCGAGGATCTCTCCCCTCATAGCGCTATGATCTCGGCCTCGAGGGTGTCCAGATGCGCGATGGCCACGGTTGAGCGCCCAAAGAGCCATCCGCCGCTTTCCCCGGGATTGACAAAGAGGGTATTCCCTCTTTTCTTTACCTCGGGGCGATGGGTATGGCCGTACACCACCAGGCGATAGGCGTTGCCAACTGCCGCGGCCTGTGGATCGGGCAGCTCATGGGCCACCAGAACCTTCCAATCACCAACCGCGAACTCAAACGGTGAGGCGTGGAGCCTGCCTTCAGTAATCCGCTCAAGCCCGATGCGCTCCCCGTCGTTGTTCCCGAAGACCCCTTGGTAATCGCTTTGGAGGATTTGGTTCAGGGGGTTTAAAGAAAAAGGGGCGATGTAGTCACCCGCGTGAAAGACCATCCGGACCTCGCGGGCATTAAAGAGCTCGCAGGCTTGCCGGATCATCGGCATGTTGTCATGCGAATCGGCCATGATCCCTATCCGCATCCCCCTACCCCTTTACCTGCCGGTGTGACCGAAGCCGCCCTCGCCCCTGCTGCTTGCGGGCAGATCCGTTGCCTCCTCAAGCTCAACGCGGCAGACCTGATGGATGACGAGCTGGGCAATCCTGTCGCCGTCCCTGATGACAAAGGGCTCGTGGCCCAGGTTGATCATGATGGCGCCGATCTCACCCCGGTAGTCGGCATCGACGGTGCCTGGAGAATTGAGCAGGGTCACCCCATGCTGCAGGGCCAGTCCGCTGCGGGGACGCACCTGGGCCTCATACCCCTCGGGCAAAGCGATGGCAATGCCGGTGGGGATGAGCTGCCATCGGCCCGGCTCCAGCGTAACCGTCTCCTCCTCCAAAGCAGCGCAGAGGTCCATGCCTGCTGACAGCGGCGTCATATAGTGCGGCAGCTTTACCGTCCCATCCCGCACCTTTTTTATTCGCACCTTCACCATCTCACAGATCCACCTGCTTCCAGGGAAGCTCGTCCTCCTCAATGGCCCCCAACAGGGTAATGCAGAGGGGATGGGAGTTAAGCATCTCCTGCGCAACCTCGGCGATTGTCCCCTCTGAAACCCCTGCCAAATCGCGCAGGACCTCCTCCAAGGGGATGTGGCGATCGAAACAGATCTCATCCCTGGCCAGCCTGCTCATCCTCCCGTCGGACCCCTCCAGGCTGAGGATCGTCCCTCCCCTGAGGTATTCCTTGGCAGCCGAAAGGTCTTCCTTCCGGATCCTGCCCGCCTTTATGGCCTGCAACTCCTGCAGGATCAAGGTGATGACCTCCTGGATCTCCGCCTTGGTGGTACCGGCGTAGACCCCGAAGAGGCCGGTGTCCGAATAGGTACTGAGAAAGGAGTAGATGCTATAGGTCAGCCCCCGCTTCTCCCTGACCTCCTGGAACAGGCGTGAGCTCATGTTACCTCCCAACATGGTATTGAGGGTATGGCCGGCATACCGGAGCCGGTGATTGTGAGGTATCCCGCTGGTCCCTATGCAGAAGTGAATCTGTTCGAGATCACGATGAGTCACCTGCATGCGGGATTTGCCTCCGTGCGTCCCCTCCCGCTGTAATGGCGAGGGGCTGGGCTTAAGGTGGCCGAGCCGGGCCTGAACCAGGTCCACCAGCTCGTGATGATCCACCCCCCCTGCTGCAGCCACGATCATCCGGTCAGAGGTATACTGTCTCTGCAAAAAGGCGATAATCTCCTCGCGCTGGAAGGAAAGGATGTTCTCTTTCGCCCCGGTGATGGGGCATCCGAGGGGGTGATCCCCCCAGAAGGAGCGGTGAAAGAGGTCGTGTATATAGTCATCAGGCGTATCCTCGACCATCTTTATCTCCTGCACCACCACCATCCTCTCCCGCTCTATCTCCTGGGGGTCGAAGACGGAATGGGCGACGATATCGGCCACGATATCGACGGCCAAGGCGGTGTCCCGCTTGAGGACCTTGGCATGGAAACAGGTATATTCCTTTCCGGTGAAGGCATTGATGCTTCCCCCCACCGACTCGATCTCCCTGCTGATATCAAAGGCGCTCCTGCGCTCTGTCCCCTTGAACAGGAGATGCTCGATAAAATGAGAGAGGCCGCACTCACCGACCTTCTCGTCCCTGGACCCTGAGGTGACCCAGATACCGAGGGCTGTTGAATCCAAGCTCGGGAGGGCCTCGGTGATGCAGCGGATGCCGTTATCGAGCTGGGTCTTCTGATATGCTTCCATCACCGAGAAAATAACCTTCTTTCATCTCCCGAAGATACTGTGTCACACTCACATTTTAGCCAGAATATCCCTTCTCCCCTTAGTAAGGGGAGAAGGCGGAGTCCCGCACCGCTTTGCATAAATCAGGGACTACGGGATGCCCTGAGGCGGCAGATGAGGGGTTACGATAAAAAAATATAAACGCAATTTAAATGAGCCCCTCACCCCACCCTCTCCCCACTGACGTGGGGCGAGGGAAATATTTGAATTCCGACACAGTCTGAGAGGGGAAAAAGAGTTTCATCGTTCGTGGAAGACGTATCCCTCATGCCTCCGCAGGTTCAGGCGCCGCAGGTGGCTCTTCAGCAGCCACTCACAAAAAAAGACCGCCTCCTGCGGCCTTTTTGCTCCTCTGATGGTACAGGGGGAAGATTATCGGGCGTTTCGCCTCTTGTCACGCTCATGCCCCCCACTGTCTGCACTCCCTTCCTCAACGAGCAACGCCCGGCGGCTCAATCTGATCTTGCCGTTGCCGTCGATCTCGAGGACCTTGACCTGGATCTCATCCCCCACCTTGAGGACATCGGTGACCTTGGCCACGCGCTCCCGAGCAAGCTGGGATATGTGGACCAGACCTTCGACCCCGGGCATGATCTCCACGAAGGCGCCGAAGTCCATGATCTTCTTGACCTTTCCCATGTAGACCTCCCCCACCTCAGCCTCCTGGGAACACCCCTTGACCAGGGCGATGGCCTCCTCGATAGCCTCGGGGGATGACGAGGCGATCTTTATGGCCCCGGTATCCTCGATGTCTATCTTGCACCCGGTCCTCTCGATGATGGACCTGATATTCTTCCCCAAGGGACCGACGACATCCCTGATCCGATCCGGATTGATCTGGATGGTCACGATGCGGGGGGCGTGTTTGGAGAGCTCCGCGCGCGGTTTTTCCAGGGTCTTGGTCATGACGTCGAGGACGGCGAGCCGGGCCTCACGGGCCTGGTTGAGCGCCTGTCCCATAATCTCCTTGCTCAGGCCGGGGATCTTCACATCCATCTGCAAAGCGGTGATCCCCTCTGCGGTTCCAGCCACCTTGAAGTCCATATCCCCGTGGTGATCCTCATCCCCGGCGATGTCGGTCAGGATGGCCACCTGATCTGCCCCCTTCATGAGCCCCATGGCGATGCCCGCCACCGGGGCCTTGAGGGGAACCCCGGCATCCATCAGGGAGAGGCATCCGCCGCATACCGTGGCCATGGAAGAAGAGCCATTGGACTCCAACACCTCCGAGACCAGCCGAATAGTGTAGGGAAATTCTTCAGCCGAAGGCAAGAGGGGCAGGAGGGCCCGCTCGGCCAGGAAGCCGTGTCCGACCTCCCGCCGGCTGGGTGACCGCAAAAAGGAGACCTCGCCGACGGAGAAGGGAGGAAAGTTGTAGTGGAGCATGAAGGTCTTATAGAAAGCCTCCCCCAAGAGGGACTCCACCTTCTTCTCATCCTCGGAGGTGCCGAAGGTCGTAACGGCCATGACCTGGGTCTCACCCCTCGTGAAGAGGGCCGAGCCATGGGTCCGGGGCAACAGGCCCACCTCGCAGTTTATGGGCCTGATATCGGCAAGCCCCCTGCCGTCCATGCGCTTCTTTTCTTGAAAGATAGGAAAGCGCACGAGTTCCCGTTCGGCATCCTCGCAGGCCTTGCGCACCACGGGGGCGGACTCCCCCTCCGTGCCGCCGAATCGCTCCACCGCCTCTTTAAAGATCGCGTGTATCTTATCCCGGCGCTCGATCTTGTGCGCTATCCCGAAGGCATCCGTGAGCAGGGGCTTGGCCCACCCTTTCACCTCCTCCCACAGGGGACCTCCCTCTTCCAAGGGGGAATACGGTCTCTTTTCCTTTCCGCAACTGGCCTTGAGCTCGTCCTGCAGGTCGAGGATCGGTTTGATGGCCTCATAGCCGTAGAAGATCGCCTCGAGCACGACCCCCTCATCGACGATACTACCCCCGCCCTCCACCATCACGACACCCTGGCGGTTCCCGGACACGATAAGGTCCAGGTCACTCCTCGTCAACTCCTCGGTCGTGGGGTTGATGACAAACGCCTTGTCTATCCTGCCCACCTTGACCCCGGCGAGGGGGCCCTCAAAGGGGATATCCGATATCTGCAGGGCAGTGGAGGCCCCGATGATACCCAAGATCGAGGGATCGTTCTGCCTATCCGAGGAAAGAACCGTGGCAACCACCTGGGTATCGTTGCGAAACCCCTTGGGGAAGAGGGGCCTAATACCCCTATCGATAAGTCGGGAGGAGAGGATCTCCCTGTCGGTCGGCCGCCCCTCCCTCTTGAAGAAGCCCCCGGGGATCCTCCCGGCGGCATAGGTCATCTCGACATAATTTGCCAACAGGGGAAAGAAATCAATACCCTCCTTTGGTTCTCTGTTTGCCACCGCCGTAACCAGGACAACGGCCTCCCCGTAGTGGACGAGGACAGCTCCGTCGGCCTGCTTGGCAACCTTGTCCGTCTCAATGGCAAGGGTCCGCCCTGCCCATTCTCGTTCAATCTTCTTATACATGCAATCTATCTCCTCTCGGGAATCCAGGCGTTACTTCCTGATCCCCAGCTCTTCAATCAGCGTGCGGTAGCGCTCCGTATTATGTCGTTTGAGATAATCAAGGAGGGACCTCCTCAGGCTAACCAGCCTCAGGAGACCTTGGCGGGAGTGATGATCCTTCTTGTGTTGCTTGAAGTGTTCCGTCAGATAGTTGATACGCTCGGTCAACAGTGCTATCTGCACCTCGGATGATCCCGTATCCTTGTCGTGCAACCTGTAGTGCTCTACAATCCCCTTCTTCTTCTCGACTGCCAAAACCATTTACCTTCCTCCTTGATCAATCATAGTGTGCACCACCACCAGTTCTCTATATAGTGTGCACCCTATCTCTACCATATGGGGGCCTTTTTGTAAATACGGCGTCGTGAATGACCCTGAGGGGCCTGACCACGAGGCCCTCTTTCCCCTGTTGAATTGCACCCACGGCGACGAGGCCTCCCCCCTCTCTCGCCACCACCCTCACTACCTGCCCGTCCTGTTGGGCTCCCTGATCAACCCCCTCGACGGGTATGACTTGGCCATGACTGATCTGGAGGGCATCGGCCTCCCCCACCTCAACAACAGGCAAAAGGCCCATGGCCTGGGCAAGGGGGATCATTCGTTCCTTGAGTTTCCCCGCCTCGAGCAATCCTTCGATATCTGCCAGGGGCAGGGCATCCTCAAGCGAGAAGGGGCCGCTTCGCGTCCGGCGCAACGCCGTCACATGGGCGCCGCAACCCAACTCCCCGCCGATATCATGGGCCACGGTACGGATGTACGTCCCCTTAGAGCACTCGATGTGGAGATGGAGAGCGGGCGGATCGATCTCCGTTACCCGAAGCTCATAGATCTCCACCTCCCGCAGGGCCCGTTCGGCCTCTTCACCTCTGCGTGCCAGCCTATAGAGGGGCTCGCCCTTCTGTTTCAGGGCGGAGTACATGGGGGGAAGCTGCATGATCCGCCCCCTAAATCGCTGAATTACTTGCTCAATCCTTTGGGGCGAGAGATCGTATGCCCCCAGCTCCACCGATTGCAAGACTTGCCCTTCCCTGTCCTGGGTATCGGTAACCACCCCCAGACGGAGGGCGGCGTCATAAGCCTTTCGCCCGGCTTCTAAGAAGGGGGCAAGCTTGGTCCCTTCTCCCAATAATATGGGGAGCACCCCCGTAGCCAGGGGGTCGAGGGTCCCCAGATAACCGATCTTTGCGCCCGGCAGCACCCTCTTGAGCTTGCGCACCACATCGTACGAGGAGATGCCCGTTGGTTTATCGACGACAACGATGCCGTTCACCCCTTGGGCAACCCGTCCCATCACTGCTCCTCAGCCGAGCCCTTGACTGCACGCAAGAGATCCTCGATGTGTTCCCCGTATTCCAGCGAGTCATCAAACAGGAAGGTGATCTCGGGCATATATTTGAGCCTCATCCTGCTTCCCAGCTCCCGCTTGATGTAACCCTTGGCGCTCTCCAGCCCCTGGTACGACACCTCTTTCTCCTGCTCGCCTCCAAAGACACTGTAGTAGACCTTGGCTGCTCTGAGGTCATCGGAGACGGCAACCTTGGTAATGGTGACAAACCCTATCCGGGGATCTTTCAGCTCCCTGAGGAGGATCTCCGAGATCTCCGCCCTCATTTGATCACCCACCTTTTCTGCCCGTTTAAACCTCATCATAGTTAAAGTGTAAAAACTCCATCTCCGAGCCAACCACCTCCAGCAAACCCAGTCTTTCTATATAATCGATTACCTTGTCTAAGGAGGAATTGATGAACGGTTTATCCCTTCCCACCAGACAGATCCCCACGCAAGCACGCTGCCAGAGATCGTGTCCCCCCACCTCGGCGATGGAGACGTTGAACTTTGCCTTCACCCTCGTGATGAGGCTCTTGATGACGCTCCTCTTCGCCTTGAGAGAGGACCCTTCGGGGAGAACGAGATCAAGATGGCATACCCCCACCACCATCTCACCTCTCCTTCTAACGCGCTACCTCTTCGTAGGTAAAGGCCTCGATGGTGTCCCCGGCCTCCCAGGCGTCATATCCCTCAACCCCGACACCGCATTCGTAGCCGGCCTGGACCTCTCTTGCATCATCCTTAAAACGTTTCAAAGAGGAGATTTTCCCTTCATGCACGACGTCGCCGTTTCTGAAGAGCCGCATATCCGCTCCCCTGACCAATTTCCCCTCATTGACAAAGCTGCCGGCCACGACACCGATCTTGGAGACGCTAAAGACCTCACGCACCTCGGCCCTGCCGAGGATGACCTCTTTCTTGATCGGCCCGAGCAGCCCCTTGAGGGCCTTTTCAACATCCTCTATGACCTCATAGATGATGTTGTACACCCTGATATCCACCTGCTCCTGTTCCGCCACCCTCTTCGCCTTGCCCAGGGGGGATACGTTAAAGCCGATGATCACGGCATCCGAGGCGGCTGCCAACGTGACATCGGTCTCTGAGATCCCCCCGACACCCTGATGGAGGACCTTGATCTTGACCTCGTCGGTGCTCAACCTCTCCAGGGCCTCCTGGATCGCCTGGATGGAGCCGTGGGTGTCTCCCTTGAGCACCACCCGCAGCTCCTTCATCTCACCCTGCTGGATCCGGTCATAGAGGTCCTCCAGGGATAGACGCTCCGGCCTCACCCCGGCCTCTCCCCTAACCCGCTTCTGGCGATGGAGGCTTACCTCCTTAGCCACCTTTTCGTTCTCCACGCAGATGAAGTCATCCCCGGCATCGGGTATCTCCGTGAAGCCGACCACCTCTACCGGCGTGGCCGGGCCCGCATCCTTCAATTGGTTCCCGTGCTCGTCCAGCATGGCCTTCACCCTGCCATAGGTGTCCCCGGAGATAAAGACGTCCCCGGCCCTCAGGGTCCCCTCCTGTACCATCACGGTCCCTACCGGACCGCGCCCCCTATCCAATCGGGCCTCCACCAAGACGCCCCGGGCGGGTTTGTCGGGATTTTCCCTGAGGTCCAGCATCTCCGCCTGCAGGAGGATCAATTCCAAGAGGGCATCTATCCCAAGGCGCTTTTTTGCGGATACCTGAGCGTAGAGGGTATGCCCCCCCCACTCCTCGGGGGCGAGGCCCAATTCGGAGAGGTCACGTTTTGCCTTTTCCGCGTCAGCCTCGGGTTTATCTATCTTGTTGATGGCCACGATAATAGGGACCTCGGCGGCCTTAGCGTGATCGATGGCCTCAATGGTTTGTGGCATGACGCCGTCGTCAGCCGCCACTACCAGCACCACGATGTCCGTCACCTGGGCCCCCCTGGCCCGCATGGCGGTGAAGGCCTCGTGCCCCGGGGTATCAATGAAGACAATGGTCCCCTTATCGAGTTCAACCTTATAGGCCCCGATGTGCTGGGTGATGCCTCCGGCCTCCGCGTCGACCAGGCGGGATTTCCTGATGGCATCGAGCAACAGGGTCTTCCCATGGTCCACATGCCCCATAATGGTGACCACCGGGGGCCGGAAAAGGAGCTTGTCGGTAGGATCATCGATCCGCTGCAGGATCTTATCCACATCGATGGCAACACTCTCCACCTCATAGCCGAATTCCGTGGCCACCAGGGCGGCGGTATCCACATCGATGGTCTGATTGACGGTAGTCATCAGACCCAGCGCCATTAATTTTTTGACCACCTCTCCTACCTTGGCCCCCATTCGCTGGGCCAACTCCCCTACCGAAATCACCTCGGTGATCTTGATGACCTTCTTGATGGCCTTCGGCGTGGTGATCTGGGTCTTGAGGCGCGGGCGGGTAGCTACCTTCTTCTTGGCAGGCCTGTGTGCGGTAAAGACCCGCTCTCCCTTCCGGGAGACAGGGATCTCCTCGATCCCCGCTTCTTCAAAGGTAATAACCTCTCTGCGCCTCCTGAACTTTTTCTGGACCTTCTCCTCAAGTTCCTCCTTCTCCCGTTTGGCCTTGCGCTCCCTTTTTGCCTTCTCGGCCAGTGTCTCGGCAGGCACCGCCTCCAGGACCTCTGCGGGCTTCCTCACGCGGGGGGGCTCTGCCTTGGCAGGGGTCCTTACAGGGGCCTTTGCAGGTGGGGTTGGCTCGGGCCGCGTCTTCAGATCGACCCTTCCCACCACCCGCGCAG
>Ga0299912_10002308_pt1 | contig 15612 bp, 17 predicted proteins | sample RVTome_2_FD_207667 | JGI IMG/M metagenome (GOLD analysis project Ga0299912, IMG submission 207667) | Soil microbial communities from uranium-contaminated site in the Upper Colorado River Basin, Wyoming, United States - RVT95D214 (version 2) ... | reverse complement strand
GACCCGCACGGCTCGCTCACCAGCTATTTCGGCTATGACCCGGACAGCATCGAACAGAGCGTGTATTCCCTGTTTCAGGACGACAGTCGCCAGCCGGTGTCCGACATCGTGCGCGACACGCGTTTCGAACGGCTGTCGCTGCTGCCTGCGTCGACCGCCCTGGCCACCCTGGATCGCCAGCTGGGCTCCAAGGAGGGTATGGGCCTGGTCATCGGCCGCGCCCTGGTGCAGCTGGCCAACCGTTTCGACTATGTGCTCATCGACTGTCCGCCGGTGCTGGGCGTATTGATGATCAATGCGCTGGCGGCCAGCAGCCATCTGCTGGTGCCGGTGCAGACCGAATTCCTCGCCCTCAAGGGCCTGGAGCGCATGATGCGCACGCTGATGATGGTGACCAAGGCGCGCAAGCGCCCGCTCAACTATCTCATCGTGCCGACCATGTTCGATCGGCGCACCCGCGCCTCGCTGGAGACGCTGCAGAACCTGCGCAACAACTACGCCGACGTGTTGTGGAAATCGGTGATCCCGGTGGACACCCAGTTCCGCGAGGCCAGCCGCGAAGGCATGCCGCTGTCCTATCTCAATCCCCATGCGCGCGGTGTGGCCGCCTATACGGCACTGCTGGCCTCCCTGATCGGCGGTAACGGCCAGGCACCAGGCGGGCTGTGAGCATGGAACAGGACAAGCAACAGATACTGGTGGCCGAAAAGGACGCGCTCAGCGTCTATTTCGAGGCACTGCTGCGCGAGGCGCCGCCGGAGCTGGATATCGAGGCCCTGGTGGCACCGCAGTCGGTGGCAATCGCCGCGCCGGTGCGCAGCGAAGGCCGTCCCGCCTGGGGCGACGAAACCTTCCAGGCGCTGCTGTTCAAAGTGGGCGGCCTGACCCTGGCCGTGCCGCTGGTGGAATTGACCGGTGTGCAGGAGTGGCGCGACGGCATGGTGACGCCGCTGCCGGGCCATGTGCCCTGGTACCTGGGACTGATGCAGTACCGCGATCGCAGTGTGCCGGTGGTGGACACCGCGCAGCTGGTGATGCCGGAAGACCGCCAGGGCACCCTGCTGCCGTGGCAGGAACGCCTGCGCCACGTGGTGCTGATTGGTGACGGCAGCTGGGGACTGGCCTGTGACGAGCTGGCGCAAGTGGTGACGCTGCGGCCCGACGAGGTGCGCTGGCGCACCAGCCGCACCCGGCGCCGCTGGCTGGCCGGCACGGTCATCGAACATATGTGCGCCCTGCTGGACCCGCCGGTATTTGCCGACGTGCTGGCCAGCGGGCTGGAGGACGCGCCGGAAGCGGGCGCGCAGGATGAGGAGCGAGGCAATGAGTGAGAGCATGCAGGCCGGCAGCGATCCGGTCACCGAATGGGTGACCTTCCGCCTCGATGCGGAAAAATACGGCATCGACGTGATGCGGGTGCGCGAGGTGCTGCGCAATACCGAAATCGCGCCGGTGCCGGGCGCCCCCGATTTCGTGCTGGGCATCATCAACCTGCGCGGCAACGTGGTGACGGTGATCGATACGCGCAAGCGCTTTGGCATGCCGCCCAAGGCGATCGACGAGGCGAGCCGCATCGTCATCCTCGAAGCGGGCGACGAAGTGGTCGGCATGATGGTGGACAGCGTTGCGGAAGTGGTCGACCTGCGCGCTTCTTCCATCGAAACGGCGCCCAACGTCGGCAACGACGAAAGCGCCAAGTTCATCCAGGGCGTGAGCAATCGCGACGACGGCCTGTTGATACTGGTCGATCTGAACAAGCTGCTCACCGACAGGGAAGAAGCCTGAGCCGCGGCCATGGCCGAGATCGGTCCCATCCATCCGACGCCGCCGGGCCCGGCGATCCGGCCGCGCCACGTACCCGCCGAGGAGCGTGACCGGCAGCGGCAGCCGCCGGAGGAGGAGGGCGAGGAGACTCCGCCCGAGGCCGACGACGAACCGGCCGCCGAAACACCGTCGCCGGCAGACGGGGAGCACGGCGACGAGGATGATGATGCGCCCCATATTGATGTCTATGTCTGAGGACGTTGCATAATGGAAAACCTGTGGTTGATGGCGGCGCTTGCGCTGGTGGCACTGATTGCCGTAGCGGGCATCGCCGCGCAACGCCGTGCCGCAGCGCGCCAGGACGCCGTGCTGCGCTCGCTGCAGAACGATCTGCGCGCCCTGTGCAACGCCGCGGTGGGCATGGGGGACCGGGTCAACCAGATGGAGCGGCGCCTGCGCCAGGTGGCCGAACGGCAGGAGGCGCTGGGACTGCGCCAGGACCAGCTCAACCAGGAAGATCCGGAGGCACGTTCCTACACCCAGGCCATCAAGATGGCGCACAAGGGCGCGGCGGTGGATGACCTTATCGAAGTCTGCGGCCTGTCCCGCGGTGAGGCCGAACTGGTGGCGATGATGCACAGGCTTGGTAAGGAATGACCATCGAATTCAAAATTCAAGATTGAAATTCGAAAACGACTCCCAATACGATTTCTTGAATCTTGAATCTTGAATCTTGAATCTTGAATCTTGAATCTTGAATCTTGAATCTTGAATCTTGAATCTTGAATCTATTTCTTTCCCCACCCCGGCGGAAACTTCTCGGTAATCATGTAGGCAAAGGCGATGACCTCGGCCACCGCCAGATACAGCTCGCGCGGTATCTCCTCGTTCAGTTCCAGCTGTGCCAGCAGCGTCACCAGTTCACTGTCTTCGTGCAGCGGTATGCCGTGTGCCTCGGCCAGGGCGATGATTTCCTCGGCCACGATGCCGCGACCCTTGGCGCTGATGCGCGGTGCGCCCTTGCCGTCGTAGTGCAGGGCGACGGCATTTTTCGGCGGCGGGTGGCGGCGGCTCATACGCTCAGGTTCAGCAATCCGGCGGGGACGGGGTCGTCGTCTGGGGCGGCGCGGCCGGCGGCGCTGCGCAGGTGTTCCACTTCCAGCCCGGCGTGTTGCAGCTGGCCGCGCAGTTCTTCCAGGCGCAGGCCCAGGCGTTCCGCGGTGTGCGGCCGTTCGGCCCAGAAGCTGACGCCGATCCTGCCGCCGAGCAGGGTGACGACGCTGTCGACGCCGCCGTGTTGCGGACTGTCGAAATGCAGCCGCACCGACCAGCCCGGTGCAGCGTTGCCGCCGCTGTTGCCGCCCTCGCGCCGGATGCGCAGGCGCAGCACCTCGGCTTCACTGCCGTGACGCAGGGGCAGCTCCAGCAGCCAGGCCGGATCGGAGGCGTTTTGCGCCGTCAGGGTGTGCAGCTGCTGGACCTTCACCCGCGCCAGCGCACCCTCGATGGCCTGTGACAATTCCTGCAACAACCCGGCGGACAGGGGCGCGGGCGGCGCGCCGGCACCACGGGGCTGGGTGACCGCCGGTGCGGCGGCCTGTTCGCGCACGGCACCCAGCAGGCGCAGCAGGCCGGCGCCGAAGTCGTCCTGCAAGGCGGCGGTGTCGCCCCGGGCCAGGCGCCCCTCCAGAAACACGCCCGAGTTGAGCAGCGCCTGGCGCAGGCCCTCGGCCGTGGTGAGGCGCTGCGGATCGGCGCTGCGGCTCAGCAGTTGTTGCGCCAGGGCCGTCAGTTTTTCCGCCGTGGGCGTCTGCGCCTGCGCCGGTGTCTCCGCCGGTGGCGCGGTGGGGGCCTGTGCTTGTGTCGGGGTGTCGGGCAGGCGGATGGGCGGCGGCGTCAGCGGCAGGCCGGCGGCGGGCGGCAGCGGCGGGGGAAGGTTGCTGCCCGCGCCGGTGGGGGGCGATGTGCCGGTCGCGGCAGGCGCCGGCGGCAGTTGCAGCAGACGGGCAATGGTCTGCAGCACGCTGGCCAGCGGCACCTGCCGCGGCAGGGCGGTGCGCCAGGCCTGCTGCACGGCCGGTTCTTCCGCCGGCTGTTCCAGCAGCCGCAGCACGATACGGTCGGACTCGATGGCGACGGTCAGCTTCACCTGTTGCCCTGCGGCGAGCGGCAGCGGGCTGCGCGCCTCCACCGGCTTGCCGTAACCCTCCAGCTGCAGCAGCAGGCGGCCATCGTTCCGCGCCTCGATCACCCGGGCATTGAGTATCTGCCCGTCCTGCCACGGCGGGCTCGCGGCGCCGCCACCGGTGAGGGCGAGAGTGAGCAAGGGGCCGGTGCTGGAGTAGCCGATTTGCATGTGCGTCAGCGGATTCCGGTCGGGGTTGGCGGTGTAGTCACGATGCAGTATAAGTTATTGCCAACACAGCGGTTCACCATAACAACAAGGGTACACTCGGGCCATGAAGGAAACACAGAACTGGTATGTGCGGCGCGGCAAGGAAGTGAAGGGGCCGTACCCGGCCGGCCTGATCTCCCGCTACATCCTGCTCGACCGTATCAGTGAGCGCGACGAGGTGAGCCATGACCGCCAGGAATGGCTGCGTATCACCGCCGTTCCCGAACTGGTTCCCGACGTGATCCGCATTGCCCGTGCCAATCCCGGCGACGAGGAGGCGCAGCAGCACCTGGCTGCGGCGCGGCGCTGGGCCGACGAACGGCGCGACGTGAAAGGGACGCCGCCGCAGGACGGCGAGCGGCGCGGCGACGGCACCGCGGTCTTCGTCCACCCCACGCGGGAGGGAGAGGAGGCGCCCCGGGCGCTGATCGCCCGCCGCGACTACCTGATCGTCGTCCTGATCCTGGTGGTGCTGGTGGCGATCCCCTTTCTGCTGCCCTCCGGCCCCAAACCCTCGGAGCCGCAATGCGAAGCGCCGCCGGCGCCGGGCGTCAACTGGAGCAACTGCCGCCTGGAAGGCAGGCAATATCCCAACGCCGATCTGGCCGGCGCCAACCTGCGCAACGCCAACCTCACCGGCAGCATCCTGCGCGCCGCCAACCTGGCCGGCGCCGACCTGTCCTATGCCAATCTCACCCTGGCCAATCTGCGCGGTACCAATCTGCGCCAGGCGAATCTCAAGGGCGCCACCCTGCGCAATACCGATCTCAGCAATGCCAACCTCGAAGGCGCCGACCTGTCCTACGCCGATCTCAGCACCGTCGAACTGGAATCCACCGTCCTCACCGGCGCCAAACTGGACCATGCGGTGTGGGGCGGCGGCGTGGTGTGCATGCCGGGGTCGGTGGGGGAGTGCGTGCCCGCCAAGGTGCGGTGAAACCCCTGTGGTAGTGCCGCCAACGGCCTTGTCGGAGAGACGTGGGCGGCGCGGCGGCCGCGCCGCCCCGGCTATTGCCGCATCTCTGCCTTGTCGTCTTCACCCAGTAGCACCGTCTGGCGCGTCATCTGCTCGGCAACGCCATACCAGTCCAATTTGCGCGTCACCACCATCACCAGGGTCAGCATTCCGAACAGGAGCACGCTTCCCATCAGCAGGGCGTTGTCCTCGGAACGAAGGATGGCGAACAGCATGGCGTAAAGCAGGGCCAGCATGGCCGAGAAGGCTGCGGCGCGTGGCCGGCTTTGCAACACTTCGCTGATGTAGATTCCGATCACTCCGACGCTGGCCACCGCTGCGATGGCGTAGGCGGCCGCAAACGGGATGTGCTCGGCCAGGGAGATCAGCAGGAGGAAGAATACCGTCAGGGCCAGACCTACCAGCAGGTATTGCATCGGATGCAGGCGCAGGCCCTTCATCACCTCGAACAGAAAGAACACCACGAAGGTCAGGCTCACGAACAGCACGCCGTACTTCGCCGAACGCTCGGTCTGCTGATAGACGTCCACCGCGTTGATCAGGGATACGCCGAAGGTATTGGCGGTGAAGTCACCGACCTGGCCGCGGGCCAGTGCCTCCACTGTCTGCACCATTTCGCTGGAGAACGACGACACCTGCCACCGGGCGTCGAATGAGCTGTCGGTGATGGTACGTTGCGCCGGCAGATAGCGGCCGGTAAAGGACGGGTGAGGCCAGTCGGAGCTTAGGTTGACCTCGGTGCTCTTGCCCACGGGGGAGAAATCCAGCTGCTCCATACCGTGCAGGTCGACCTCGAAATCGAAGCGGTATTGGGCGGCCTTGTCAGTATCCAGCGCGGTGACGCGCACGTGCATGCCGCCCAGTTCCGCCAGCCCGCTGCCGGAGCCGAATTCATAGTCCCGGCCTGCCCAATGCAGCTGCGGCTGGGTCACCACGCCGCGAATATCGCTGACTGCCACCGCCAGGTACGGCCGTTGCCAATCGATGCTCACCTTGCTGCTGCGGGCCACGTCGAGCAGTGCCTGATTGCTGAACCCCCCTTCGACTTTCAGCTTCGCTTCGTATACCGGTAGGGTGTAGATGCCGCGGCTGCGCTCCTCGGTGTTCACGGTGCCGGTCACCAGCAACTGCTCGGGCAGCAGGTACAGCTTCTTCGACTCGGTGTACGCCTCCAGCCGATAGTTTTCCTTCTTGCTGTCCCACAGCTTGCGCTGATGGTGTTCCACGTAGGGTTGCACCAGCACCGGGCCGAGAAACTTCTGTGCCCCGGTCCAGCTCTGCGCAATGCTCTCCTTGGCCTGGTGGCGGTAGGAGCTGCGCTCCCAGATCACCTGTTTGACCATGCCGAGGGGTATGAGCAACAACAGCGTCAATATGGCGATTACGCCGATCTTGCCTGCGAATTTACGGTTCATTGCGGTCTCCTTTCGTTCCGTCGTCGTAACGGTGCGGAGACTCTAGCTGTGCCGTGTGGGGTCTTGATGTGCGGTTTGTGTGGATTGTGTGTGCGCCGGGTCCCTAGGGCGACAACGGCACGCGCAACGTGGCGATCGCCCCGCCGTCGGGGTGGTTGTCTACGTCGACCACGCCGCCGTGCAGCGTCACCGCTTCGCGGACTAGGCTGAGGCCCAGGCCGGTGCTCTTGCGGCCGGTGTCCGGACGCGGCAGCGAGTAGAAGGATTCGAACAGGCGCTCCCGGGCGTAATCAGGAATGCCGGGGCCGTGGTCGCGCAGGCGCAGAATCCAATGACCATCATCGGCGCCCAGTGTCACCTCGATCACAGCGCCCGGCGGGCTGAATTCGATAGCGTTGTCGAGCAGGTTGCTGAGTGCCTGCTGTAGCAGGAAACGCTCGCCGTGCGCGACGACGGGTGCGGCTTCGATTGTGACTTGCAGGGCTTTGCGTCCGCTTACCGGTGCCTTGTCTTCCACCAGCCGCCGCAGCAGCGCGGCAAGGTCTATTTCCTCGACCCGCTCCAGGTCCTGCCGTTTTTCCAGGGCGGCCAGGTGCAGCAGGCGTTCGACCACCTGGCGCAGGCGTCCGCTCTCGTTTTGAATGTTGGCGATGAAGCGGGCGCGCTGCTCAGGTGCCATGTCCTCCCCGAGCAGTTCTGCCGCGCCCTGGATTGCCGCCAGCGGGCTTTTCAGTTCGTGGGTCAACGTGAGCAGATAGCGCTCGATGTAATCCTTGCCTTCCAGTTCGCTGCGCATCGCCTCCATCGCGCTGGCCAGTTGCGCCAGCTCCTTTTCGCGCAGGCGCGGCATTGCTACGCGCCGCCCTTCCTGTACTGCGCGGGCGTAGGCTGTGAGGCGGCGGATGGAAAGGGTGAGCCAGTGGCTCAGGCCTGCGCCCACCAGCAGCGCAGCAAGCAGGAGCCAGAGTCCTTTTTCCCTGATGTTGCTCAGCGCCGCCTCAACGAAGGGCTGTACCGCCACGCTGGGTTTGCCCACGGTGAGTACGCCGATGGTGCGGCCCTCGGAGACGATGGGGGCGGCCACGTACATCACGCTGCTGAACTCATCGGCCGGATCGTCGCGGCTGGAGCGGGCGCCGTAGCGGCCGCGCAAGGTCAGGTATATGTCGTTCCACTGCGAGTAGTCTTTGCCCACGTCCCGGCCGCGCGAATCGTAGAGCACGATGCCGTGTCGATCGGTGACGTAGACAATCAGGTTGGGATCGCGCTTGTGGAAAAACCAGATAACCGCATCGATGCGGCGTCGATTGAAGGCGGCCATCTGTCCGGAGAACTCGCCGTCCGCAATGGTTCCCGCCGCCACTTCGCTGCGCACAACCTCCGCCATCAGGTTGGCGGTGTCGTTCAGCATCTCCTCCAGCGACTGGCGCATGCCCGGCACCAGTTCCTGGCTGAAGCTGCGCATCACCAGCCACAGCGCGATGCCGAGTAGTGCGAAATATGCGAGGAAGAGGCGGGTGCTAAAGCGCACGAACCGGCCCCGTGATGCTGTAGCCGATGCCTCGATGGGTGGTGATCGGGTCGCGTTCGGGACTGACCGCGCGCAGTTTGGCGCGCAGCGACTTGATGTGGGTGTCCACCGCGCGCTCCAAACTGCCATCAGGCTCGGGCCATACCTGATCCATGAGTTGGCCACGCGAGAACACCCGTTCCGGCTGTGCCAGCATTGTCGTCAGGATCAGATATTCATAGCGGGTAAGGGCCAATACCTGGCCGCAGTAGCTGATGCGCGCCCGCACCGTGTCGATGGCAAAGCAGTCGTCCAGGCAGGCCGCAGCGACGCGATCTGCGCTGGGAATGCGGCGCAAGATCGCCTTCACCCGCGCCGCCAGTTCGCGCGGGCTGAACGGCTTGCTGACGTAGTCGTCGCCCCCGATCTCCAGGCCGACGATGCGGTCCACTTCGGCACTGCGCGCGGTGAGAAACACGATAGGCGCACTGGAAAAGGTTACGCATGGCTTTGCAGAACTCAAAACCGTTGCCGTCGGGCAGGCCGACGTCAAGGATCACCAGGACCACGGACGGGTCGTCACGCAGCGCGGCGACGCCGTCGCGCCCCAGGCCGGTGCGGCGCACGTGGAAGCCCTCGGTTTCCAGCGCGTAGGCCGCCGCATCGGCGATGGCTGTTTCGTCTTCGACGAGCAGAATGGTCGACATTGCGAGAGTATTACCATGGAGGCGATGGCGCGATTCTGGCCGATGCGCGCCGAAACGACAATGTGTCAACCACTGACATGCGCATCTTCAGCCACCGACGTCACGCAGCGGGCACCATGGCGTATTGTCACGGGATGGTTTCCAGATATCCGCCAAAACTCTCCGTGGTGTAGCGCTCCACCGTCAGGGTGTCCGACCACCAGTCCGGCGGCAGGCCGGCCTTGCGCTTGAGATGGCGCACGAAGTCGCAGGGCTCGCTCAGTGATTCCCATACGCTGGGGAGAAAGGTGCCGCGGCAGTTGCAGTCGTGCAGGATCAGTCCGTCGATGCCGGGACGCAGCTGTTGCAGCAGATCCGCTTCCGAGGTGCAGGTCATGCATTCCGGCGGGCTCAGTACCGAGATGTGCAGGTCCAGTCCGTCCAGTTCCCATGCCGTGAGCGGTGCAAAGCGCGGGTCTTCGAAGGCGGCGGCATAGCCGTTGCGGGCGACGTCTTCCACCAGCGGGCGCACCGCTTCCAGCATGCCGATGCAGCCGCGCAGTTCGCCGTGGTGATGCAGGGTGACGAAGGTGGCGCGCGGTGCGCGCAGTTCCTCCTGATAGTCGGCGGCACACACGGCGAGCGGACGGCCGTGGGCCAGGCCGTGGCGGACGGAGTCGGCGGCGACCTGGAGCAGGGTCTGACGACCGGCGGGGCTGATCATGCGGCCTCGTGGAACAGCCAGGCGCCGTAGCCCACCACGGAGTCGCGCGGGCCGGCGGTGTCGCCGGAGTTGCGCAGGTCCACGGTGTCGGCCTTGAGGCCGAGGCGCTGGGCGGCGAGCAGCAGGCCGCGCACCGGGTTGCGGCCGCAGGCGCCCTCGCTGCGCAGGTCATGGTAGCGCAGCTCCTCGATGGCGCGGGCGGTGGCGTGATCCAGGGTCCGGGCGGTGGCGTAGTCGTGGTAGTGCGACAGGTCGGAGCTGATGACGATCAGGGTCTCCCGCCCGCCCCACAACTGTTCCAGCACCTCTTCCACCTCGCGCGGCGCCGCATCGCCCACCACCAGCGGCACCAGGCTGAATTCGCCCAGCACTTCCTGCAGGAAGGGGAGATGTACCTCCAGGCTGTGTTCCATGGCATGGGCCTCGTCGAGGGCGTGGACCTGGGGCAGGGCGCCCAGGCCGGCTACGGCGGCGCGATCTAGGGGGACATCGCCCAGCGGGGTGTGGAAGAAGTCGGCACTGCTGCTGGCAAGGCCGAGAAAGCCGACGCGGTGCGACGGTCCGAGCAGGACCACCCGCGTCACCACACCGCGCAAGGGAGCCAGGCGGGCATAGGCGCTGGCGGCCACCGGACCGGAATAGATGTAGCCGGCATGGGGGACGATGATGGCCTTGGGCGGTACGCCGCCTGCGGGGGCGGCCTCATGCAGAAAGCCCTGCACCATGCGGCGCAACTCCTCGGGGTCGGCCGGATAGAACAGGCCGGCGACGGCGGGTGGGCGGATCTTCGGCATGGCAGGCTCCCGGTCTTCTATCCTTAAGCATCATCACGGTTTCATATTGCAAACTATAGCGCCCCGGCGGCGCGGGTTCACGGCGGAGGCCAGTCATGGAAACAGCCGGTTTCGACGAGGTCGAGCCGTCCAGCATCGTCGACACAAAGTACTGGCACGCGCTGGAGGACGGCCGTGTGCAGTGCGATCTGTGTCCGCGCTACTGCAAGGTGAAGGAGGGCCAGCGCGGACTGTGCTTTGTGCGCGGCAACGTCGGCGGCAAGATCGTGCTCGCCACCTGGGGCCGCTCCAGCGGCTTTTGCGTCGATCCCATCGAGAAAAAGCCGCTCAACCATTTCCTGCCCGGCACGCCGGTGCTGTCCTTCGGCACGGCCGGCTGCAACCTGGCCTGCAAGTTCTGCCAGAACTGGGACATCAGCAAGTCGCGGGAGCTGGATACCCTGCTGGACCAGGCCACACCGGAGATCATCGCCCGTGCCGCCGCCGATCTCGGCTGCCGCAGCGTGGCCTACACCTACAACGATCCCATCATCTTTCACGAATACGCCATCGACGTGGCCAAGGAATGCCGCAGACACGGCATCAAGTCGGTGGCGGTCACCTCCGGCTATGTCTGCTCCGAGCCGCGGCGCGAGTTCTACGACTACATGGACGCGGCCAACGTCGACTTGAAGGCCTTCACCGACGACTTCTACCACAAGGTCACCGGCGGCCACCTGCAACCGGTGCTCGACACCCTGGTGTATCTCAAGCACGAGACCACGGTGTGGCTGGAGCTGACCACGCTGCTCATCCCCGGCATGAACGACTCCGACGAGGAGCTGGCGGCCATGACCCGTTGGGTGGTCAAGGAACTGGGGCCGGACGTGCCCATGCACTTCACCGCCTTCCATCCCGACTGGAAGATGCTGGACCGGCCGCCGACGCCCGTCGCCACCCTGGTGCAGGCGCGACGCATCGCCATGGACAACGGCGTGCGCTACGCCTACACGGGCAATGTTCACGATCCGCGCGGGCAGAGTACCTGGTGCCATTCCTGCGGCAGGACGCTCATCGGCCGCGACGGCTACGTGCTGTCCGACTGGAATCTCGATGCCGCAGGCAAGTGCACGTTCTGCGGCACCACCTGTGCCGGTGTATTCGAGGCCGAGCCCGGCCACTGGGGCGGCCGACGCCTGCCGGTGCGGCTGCGCGATTACGCCGGGAGTACCGGATAGATCACGGGTAATCCATATGGACAATGCAAGGTTCCCCTGCCGCCCGTGGGTTGAATTGACGGACTGCGGCCGGTAGCCTGTCCGGCGATGGGATATTCAACGGTGAAATGGGCGCCCTGGGCGGCGCTGGCAGTTTTGTGGTTTGCGGGTGCGGCGGCGGCGGCAGAAGAGGCCGAGGGCCTGGGCGGCGAGGCCGAGCTGGGCATGGTCACCACCAGCGGCAACACCAACACCCGCAGCATCAATGCCAAGGGCAAACTGCGTTACCTGAGCGGTCCCTGGCGGCATGAAGGCCGGCTGGAAGGTCTGCGCACCTCCGACGGCGACACCGTGACGGCCGAGCGCTATCTGGCCAGCGGCAAGAGCGACTACCGCTTCAATCCCAGCGACTATGTGTTCGGCACCGTGCGCTACGAGGACGATCGTTTCAGCGGCTACGACTACCAGATGTCCGAGACGGTCGGCTATGGCCACCGCCTGGTGAATCGCGACAGCCTGACCCTGGACCTGGAAATCGGCGCCGGCGGCCGCCACAGCCGCGAAACCGGCGGCATTGCGCGGGACGAGGGCATCGTCCGCGGCGCCGCCAGGCTGGGCTGGGACATCAGCGACAGCGCGCGGTTCAGCGAGGAGTTGCTGGTGGAGAGCGGCGAGAGCAATACCTACACCGAGTCCGTGGCCGCGCTGCGGGTGAAGATCAACAGCCGTTTCGCCATGAAGCTGTCCCTCACCGTGAAGCACAACAGCGCGGTCCCCGCCGGGGCCGAGCACACCGACAGCATGAGCGCCGTCACCCTGGTCTACGATTTCTGATACCCGCACCGGGGCGCTTATTTGGCGCGGATGCGGTTACAATACCCGGCCCGACCCACCTGTCCCCACACCATGCAGAAAGTACGTATAGGCATCGTCACCGTTTCCGACCGCGCCAGCCGCGGCGAGTACGAGGATCTCGGCGGCCCCGCCATGCGCGACTGGCTGGAGCAGGCCCTGGCCACGCCCTGGGAGGCAGTGGCGCGGCTGGTGCCCGACGAGCAGGACCAGGTGGCGGCGGTGCTGCGCGAGCTGTGCGACGACGCGGGCTGCTGCCTGGTGGTGACCACCGGCGGCACCGGTCCGGCGCCGCGCGACATCACCCCCGAGGCCACCGCCGCGGTGTGCGACAAGATCCTCGACGGCTTCGGCGAGCAGATGCGCGCGGTGTCGCTGCAGTTCGTTCCCACCGCCATCCTGTCGCGCCAGATCGCCGGCATCCGCGGCAAGTCGCTGATCATCAACCTGCCGGGCAAGCCGTCGGCCATCAAGGACTGCCTCGAGGCGGTGTTTCCCGCCGTACCGTATTGCATCGACCTGATCGAAGGCCCGTATCTCGAAACTCGGCCGGAGGCGATCGCCGCCTTCCGCCCCAAACATGCCAAGAAACCGCAGGACTGAATCATGGACAGCAGCGACGCCCTGGAACAGTTGCGTACCGTGCGCGATTTCATCCGCTGGGGGATGAGCCGCTTCGCCGAGGCGGGACTGCATTTCGGCCACGGCACCGACAACGCGCTGGACGAAGCGGCCTATCTGGTGCTGCACACCCTGCACCTGCCGCCGGACATCGCCGAGCCCTATCTGGACACGCGCCTCACCGCGACGGAAAAAGAGGCGGTGCTGGACATTTTGGAGCGGCGCGTCAAGGCGCGCCTGCCGGCGCCCTACCTGACCCATGAGGCGTGGTTTGCCGGCCTGACCTTCCATGTGGACGAGCGTGTGCTGATCCCGCGTTCCCCCATCGCCGAGCTGATCGAAAACGGCTTCGAGCCGTGGATCGACCCCAACCGGGTGGAACGCGTGCTCGATCTGTGCACCGGCGGCGGCTGCATCGCCATCGCCTGCGCGGAATACCTGCCCCATGTGGAAGTGGATGCGGTGGACATCTCCGAGGCGGCGCTGGAGGTAGTCACGCTCAACGTGCAGAAGCACGGCATGGAGGGGAGGGTGCACCCCATTCAGTCCGATCTGTTCCAGAACCTCAGCGGCCGCAAGTACGACATCATCGTAAGCAATCCCCCCTACGTCGATGCCGAGGACATGGCGGCGCTGCCGCCGGAATTCCTGCACGAGCCGCGCCTGGCCCTGGAGGCGGGCAGCGACGGCCTCGATCTGGTGCTGCGCATCCTGCAGGAGGCCTCGCTGCACCTGACCCGCGACGGCATCCTCATCGTCGAGGTGGGCAACAGCTGGCACGCCCTGGCCGAGCGCCTGCCCGAGGTGCCGTTCACCTGGCTGGAGTTCGAGCGCGGCGGCCACGGCGTATTCCTGCTCACCGCCGAGCAGGTGCGCGAATACCGCAGCCTGTTCCGCCTGGTTCGTTAGTAAACCCGCCGCAGAGGCGCAGAGTCCACGGAGAATGGGTTTCATACAACATCCTCTGCGCCTCCGCGTCTCTGCGGCAGATTGTGTTCAAGGAGCTTCCAACATGGCATTGAGTTTGCGGCCGAAGACGGCAGAACAGTACGTAAAGATGGTGGATAACGCCCTCATCGAGGTGGACGAGCTGCGTTCCAGCTATGAATACGATGCGGAGGAGATGGGCGCCGTGCCGCCCTACCTCAACACCATGGAGCAGATGCTGAAGGCGCTGCGTGCCTCCATGGCCGACGGCAGCTACGAGTTCGGCAAGACCGACCTGCCGTTCATGGACATGGTCAACCGCTTCCGCAGCCGTATTCCTTTCGCGGATCTGCTGGCTATGATTAACAAGACCCACAAAGAAGGTCTCGATACCGAGAGCGAATAAGCGCCGCCGGCAACGGTGGGGAGGTAGTGGCATGAGTGAACAGCACGGCAGCACCGAGCAGCAGATCGTCTTCGACCCGGAACTTATCAAGCGCTACGACAAGTCCGGGCCGCGCTACACCTCCTATCCGACGGCGGTGCAGTTCCATGGTGGCTTCGGTGCCGACGACTACCGCCGTTATGCCGAGGAAAGCAACCAGCACGGCAATCCGCTGTCGCTGTACTTCCATATCCCGTTCTGCGACACCGTCTGCTTCTACTGCGGCTGCAACAAGGTGGTGACCAAGGATCGCACCCGCGCTGCACCCTACCTGGAACGCCTGCACCGCGAACTGGAATTGCAGGGCGCGCTGTTCGACCGCACCCGTACCGTCGATCAGCTGCACTGGGGCGGCGGCACGCCCACCTTCATCAGCCACGGCGAGATGACCGCGCTGATGGACAAGACGCGGCAGTGCTTCAACCTGCGCGACGACGACAGCGGTGAATACTCCATCGAGATCGACCCGCGCGAGGTGAAGGTGGACACCATCGCCCTGCTGCGCAAGCTGGGCTTCAACCGCATGAGCCTGGGCGTGCAGGACTTCGACCCGCGGGTGCAGAAGGCGGTCAACCGCCTGCAATCGGAGCAGGAGACCATGGCGGCCCTGGGCGCGGCGCGGCGCGAAGGCTTCAAGTCGCTCAGCATCGACCTGATCTACGGCCTGCCGTTCCAGAGCGTGGTCAGTTTTTCCGCCACCCTGGACAAGGTGCTGGAGATTTCCCCCGACCGGCTCTCGGTGTTCAATTACGCCCACCTGCCCGAGCTGTTCAAGCCGCAGCGGCGCATCAATGCCGAGGAACTGCCGGCGCCGCAGGAAAAGCTCAACATCCTGCAGATGACCATCGAGAAACTGACCGCCGCCGGCTACGTCTACATCGGCATGGATCACTTCGCCAAACCCGGCGACGAGCTGGCGGTGGCGCAGCGCAGCGGCACCCTGTACCGCAACTTCCAGGGCTACTCCACCCACGCCGACTGCGATCTCGTCGGCCTGGGCAGCACCTCCATCGGCCAGGTGGGCCGTTGTTATGCGCAGAACATGAAGGAACTGGAGGAATATTACGCGGCCATCGACGCCGGCCGGTTGCCGGTGTTCCGCGGTGTGGAGCTGAACGACGACGATGTGTTGCGCCGCGCAGTGATCACCGAACTGATCTGTCATTTCCACCTCGACAAGGCGAAGGTCGGGCAGCAGTTCGGCATCGACTTCGACAGCTACTTCGCCACCGAACTGAAGGAACTGGAGGCCATGCAGGACGACGGGCTGCTCAGCGTCAGCGCCGGCGGGATCCAGGTGCACCCGG
>Ga0299912_10002306_pt1 | contig 15621 bp, 13 predicted proteins | sample RVTome_2_FD_207667 | JGI IMG/M metagenome (GOLD analysis project Ga0299912, IMG submission 207667) | Soil microbial communities from uranium-contaminated site in the Upper Colorado River Basin, Wyoming, United States - RVT95D214 (version 2) ... | reverse complement strand
GCGCGGGTAATACTGCGAAAAGTTGGCCGGCCCAACGCCGGTAAGCGAATGGTCGGCATACATTTTTGCCGACGCCTGCCAGTACTGCCATCTGACCAGCATGGAATTGCCGCCGGGCAATCGGCCATGAGTCGAACCGTACGAAATAATTACCGCGGTCGCAGCGGCTGCCAGGAATAGACAAGCGATAAGTATGGCTTTTGTGTGGCCCTTTAGCCAATCGCCGAAACGAAGAAACGCCACAAAAATTGCGCCGCCAAGTAGTAAACCAATGATTGCACCCTTACTTCGTATGATAGCAAAGCCGAAGATGACGGCTGACGTAGCGATGCCGCAGCACAAAAGATGCGTGGGCCAGGATGGATCAAGTTTGCGGTTTTTCAGCCTTTCAATAAATAGAGCGACGGCGGCAAAACACGCCACTAATGCGAATGAGCCGACAGAGTTCCGGGTTGTGAAGAATCCGCGGGCGCCTCCGGAATACAACCGATGTTCAAAAAGAAATTGCTGCAAAGAGCCCGGCTCTATACCCATCGGTTCGAGGATAGTCTGCGGAGATTGCTCGTATTGCTCAATGGTCATTTGATTGCTGACGAAGAGTTGCTCAGCGCACTGATAAGCTGACACTACGCCCAGAGCGGCAATAACGGCAAGCGCCAGTCTAACTTTTGCGAGGCTGTCCAATATCTGCACCAGAAGGATAGCCATAAACACGGTCGCCAAAACCATAGCGACATTGGCGACTGCCAGTCGTTTGTCGGCTGCTGCAAGGCTCGCGGCGGCAGCGGCTCCGCAGAATAGGATCAGCCCCAATTCGATGCCGGTGAAGCGGTATACAAATCTACCACTTAGAAAACCTGCCAGAAGCCAGACTACCAGGGCGAATATCAGCACCGCCGAGACGGATAGGCTGTAGACAATGTCACGGACGTTGCTCGGCAGGGTGGTTGACTGTATGGTTGGGCTTTCGGTAACTGTGGCGCGAAGTGCGACCACGCAGAGGCAGACGGCAAGCAAAACACACTCAAAGATCGCCCGGCTTTTGCTTTTTGATAAGTTTACGCTAACTGCGCTCGTCGTCATCTTTGGTGCTGGTTTCCAATACTGCGATAATGCACAGAACCATTATGGTCTGAACGAATATCAGGATCGCGCCGGGTAGATTGACCTGGTAAAGAAAAGTCGCGCCAAGCCCTGTGCAGAGCGTGGTTAGGTACAACGTCAGAACCGTCTGGGTCTCGGTCAGTCCGCGTCTTCTTAGCCGATGCGAAAAGTGCTGCGTGTCACCAACCAGCGGGCTTTTGCCCTGGCTTATCCGCAGCAGGGTTACGCTGATAAAATCATATAGCGGCACCGCCATAACGACCAGCGGCATAAAAACCGAGTACCATTGTCCGCTTTGGGCTTGGTGATAATAAGTTGTCCGCAAAGTCAAGAGCGCAACGAAAAAGCCCACAACCAATGAGCCTGCGTCGCCCATGAAGATTTTCGCAGGCGGAAAGTTAAATACTAAAAACCCTAACAGCGCCCCGATGAAAACCAGTGCCAGGCCGCCGACAAGAATCTGACCACCGGTGGCAGCGGCGGTGAATAAGATGCTGCTGGCTATGAGGGCGAAGCCGGCGGCGGCACCGTCCATATTATCCAGAAAATTAAAGGCGTTAATGATCAAGACTATCCAGACGGCTGAAAGCGCAGAAGTAACTGCCGTGTTCTGGATGAAAAGCTCAACCCTGACCTGGCCGAACGCAGCGGCAACTATCGCTACCGTAAACTGCACGGCAAGTTTGAAAAATGGCCCAAGACGCTTTTTGTCGTCCCACAGCCCCAGCAAAAACAGAGCAAATGCACAGAGCCATATAATCGCTAGTTGGTCGGTTTTAGCCAAAAAATGGGTAGGTTCCACGCCGGCGCGTTCGGTAAGCCAACGAAGCTGGCCGGGAACAATGAGAAATTTAACTGCCGCCGCCGCAGCCAGGATAACAACTGAAAGTGTGGTAAAGATAGCGATTCCGCCGCCTAAAGGGACAACACTCCGGTGGTATCTATCAGCCGTCGGATGGGCAACGAAGTCAACGCGTGCGGCCAGCTTCTTGACGAGCGCGGTTAATATAGCCGATGTCGCGAATGAGCCGACAACCAAGATGACTGCCAGTGTGACAAGCATTACGAACCCGGAGAAGCTGCGGTCAAACCGCAGGCTAAATATTTAGCCCCGCGTTTTACGCGGGGTTTTTTGCCTTAAACCCGAAGAATCGAAATTTCCACTTTTTTGACCATGTTTGGTGTTTTAACTGCTCCAGCAATTGCGTCCTTACCTTCTCGAAGAAATCGAAATAGCACTGTTGTATGTAATCGGGATACGTGTGAGGCAGCGGACGCCAGGACCCTTTGTCGAAAATTAGAGTCACTTCGGCATAAATGTTTTTGCCGATGTATACACGATGCGAATAGTTTTTGGTAGTAGCCAGGATGAGCTTGGAAGCCTCAATTATCCCCGGGTCTAAGTTCACAGGCCTTGGCAGCGGCATGCGCAACCTGGCGGCCAATCTTTGTTCGAGCTTATTTGTCTTGAGTTTGATTTTAGCCAATTGGCCAGGCTCAATCAGCCGTTCAATACTGACAAATTGCCTGAGGATATTTGGGCCAGTCTGATCTCTATAATAGTCGGTCTGGGTGAACGGCCACACCTCACTTACCAGGTCGGTCCTGTCGAACTTGTCTTCAATTGCCTCTATCGCAGCGTGCAGGCATTGCTCGTTCGCCGCCAGAATTGCGATTATCAGTTTTACCGGCTTAGGGTCTTTTAGCTGCCACATTGTTCGTGACTCGTGACTCGTGACTCGTCGCTCGAACGACGAACCACGAGCAACAAGCGACGAGCGACGAATTGTCACACGTCGCAGATTCGCACTGCATAGGCGAGCGACTCCAGCGGGTCGCGTCGCGGGACAAACTCGTGCGCGACGTAACCCTTAAAGCCGGTCTCGGCGATAGCTTTCATAATGGCAGGATAATATAGTTCCTGCGTGTCGTCGATTTCGTTCCGGCCCGGATTGCCGCCGGTATGGTAGTGCCCGATGTAGTCCTTATTGTCGCGGATCGTGCGAATTATGTCGCCTTCCATTATCTGGGCATGATAAATGTCGTAGAGGATTTTGATGCGGTCGGAGCCGACTTTTTTGCAGACCTCCACGCCCCAGCTTGTCTTATCAAACATATAGTCTTTGTGGTTGACCTTGCTATTAAGATATTCCAGGCAGATGTTGACCTTTTTCTGCTCGGCGTAACCGGCGATTTGCTTGAGGCCCCCAACGGCGTTTTCTATGCCGACATCGTCAGGGATGCCATCTCTGTTGCCCGAAAAGCTAATGACGTTGGGGAAGCCGTAATCAGCAGCCGCGTCAATGGCCGAGCGAATACTGGCGATGCACCCGGCGTGATTCTTCTTATCATTCATGCCTTTGGGGAGGCTGTGGGTGCTTATCATTGAGCAGACCATGCCGTGCTTTTTAAGGGTCGGGAAATCATTTGGGCCCAGCAGGTCGATCGCGGTCATACCCATCTTCTTGGCGACCGTACAAAGCTCGTCAAGCGAGAGTTTGTTGTAGCACCACCTGCTGACCGACTGGTTGATTCGCCCAATTTTGACGATGCGTTCTACCTCGGCAATGGTAAGAGCTGCGGTTTTGCTGGCCAGTGCTCCGGCGATTGTGCCCGCAGCCATGAGCGAAGTATTGCGGATAAAGGTGCGTCTTGAAATTGTGTTCTTGTCCATAGGTTTTCTCCTTCCCGAATTTGGGTATACCCGTCGCCGTACCGGCGACGGCTAAACCTGTAATTTTTGTTTCAGTGAGTTGACCAGTTCGATTACTTTATTTGCTGCGCTTTCCACGGAGACTTTTTTGCTTTGCGATTCTGCCCGCAGCTTGATTTCGACCTTTCCCTCAGCCAGTGACTTTTTGCCCACCGTGACCCTTATCGGTATGCCGATAAGGTCGGCATCCTTGAATTTAGCGCCGCCGTGAATTGGCCGGTCGTCCAGCAATACGTCGATGCCGGCTGACAGCAATTGCTGATAGATTTTTTCTGCGGCATCCGCCACCCGGTCGTCTTCTTGATTGGCGCAGGTGATGATGACTTCGACAGGTGTGATGCTTATTGGCCAGATAATGCCGTTCTGGTCGTTGCCGAGCTCGATAGCCGAGGCCAGGATTCGGTTTATGCCGATGCCGTAGCAGCCCATCAGGCAAGGTCTTTCGACCCCATTTTCATCCAGGAATTTTGCACCTAATTTTTCGCTGTATTTTGTCCCCAATTTGAAGACCTGGCCGACTTCGATGCCCTTCTTAAACAATAATTTTTTGCCGTTATAGGTGTCGTCTTGCACGGCGTAGCGAATGTCGGCAACGGTGATATTTTGACCTTGCAGCGGAAAATCTCTGCCCGGCACAACATTTTTCGTGTGATAATCGGTTTTATTCGCGCCGGCGATGCCCACTGCCATCGCGGCGACCGCATAGTCGACGACCATTTTGGAGACGTTACCGGCTATTCCAATCGGGCCGGCAAAACCAACCTTGGCGCCGGTTACGTCCTCAATCTCTTCGGGTTCAGCAAGCTCCACAGAATCGCCGAGAGCAAGCCTTAGCTTCTCCTCATTAACGTCATGGTCGCCACGAACAAGGACTGCTATTACATGGTACGCGACACCTTCGCCAACAATTGTCCGCCGGCCGTCACGCTTTGTTTCTTCTCGAGCCACGCTTTTCTCGGACTCTGAGATTACTCCTGGGCTTGTATAGATTAACGTCTTTATCATATCCTTCGGTTGGGTTTTCAAAAAAGCGCAGACGGCTTCGATACTACCGATATTGGGCGTATGGACATTCTGCGTCGCAGGGATTTCGCTGGGTGACCTTTCCTTCGGTAGCGGATCAACGCCAGCCCTTTCGAGGTTGGCTGCATAGCCATTTTCTGTGTAGACGATTGTATCTTCGCCGGACTCGCAGGGCACGGTGAATTGGTGCGAGCCGGAGCCGCCCATCTCGCCGACCTCCGCCTGCACGATCACATATTCCAGGCCGCAGCGTTTGAAAATCCGGCAGTAGGCGTCGTACATTGCCCGATAGGACTTATCCAGGCCTTGCGCGTCGGCGTCAAAGCTGTAGGCATCTTTCATTATGAATTCGCGGGAGCGGATGGGGCCAAAGCGGGGGCGGAATTCGTCACGGAATTTAGGGCTTATCTGATAAAGGTTGATCGGCAACTGCTTGTAGGACTTTATCTCGCCGGCGGCAAGCGTGGTGAAGACCTCTTCGGCGGTTGGGCCAAGAACGTTCCCTTTGCCGTGCCTGTCCTGAAGGCGGAATATCGTCGGGCCGTAGTCAACGCTGCGTCCGGTCTTGTCCCACAGCTCAAGCGGCTGCATTGAGGGCACCAGAATCTCCTGGGCGCCGGCCTTATTCATCTCTTCGCGAACGATGGCTATGATTTTCAGCAGGCTTCGCCAGCCGAGCGGAAGATACGTGTACGTGCCGCTGGCGACCTTGCGGATAAGTCCTGCCCGAATCATCAACCTATGGCTGGTTATCTCTGCATCTGCTGGCGCTTCCTTGACTGTTGGTATGAACATCCGGCTGTATCTCATCTATCGTGCCTCGTATTTCGTATTGCACAGGTGGAGCAAGTGCCATCGTCTGCACTCATTTTAACCATTGTAGATTTCGCCCTATCAATAGCTCTGTCATTGTTGCGTGGTGCGTGTTCTTCATTGCAACCGTGCGTATGTCGAACCCATGCCGAGCCGCAAGCTCAGCAACTTCCGGTGCGTTGTCATACGTCAAGAGCATGTCGCCCTTTGTCTTTGATGCCTCTGCAAAAAGCCTTTCGTGGTTCAATTGGAAGTACTTGTAGAGCCGAGTCCCTGCTCTTTTGCCTGCCACAGTATATGGTGGATCAACAAACATAGCTGTTTTCGCAAATCGGGCGTATGATCGAATTGCCTCGATGCCATCACCTCGTACAAACTCGATGCGATCATGGATAGAGGCTATAGCTCTGATGCGGCGTGCAATTGTCGCTGGATACCACCGGGACTTGATACCTCTGCCATTCTCGCCGTGCCTGATCAAGCTGCTGCCTGGGGCCATTATTCCGCCGTGATATGTCCTGTTCCTCAATATTGTCTGAAAAGCGACCCTCTTGACAGACGTCGCTTTATGCGCGAGTTCTGCTCGAAGATTTTCGATGGTCATGTCGAAGGACAAAATCCGTTCTGCCAGCCACTCATGGTCATCGCTCAGGATAGTGCTCCAAACCGCAGCCACCTGTTCATCGAGTTCAACGAGAACAACTTTTTCCGCGAGTCTCTCGGAAGCAACAGTCAATCCAACGATAGCTCCGCCAGAGAAAGGCTCAAGGAAGACCGAAGGTTTCCAGGGTAGGCTTGCCAGCCATTGACGGATTCGTGGGACAAGCCATGTTTTCCCGCCTGGATACCGGAACGGGCTCCGCTGAGGGACAGACGCAACATTAACAACATGCTCTGTCGGAGGTGTCATCTCAAAGAGCGCCAATTGATAGCCCTGTTCAGAACGGCGCATCGATCGTCTCCATATCCGGCTGCTCGTCTTCTTCGAGTTTTTCGTCCACTTTTTCCTGGAGGTGCTCAACAAACTCCGCGATGTCTCCAGGCTCGGAACGAGTAATCTTTTCCAAGCTGTCGTCAAACTCTGTAAAAACGGATTTGCAGTGCCGAAGCTTAAAGCGATTTTCCCTCTCGGTTTTTACCAGATCATAGACAAACCACGCAATGTCAGCCTTTGAGGGTTCCACATCCTGCAAACGGGGTAGGGTTTCATAAAACCGGTGGTTGAGTGCAACAGCAACCTTTTTGTTCCACGCCTTAAAAATGCCACCTTTGAAAATCAACTGCGGTGCCAGTCGCTTACGTGAAGAAGATAAATGATCTGGGTTTGGATAGTTTGCGTGGCCTGTCCAATCAAAAGCACTTGCCTGGGCAGGATTACTCATGAAGGCCTCGAACGGGTTGCGGATATTACCCGATATGTAAACTGCCTGAACTTCGAGTGCACCAAAATCTGTGACCTTGCCAGAATCATCATAACTGACCAGTACAACATCGATATTTCCAGCAGAGTTGCCGTGTTTATCCTTCAACCTTACCTCCGTAAGTGTCGTCCACTTGGTGCCTGCTTGGAAGAAAAATGATGCTGCGTCCTCCGCAATAATCCAGTCCTCGCGAAATCTTACTGGACACGTGATAACCACATCGTTGTTATCGTATATGCTACATACGCCCAGCGGATTGTTGGCTTTGTCTTTCGTGCAATTCGGAACCCGATTGCCAAACGGGCAGAGTCGATGCTTGCGGTAGCGGATAGCCTGCGGTGATGAGTTATCAATTGGAAAACCAAATACTTCTGCCAATGGTTGTTTTCTTTGCTGAACCGACTCTATTATCCTTTTTTTCATTTCTGTCTCCAGCCGAATTTCGGCCAGGCGCAGATTATACACCCGGTTTGCATGTGAAGTTTATAGCCCAAAACCGGCAGCCTTGCAAGAATAATTCGTGGCTCCTTGCTTGTGGGTGTGTGTTGTCAGGGCCGGCAAAACATCCGCAAGAAAGGTTTTTTAGGGGGCAGTCGCTGCTTGCGGAGACAGGTGCCGCCGAATATGATTGGGCGCAGATGAACGAATTGAAAGGACTATGTCTAAAAAGGGCTGAATAATGGCGCATAAGTTTGTCAATCAGATTGAGCCGGGCGAGGCGATTAATGATATCTATATGGTTAAAGAGCCGATTCTGCGAAGCACAACGCGAGGCGATCTATATATCGCGATGTTCCTTGCCGACAAGACAGGGCAGTTGAATGGGAGGATGTGGCAGGCGACCGAAACAGTCTACAAGGCGCTGCCCAAGCCTGGCTTTATCCATATCCAGGGAAGAAGCGAACTCTATCAAAACAGCCTGCAAATCGTCATAAACAACATCAGCGTTATTGATCCGAGCAAAGTGTGCCTCGATGATTTTCTCGCCCGCACGGACAAAGATACCGGGCAGATGTTTAAGGAGGTAAAGCAGATTGTCGCCCGGATAAAAAACCCGCAACTAAATACGCTGGTGGGCGAATTCTTAGCCGACGCTAAGCTGATGGAAAAATTCTGCACAGCGCCGGGCGGCGTGAAACTGCATCATGATTATATCGGCGGGCTATTGGAGCATACGCACAATATGCTGCGAGTGGCGGCTGCCATATTGCCGCTATATCCTCAGGTGCAGGCGGATTTGGTCCTGGCGGGGATTTTCCTGCACGATATGGGAAAAACCGAGGAGCTATCATACGAGATGGCTTTTTCCTATACCGATTCGGGACAGTTAATCGGGCATATTGCGCAGACCCTACTCTTGGTAAACCGCAAGGCCGATCACCTGGCGGCCAAAGGCACGCCCGTTGATAAGGCAATTTTGGATGCCTTGGGGCATATTATTCTGTCGCATCACGGCGAATATGAATTTGGCTCGCCGAAGCTGCCGGCTACGCCTGAGGCCTTTATGGTCTATTACATTGACGACCTGGACGCCAAGCTCAATCAGGTCGCGTCGGCGATTGACAATGAGCTTAGCGATTCAAATTGGACGGCATGGAAAAGCGCGCTGCAGACCAGGCTTTATAGGAAGCGCATAGAATGAAATTGAGGTTTGTCTGATGAGATATTCGATTGTTTTGCTCACGCTGTTGCTGTGGCAAGGTGTGCAGGTTAGCTCAGCGACACAGTGGTATGTGGGGCCTGCGGGTAAGCCAACAAATCCCGGCACAAAAGAATCGCCCTGGGATATCGCCTCGGCTTTAGAAGGGCAGCAGAAAGTCGCTCCAGGTGATACAATCTATCTGCTCGAGGGCACTTATAGGCGTCGGCCCCAGGAGCTTTATGAAATCCGCCTGGTAGGTACGGCGGAAAATCCGATCCACATTCAGCCGGCACAAGGCAACCGCGCCAGAATCGACGGCGGTCTTTCGGTGCAAAGCCCTTCGACTTATGTCTGGGTGCGTGACCTGGAGATATTTGTTTCTGAGCCGCAGCCGGAAAAGCCGGTCAGTCCCGGCTCAAGCCCGGCCGATCTTAATCGTCCCTGGGGCGGCCTACATACGCACGGCGGAAGAAACTGTAAGTACATCAATCTGATTATCCACAACTGTAATCAGGGCATCAGTTGCTGGCAGGGCGAGATCGACCCGGAGATATACGGCTGCATAATCTATGATAACGGCTGGCTGGGCACCGATCGCGGGCACGGGCATTGCATTTACACGCAGAATAAAGATGGTGTTAAGACAATTTCCAACTGCATAATGAGCTGCCGATACGACGGCACCTACACTATGCACGCATACGGCTCCGAGCGTGCGTATGTGGACGACTATCTGGTCGAGCAGAACATCTGCTACGGCAAGGGGCCGTTTTTAATCGGCGGCGGCAGGTCGAGTCGTGACATCCGCGTTGCCAGAAATTATCTCTACGATGTGAGCATGAGAATCGGTTACACTGCGCCGTACAATGACAACTGTGAAGTCAGCGATAATGTGATAGTAAACGCTGAGCTGGATATTACCAAGTACAGGCAGGTCGAGCAGAGCGGCAATCTCGTTATCAAAAAGGGCGAAAAACGTCCAGCAGGGACAAAAAGCGTGCTCTTGGCCAATCGGTTCGACCGAAACCGCGCGCATCTGGTAATCTACAATTGGGATAGGGCGGAAAAAGTGGACCTCAAAGCTGAGCCGTTTTTAGCCGACGGCGAAAGTTTTTGCCTTATGGACCCGCAGAACTTATTTGGCCAGCCCGTGGCCCGCGGCAAGTGCCGGGCGGGCGCTATTACAGTGCCGGTCGAAGGCGAATTCGCAGTTTTTGTTGTTCTTAAAGTTGTTGTTAAAGGTGACTGAATTGCTCCCTGCCGAAGCTTTCTGCGGAATAAGCGCGACGCGCCACACATCACGACAAGGTTAGCCCGGCAGGGCCACCCCCCGTAATTCGGCCCCGCCGGGCTTTTTTGCCTCACAACTGGGCTGATGTCCCTGTATCTTGGCTTTACATTTTGAGTATTTGCCCTGGTCCAGTTAAAATCTATTCGATGCTCAGTGACAACCTCATGTCACAGGGGCTGGAAAAACTGGTGGGTCAGGCGGCTGTATAGCCTTGCCGAGGGGCAGTTGCTGCTCCCCCTGCCTTCGCAGGGGCGAGCCTGTCCCCGCAAAAGCGGGGAGTCGCGGCTCTGTTTTGAGCAGTCGTATGCATTTGTGCTGGTCTGGATTAGCCGTCACGATTGAGCACTACGCCGGAAAATCGCCAGATTTTCTCGAATTGCTTACGCGGTATGGCCCTTAGTCCTGCCATCGGATCGGCGACAGTGACGGTGCGGTCGGAGAGCTCGAGTACGGCAACGCAGTGATCTAGCATAAATGCGTCTCTTACTATAGCCAGAGTGACGCCCGCCTTGTTGAGCTGACTGATGGAGTCGAAGTGACGGTACTGGCACCGCAGACCCTGGCCGGCATAGCGCTCCGCAAGAGCTGCACAGAGGCAGGCCGGCAGAGTCCCGGTTACCGGACTGCAGTGAGCCAGCAGCGCTATTTCTCCTTCATTGGCAGATAGCCCTAATTTGGCAAGGGCCGTGACCGCGGCAGCCGGCCCACAAGTATAGCTTGTCGCCTGCCGACAAACGCCGTCCGAATCAAACCTTGTGGAGAGATTTGCCAGACGGCTCTTAATCAGAGCCGGTGCGAGAAAAGGCAGTACCGAAAACCAGCCCACTACTACAGCCATCACGATGTAGACCAGCAGCTTCTCGGATTTGCGCGGCAGGCGTGATAGCGGGGTGGTCAATCCCATCGTGACCGCCAGCGACAAGATCACAAATTTTGCCCGACTGGCGGTGATCCAGGATAGAGCCGGCAGAAGCCCAAGCGAATCGTTATGCCTGGCCAGAAGTAAGACAGCTATTAGCGCCGAGGCCAGAACATAGCCCAGTGACCAGTAAGGTTTTGGAAAACTTGAAAAGAGTCTACCGAGGGCGATGCCGCAAAGGCATATCACAATGACGCCCAAAGTTTCAAGCCAGGTATTCATTTGCACCATCCTCCGGATCTTGGCGGCCCCTGCCCCCGCGAAAGCGGGGGTCGAGCTGGTTCGGGTTTTTTCTGCAATCATTTTACCAAATTTAATCCCCGCGTTCAAGCCAGAAATTCATCTGTTCTTGACCCCGTGAGGTTTGCGATTGAGGAAGGCAGGATTTGGGTTTATAATCAATCGCGGACAGCGCGTATGCAACAGATACAACAGAAAACTAAAATATATACAGTCAGCCAGGTCAACTCGCTGGTCAAGGAGATTCTGGAAAATAATCTGCCTGGCTGGATGACCGTTACCGGCCAGATTACCGATTGGAAGCTGCACCATAAAGGGCACTGTTACTTTTCACTGAAGGATGAACATTCCAGGCTCCCTTGTGTTATGTGGAACGACAACTTCAAGAAGGTAAAATTTAAGCCGGGAAACGGACTGGCCGTAATCGCTGAAGGTAACATCGACGTTTATTCTCCGCAGGGCAGATACCAGTTCTACGTTGAGTCGATGATCCCTGCCGGCATCGGGGCGCTGCAGTTAGCCTTCGAGCAGATGGTGAAAAAGCTCCAGGCTGAGGGACTTTTTGACGAGGCGCATAAAAAGCCCATTCCACGGTATCCGGAAAGGATCGGGATTTTGACCAGCGAATCAGGGGCCGCCCTGCACGATATAAAAGACAGCATCTGGAATCGCTGGCCCTGCGTCAAATTGTTTCTGTATCCCGTGCCGGTCCAGGGCGAAGGCGCAGCGCAAGAAATCGCAGCAGCTATCAGAGACGTAAACAGGCGCAATAAACAACTGAAACTCGACCTTCTCATTGTCGGCCGGGGTGGCGGGTCGCTAGAGGATTTGTGGGCCTTCAACGAAGAGGTCCTTGCCAGAGCGATTTTCGATTCGCAAATCCCCATCATAAGCGCGGTCGGGCACGAAGTTGATTTCACAGTGGCGGATTTTGTTGCCGATGCCAGAGCCTCCACGCCCACCAAAGCGGGCGTCGTGGCGGTGCCTGATATGCAGGAGGTTCTGGGGCAGTTGGCGTATTTTGCCAAAAGATTAAGCTCGCAGACAAAAACCAGGCTTGAGCTTTGCCGGGAAAGTTTGCAGACCATTCTGGCAAGCGCCGTGTTTAGAAACCCGCTTTTGCCTGTTCGCAACCGCGAGCAACAATTAGACGAGCTAAGCACGACTCTGGCCATCTCGACAAAGGCTCTGCTTGCCGGGCTTCGGGATAGGCTTTACCTTTTTTATCAACAGATTGTCAAGATTGAGCCGCATCGCCTGTTGGCCAGGAGAACAGTCGATTTGAACAATTTGCTCAATCGAGCGAACGTATCAATAGGCAAAATTATCGCCGAAGCCAAGATGCAGCTTACCGCCCAGGCAAATCGTCTGGCCGGCTTAAATCCGAAATCAGTTTTGCAGCGGGGGTACAGCATTACCAGGAGCAAACGGACAGGCTTACTGGTAAGGACCATTCAGGATGTCCAGATCGCAGAGCTATTGATTACGGAGCTTAGCGGTGAGAATTTGATTGAAAGTCAGGTGACAAAGAAGTAAAAAACAGAACACAGAAGACAGCAGACAGAAGACAAAAGGTAATGGTGCAATATCGAGCTGACAGATATGGCCAAGAACGAAAAGAAAACCGACATCTCCAATATGACCTTCGAGCAGGCGATCAAGGAGCTTACCAGCATTGTGGAAAAAATCGAGCAGGGCGAGATTCCGCTCGAGAGCAGCCTGCAACAGTACGAAAGAGGAATGGCCTTGATCGCACACTGCAGGACGATATTGCAGAAGGCTGAGAAACGGATTGAGAAGATATCCAAAGAACAGGACACGGACAAGCACGGACAAAACGCCGACGAACACAGACCAATCCAGCCTTCGCGCTAGTCCGTTTGCGGTCCGTGTCAGTCCGTGTAGCGATATACGCAGTGCGAGAAGCGAGCGTGGCGGAATTGGCAGACGCGCAAGGCTTAGGACCTTGTGTCCTTTGGGACGTGGAGGTTCGACTCCTCTCGCTCGCAGTTATGGCGGACATTGAATTGCGCGTACTGCAGAGGTAGAGTCTGGAAAGAGACGGCGAACCAGATGGTGTTGGGGTATTGGAGACAGAGAAAATGAAGATACTTCGGTTGGAAATAAAAGGGTATAGATCTCTAAAGGGCGTCTCATGGGAACCTGCGGATTTGAATGTGGTTATTGGCCCGAATGGAACGGGTAAATCGAATTTGTTGCGAATGCTTCAAATGATTTCCGTTGCGGCTAAGGGTGGATTGGGCAAATATGTTCAGAGTTCGGGGGGTATGGAACCGTTGGTTTGGGACGGAACTTCGGAAGGGATTGAATTCAAACTCAAAACAGAGCCCGTCGAACCTGGCCGTGACATACATCGGGATAGTCTAACCTACACGGTTAAGATGAGCAGGTTAGGCAAGACAAGTGCTTACCGAATCGCATTTGAAGAGCTGGCAAAGTACCATCCCGTTGAGAGCGGTGAACGATCGATGCCGTTCAAGTTTCTTTCCAGGACTGAGTACAGGGCCTCGGTTTTCGATCAGAATGAAAAGGGTTTTGTTGCTCCGGCTGAGTCTGTTTTAGAAGAGGAGACATTACTTTCATTGGCCGGCGGGCCGTTTTTGCAAAACCGTTTCATTCCGCTGTTTCGTTCACAGCTTGTGGAGTGGTCAATATACCACGACCTTCATGTTGACAGTGAGGCTAAGATACGTCAAGCCCAAGTAACCAGATTTGACCAAAGGGTTGAGCCTGGCGGCCAGAACCTTGTTTCGGTGCTGCATACCCTTTATGAAGGAAATCGTGAGTTCAAAAATGAGATTGACGCGGCCATGAAAGCAGCATTTGGTGAGGATTTTGATGAACTGGTTTTTCCCCCAGCAGCAGACCAGCGGACACAATTAGGTATTCGCTGGAAGACCTTGCGCCGTGCTCAGCCAGCTTCAGACCTTTCGGACGGTACTCTGCGATTCCTGTTTTTGCTGACGGTTTTTGCTTCACCTTCACCGGCACCATTGATTGCGATTGATGAACCGGAAACGGGCTTACACCCCTCAATGCTGCCAATCGTAGCAGAATATGCTGTAGATGCGGCGACTCGGGCTCAGATTATACTGACTACACATTCTCCTGAATTCCTGAACTCATTTAGAGAAAGTAAACCTATAACTACGGTAGCGACTTGGTCTGACGGTCAGACATTATTAAAAAAGATAGAAGGTGAGTCTCTCAAGTACTGGTTGAAGGAGTACTCTTTAGGCGCCTTGTTAAGATCAGGTGAGTTGGAGGACATGTAATGAAGTTTGTCCTTTTTGTGGAGGGGCACACTGAGAAAAAAGGTGTAGCACCATTTTTGAAGCGTTATCTAGACGAGAAGTTGTCGGTCAAGGTTGGAATCAAGACCGTTCGTTTTGAGGGTTGGCCTGAGATGGTCAAGGACATGTCGAAGAAAGCCTGGATGTATCTTGAGGGCCCGGATCGAAACGATATTATCGTCGTAATGGGGCTATTGGATTTATATGGTCCGACATTCTATCCTCAAAATACTGTCACCGCATCCGAGCGTTTAGCATGGGCGAAGAATCACCTTGAGAACACGGTAAAACACAAGCGTTTCAAAATGTTTTTTGCTGTTCATGAGGTCGAGGCTTGGTTACTCAGTCAGCCGGAGGTTTTTCCAAGAGAAGTAGGGGAAGAGTTGGACTCGGAAAGTAAAAACCCCGAAGAGGTGAATTTCGAAAATCCTCCTTCCAAGCGGTTAGAATACCTATATCTCCAGAAGACAGGACGGAATTATAAGAAAGTGGTTTATGGTAGCCAGTTGTTCAGCAAGTTAGACCCGGAAATGGCAGCCAGCAAGTGTCCAGAGTTGAAGAAAATGATCGAGTGCATGCTTGAGATGGCCAATAATGCGGTATTGTGATTGACGTGGAGGTTCGACTCCTCTCGCTCGCAGTTGAAAGACCCCACGTAAACGTTGGGCTAAATAAATAATGCGGTATTTAGCCCCACAATTTATTGTGGGCTTTTGCCAACATCAAAGGGGATTATGATGTTCAGCAGATATTTTCAGCTTGAAGAGAAACGTACAAACGTCAGGGTTGAATTTGTAGCGGGAGTGACCACCTTTCTTACGATGGCCTATATTATATTTGTCAATCCGACTATTCTCAGCGCGGCGGGTATGGATAAGCAGGCGCTAATCATTGTCACCTGCTTGGTCAGCGCTGTCATCACCGTTGTTACTGGCCTTGCGGCAAACGCTCCTATCGCGATGGCTCCAGGCATGGGGTTGAACGCCTTTCTTGCCTACAGCCTCGTCAAGGCGGGCGAGGTAACCTGGCAGACGGGCCTCGGGGTCGTGTTTCTCTCAGGTCTGCTGGCGTTTGTGCTTACCCTGCTGGGTTTGCGGAAGCGGCTGGTCGAGGCGATCCCCGTCAGTCTGGTGTCGGCCAT
>Ga0299912_10002305_pt1 | contig 15631 bp, 17 predicted proteins | sample RVTome_2_FD_207667 | JGI IMG/M metagenome (GOLD analysis project Ga0299912, IMG submission 207667) | Soil microbial communities from uranium-contaminated site in the Upper Colorado River Basin, Wyoming, United States - RVT95D214 (version 2) ... | reverse complement strand
CAGACTAACCGCACGCTTGACCAAAGAGTCCAGCCTGCCTATAATGTTAGTTAGTCCTTTGCATCTGGGAGCAATCCTGGATGCATTTTATCAGATATGGGACTACCAATCCAATTTGCTCCAAAAAAGGATAGAAGATAAGATGAAATCCGCCCTTCGGGAAATAGCAGAGACCGCGATATTGGCGCTAATTGTACTATTCGTAATACACACCGTGCTCTATAACTATGAGGTAGAAGGCGCCAGCATGGAGCCTAGCCTTTACGACGGGCAACGCTTATCGGTGAACAAAGCGGTGTACTTTCACATTAATACGGAACGTATTGATCGTCTAATACCTTTCGTCCAATGGAAGGAGAATAGATTGCTCTACCCCTTTCATCCTCCTCGGCCAGGTGAGTTGATTATCTTTCACCCGCCTTCGGATCCCAGCCGCGATTTCATCAAGCGGGTCATCGCGACGCCTGGCGAAAGTGTGGAGATAAAGGCGGGGAGAGTCTACATCAATGGCGTTCAGCTAAAAGAACCCTTTATAAGCGAAGAGCCTAGCTACACCTTGGCTCCTCAGACCGTGCCGGAGGGCCACTATTTCGTCCTGGGAGATAACCGCAACAATAGCAGTGACTCCCATATCTGGGGGATGGTTCCCTATCAAAACGTAATCGGCAAAGCATGGTTATGCTATTGGCCAACGAGTAGGTGGGGGCTAGCGCCAAATTACACACTGCTGGCGCAAGAAGAGTGACCCGGGGGTCTAGGGGCCGCCTCCAGTAAGGTACATCCTCAACCGCTCCGGCTTCGGCTATTGCTTTGAGAGAAGGCTGCACACCACTAGGGTTGTTCATCCTCTCCATTACTGACTTCTCCGAAAGTCTTCTTCAGTTGCGGCCTCACAATCTCAGACAGTAGAAACATGAGCACTGCGGCCAACAAAACGGCGACAAGAATATCCAGCCGGGTCATCGGCCTCCCTTGTGATGCCAGCCATAAGTTATACAAGAAACCGGCCGATATCCCTCCTAGGACACTAGCAACTGCCCTCCACCAGATGAGGCTGGAAAACGCAAGCGACCTTTTCGCATAATCCAAAAGGAATAATCCGCCGGCAATGACCCCAGTGATCAGAGTGGCGGCAAACACACCCCTAACCAAAGTAATATCTATGTGCCATGAGACGTGCGTCATAATCCAAGAAACGAAAAACACGAAAAGCCCATAGGAACCAAGAAAGATAACACCGCTGAAATTCACAGGCAGCCTCTTTAGGTGCCCTAATATGAGCACCCCAACCAGAAAAATGGGGAACACAATCAGATAAGCGAGGAATCCGTATTCATAGTACTTGTAACCGATAGCACCAGAGAAGTACCCGATGGCCAGGAGAATGAACATAATAGTCATGAAAATGGCCACGGTGCCAAACCTCGACTCAAGAGGGGTAATATCGCGAAACACCCCCTCCAGCCTTTTCCTCAAACGCTCCAACATGATTCACCTCGCTTATTTCAGTTCTGAATCATAGACATTACATTTGATGAGCTACTTTAAGAATAATTATACCAACTTCTATGAAAAGTCAAGCTTGAGCTTAAGCCGTGGATTCCTTGACTCGGATAGGGCTACTAGGTACAATAGGGGCTAGTGTGGGCCGTTAGCTCAGGGGTAGAGCACCTGACTTTTAATCAGGGTGTCGAAGGTTCGAATCCTTCACGGCTCACTCTCTCTAAACAGATGGCAGCCCTACGTCAGGTTGGGGGAGCCCCCGGCTTTGTGAGAGCAAACAGTATCTCGGCCTAGCGTGTGCCCCAAGTGCCGGGGGAGGCTATTCCCGGGCGACGATGGCCTGGAGTGCGTGAACTGTGGCAAAATTGCGTATGGTCGAGAGTACCCTTAACAGTAAGGTGACTTTGGTCGTAGGGATCATTGCCCGAATCGTCTTGGATTAGGTCACGTGGTTTGCCTCAAGGCTAAAATGTGATTGTCGACAAACAATCGTTTTGGATCTGGCCTTCCGCAGCCACCGAGGTTCCCATCACGGCGTCTGTATTGGTGGACTAAAGCCAATGGCTTGTTATCGGATGTCGAATATAGTACGATTTGGCTCCTAGTACAACGAGGCTCCTTGACCTTTGCCCGCTGCCTAGGTGTGAGATGGCTATCATGACCCCAAACCCGTTGCTTTATTTCGCCACGATTCGCTCGTTCGAACAGTTGCAATTGGTTGAATTTCTGCTGTATAATGTCAGCAGACACCCAGTCTGGCTCTCCCCAGAAAACGTGAGGTAATGTCATGACTAGCTCGATCGAACTTACTTCAAAGGTTTACGAATATGTTAACCACAAGATCACACTTAGGGAATTGGAATCTTGGCTGGTACCTAGACTTCAAATTTTCACTACATCCCCAGATAGCAGGGTGGAAATACTGGCAAGTGCGATAGAGTTGGGGCTAGCTGAGTTTCATGCAGGACTGAGATCGACACGTGGTATCCGATCTTTGCTCTCACGTGAACTTGGCAACCCTATTGTCTGGATGCCATTCGGTGATCAAGAGGCCCAGGACATGACCGGGTCAACAGCATTCTCACAACCTATGGTTGGGGCCTGGGCGAGCCCGTCACCAATCTGGAATATTGAATCTCAAGTGGTACCCGCGTGATAGGCTGACCATCGAATGAAATGACAAACCAATAGAGACCCTCAAGCTTGTACGGGATGTCAATCTGGCTAATGATGTTTACTCCTCTTTGCTCGCCCTCCATTTGTATTGTCATCGTAATCGGTTGCAGTTTTTGACCATCTGGCAATTGTGGCGTGAATGTCAGTTCATGTCGTCCTCTAGCTGACCCTGACTTAAGAGTAACGACAAGCGTCAATGGGTAATGAACCTCCGGCATCTCTTCAGGTGCTGCGGATCCTCGTTCTACATGAGTAATGCGGTCAACAACACGAATAAGGGAGATAACCCCATCGGCTTCATGAAGCACACGCTCGCAAAATGCTGCCATTTGGACATATGGGCCTCGAACAAAAGGATTCTCTTCTTGCTTCTTGACCATTTGACTTCCCCCCTATGGCAAATCCGAGAATGTGAGCGGGAGGCATAAATGTTTTCCGCTATGGCTTGACCTGCTATCATATTTGTCTTGCAGCGAGATCCCAGGGTCATTCTATCCGCCAATACCACCGATGTCAATGCCTGGCATAACGAAGTCGATTGTCAGGAATCACGCACCGGAAAGCTCCTTTTTCAGACGATAACTGGACAGGTTTCGCTCGGGCCCATTAGGTTTGACAAACCTGTTGCTACACCGCTTAGGGCGATATACCTTTTAATCAGGGTGTCGAAGGTTCGAATCCTTCACGGCTCATTTTCCTATCTATGATAGACGGCTCCTGCGTCAAGTTGGGGAACCACAGTCTGAAAGCAGAGCCTATCTCAGCCTAACGTTTGCCCCAAGTGCAACGGGCGGCTCTTCCCCTGGGAGGATGGCCAGTAACTGCATGAACTGCGGCCATGTCTTATACCGATGATTTCCCTGATAGATGCGGCATCAGGTGATTTTGGGCCAGAACCATTTGGAAGTGGGAACTTTTTGACAAGTCCCCGTTCTGCTGCTAGTGTGAAAGATGAAGACTAAACAAAAGGAGGTCATATGAAAGTCAAGTGTTCAAATTGCGGTACTGCGCTGCCGCTCGGCCATGAAGGGGCATGCCCGAACTGCGGTAAGAATCCAGCTCCAAGAACACTCTCCGTAGTAGTCAACGAGGTTGTCAGGATCAAAGACCATGTCATAGCGATTGTGAGTAAGTCCCGTGAATACCTGCAGGACTATTTCGACAGGAATGAATGGGCCAGAAAAATCGCCCCCTGGGTCGGCTTGGCCCTTATCGTGATTTCCGCGGTTTCCGCACTCTTTGGCTTGCTTTGGGGAATAGTCGGAACTGTGGCTTCAGGCATAGTTGGCATAGTCGAGAATCAATATCTCCCCGACCTGAAGCCTTTCATGGAACGTATTTTCAGAAGACACAGAAGGCGAGATACCTTGTGATCAGGGTGTCGCAGGTTCGAATCCTCTGGCATCCCCCCCTCGTTACTCCCATGAACGCTAGCCGCGTTATCGAGCCCCCAGGCTTCGCGTCGCCTGGGACTTTGACAGGCGTACTCGAAGGCCTCATAATGCGTATCGACGAGGGGAAGGGCTGGGTATGGCCCTTCAAGCGTTGAAGTGAGGAATTTCAATTGGCAGTAGAGTAAAGGGGGTCAATTATGGGTAAGCTCGATGGCAAAGTCGCAGTAGTCACAGGAGCGAGTCGCGGCATTGGGAAGGCAATAGCGCAACTCTTCGCGGCCGAGGGGGCCAAGGTCGCCTGTGCTGCCCGCACCTTGAAGGAAGGTGACCACAGATTCTTGGAAGGCTCGCTGACGTCGACGGTCTCGGAGATCGAATCTAGTGGGGGCACGGCTTTGGCCGTACAGGCTGACCTGTCCAAGGAAGAAGACTGTATGCGGCTCTTGGCGAGAACTAGGGAAGCATTTGGGCCTGTGGATGTGCTCATAAACAACGCAGCGGTGAGCTATTTCGTCCCCATCAAGGATATGACTACTAGGCAATGGGACACCTCCTGGTCGGTTGGCCCGCGTGCTATCTTCATACTGTGTAGGGAAGTATTGACCGACATGATGCCGCGAGGGAGTGGTGCTATTGTGAATATCTCGTCAAGCGGTGCTATGGGACCGGGTCGCGGCCCCTACACGGGTCCAGCCCCAGAGCGGGGCGGCACGAAGTACGGGGCAGAAAAAGCAGCCATAGAGCGGTTCAGTCAGGGATTGGCTCAAGAGGTCTATCAGTCCGGTATCTCTGTTGCCGCACTATCCCCCTCACAGCTTGTAGTTACGCCCGGCACCTTGTACTTTAAGATGGCTAGCGGTCCGAACGACCCACGGGCCGAGCCACAGGACATGATGGCGAAGGCAGCCCTCCTGCTGGCCACCGAGCCTCTGGATAAGGTCACAGGACGCGTCACTTACAGCCAGGCCATCCTGAAGGAGTTTGGCTGGATCGCCGAGGGACGGGGTGTCGGGATCGACACACCCGGCACTGGATACAGCCAGCGATAGAAGAAGCTAGACAAGGTCGCTCTTTGCCAGAGACCGAGGCGCAACAGCGGATACCCCGTGTGATCGTCCTCGACAATACATTCAGATCGCCTGAAGCATCGTGTACGAGGGGCTCCTCACAATGCGTACTACGAGGCTACGAAAGAGTATAATGCTGCGGTAGCCGACTTCCTCAGACGCGTTCTGTAATGTCTGGAGCGTAGCACTGACGCTAGTAAAGAAGCGCTCATAAACCCCAGTGGCAACCGTTTGACCCCTGAGACGCTATCTGCGTTATTGCGCCACCCAGTCTTTCTGGTCTACAATTGTAATGGAGGATCAAATCCAATGGTTGAAGGAAAATCGGATCACGTGCTTAGATTCCTGGACTTCTCGCCCCCGGTGGAAACAGTAGGTGGTAAACAGCCAGGCACCTCGGAAGAAGTCGAGCTTCTCGATGCGTACTCTAAGGCAGTGACCGGCGTCGTGGCCAAGGTGGGCCCGGCGGTAGTCAATATTCGCGTCAAGAAGAAGGCGCCTGTTCGCCCGGGCCGACCTTCCCGCGAGGCCGAAGGGGGCGCGTCAGGGGTAATCATTGCTCCCGACGGCTATATCGTGACCAATAGCCATGTCGTGGAGGAAACAACCGAAGTGAGGGTCGCCCTCGCTGATGGCACCAGCTATACTGCTGAGGTCGTTGGCCAAGATTCGGCAACCGATCTGGCTTTGCTCAGAGTTCCCGGCTCTAGATTGCCCATCGCCATTCTCGGCGATTCGGACAAATTGAGAGTCGGTCAACTGGCTATCGCTATTGGCAACCCCCTCGGCTTTCAGAGCACAGTCACAGCAGGGGTGATAAGCGCCTTAGGCCGCTCACTACGTAGCCGCAGCGGGAGGCTTATCGAGAACATCATCCAGACAGACGCGGCCCTCAACCCGGGCAGCAGCGGTGGCCCTCTGGTGGACTCTCAGGGCATGATAGTGGGCATAAACACGGCTATTATCCAGTTCGCCCAAGGCATCTGCTTTGCCATACCGGTGAATACGGTGCGCTGGGTGGTTAGCCTGCTCATCAGAGAAGGAAAGGTGACTAGAGGGTACTTGGGCATTTCCGGGCAAATGGTTCCCCTTCCGGTTCGAGTCGTGCGATACTTACAGCTAGGACACGACACGGCGGTACAGGTGTTGGGTGTGACCCCTAACAGTCCCGCTCATGTTGCCGGTCTACGGGAGGGCGACACAATCCTCTCCCTAGGCCAAACCCCAGTAACCGGCGTGGACGATATACATCGCTTGCTCACCAGAGACGTTATCGGGAAGAAACTCGACATCGTGCTACTGCGCGAAGGAGAAAGGCTGGAGACGTCAATAGTGCCGGCGGTGAGCCCGGACTAAGGATTGCCTTAGCGCGGCTTGACGGATATGACCAGAGATGCGGTGCGCGCCTCTGAAAGTGGGACTACCCTGGGCTCCACGAATCCCACCTCCGTCATAAGGCCGATGATCTCCGCCCCAGAGTAAGACTGGCCCTCCCCCGTATTCACGAGCATGTTCAGCGCGAACAGCGCCGCCCCCACCGGGCCGGTGCCCTCGTCGTTTAGCAGCGACTCACGTACCACCACCAGCCCGCCCGGGACCAGGGAATTGTAGGACTTCTGGAGCAGCAGCTCGCTCCGCTCCGGCGACATGGAATGCAGGATGGCGGAAAGCAGCACCACATCGTTGCCCTGGCCGAAATCGTCCACGAAGTAATCGCCGGAGCGCGTGGTGACGAGATCGCCGGCGCCGAATTCGGCGATGACCTCCTTCGCGATCTCGACGGTCTGCGGCAGGTCGAAGACGATGGCCTTCAACCCAGGGTAGCGCCTGACCAAGAAGATGGAAAACGTGCCGGGCCCGCCCCCGGCATCGAAGAGCTGGCGCCGCCCGCTGAGATCCAGAGCCTCGGCCACCAGAGGGGCCACTCGCATCGCCCCGTCATGCATGGCCATAATGAAGTTGCGGTGCACGGTGGGCTCTCTAACAAGCCTATATTGTTCGGACACCCGGCGGTTGGCACGCACCGCTTCATGCAATCCGCCCCACGGCAGCCACAGGTCCTCCTGATGAGCGATGCCATCGCCAATGTAAGTGGGCTTGCCTCGAACCAGAAGCTCCCTAGCCTCAGCCGAGTTGTGGTAGAGAGGGCCTTCTTTTTCTAAAACGCCCAGCGCAACACAGGCGTTGAGCAACATCCGCGTAGAGCGAGGATGAGTGCCGCAACGATCGGCCACCTCCTCGGTAGAAAGGGCTTCCTCGCCGAGGGTGCTAAAGAAGCCGAGGTGATTAGCCGCCATCAGGGCCCGGGCTGGCTGCCATCCCGCAAGTATTCGGTTGATAGTGCCCCTAGGTTGGGCATCGCTCCTGCCTTCGGTTGTCATTTTTACCTCCTCTTTGCGCTGCCGCGATCCTCGTCGGTGCCTGCTTGCGATGAACGTACCGTCCACCGCCCTGCCAGCACAATAATAGTTGCCTGATCTATTGGCGTCAAGCTGCCGCAAAACAATTTTCAGCCCCTCGACTAAGCATCGAGGGGCTGAAAAGGTCTCACTCTAAGTAATCCGGCCAGAAGCAAGCCTTGGTAATCTAGGCGCCGGTGCCATTGTCCAAGACAATGTTGTGTCCATTGATATAGCTGGCAGCATCAGAGCACAGGAATACTACTATCCCTGCCATTTCCTCCGCCTCAGCCAGCCTCTCCCAAGCAGGTCTCTGGGGTGCACCTTCACGCTCCCTACCTTCGTACAGGGCACGGGAGAATTCCGTCCTCACCAGCCCCGGGGAGATGCAGTTAACCCGGACACCATATCTCCTGAGATCAGCCGCCAGCACACTGGTCAACATTATGATAGCCGCTTTACTTACTGAATATGCCCCCAATACCACAGAGGCTCTTAGGCCAGAGGTGGATGATACGTTGATGATATTGCCACTCTTCTGCTCTTTCATGATCTTCCCCACCATTTGCGAGAGCAGGAAGGGGGCCTTGAGATTAGTGTTCATGACACTATCCCAGGACCATTCTTCCAGATCCAAAATGGAGCCCATAGTGGGATTAGTGCCCGCATTATTGACCAGGATGTCGATCTTGCCGAACTTCTCCATCGTCTTCTGCACCAAGCTGACAAGGTCATCCTTATGCCTGACGTTCGTTGATATGGTGAGAGCTTGCCTCCCCTTGGCGGTGATCTCGTTGGCAACCTCCTCAAGCGGCGGCAAATTGCGGCCACAGATGGCCAAATCGGCCCCGGCATCGGCCAATGCCAAGGCTATGGCGCGGCCAATACCTCGGCTACCGCCGGTGACCAGGGCTACTTTGCCATCCAGTGAAAGTTGATACATCTCATTTCCTCCTATCAATGCTAAACTCTTGCCTTCGTCTCTATATGTCTTTCGGTCTGAGTCACAATGGTTCAAGAAGAAGGGGGAACCTTTCCTTGTTATCGATTCCCGTGCCTATATTAAGACTTGTGTTTCCCACTGTCAATGTCTGTGATAAGCCCGGAACTAGCTCTCGCGACTGACTTTCAGCGTAGCTTGACTTCTCTCCGATGCCCTTAGCCGGAGCTAGACTTAGCCAGCATAACGGTTGGAGCATACACTCAAAACTGGGCATCTAGTATGGTAATTCCTCAAAAAGCCAAAAACTATAGGAAGGCTATAATTCGGGCTCAAGACGATTGCCCAAGCAAGCGTAAGTAAATCTACCTATTATAGAAGAAGAAGTAAGCACCCCTGTCAGTAGAGGGTTAGGTGGATATGCCGTTAAGAAAGCGAGCATTTTTACGTCTTTTCGTTATCCTGAAATAGGTGTCGTGGACGATGGCACCGTAGCGTAGAGATGGTACCCTAATAGTGAAAGAGGAATGAAACAGGAATCATAGAAGGAGGTAAAATCGATGGAGCTGACCCAAGCAATCTTGATGGTGCTGGGAATCTACGTAGGTATACCGATCGCCCTCGTCTGTGTCGCAGGTGCGATTCGTGCCTATGCCTTCGGCAAGCGCCCAGCCTTGGAAGCCGAGGAAGAGCGGACTTTTGCCGAAGCTGAGACAAAGGCCTAATCCTGAAGAATCGCTAAGGGAGGTGAAATCGGAGTAAGTAAGCAAAATGTCTGAGCAAAGTAATAAAGCTGGCGGCTGATAGTCCTGAAAAGGTTCACATCAGCCGCCAGCAGTGTTATCTGGCGTCAATTCAAGCAAGCAACCCTATATGGAATGACCAATTCGGAAGCCGGGCTGCTCCCACTCTACACTGGCGTTGATGGGGATCCAATGCACTCCGCACGCACAAATGGCCCACGTTCCACAGGCTTACCGGGCCCGACATCGGTAACCATTAACCTAAGGTCTCGCTAGTGCCGCCCAGTGCGCCGTGACACCATCCCGAACTCGATTCAATAGCATTTCGGGAGGGAGTTCTGTCCCTTCCGCTGCACCGATAACTATGATCCACTCGTCCTTCCAGTACACTTTGTTGTCGGCATCAGCCGTCTGGCAGCGTACAAGTCCAGTGGAACCAACGTTGAAAGAGGTATACAGCCTGCACCCGGCCGCTTCCACGGACGCCCTCAGATCGCGGAAGTCCCGAGCCGCGTTTTCCTTACTGGCATACTTGAGCGCCATGACTACGACGACTTGCTCGCCACCCGAATGATATGAGGCCATAGTACCATCCTCATATCCACCATCTCTCCAATAGTCTACACTCCGGGCACTCACGATTCCACCGGTGCTGAGCCCCAGGTGCGTCAGGTCCACGGCCACCGCTCGCTCCGAGGGCACTTCAGGACCAGGCCATGGTCCCATGTTATTGACCTCCGCTATCCCCCCCTGGATCAAAGACCAGAAGAATGCAGCGCCGCCGACGGCAACCACCAGGCTCGGCAGCCCTAGTCCCAGCAGCCACCTCTTTTGCCTCCGCCAAGCCTCCTCTGGGCTAGCAATGGCGACACCCTGCTCCCATTCCCGGACAACCGTCGTGCCCGCCAGCTTGTCATGCCAGGCCTGCTTGTCCCGATCCCAGATAGACCATAGGTAGCCCACTACGGACATGCTCGGAACATAGCCCACGGTTCTCAGGATACCCCTACGCCAGTTGAGAGGGGAACCATCGATGGCGACTACCCTGATCCCCAGGACCTTCTTGCCAAGGGTTTGGCCACCCCGGGAGTACGGCCAGACGAAGTAAAGTGCGGTAATCGCAAGGACGAGTACCGTGCCCACCGTATCGCCGATTAACGGGAAGACAATCCAGGACAGAGAAGCCTCAACAAGACCCAGAATGAGCCAGTCCAATGCATAGGCCCAAAACCGGCGCCACCAGCCAGCCTTTTCGATAGATTTCGTCTCCCCGCCACCGCCCCCAGAAAGCGAGCTCTCCATTTCAGCACCCCCTTACTTGTTTTCCCCAACGAACAGCCGCCGGATGCCATCTCCTTTGGCCAAGAAATCGTCAAGGGCATTAGTCCTAGGGAGGCCGCCGAGCTGCCAATAGAAGAGAAGGCTTCTCTCTCCAGCCAGGCTAAGGCCGACTTCCTCTGCCAAAAACGCCCGCACCTCCCGCGTGAAGAACCTTCGAACAGCGGAGTCATGCTCTCCCAGGAGGCGACACGCCCCCGAGAAGGCAGCATCTTCGAGGAAACCGACACTCTGAAGACCCCTTCGCCGGCCCCATCCGCTCCAATCCTGGGCTCCCCTTGGTGGTGAGTAAGAACCGCGGTAGCGCCAATTCAGGCGCCTCCCACATCATTATAGCAAACCATTCGCGCTTCAATAAACCTGGATACGGATCTGGGGGGGCTGAGACAATATACTCGAAGGCAGTGAATGGATGTCGTCCCAAATGGCCGCTGATGCCATAGCCCGAGCGGCCCCTCCAAAGGATGGGGACGAGATTAGCGTATGTCTCCCCGCCCCCGGCTTGCATCTTGGTGAAGGAGTACCCCCGCGCGGCGCAGAACATTTCATAGTCCTTGGCGCGCTTCCTGTTTTCCCTGATGAGGGAAGACATAACGGCCAATGATATTCCGATAAGCACGAGCACGGAAATGAGGCCGATACAAACTTCCATGGGAAGCACCCCTAAATGGAATGGCCGATTCGGAAGCCGTCTCTCATGGCTTCGCCCAGGTTTCTAGGCTGGGAGGCGTCGCCAATGAGGTGTATCTCGGGTATCTTGCCCTCAGCTTGTTTGAACAGGGACTGGTCTGGCTCTAAGCCCGTGGCCAGTACGAAAGTGTCCGCCGTGAGGGTACGCTGCTCGGAGCCTTTGACCGTCACGGTCAGTGTATCGCCGGTCAACTGGGAACATTCGGCGCTGGCGAGCATGCTCACCCCTTTCGCCGCCAGGATATTCAACATGCGCTCCCGGGCGCGCCGCCCCAATCGCGAGGCGATCCTGTCCAGTTGCTCCACGATGGTCACCTGCTTCCCCTTGTCCGCCAGGTAATGCGCTGTCTCACACCCTATCATCCCACCCCCGATAACCACCACCCTTTGCCCTACCGGCACCCTCTCCAGCAATACGGCCCCCGGCGAAACCAAGCCAGGGCCGCTAAAGCCCAGGAACTCCGCCTTCGGACGCGCAACGCCCGTGGCGAAGATAGCCACCTCGGGGTTAAGCTTGGCCAGGTACTCGGGGGATGCCTCCGTATTCAGCTCAACCTTAACACCAGCCTTGCTAACCTGCGCCACCAGGTACTCGGCAAACTTGCGAATATCGTCCTTATCCGGCGGTAGCACTGCCAGGTTCAGTTGCCCCCCCAGGCGCGGCGATCTCTCGACCAGGGTGACATCATGGCCCTTCTGCGCCGCGATGATGGCCGCCTCCATCCCCGCCGGGCCACCCCCCACCACCACCACCTTCTTCGATCTGGCTGCCGGCTCGATTCTGTTCTCGTGCTCGGTCCCCACCGCCGGGTTGACGGCGCAGCTCAGGCCCGGCTCCGGTCGGACATGGTCTATGCATTCATTGCAGGCGATACAAGGGTTGATGTCGTCCAGCATACCAGACATCACCTTGCTAGGCAGTCTAGCATCGGCTAAGAGGCGTCTGCCCATGGCCACAAAGTCGGCCTTACCTTGCCGGAGAACCTCTTCTCCCAATTCAGGGTCCAGTCTGCCTACGGCTATAACCGGCACCTTCACTGCCTGCTTTATCTCCGCAGCCAACGGTATCAAGATGCCCGGTATCACCGAAATAGAAGCGCTGCCGTAGGATACAGTGCCAAAGGAGGAGACATTGATGGCATTCACGCCGGCCGCCTCTGCCCACTGTGACACCTGTTTTTGCTCGCCAATGGTGATCCCGTGCTCCATGTACTCTTGGCCGTTGAGCCTGCACCACATGGGGAACTCCCGCCCTACTGCTCTCCTGACGGCCTCGATGATCTCCAGGAGAAATCGCGCCCTATTCTCCAGGGAGCCCCCGTACTCGTCCCGACGCTGATTGGCCGCTGGAGATAGAAACTGGGCGATCAAATACCCATGGGCACCGTGTAGCTCCACGGCGTCGAAACCCGCCTTCTGCGCCCTCGTCGCGGCAGCGGCAAAATAGCCTACCAGTCTGTGAATCTCGTCAGCAGTTAGCTCGCGGGGCATCTCACCGTCGGGCGCCGGTATGGGTGAGGGCGCTGCCGGCTGAATTCCCGTGAGCGCAGACGAGCCCATTCGCCCGCCGTGCCACAGTTGAAGCGCTGCCTTGGCCCCTCCTTCATGGATGACCTGCACCAGCTCGCTTAGGCCGGGGATGAACTTATCGTGGGCGGCAGATAGCGGACTACGTTGTTCGTTGTGTTCCACCGCCGTCACCTCGCTGATGATCAAGCCCACCCCACCCAGAGCTCGCTCCTGGTGATATCGCTTGAGACGTTCCGTGACGTAGCCTCGACCATCGGAGTACCCGGTGCCCATGGCCGGCATTACAAAGCGATTCTTCAGATGCAGCGTGCCTATTTGGCCTGGCTCAAACAGCTTCTCAAACCTGGATCTATTCACTTCCTCTCTCCTTCTCGCTATGAGACGACACATTGGGATTTCTTGTATGAACTACCTCGGTTATACTACGCCCCTCCCTCTCCGGCGTCAAGACGCGCGGCAAGCGCAAGAACACTCTGCTCAAGAAACAAAATGTCATCCTTTTTCAACTTTTCCCCGCCAATTTTTATGATTTCTTCATTTGTCCCTGGGTATAATCTTAAGAAAGGCTGGGGACTAGCAGAACCATAATAGGCATGAGGGGAGGAGGAAATGTTCAGGTTCAACGGGGTTAACCATCTCGCCATGGCTACGGGAGACATAGACAAAACCATCCGTTTTTGGAGGGACCTGCTGGGAATGCGGCTTGTCGCCGGGCTTGGCCAGCCTGGATACAGACACTACTTCTTTCAGATCTCAGGCTACGACCTCATCGCCTTCTTCGAATGGCCTGGTATCGAGCCTGTACCGGAGAAAGTGCACGGCAAGCCTGTGAGAGGACCTTTCATCTTTGACCACGTTTCCTTTGGAGTCGAAACCGAAGACGATCTCTGGGCACTCAAGGATAAACTGCAGGCGGCAGGATTTGATGTGTCAGACATGATTGACCATGGGTTTATCCATTCCATCTATGCGCATGACCCCAATGGCATCCCCATTGAGTTCTCCCATAACGTGGAGGGAATCGATATACGAAAAGAGACTCAAATGAGGGACCTCTCGCCTTCTCGTACGGCCCTTGAAGGCGCGGAACCTCGACCCGAGGAGTGGCCCAAGGTCGAGAGGCCAACTCCACAATCCGAAAGAGTAGTGTACCCCGGTGCTGGTAGCGAACTATTCCATGGTAAAAAGGAACAACGACGCTAGTCGCCGAGCCTGAACGGTGGGTAGCGGTCCGTGGGCAACAAGAAGGCGCATGCCTCCAACCCTTAAGCCCCATCGAAACACGCCGACCACGAAGTCAAACAAGTCTCTCGGGTAGCGCCCGAAGAGCATAGGAAGTTCGCTAGCGAGCGCTCGGTGAGGCCGCTTTTTGAGGAGTCACCAGGCTGACAACAAACACGATGGCAGCTATCACGGCGGCTACCACCCAGGCTATAGTTGTGTTAAACTCCACGATCCAGGCGTTTACTCCTATGCCTACGGCATAGAGGATAGCGCCTCAAGCTACGGCCCCGAACAACGCCTTAAAGAGCTTAGCCATGGGGATATTCCTCCCTTCTCTATTTAACCTTGCTACCCGTGCCTGCTACTTTATTACCTGAAGGTAAGTAGCAGGTACGTAGCTAGTGACTTCGTTCGTCCTTAATCAATCCGGTTACGCGCCGAGCCTGAAGGGTGGATAGCGGTCAGTGGTCAACAGGAAGGCGTATGCCACTACTCTTAGACACCATCGAGACACACCAACTACGAAGTCAAACAAGTCTTTCGGGTAACGGCCAGTGAATAAAATGGCAAACCAGGCAATAACCCAACATACTACGACAGCAATGGCGAGAAAGAAAAGGACGATGTAGTGGGGTATGGCTAGAAACCACTTTATCAATGGCAGCCAACGATTCAGGCCTTGTTGAGCATCGGGATAAGGTATCTCGATGTGAACCGCCTGCTCTTCGTCAGTGGAAGGATATTCATCTCTCAGTAGCAAAACGTAGGCGGAGACCCTCGCACTGAACTTAGTTAAAGCAATATTCCAGTCATACCACCATCGAGGATACTTCTGCCGGAAGAGCAGCATCAGTATGAGAGGCAAGAAAGTAATACCGCCGGCGGCGTATTGATAGCTCCATCTACTATCTCCGTTCGCATCCGAGCCGCCACCGGCAAGCAAACCTAAAACGATGACGATGGGGATCACCGTGATTAGCCGAAAAAAGGTGGTAAGCCGGTTTAGTGCCATATCAGGGTAGTCAACGGATAAGTTCGCCGGGTAGGTAGCCATAGGTTGTGCCATGATAACCCCTCCTTATTTCTTGTTGCTTGGAACGAATCCGTCCCCAAGCAATCTTAGCACAATAATATGCATATATTCTCTAGCTGTCAACTGCAGCACTACTTCATACCTCGCTCCCCAAGAGGGCATTTTTGTGCTAGATGAAGTTCGTTATCTCCGTGACCTTAGCCGGCGGCTTGGGTGGAAAGGCAAAACATATAGTTATCACGGAAAGAACGAGCAAGATGGTAATCAATCGGAAAGCGCTCATGTAGCTGCCAGTAGTATCATAAGTCCAGCCGGCATAGACGGGGGCAATGATTCCCACCGGCATGTTCAAGAAGTTCTGGGCACCGCCTATGGTGGCAAAACCCTTGCGCCCGAAGTATCTCCCTCGCAAAGGAGTGCCCGCTCCAATCGCCATACCCATCCCCAGACCATACAACGTCAGGTATAGATAAATGAAGGTCATGCTCTGCTTGGTCAAAAATACGAAGAGCCCCAAGCATTGCAGACTATATGCTACAGCAAGGATGAACCTTAACCGCCTCACGGAGACCCTATCGGCCAGGACACCTCCCA
>Ga0299912_10002304_pt1 | contig 15636 bp, 9 predicted proteins | sample RVTome_2_FD_207667 | JGI IMG/M metagenome (GOLD analysis project Ga0299912, IMG submission 207667) | Soil microbial communities from uranium-contaminated site in the Upper Colorado River Basin, Wyoming, United States - RVT95D214 (version 2) ... | reverse complement strand
GCGACAACGTCAGCATCAAGGTGTCGCTGATCCAGCCGATCGCCATGGACGAAGGTCTGCGTTTCGCCATCCGCGAAGGCGGCCGCACCGTCGGTGCAGGCGTCGTGGCCAAGATTGAAGAATAAGGCGGGCGCTTGAAAGCAAGGCCGGGTTCGGCGCGTAAGATGCGCGCCGGATGCCGGCCTTTAAGAATACAGGCCAATAGCTCAATTGGTAGAGCGTCGGTCTCCAAAACCGAAGGTTGGGGGTTCGAGACCCTCTTGGCCTGCCACAGGATAAGCCGCAAGGCGCACAGCATTCATGGCTGACAAACTCAAGCTGCTGGTAGCAGTGTTGCTGGTCATCTCAGGGGTGGCCGGCTTTTATTATTTGGCTGACGCGCCGACCGTGGTGCGTGTGCTGTCGGTGATCGTGGGCGTCGTGCTGGCGGGTGTCGTAGCCGGCATGTCAGGCCCCGGCAAGCAATTTTTCGGATTCGCGCTCGATGCGCGTGACGAGGCCAAAAAGGTTGTCTGGCCGACGCGCAAGGAGACCATCCAGATGACCGGCGTGGTCATGCTGTTCGTGATCGTGATGGCACTGTTTATGTGGGCGGTCGACAGTATTTTGTTGTGGCTGGTCAAGTTGGCCATGGGACAGGGGAGTTGAGTATGCGGTGGTATGTGGTACATGCCTACTCCGGCTTCGAGAAAAGCGTGATGCGCAATTTGATTGAGCGCATCGAACGTGCGGGCATGAAGGATCGCTTCGGCGAAATCCTGGTGCCGGTGGAAGAAGTGGTGGAAATGAAGGGCGGTCAGAAGAAGACTGCCGAACGCAAGTTCTTCCCCGGTTACGTCCTGGTGCAGATGGAAATGGACGACGACACCTGGCACTTGGTCAAGAGTACGCCCAAGGTCACCGGATTCGTCGGCGGTACGGCCACCAAGCCGGCGCCGATTTCCGAGAAGGAAGTCCAGTCCATCATGGACCAGATGCGCGAGGGCGTGGAAAAGCCCAAGCCCAAGGTGCTGTTCGAAGTGGGCGAGTCGGTGCGTGTGATCGACGGTCCGTTCACCGACTTCAACGGCAACGTGGAAGAAGTGAATTACGACAAGAGCAAATTGCGCGTGTCGGTGATGATTTTTGGCCGGGCGACACCCGTCGAACTGGGTTTCGGTCAGGTCGAGAAAAGCTAAGCCAGGCCGCGGCCTGGCTGGTAAAAGCTGTTCCGGCGTCAGGCTGGAAACGGCATCCGGGTTTTCCGGAGAGGAGCGCGAGTAGGGCAACCCAAAGCGCGCTGGTACTCACATTAAGGAGCCATCATGGCAAAGAAGATAGTCGGCTATATCAAGCTGCAAGTGCCGGCGGGTAAAGCCAACCCGTCGCCCCCAATCGGTCCCGCGCTCGGTCAGCGCGGCCTGAACATCATGGAATTCTGCAAGGCGTTCAACGCCAAGACCCAGGGCATGGAGCCCGGTCTGCCGATTCCGGTCGTGATCACTGCGTTCGCGGACAAGAGCTTCACCTTCATCATGAAGACGCCGCCCGCAACGGTGCTGATCAAGAAGGCGATCAAGCTCGACAAGGGCAGCGCCAGGCCGCACCTCGACAAGGTGGGCACGATTACCCGCGCCCAGCTGGAAGAGATTGCCAAGGCCAAAGAGCCCGACCTGACCGCGTCCGACATGGACGCGGCAGTGCGCACCATTGCAGGCACAGCCCGTTCCATGGGCATCATCGTGGAAGGAGTCTGAGATGGCTAACGTATCCAAGCGCTTGCGCGCACTCAAGGAAAAAATCGACCGTAACCGCAATTACCCGGTGATCGACGCCCTGCAGCTGGTCAAGGAGTCGGCTACGGCCAAGTTCGACGAATCAGTCGACATCGCGGTGAACCTCGGCGTTGACGCCCGTAAATCCGACCAGATGGTGCGGGGTGCGGTGGTGCTGCCGAAGGGAATCGGCAAAACCGTTCGCGTAGCCGTGTTCGCCCAGGGCGACAACGTGCAAAAGGCTAAAGACGCCGGCGCCGATATCGTCGGCTTCGACGACCTGGCGGCCGAAATCAAGGCCGGCAAGATGGACTTCGACGTGGTGATCGCCACGCCGGATGCCATGCGCGTCGTGGGCCAGTTGGGCCAGATTCTGGGCCCGCGTGGCCTGATGCCGAACCCCAAGGTGGGAACGGTGTCGGCTGACGTGGCGGGTGCCGTTAAAAATGCCAAGGCCGGCCAGGTGCAGTACCGCACCGACAAGGGCGGCATTGTGCACTGCACCATCGGCCGCGCCTCGTTCAGCGTCGAAGACCTGAAAGAAAACCTGGCTGCCCTGCTGGATGCGCTTCAGCGCGCCAAGCCGGCGAGTTCCAAGGGTGTCTATTTCAAGCGCCTGTCGGTGTCCAGCACCATGGGCGTGGGCGTGCGCGTTGACCAGGCCAGTGTCAGCGCATAAATTTTTGATCGTGGGCATCTCTGAAAAGAGTGTCTGAATGAACTTTGGGCCGTCGCCGGAGCATTGGCTGACGGGTTGTCAAAGACCGTAGGCATCCGCAAGGATTTAATCGCCGGCGGTTGGCCGATGGGTGACGGAATGCTGTCCTCTGTTTGCCGGCGCCGGACCCTACGCAGATGGCGTTCCCCAGCAGGATTTTCCTGTCAAGGTCGCCAGCCGGAGCGCCCCGTGGGCACAAGCGGGCAGTGCTCCGTAACTGAGAAGGAGGTAAGACCTTGAGTCTGAATCTTGAAGAAAAGAAAGCCGTCGTTGCTGAGGTTTCCGCAGAATTTGCGGGCGCCCAGACGGTTGTTGTTGCCGAATACCGTGGCATCACGGTGGAGAACATGACCCAATTGCGCGCGCAAGCACGCAAGGAAGGCGTCTATCTGCGCGTGTTGAAAAACACGCTGGTGCGCCGCGCGGTTGCGGATACGCCGTTTGCAGGCATTGCCGACCAGCTGGTCGGCCCGCTTGCCTATGGCATTTCCAAAGACCCGGTGGCTGCCGCCAAAGTGATGCACGGGTTCGCCAAGACCAACGACAAGTTCGTCATCAAGGCCGGTGCCATGCCCAACTTCATCATGTCCGCCAAGGATGTGGGGAATCTGGCCAGCATGCCCAGCCGTGATGAACTGTTGTCCAAGCTCTTGGGCACCATGCAGGCCCCGATCGCGCAATTCGTTCGTACGCTCAACGAAGTGCCGACCAAGTTCGTTCGCGGACTGGCTGCGGTGCGTGACAAGCAGGCCGCTTGAGCGGCCTGCCGACATCCGATTCGACGATATCGTTTTTATAATCTGAAGCACATTGACAGGAGTATTACAAATGGCTGTTTCTAAAGCTGAAATTCTCGACGCGATCGCTGGTATGACAGTGCTGGATCTGTCCGAGCTGATCAAAGAGATGGAAGAAAAGTTTGGCGTTTCCGCCGCTGCCGCTGCGGTTGCCGTGGCTGCTCCCGCTGCCGGCGCTGCCGCCGCTGCTGAAGAGCAGACCGAGTTCACCGTGATGCTGAATTCCTGTGGCGAGAAGAAAGTGGAAGTCATCAAGGTGGTGCGTGCTGCAACCGGCCTGGGCCTGAAAGAAGCCAAGGATCTGGTCGACGGCGCACCGAAGGCTGTTAAAGAAGGCGTGACCAAGGCTGATGCCGACGCGCTGAAAAAGCAGTTGGAAGAAGCTGGCGCATCCGTCGAAGTCAAATAAGTCCACGGATCCCTGGCGGTGCGTGCAAGCGCGCCGCCTCATTCCGGTGACGAATTTTATTCGACCGTGTGTTGCGGGGAAGCCCGCGGCAGACGCAAGCAGCAAATACCCGGAACCCGGAATCGGCTTCCGGGTCGTTTGCTTTTTGCGTGTGCCCCCTAAAGGGACTCCGACTTTCTATGGGCTGAAGCCCATGAAAGGTCGTATGCCCCACAAGGGGACTCCGGCTTTCTACGGGCTCAAGCCCGTAAAAGGTCGTATGCCCCACAAAGCGCTGGCCGTAGCCCACGTGCCCGCTTGCCCCTGATCGTCAAGGAGATCCCATGGCTTATACCTTTACCGAGAAAAAACGTCTGCGCAAGAGCTTTGCCAGCCGTACCAACACCCTTCCGGTGCCGTTTCTTCTGGCGACCCAGCTTGAGTCCTATCGGGCCTTCCTGCAGGAAGGCCGTACGCGCGAGGAGCGCCTGAACGAAGGCTTGCAAGCCGCGTTCACCTCGATTTTCCCGATCGAAAGCCACTCCAAGAACGCGCGGCTGGAATATGTCAGCTACAACCTCGGCGAGCCGGTGTTCGACATCAAGGAATGCCAGCAGCGCGGCCTGACCTTCTGCGCCCCGCTGCGCGCCAAGGTGCGCCTGGTGATCATGGACAAGGAAGCGTCCAAGCCGACGATCAAGGAAGTCAAGGAACAGGAGGTCTACATGGGCGAAATCCCGCTGATGACCCCGACCGGCTCCTTCGTCATCAACGGCACCGAGCGCGTGATCGTGTCGCAGCTGCACCGTTCCCCGGGCGTGTTCTTCGAGCATGACCGCGGCAAGACCCACAGCTCCGGAAAGCTCCTGTTCTCGGCCCGCGTGATTCCCTACCGCGGCTCGTGGCTGGACTTCGAATTCGACGCCAAGGACATCCTGTTCTTCCGCGTCGACCGTCGCCGCAAGATGCCGGTCACCATCCTGCTTAAGGCGCTGGGCTATACCCCCGCCACCATCCTGGAAGATTTCTTCGCCAAGGACACCTTCTACGTCAACAGCCAGGGCGTGCAGTTCGAACTGGTGCCCGAGCGCCTGCGCGGCGAGCTGGCCCGCTTCGACATCTGCGGCAAGGACGGTCACGTCATCGTCGCCAAGGACAAGCGCATCACCGCCAAGCACATTCGCGAGCTGGACGCCGCCGGCGTCAAGAAATGGGCGGTTCCGGCCGAGTTCGTGGTGGGCCGCGTGCTGTCGCACGATGTGGTCGACACCACCACCGGCGAACTGGTGGCGCGCGCCAACGACGAAATCACCGAAGAGCTGCTGGTCGCGCTGGCTGCTGCCAAGGTCGAGAAGTTCAACACGCTTTATACCAACGACCTCGACCATGGCGCCTTCATTTCGCAGACGCTGCGCGCCGACGATGCCGCCGATGAATACGCCGCCAAGGTGGCGATCTACCGCATGATGCGCCCGGGCGAGCCGCCCACCGAAGACGCGGTGAATGCCCTGTTCGGCAACCTGTTCTTCAGCGAAGACCGCTACGACCTGTCGGCCGTGGGTCGCATGAAGTTCAACCGCCGCATCGGCCGCGACGAGCTGACCGGAACCGGTACGCTGTCGACCGAGGACATCGTCGCCGTGATCAAGATCCTGGTCGAACTGCGCAATGGCCGCGGCGAGATCGACGACATCGACCACCTGGGCAACCGTCGCGTGCGTTCGGTCGGCGAACTGGCCGAGAACCAGTTCCGTGCCGGTCTGGTGCGGGTCGAGCGCGCAGTGCGTGAGCGCCTGAGCCAGGCCGAATCGGACAACCTGATGCCGCATGACCTGATCAACGCCAAGCCGGTATCGGCCGCGATCAAGGAATTCTTCGGTTCCAGCCAGCTGTCGCAGTTCATGGACCAGACCAACCCGTTGTCCGAGATCACCCACAAGCGCCGTGTTTCGGCCCTGGGCCCGGGCGGCCTGACCCGCGAGCGTGCCGGCTTCGAGGTGCGCGACGTGCACCCGACCCACTACGGCCGCGTCTGCCCGATCGAAACGCCGGAAGGCCCGAACATCGGCCTGATCAACTCGCTGGCCCTGTTTGCGCGCACCAACTGGTATGGCTTCATTGAAACGCCGTACCGGAAAGTGATCAACCACAAGGTCACTGACGAAATCGAATACCTGTCGGCGATCGAGGAAAGCAAATACGTGATCGCGCAGGCCAACGCCGATCTCGATGCCAAGGGCAAGTTCAAGGACGACCTGGTGTCGTGCCGCTTCAAGAACGAGTTCACGCTGTCGGCCCCCGACAAGATCGAATTCATGGACGTGGCGCCGGCGCAGATCGTGTCGGTGGCAGCGTCCCTGATTCCCTTCCTCGAGCACGACGACGCCAACCGCGCGCTGATGGGCTCCAACATGCAGCGCCAGGCCGTGCCCTGCCTGCGTCCCGAGAAGCCCTTCGTCGGCACCGGCATCGAGCGCACCGCTGCGGTCGATTCCGGCACGGTGGTGACCGCGCATCGCGGCGGCATCGTCGACTACATCGACGCCGGCCGTATCGTGATCCGCGTGCACGACGAGGAAGCGCGTGCGGGCGAAGTCGGCGTGGACATCTACTCGCTGATCAAGTACACGCGTTCCAACCAGAACACCAACATCAACCAGCGTCCGCTGGTGAAGGTGGGCGACGTGATCGCCCGTGGCGACGTGATCGCCGATGGCGCCTCGACCGACATGGGCGAGCTGGCGCTGGGCCAGAACATGCTGGTCGCCTTCATGCCGTGGAACGGCTTCAACTTCGAAGACTCGATCCTGATCAACGAAAAAGTCGTCGCCGAAGACCGCTACACCTCGATCCACATCGAGGAACTGTCGGTGGTGGCGCGTGACACCAAGCTCGGCCCTGAGGAAATCACCCGCGACATCTCCAATCTGGCCGAACGCCAGCTGGGACGTCTGGACGATTCCGGCATCATCGCGATCGGCGCGGAAGTCGAAGCCGGCGACGTGCTGGTCGGCAAGGTCACGCCGAAGGGCGAAACCCAGCTGACGCCGGAAGAGAAACTGCTGCGCGCGATCTTCGGCGAGAAGGCCTCCGACGTGAAGGACACTTCGCTGAAAGTGCCGTCCGGCATGTCGGGCGTGGTCATCGACGTGCAGGTGTTCACCCGCGAAGGCATCGAGCGCGACAAGCGTGCGCAGTCGATCATCGACACCCAGCTGGCCGAGTACCGCAAGGACATGACCGACCGTATGCGGATCGTCGAGGACGACACCTTTGCGCGTCTGGAAAAGTTGCTGCACCTGAAAGTCGCCAACGGCGGCCCGAAGAAGCTTGCCAAGGGCAGCAAGGTCACCCGTGACTATCTGGAGTCGGTGAACCGTCACGACTGGTTCGACATCCGTCTGGCGGATGACGAAGCCAGCCGTCAGGTCGAATCGCTGAAGGACAGCCTGACGCAGAAGCGCATCGAGTTCGATGCGATGTTCGAAGAGAAGAAGAAAAAGCTCACCGCCGGAGACGAACTGCCGCCCGGCGTGCAGAAGATGGTCAAGGTCTATCTGGCGGTCAAGCGCCGCCTGCAGCCCGGCGACAAGATGGCCGGACGTCACGGCAACAAGGGTGTGGTGTCGAAGATCGCTCCGGTCGAGGACATGCCCTTCATGGCTGACGGCCGCCCGGTCGACATCGTGCTGAACCCGCTCGGCGTGCCGTCGCGGATGAACATCGGCCAGATTCTGGAGACCCACCTCGGCTGGGCTGCCAAGGGTCTGGGCGAGCGCATCGGCGAAATGCTGGCGGCGCAGACCAAGACGCTGGTGAAGGATCTGCGCAATTTCCTGAAGCAGATATACAACCAGTCGGGCAAGGTGGAAGACCTCGACAGTTTCACCGACGATGAAGTGATCGAACTGGGGCGCAACCTGGTGAAGGGCGTGCCGTTTGCTTCGCCGGTATTCGATGGCGCGTCGGAAGACGAAATCCGCCAGATGCTGAAGCTGGCCGGACTGCCGGAAGGCGGCCAGGTCACGCTGTACGACGGCCGCACCGGCGAAGCCTTTGATCGCCAGGTGACCGTGGGCTACAAGCACGTGCTGAAGCTGCACCACCTGGTCGACGACAAGATGCACGCACGTTCGACCGGCCCGTACTCGCTGGTGACCCAGCAGCCGCTGGGCGGCAAGGCGCAGTTCGGTGGCCAGCGCTTCGGCGAAATGGAAGTGTGGGCGCTGGAAGCCTACGGCGCGTCCTACGTGCTGCAGGAAATGCTGACCGTGAAGTCGGACGATGTGAACGGCCGTACCAAGGTGTACGAGAACATCGTCAAAGGCGATCACAAGATCGAGGCGGGCATGCCGGAATCATTCAACGTGCTGGTGAAGGAAATCCGTTCGCTCGGCATCGACATTGATCTGGAACGTTATTAATTTAGGGGTGAGGACACAGCCATGAAAGCATTGTTAGATCTTTTCAAGCAGGCCACCCACGAGGAAGAGTTCGACGCCATCAAGATTGGCCTGGCGTCGCCGGAGAAAATCCGTTCCTGGTCGTACGGCGAAGTGAAAAAGCCGGAGACCATCAACTACCGCACCTTCAAGCCGGAACGTGACGGCCTGTTCTGCGCCAAGATTTTCGGTCCGGTCAAAGACTACGAATGTCTGTGCGGCAAGTACAAGCGCCTGAAGCATCGCGGCGTGATCTGCGAAAAGTGCGGCGTCGAAGTGACGCTGTCCAAGGTGCGCCGCGAGCGCATGGGCCACATCGAACTGGCCTCGCCGGTTGCGCACATCTGGTTCCTGAAGTCGCTGCCGTCGCGTTTGGGCATGGTGCTCGACATGACGCTGCGCGACATCGAACGCGTGCTCTACTTCGAAGGCTTCGTGGTGGTCGAGCCCGGCATGACGCCGCTCAACCGCGGCCAGCTGCTGACCGAGGAAGACTACCTCGCCAAGCTGGAAGAATACGGCGATGAATTCAAGGCGCTGATGGGCGCGGAAGCGGTGCGCGAACTGCTGCGCTCGCTCAACCTGCACAGCGTGGTCGAAGGGCTGCATTCGGAAATCAGCAAGACCGGTTCCGACACCAAGCTGAAGAAGCTGTCGAAGCGCCTGAAAATCCTCGAGGGTTTCCAGAAATCCGGCATCAAGCCCGAGTGGATGATCCTCGAAGTGCTGCCGGTGCTGCCGCCCGAACTGCGTCCGCTGGTGCCGCTGGACGGTGGCCGTTTCGCCACCTCCGACCTGAACGACCTGTACCGTCGCGTCATCAACCGCAACAACCGCCTGAAGCGGCTGCTGGAGCTGAAGGCGCCTGAAATCATCGTGCGCAACGAAAAGCGCATGCTGCAGGAAGCGGTCGATTCGCTGCTCGATAACGGCCGTCGCGGCAAGGCGATGACCGGTGCAAACAAGCGACCGCTGAAGTCGCTGGCCGACATGATCAAGGGCAAGAGCGGACGCTTCCGCCAGAACCTCTTGGGCAAGCGCGTCGACTACTCCGGCCGTTCCGTCATCGTGGTGGGCCCGGCCCTGAAGCTGCACCAGTGCGGCCTGCCGAAGAAGATGGCGCTGGAACTGTTCAAGCCCTTCATCTTCCACCGCCTCGAAGTGCTGGGGCTGGCGACCACGATCAAGGCCGCCAAGAAGATGGTGGAAGACGAAGAACCGATCGTGTGGGATCTGCTGGAAGAGGTCATCCGCGAGCATCCGGTGATGCTGAACCGCGCGCCGACGCTGCACCGCCTGGGCATCCAGGCGTTCGAGCCGGTGCTGATCGAAGGCAAGGCCATCCAGCTGCACCCGCTGGTGTGCGCGGCGTTCAACGCCGACTTCGACGGCGACCAGATGGCCGTCCACGTGCCGCTGTCGCTGGAAGCGCAGACCGAAGCCCGCACCCTGATGCTGGCGTCGAACAACGTGCTGTCGCCCGCCAACGGCGAGCCCATCATCGTGCCGTCGCAGGACATCGTGCTGGGCCTGTATTACATGACGCGCGAAAAGATCAACGCCAAGGGCGAAGGCATGCTGTTTGCCGACGTCACCGAAGCGCGCCGCGCCTATGACAACCGCGAAGCGGAGCTGCATGCCCGCGTCACGGTGCGCATCAAGGAAGTGACGCTGGACGAGAACAAGAACCGCGTCGAGACCGTCAAGCGGGTGGAAACCACGCTCGGCCGCGCGCTGCTGTCCGAGATCCTGCCGCCGGGGCTGCCGTTCAGCTTCGTCGACAAGGCGCTGAAGAAGAAGGAAATCTCCAAGCTGATCAACGCCAGCTTCCGCCGCTGTGGCCTCCGCGAGACGGTGATTTTCGCCGACAAGCTGATGTACACCGGCTTTACCTTCGCCACCCGCGCGGGCATGTCGATTGCCATCAAGGACATGCTGATCCCGAAGGAAAAGGGTCAGATCCTGGCCGCCGCCGAAGCCGAAGTGAAAGAGATCGAATCGCAGTACACCTCGGGTCTGGTGACCCAGGGCGAGCGTTACAACAAGGTGGTCGACATCTGGGGCCGCGCGGGGGATGCCGTGGCCAAGGCGATGATGGGCCAGCTGGGCGGCGAGAAGGTCATCGACCGCAACGGCAAGGAAGTCACCCAGGAGTCGTTCAACTCGATTTACATGATGGCCGACTCGGGCGCGCGCGGCTCCGCAGCGCAGATTCGCCAGCTGGCCGGCATGCGCGGCTTGATGGCCAAACCGGACGGTTCCATCATCGAGACGCCGATCACGGCGAACTTCCGCGAAGGCCTGAACATGCTTCAGTACTTCATCTCGACCCACGGCGCTCGTAAGGGCCTGGCCGACACCGCGCTGAAGACCGCGAACTCCGGCTACCTGACGCGCCGACTGGTCGACGTGACCCAGGATCTGGTGGTGGTCGAGGACGATTGCGGCACCAAGAATGGCCTGGTGGTGAAAGCGCTGGTCGAAGGCGGTGAAGTGGTCGAGGCGCTGCGCGAGCGGATTCTCGGCCGCGTGGCGGCCAGCGACATCATTCATCCCGAAACCCAGGAAACCCTGTTCGAAGCCGGCACGTTGCTGGTGGAGGACGTGGTCGAAACCATCGAGTCGCTCGGTATCGACGAAGTCAAGGTGCGTACGCCGCTGACCTGCGAAACGCGCTACGGCCTGTGCGGCAAGTGCTACGGCCGCGACCTCGGCCGTGGCTATATGGTCAACGTCGGCGAAGCCGTCGGCGTGATCGCTGCGCAGTCGATCGGCGAGCCGGGCACCCAGCTCACCATGCGGACCTTCCACATCGGCGGTGCCGCGTCGCGTGCGGCCGCGGCGAGCCAGCTCGAAGCCAAGTCGAACGGCACCGTGCAGTACACCGCCACCATGCGTTATGTGACCAACGCCCGCAAGGAACTGGTGGCGATTTCGCGCAGCGGTGAAATCATCATTGCGGACGATGCCGGGCGCGAGCGCGAGCGTCACAAGGTGCCGTACGGCGCGACCCTGATGGTGACCGACGCTGCCAAGATCAAGGCCGGCGCCGTGCTGGCGACCTGGGATCCGCACACCCGTCCCATCATCACCGAGTACGCCGGACGCATCCGCTTCGAGAACATCGAAGAGGGCGTCACCGTGGCCAAGCAGCTCGACGATGTCACCGGCCTGTCCACGCTGGTGGTGATCGATCCCAAGCGCAAAGCCAGCAGCGCAGGCAAAGGCCTGCGTCCGCAGGTGAAACTGCTGGACGAAGCCGGCAATGAACTCAAGCTGGCGGGAACCGAAACCCTGGTCAACATCACCTTCCAGATTGGTTCCATCATCACCGTGAAGGATGGACAGGACGTGGCGGTGGGCGATGTGATCGCACGTATCCCGCAGGAAACCTCGAAGACACGTGACATTACCGGCGGTCTGCCACGCGTTGCTGAACTGTTCGAGGCGCGTTCCCCGAAAGATGCCGGCGTGTTGGCGGAAGTTACCGGCACAGTCTCCTTCGGCAAGGATACCAAGGGCAAGCAGCGTCTGGTCATCACCGACCTCGACGGCGTCGCCCACGAGTACCTGATCACGAAGGAAAAGCACGTGACTGCGCACGACGGCCAGATCGTCCAGAAGGGCGAAGTGATCGTCGACGGTCCGGTCGATCCGCACGACATCCTGAAGCTGCGTGGCGTGGAAGCGCTGGCGCGATACATCACCGACGAAGTGCAGGACGTGTACCGCCTGCAGGGCGTGAAGATCAACGACAAGCACATTGAGGTCATCGTGCGCCAGATGCTGCGTCGTGTCACCGTGGTGGATCCGGGTGACACCGGCCTCATCCCCGGCGAAGGGGTCGAGCGTTCGGAAGTGCTGCAGATCAACGACGACATGGTGGCGGCCGGCAAGGAACCTGCGGTCTACGACCCGATTCTGCTCGGCATCACCAAGGCGTCGCTGTCGACCGATTCCTTCATCTCGGCGGCTTCCTTCCAGGAAACCACGCGCGTGCTGACCGAAGCGGCCATCATGGGCAAGCGGGACGAGCTGCGCGGCCTGAAGGAAAACGTGATTGTCGGACGCCTGATTCCGGCCGGCACTGGTCTAGCCTACCACAATACCCGTCGCCGCCAGGCGGCCGGGGAGGATCTGGGGGCCGGGCATCTGATCGAAGGCGGGGACGTGAGTCCTGCCGAGAATCAGGAAGTGGCTTGACATGGGGGTGGCTCTCACCTAGAATCACGCGTCTTTTTCCGGCCACAAGTTCGCCGGGAAGCGCAGGACTGTAGCCCGGGACGGCGTATAGCCGTCCCGCTTGTTTTAGAAACGATACGCTCACCTTAATTTTTCGGAATTTTTGACATGCCAACGATTAACCAGCTGATCCGCAAGCCGCGCCAGGCGCCGGTGGAAAAGAGCAAGGTTCCGGCCTTGAAAGCCTGCCCGCAACGCCGCGGCGTGTGCACTCGCGTGTACACCACGACGCCCAAGAAACCGAACTCCGCCTTGCGTAAGGTTTGCAAGGTCAAGCTCACCAGCGGCTTCGAGGTCATCAGCTACATCGGTGGCGAAGGCCACAACCTGCAGGAGCACTCGGTGGTGCTGGTGCGCGGCGGCCGGGTCAAGGACTTGCCGGGTGTGCGTTACCACACCGTTCGCGGCAGCCTCGATACGGCTGGCGTGAAAGACCGGAAGCAGTCGCGTTCGAAGTACGGCGCGAAGCGTCCCAAAAAAGCCTAAATCGGCTAGCAAGCTTAACTAGATAGAGAGACTGGAATATGCCCCGTCGTCGCGAAGTCCCCAAACGTGAAATCCTGCCTGATCCGAAATTCGGCAATCAGGAAGTTTCGAAATTCATGAACGTCGTCATGTCCAGCGGCAAGAAGTCCGTCGCTGAGCGCATCGTCTATGGCGCGTTCGAGCAGATCGTCCAGAAATCCGGTAAGGATCCCCTGGAAGTGTTCGGCGTTGCGCTGAACAACGCCCGGCCGCTGGTCGAGGTGAAGAGCCGCCGCGTCGGTGGCGCCAACTACCAGGTGCCGGTCGAAGTGCGCTCGAGTCGTCGTACCGCGCTGGCCATGCGCTGGCTGAAGGATGCGGCGCGCAAGCGTGGCGAGAAGTCCATGGGTGCCCGTCTGGCGGGCGAACTGCTGGATGCGGCCGAAGGCCGTGGCGGCGCAGTGAAGAAACGTGAAGAAGTGCACCGTATGGCCGAAGCCAACAAGGCCTTCTCGCATTTCCGCTTCTAAACCCAACGAATTGATTGGCAGGTAATTAACGTGGCACGCAATACTCCTATCGAGCGCTATCGCAATATCGGCATTTCGGCCCATATTGACGCTGGCAAAACCACCACCACCGAGCGCGTCCTGTTTTACACGGGCGTGTCGCACAAGATCGGCGAAGTCCATGATGGCGCGGCCACCATGGACTGGATGGAGCAGGAGCAGGAGCGTGGCATTACGATTACATCGGCCGCGACCACGTGTTTCTGGAAGGGGATGGACGGCAAATTCCCCGAGCATCGCATCAACATTATTGACACTCCGGGACACGTCGATTTCACCATTGAAGTGGAGCGTTCCATGCGGGTGCTGGATGGCGCCTGCATGGTGTACTGCGCGGTGGGTGGTGTTCAGCCGCAGTCGGAAACCGTGTGGCGTCAGGCCAACAAATACGGCGTGCCGCGCCTGGCTTTCGTCAACAAGATGGACCGTTCCGGTGCCGACTTTTTCAAGGTCTACGATCAGATGCGCCTGCGCCTGAAGGCCAATCCGGTTCCGATCCAGGTGCCGATCGGCGCGGAGGAAAAGTTCGAAGGCGTGGTCGACCTGGTCAAGATGAAGGCGATTTATTGGGATGAGGCCAGCCAGGGCATGAAGTTCGACCTGCGCGAGATTCCCGCGGAGTTGGTCGAGGTCAGCAAAAAATGGCGTGAAGCCATGCTGGAAGCGGCTGCGGAATCGTCTGAAGAGATGATGAACAAGTACCTGGAAGAGGGTGACCTCTCCGAGGAAGATGTGATCAAGGGGCTGCGTACGCGTACCATCGCCAGCGAAATCGTTCCGATGATGTGCGGTAGCGCGTTCAAGAACAAGGGCGTGCAGGCCATGCTCGACAAGGTGGTCGAGCTGATGCCGGCACCGACCGATATTCCCCCGGTCAAGGGTGAGTTGGACGATGGCAGCGAAGGTACCCGCCAGCCTTCCGATGAAGAGAAATTCTCCGCCCTGGCGTTCAAGGTCGCGACCGACCCCTATGTGGGCCAGCTGATTTTCTTCCGCGTCTATTCCGGCGTCGTCAAATCGGGCGACACGATTTACAACCCGGTCAAGGGTCGCAAAGAGCGCCTGGGCCGGATTCTGCAGATGCACGCCAACCAGCGTGAAGAGATCAAGGAAGTGCGCGCAGGCGACATCGCTGCGGCAGTCGGTCTGAAGGATGTCACGACCGGCGATACGCTGTGCGATGTGGCTTCCCCGATCACGCTCGAGCGGATGATTTTCCCCGAGCCGGTGATTCACGTGGCGGTCGAGCCGAAGACCAAGGCCGACCAGGAAAAGATGGGTATTGCCCTGGGCCGTTTGGCGCAGGAAGACCCGTCATTCCGCGTTCGTACGGATGAAGAAAGCGGCCAGACGATCATGTCCGGCATGGGTGAGTTGCACCTCGAGATTCTGGTGGACCGGATGCGCCGCGAGTTCGGCGTCGAGGCCAACGTGGGTGCGCCGCAAGTGGCCTACCGCGAAGCGATCAAGAAGGAAGTTGAGCAGGAAGGCAAGCACGCCAAGCAGTCGGGCGGTAAGGGTCAGTACGGCCACGTCTGGATCAAGATGGGTCCGAACGAGCCGGGCAAGGGCTTTGAGTTTATTGATGCCATCAAGGGCGGTACCGTTCCGCGCGAGTATATTCCGGCAGTCGAGAAGGGCTTGAAGGAAGCCCTGACCAATGGCGTGCTGGCAGGCTTCCCCGTGGTCGACGTCAAGGTCACCCTGTTTGACGGCTCCTACCACGATGTCGACTCGTCGGAGCTGGCATTCAAACTGGCAGCCATCCTGGCATTCAAGGACGGTATGCGCAAAGCCAGCCCGATCCTGCTTGAGCCGATGATGGCGGTCGAAGTCGAGACGCCGGAAGACTACATGGGCGATGTGATGGGCGACCTGAACCGTCGTCGCGGCATCATTCAGGGCATGGAAGATGCGGCCGGGGTCAAGCTGGTGAAGGCCGAAGTGCCGTTGGCCGAGATGTTCGGCTACTCGACCGATCTGCGTTCCATGTCGCAAGGCCGCGCCACTTACTCGATGGAATTCAAGCACTACACCGAAGCGCCGAAGAGCGTTGCGGAAGCTGTTATTGCCAAGAAGTAATTGAGCTGCGAACGCTTTCAACAGATTAATTGATTGATTTAAGGGTACAGAGAAATGGCTAAGGAAAAATTCGAGCGGACCAAACCGCACGTAAACGTTGGCACCATTGGACACGTTGACCACGGCAAGACCACCTTGACCGCGGCGATCACCACCATTCTGGCGAAGAAGTTTGGCGG
>Ga0299912_10002303_pt1 | contig 15638 bp, 15 predicted proteins | sample RVTome_2_FD_207667 | JGI IMG/M metagenome (GOLD analysis project Ga0299912, IMG submission 207667) | Soil microbial communities from uranium-contaminated site in the Upper Colorado River Basin, Wyoming, United States - RVT95D214 (version 2) ... | reverse complement strand
GCCGCCACCTCGCCGCCTTGCGCGGCTGTAGAGGCTCTCGTAGCTCCCCGCGGGCCTTGAGACGGTGGATGACGCGGTCGATACTCTTAGCCGACAGGATGACACCTTCCCTTGCCAGCAGTACCCGCAACTTCTCCCTTCCCCAGCGGGGATATTGCTCCCGAAGAGCTTGTATCCGTTGCACTGTCGCTAGGGGTATCTCAGGCTGTCGCACCCGCCTTGGCCGACGACTCCTCGGCTCTAAGCCTTGTATACCCCCAATTGCATAGGCTCGGGTCCAGCGGCTTATGGTGTCAGGACTGAAACCAAAATGGCCCTTCCTGGGAAGGGTCAGCCGTACCTTGCCTCCGTGCTCCTCATACCATTGGATCACTTTCAGACGGCGCTTGCCGGTCTCTGAAGGGTCTGCCGGGAGCCGTGCCAGGTGTCCTTCTCAGAAGGACCCCCGGCAGTCCTTCCAAGGAAGGACACTCTCATCGAGACACTAGCATATCTCCCTTTATCTTTATTGCTAGTGTCCGATATCTATCTGACCCTAATCATTCGCTCCCCTTTTGAGGGCGTCCGGCAACTTTCGTTTTTGTCATTCTGAGCCCCACGGGCGAAGAATCCTATATCGACACTCGGAGAGCTTTTAGAAACGCTCTTCAACCCCTTGAATCCCCCATTCTTGGGGGACCACGATGGAGATGGAATCAGGGGGCTGGGGGACACCCCCAGCCCCCTGACAAAGGGGCTTTGCCCCTCTGTACTCCCCAATTGCTAAACGACCCCACTCCCCTTTACAGGCGAGGCCCTCTTGCGATACAATACCCCTAGTTAGCGGGTGTAGCTCAGTCGGCAGAGCGCTTGCTTCCCAAGCAAGATGTCGAGGGTTCGAATCCCTTCACCCGCTCCACAGCCGGGTCTTCAGGTTGGAACCCGCCTGACACGGCGGGTTCTGTGTTTCACACCGACCCCGTCTTGTCGAAAGTCACTGCTACAACGAGACATGGTTTGAGCTTTGACTGTCGAGCCCTCCCCTCTGGAGATAGCAACACACAACCCACCAGCGTACTTAAAGTACTGATCTGTGGATCCTTAGCATTGCAGGTGATGAATTGGGCGGGTCCTTGAGCAATGACATGACGAAATCGCTACATCCCGGTGCGGTTCTAGGGTCTAATCTCAAAGGTGCGGATACTCTGCTCGAAGACGGGCAACCGTCGCTCAAATTCACCTGCGCCAGTGGCATAAGTCACAACGCGAACGACGCTGCCATTTTTGATCACATACATAAGCTCTTTAACTTGTTGCCCCATAATAGTGGCCTCGAGCACCAGCCTCCCGGCTTGCTGGGGACCAAGGGGAACCGTTCCTCGCTCTCGCACACTAAACTCGGCAGGCAACTGTTTAATGGCTGCATCCAGGTAGGTGTCTATCGTTATAGCAGATGGCACTTGCTCAGTAACGATATTTATATTGGTCAAGAAACCCGAATCACCAACTTGTGGGTCAAGGACATACATGAGAAATGCTGACCGATTTTGCTCAATGAGGCGAGCCATCTGTTCATAGTTTGGGCCCAAAGCTCTTATTTTCCCGACTATCATGTCCAGGTCCTTGCTGAGGTCCCCGCCTATCCAGCTTTCTGGCAGCGACAACGCTACGCCGCCCCCTTCGAGCTTCCTCCAACCCGCGATTGTCGTTGCCGTGCGCTGTGGCGTTATGGTGGGTGTAAGGGCCATGCCGGGCTGCGACGTGGCAGTGGGCACAGGTGAGCGGGTTGCGGCTGTCTCCTTTTTCCCCCCACCACAGGCCGCTAGTATCGGCACTATCAGCGCCAGAGCCAAGAGCAAGGCTGAGAGCTTACACCAGAATCCACCTTTGTGACACATTGTAATACCTCCTGCAATGCTTCAGTTGCTTCAAGTCGAACCCGCCATTTGCCTATCACTCAGGCGCAAATGTCACCTCATAAATGTCAGCCCTTAACGCTTCAAAAGAGATTGTGATTATCTTGCTATTGCCCCCCGCATAATCGTAATACCAAGTAATGGTCTTACCTGAGAGAGAACCTGGGTCAGACCCATAGATCTCCTTAGCGTTTGCGGCCAATGATTTTGCTAGATCCTCAATGCCACCATCATCCACACCGCAGGCTTTAAGCGCTTCTATAGCATCCGTTGAAAACCGCCTATTGGCTCGGTCGTATACAGGCTGTCCCGCAAATTCACCACCATCCCAGTATTTCTCTTTCCCGCAAGCCGATAGTATCGGCGCCAGCAAAGCAAGGGTCAAAGCCAGGAGTATTAGATCATGCCATAAGCTAGAACCAGAGATAAACACTCTCCCATATCGCATTCTATCCCTCCCTCAACTAAATGGAGACAGCTCTCCATTTAGTAGCGTTTATAGTGCCCAGGCTTTGATCTCTATTTGCGTGACCTTTCCGGGCTGGACATCAACAGTTATCGGTTTACCTTCAGGGAAATCCATAGTTAGACCATATTTTTCTGAGATGATTCCCCCTTCCATTGGGACGACAATATGTCCCCTAAACTCAAATATTGTTCCCCTTTTTATCGTCATGCCACCTCCGCCACAAAAGGTGGACTTAAGTTCCTCAAAACTAACTGACCCCGGAGGATCATTCAGGCCATCAAGATTCAAAATCATCTCTAACCCATCAATATCTTTCCAACCAGAACTTGCCTTTCCTGATGGGTCGTAGAACACCACGTATGAACCCGGCGGAATGTTGATAATTTCGAAGCTCCCATCTTCATTCACAGTAGTGACTAGATTTGCTTTCAAACTGCATTTTTTATCAGCAGTAACCAAACAAAGAATCACTGCTGCTGCGCTCAATGGGTTTTGGCTTTCAGCTCCCATCAGTTTCCCCTTGAGCGCACTTGAAGGCGCAAAAGTTGCGTTTGGTGTTGGCGTCGGCGCTGGCGGGGCAGTGGCCGTTGCCGTCGCTTGCAAGGGTGTCCTTCGACCACATCCCACCGCAAGGCTCAGCAACAATAAGCAAGCGATGAGTACATTTACCTTGTTCATGGCGTTGGTATTGGAAACACGACACCAAACTCTTCACAAGGGCTGCCTTTTTTAAGAGCCTCTTTAGCCTCTTCTAACACTTTGTGCCCCTCGTCAGTTTGATCAAGCTTATAGAGCACAGCCGACTTCAGCAGCAAAGTAGTGCCTTTCGTACACCAGACTGCTCTATCTGTTGGGTCGATTGCAAGAGCTGCGTCCAACGCCTCGACTGCCTCACCGTATGCTTTTAATGCCTCTTCTAACCTGTTTGCATCCAATAAGGCAGATCCTTGCTTTCCGATGCCTACGGCTTTGAGTACCAACATGGCCTTCTGCACCCCACTGTTGGTAGTCGGTTTAGGTGAAGTCGCCGGCATTGGTGTTAGCGTTGCTGTGCCTGGCTTGGCCGTTGCCTGTGAGGGTGTCCTTCGTTCACATCCCACCGCAAGGCCTAGCAACAATAAGCAAACGATGAGGATATTTACCTTGTTCATAGCTTCTATGGTTCTCCTCTCTCACAAGGCCAATTTGGGCGAAGCAGTGCATCGATGTCTACTTCTTGCCAAATTTCTCCATGTCAATCCTTTGATAACGAGTATGGACGTTTTTTCACCTGATGGCTTTCCAATGAACTGACTTTACTCTTTCGAAAGGGATGTACAATTCAATGCCCTTGTATTTCGATTCAAATATCCCGCTAGGCAGATGCCTTGAATAGAAATCAAAAAGTAATCCTTCGGTTTTCCACTCTGCTCGGTCCCCTTGGGGGACGGGGGTAACCTCAACCTTATCACCATTGAGCATCGTGAAAACCGCCTTTCCCGAGGCATCGTACTGGCGAGGGAACTCTATGCCGGATAGAAGGCCAAATTCGTATTGTGATGCGGCCTCTTTTCCTGGTGATATTGCTCTAAGGGTGTCGTATTCATGCCATCCATAGCCAAGTTGAACGTAAGTAAATCCTGGCGGAGCATATTCGAACTCTAGGAAATGAACATCCATGACACGGAGCTTATAGCTCTCGCCCTCCCAGCCGACCCATGTGACCTCCCAGCTTTCAGCTTCCGTTTCGTAAGTATACTTGTTGGCCGGAGAAAACGGTCGACAGTCTGGAGTAAAACGCGCTACCCCGTCGAGTTGGATCGAAGACCCATCCGCTACAAATTCCATAGAGGAATGTGGACGCCCCGCGGGACATCCAATGCTTGTTGAGCAGTTGGTAACCAACTGCCCGCCCTCCATGCTGAAACCATATTCAAACAGCCACTCGTCTCTAACCCAGTATTTGTGTGTCTCCGCCTCGAGGGTAACGTGATCAACACCCCCAATGAACACGGGACTTGTATCATACTTTTGCAGAGGCCCCTCACGGTCAATGAAATCAAAGCTGCTCGCGTGCAGATCTGTACCATCTTGAAACTCAAGTGCTCCTCCAATATAGCCGCGGGTGCACAGAGTCGGTGTTTCCTCTTTCCACTCCAAGATCGGCGTTGCCGTCGTCCGCGAGGGTGTTCTTTGACCACACCCTACTGCAAGGCTCAGCAACAATATGCAAGCGATAAGGACATTTACCTTGTTCATTGTTGCTCTGTTCCCCCTTTCTCATCAGGCGAATTTAGGTGAAGATGCGCTCAGATATCTACTTTTTGCCAAATCTGATGCGCGCGACAATGAAATAGACCAATATGGCAAAGCCAATGAATGGAATAACCCCGCGTAGAACGACTCGACCGCTTATTGAGCCCGAAGACCACCACCCAAGAACCGCCATTACTATGAGCAACACCAGTATGAAGCCTACGAGTCTCAACGCCATACTCGCCGGTTTCACGCCCGTTTTGCTGGGAACGTAATCCGCATTGCCAAGATTGGCCATGGCCTCTTGTAGACGTTTAATGCCGTTCTTGGCACCAGCCGCCCACACATCATCGCTGAATGCACTGATTGAGATGGCGGAGGTCTCTCCTTGGGGAGTGATGTTCACCTTGAGTTTGACACTTTGTAAGCCATACCTACTACTGCCTTCAATGGTCAAGGCGGCAATATCGGCATTTCTGACTTTGCCCATCGTGCCCAGTGCCTTTTGAACATCCGCAAAGGTTTCATCAGCAGGCTTATCATATGTCATATCCTGAGTAGCTTGGCCTGGAGCCATTACAACTTCCCTCCTCGGTTCCTACTCCACCTTATTTCCACACGAACCACAGTGAACTTTGTACCTACCAATGTGCTATTGCGAAAGTATATCTAATTCAGAGTGAAAGGAATTTGAATATCCTGGAATTGGAACGTAAAAACCTGACTATCAATGCCTTCTGTCGATATAACATAGACTAAGGTCATGCTAAGGGTATCTTTGCGAGCCATAAACGTATCCAATGAGCCCGAAGAACGAATCCCTTTTATTGACTCCGGCGTTATGTGTGCCCCATTCCAGGATTCTATGTTGCTTATATCACCTGTCTCGAGGCCGAAAATGTTCTTAAGTTCTCCGTCTGCTGTAACAATAGTAGCTCCCTCCGTTGAGACCTCTGTTTTCAGTGAGGCATCTAAGTTATGGAACGTGACAGTCACGAGAAGAAAAGCGTAACCGCTCTTCGTCTCGTGACCAATCCCCTCCCATTTAGTCGTCTTCTGAGCGTTCGCGATTGTTACCTGCCAACGTCCACCAGTTACAGGGACTCCTATGCCGGGAGTAGGAGTGGGTGTGGCTACAGTAACTCTACTGCAAGCAACTAGGAACAAGAGCGCGAAGCCGATACCTAATGGTTTTACCATTTCCATATCCCTAACTGCCGGCCCTTTCCTCAACCATCTTGGCAAACTCGTCTGCCTGCTTCTTCAGTCTGCCAAAACCAAACATAGGTCTGACTATATGCCACTCTTCCATCTGCTGCTCGCTGAAACCGACGATTTCAAACTGATAGAAAGCTTGTTTCATCCCGCATAACATACCAATCGCAAATAGGCCAAGAAAGATGAAGAACACACCAACCGCTTCCCCGCTCATAAGCACACCTATACCTATTACGGTGAATGGCAGCCCAACCATAAGCCCAAGGACAACTTGCCATTTCGGGTGATGCTCTCTTAGGGTAACCCTAGATATTCTTGAGTATTCGATGGCACCGTGGTATGACTTTGGAATCAACGCGTAAAAAACGCCGATAAGGAGATACCACCATCCAGATAGCTCAAACCGGAGGACTCGCCTATTGGTGGCATAGTAATCCACTATCCGAAAACCTGACCCACTGGAGACTTTGCCAATAACCTCTTCATCCTCTGATAGACGCTCTTTGACAGGCTCTGGGACTTTGATCTTCGCCATAGTATTTGGTCACACCTCCCTTTGGATTTGGCCCGGCTTACTGCGAGGCCAATACGTGGTATTCTAACACAGCGAGTAAAGTGAGGCGAGAATCGAGGTCGGGCAAGGTTGCAGATGGAAGAGTTGGACCATCCATAACCTGCAACCTGCCTGATCATTGCACTTAGCGAACCTCGCTGGCGACGACTTGACCAGTCTGCTCATAGTGACTTTCGCCCGCCTTACGGGGTTTAAGAACCATGCCCACCAGCGCGCCAATACACGCCAGGTCAAGAATAAGTCCGGTGGCAAGTATACCTCCTTGAGGGGCTCCCGAAGCGGCCATAATGGTCCCAACCAGGAAGCCCACACTAACCCCTATCCCCAGGGGGAGAAGGGCCCACCCTCGCCATCCCCGCCGCCAAGCGCCAATGGTCAATCCGATTTCCAATGCCAGCAACATCTTGAACTACCTCCTCTCTCTGTTTTGCCACTTATATGGATGCAAGAAGGCGCCCTTTTATTGGCACTGGGGTAGCGTTTTGAGAAAACACGGGGGATTAAGGAGACCCTTAGGATTGTTTCTGGGGGATTTTAGTGCAAAAGGACGGGCAAATATTACCCAAACTTGCGGGCCTTGGCCTGCTCAAGCACCTGAATCATCTCCTCCACTTGTGGTTTCAGCGAGGAGTAAGGGAGAAGATATGTCCTTAGATCGTCAACAGCTACCTCGATTTCTTCCTTTTGTTGGGTTGTAGCTATCGCGATGGCATACTGGCTAGCAGCCTCGCTATAGTTGCCCTTGGCGAGGAGCGCAAGCCCGAGGTTATAGCTAATCCACGCCTGCGATGGATCGAGCTCGAGAGCTTTATCGCTCGCCTCGATAGCCGCCTCGAGGTCCCCCTTCACGAAGCAATACCATCCTAAGTTTCCATAAGCGATGATAAGGAGTTGGCTATACGGCTTCAGTGCTATGCATTTCTTGAGGTCTGCGATCGCTTGGTCATACTGCTTCAAATTGTACAGCGGACGACTTCTCATGCAGTAAGCTGTAGCCTCGTTTGGCTCCAATACGATGGCTTTGGTGAGGTCTTCCACCGCCTCTTGATGCTTGCCCTGCAAGCCGCGGGCCCTACCTCTGTCAAGAAATGCTTGGGCGTAAAGAGGCCGGTCCAGAAGTGTTGAGAGGTCGGTTCCGCGCTTCTCCATTTCGATGGCCTCTGCGATGATTCTGGTGAAATCTTCCTCGGCTCTCTCGTAGTCACCCATCTCCAGATAGACGTTACCTCGTAGCAGATAAGCTCTCTCACCGTGAGGATCCCACTCCACAACCTTGGTGAGATCATCCAAAGCTTTGTCATAATCGCCAAGCTTATAGTATAAGCGTCCTCTGTCAAAATAGACGGACGCGGGATCTATGCTCCAGGTGGGGATTCTAGTTCCCTCCATAGAAGGAGTGGGTTCCTGCCCTGTTATAAGCATTGCTATTGAGAAATACGGGTAAAGCGGGTAGAGCCCAGCCGCGTGATGGAGAACGTCATCTTCCAGATTTCTCATATATTGCCTCAGGTAGCGCGCGAAGTCCCAGTCTGCTTGTTCTCCTTCCCAACTGGTGAACGCTTCATAATCACCTACAATGTCAATGGCTTTAGAGAGATCCTGTACTGCCTTCTCGTCTTCTCCTAAGCTTTCGAGGACTTTAGCCTTACGGCAATAGACCTCGATATCGGTGGGGTCAAGATTCATAGCCTGGGTATGGTCCTTTAACGCCTCTTCATAGCGCTCTGTCCTTTCGTAAGCTCTGCCTCTAAGATAGTAAGGGAGTGGGTCTTCAGATGCCAGCTCAATGGCCCGTGTATAGTCTTTTGTGGCTTGTTCCGAATTCCCCTGGGCCAAATAGCCGATGGCTCTGCTCACATGAACTATAGGGCCGCCACCGTGTCGAAGCGCCTGAGTGAGGATTTCGATAGCTTCTGGGAACTTCGCCTGAACGAGATAGACGTGGGAGAGCCGGACGTAGGGCCAGATGAAGTTGGGGTTGGTTTTGATGGCCTTTTGGTACTCTCTGGCTGCTTCCTCTAGTTGGGGGTCGATAGTCTCCACCGTACAATACGGAGGACATTGGAGGGGGAACGGGGGGAGAGGCTTGAATTGATACTGATGGCCCCTTGAGAATTGATAGGCGCTTTGGACTTTCGCATTAGCGGGGAAGAGAAAGGAGCCGACGACAATGGGGACCAGCAAAGCTAGGCTACCACGCCCCAGGCCGGGATGCTGGAGTGCTCGCGAAGAGAGCCTGAAGGTATTCTCAAACCAGTTCTGTTTCCATGCTAAGGAGACAATGAGACTGAAAAAAAGAGCCAAAGAAAGCCATAGCACTAACCACAGGTCATGCGCTTTGAGCAGGTCAAGAGGGAAAAGGGATGGGGTGTATAAACCTTCCATTTTAAGGACTGATTCCGCTGTCTTTAAGGGCAACGGAAGGCTGCTGGCGAGGGCAGTGGCGTAGGCAGAGAGGAGCTGTCCCAGGATTATCCCAGCCCCCCAACCCGCGGTGTGTAATCCCAAGATACCGCCCCTTTTGGCTGGCGTAAGGGCATGGCTGCCCTGTCTCTGCATAAGAGAAATGAGATTCAAGGCCAGAAGCACAAAGCTCAGGACGAAAATGAGTATGGCTTGCGGTATGGCGGAGAGGGGCATCATTCCCACGATGCGGTAGGCGATGAAGCCAGTGGAGAAGGAGATTAGCAAGCTAGGCCTCGATAACATAGATGGATCCTCGATGGCCGAGACCCTTTCCAGAAGCGGCGGATCGGGTATGAGAAGCCAATGCTTAGCCGCCTGGGGGAGTGGGATGACTCGGAAGATCACCCCCGAGGCTCCTATCCCGAGGCGCTTGAACCCATTTGCTTCGGCCAGCCGAGACGTTGCCCCTGCGGTTGCTAGCCATAGGAGTGCCTGACGCAGGTCGAAACCTCGACCCAGGGCGGTCACCCTCGCGTCCGCATACATCTGCCTTGCCCTACTCAGCGCATTCATCAGGAAGTAGATGATCCCCAGGAAGAGGAAACTGGGAAGGAAGCTTAAGTCACGGGCGAGCCCATACTCGTGGAATATTCGGTTCATTACTATCGAGCCGGCTATCTGATACAAGGCAAGAATTAGCCAAGTGGCAAAGTAGGCGGAGGTCAGGGCCTCCGCTATCTCGATCCTGAACACATCTCCATTAGCTATGTGACCCAATTCATGGGCGGCGATGGCCTCCAGTTGCTCTTCTCTTCCTCTAAGGCCCTGAATCAAGCCCTCGGTGAAACAGACCTGATATTGGCCCCTGTAACGGAAGACGAAAGCCTCGTTTGTTTGCCGGGGGCTCCAGACGAATCTCAGGTTTTGGGTTAAGGCCATTTCTTGGGCTAGTCTGGCAAAGCGTGAATCGAGGTCAGGATATTTGGCCGCCAGGTCCTGGAATTCATACCTGCGACGGAGGCGCTGGGGCTTGATGATCAGGATCAAGAATGCCAGGAGACCGATGATGGGAAAGAGAAGGAATTTGAGAACGAAGCCAGGGATGGTGAAAGCCCACTCGAGAAGCGGGGGATAGGGAACCAGCGCGTCCTCTATCAATAGCGCGCTAAGATAAGCCTCGGAGGCAGGGTTGACGACCTCAAAGACGGTGGCGACGACTAGGGCCAGGATCAGGAGAATGAAAAGGACAGAGGTTGAAGAGGGATACCGAAAGAGGCCGGTACTTTGCCCGTCTCTATCACCATTTCTTGCCTTGCCATCTAGAGAATCAGACATTATATTTCGAGGTCCCTTGATTGACTCTACCTTTGCCTGGTCACTCTTGGTCGCTAAGTATATCTGAGATTCTCTAACCTTGCAAATAACCCGGTTTTGTTAGATGGCCCCTTTGGCTCTCTCTAGACGGACCCTGAGTTCGCGCAAACCAGGGGATCACTAGATTCTAATTTGTCACCAATTATTGCTACACTTGTTCTGCTGTTCTTCTTCCAGTTCAAGCAATGCTTGTGTGGCGAAATCTCTGTCTGCCCAGTCATCGCTAGTCGATGCAACTTCCAGCGTTGCTTTGCGCTGTGAAAACGTAAACCCTCTTGACGGTAAATATAAACCAGTAGCATAACCGATTGTGGTTTCTACAACATCCTTGAAACCTTCAACGTTCATTTTCATCTTTGGCATAACTTCGATATCCCGCATGACGCGGTTTACAGGCCAGCTAACCAGCTCTGCGAAAGAGTTTCCACTATTCCCAACGTGTCTTGCCTCGTTTAGAAGATAAGCACTCCCGTCTTTCACAGCATACAGTTTGACAATTAATACCACCTCCTTGGCATCAGGAGGACGTACCACAGGGCGGATACTCCGGATAGACCATGTGAGCTGCTTTCCTCGTTCATAATCAAGCGTTAGGTAGAAATGGGTGGGTCCGACAGGGCTCCCAGGCTGCAGTTCAGGGAAAAGAATTCGTTGAATGTGGAGCAATCTCTTATTTAACGGGAGAAGGGTTGTATCACTTGCCTTAGCCTCGGGGAACGTCAAGCCCTTGGGAGGCTTGGTGGCTGCACGAAGCTTTTGAATCAGTGGGGCCGTGTCGTCATATTCCTTGTCTATGCTCTCTTGATTCAACTCAAACACGTTCAAACTGGTCTTCGCTTGCTTGTTGCGTCGTCCCTCAGGAAACCTTGATAGGTACTCTCCATAGCTTTCCGCTGTGTTCGCACATTCGGCCCAACTCCACAATTTCAAATCCTCAATCCTTTGCTCAGCGGTAGCGACATGTTCGCTTGCCGGATACTTGCGAACAAAGTCTTGATATGCCTCTATGGCATCATCAGATTCGATGTTGTCTAGGTGACAGGCCTTTCTCCAGGCGTTACCCTCGGTGGGAAGCTCGGGAAGAACTCCCCACCATACTATAGCAATAAGAACACCAAGGATGGCAAGCCATCCTATCGCCCCTATGCCATACTGCAGTTTTGTGGGTCTCCCTTGCATTCTTGTGTCTTCTCCTCTAAATGTTTCCCTGGCGCAACTCGAAGTCAAACATCGCTATCCCCGCCGCTCGGTAGCACTCTTGACTGCAGTAAGGTTCCCCAAAGCCTCCCAACTTCCATGAATTGGGATCGGCGTTTCCGCCACACCAAATGCACTTCCCGCGGTCAATGAAGAGCTGAACAGTGGGATTTGCGCATTCTTGCGAGCAGTACACTCTGACGAGAACTCGATCTGATTCCATAAGGCTCACAAGCTTTGGTGTTTCCCCTCGCATCGGGCCGGCCACAACCTTCACAGCGTCGCTCTAGCATACTCAACACCCCCAACTCCTTAGGCTATAAAAGGTACAAGCTGTTGATGGCCGTCTTGAAACGAGGAGCATATTCCTTGTAGTTACCTTCAAGTGCATTCCCTTCGATGGAATACACCCTATTCCCTTTGACAACGATACCTTCCATAGAGCGAAAATTGAAACTGCCGATAGCAGTTTGGCGAAGGAAGGAAGCCACAAGGTCTGACCTATTTCCCATTTTTCACCCGACTACTCCGTCTATTTCCATCTGTCCAACAGCTTGACCTCTTTTGGGACAATATATACTGGTTTTCATCCCCCGTGAAGTGAGACTATCAGGCCTTCAGGGCAGCCGCGGTGGATTATAGACTGGCGGCGGATTGTACACCGGCGGTGGATTATATACTGGTGGCGGGTTGTATGCTGGCGGAATATTTGGCTGAATGTTCCGCTGCGTCTGCTCGATCTGGCGACGCAATTGTTCCTGCTGGCGTATCATATCCTGGATCCTCTGTGCCTCCTGGGAGCTTCGCTGCGTCTGCTCGATCTGGCGGCGCAGTTGTTCCTGCTGGCGTATCATGTCCTGGATCCTCTGTGCGTCCTGAGAGCTTCTCTGCATCTGCTCGATCTGGTGACGCAGTTGCTCTTGCTGGCGAATCATCTCCTGGATCCTCTGTGTCTCATCCAGGCTCTGCTGAATCTGCTGCTGAGAAGTAGGTTGGCCTTGTTTGGAGTTACCTTCTTTCTTACATCCGGCCATTCCCATGACCCCAACCGACAATACCAAAACCACTGCTATCACCAATGCTCGTCTCACTTTCGTCTCCTTTCCAGACACTGAAGTCTATGGTGTTGCTTTTGGTCCCAATGATATTGATGCAGTCAACGGCTCTTTTGTTGAACGCCAAGTGTCAATCGGGTAAAGCAGTTCGCCGTCATTCGCGGTCAGCACGTGCTTCCAAATACATGCGCCTCCTACTTGTTTTCTTCCCACCACCGCTGCCAGCGGGCGGCGTCCTCGCCGAAATCTTGGCCTGTGATTTCCTTCAGTGCCTCGGCAGCGCTCATGCGCATGAAATTGTCTCGCAGAGCACCGATGAGAGCAGGGGCGGCTTCTTTTGCGCCTGGCCCGATCCTGCTCAGCGCATGGATAGCTTCATGGGCAGCTTGCGAGCGTCCGATTTCCTCCCCGTCCTGGAAAACGTCGATAAGGGCATAAACCGCTTCTTTGGCCTCCGGCCCTATCTCGCCCAGCGCTTGGGCAGCTCGCGAGCGCACTGATGCATCCTGGTCTTTAAGAGTCTGGATAAGGGCAGGAACAGCCGGCAGCCCTATTTTTGCCAGTGCCTCGGCAGCATTGGAGCTTACGATATAATTTTGGTGCTCAAGAGCTTGGATGAGCGCAGGAATAGCCGGCTGCCCTATTTCTACTAGCACTTCCTCAGCAGGTCCCCTGAAAAGAATATCTCTAGCTCCTAAAGCTTCGACGAGAACTTGCAGCCCCCATATTTCGGTCAACCCCTCTAGGAGAGGGCGATTCAAGACTATGTGAAAAGGGGCATTCCCAGGTTCGGTAGTACAGGACATGATTGAATTGGGCGTAGCATACTCCTCGCTGAAGGACACCACAAGTGGCGCTCGCCCAGAAACCGTAAGCGTGATTCGACCTTCTATTTTGGCCCCCTCGTAGCAATACCAAGCGATGCCTCTACATGTTCCACTCGAAAGGAAACTACGATCGCAATACATGGCTCCCAAAGCCTCGCCATTGACGGCGATGGCAAGGGTAGCATCACAAGGAACCGACCCAGCCGCTACCCCCGCGGGCACCACCTGCAAGCCTAGGCCGCTCAAAATGAGTTGAACGTCCTCGGTAATGGGCAGGGAAAACGTTCCCTTAATCTGGGGATAGGATTGCTCAACCTGCAGGCACAGCTTATGCACCGTCACTCCGTCCCATCCAGGAGCTTGTAAGCGAGGTGGAGTTGGGCTTGCGGCTGGTGCGGGCGTTCCGGTAGCGACGGCTTTCGGCGTGGCTACTGTATGAGATGCACAGGCCGACATTGCAATCGCAAGAGCCAGGATAGCGAACAGTGATATGATAAACTTTTTCATTTTCCACCTCGGTACTAGTCAGACATCTGCTACTTATTCTTCTCCCACCACTGCTGCCAGCGGGCGGCATCCCCGCCGAAATCTTGGCCCGTAATGTCTTTCAGCGCATCGGCAGTAGCCCAGCCCACGTATTCCTCTTCATCCCGCAGCAGTGCATCAATGAGAACGGGGACAGCTTCCCTGGCCTCTGGCCCTATCTCGCCAAGCGCTTTGGCAGCTTGCGAGCGTACGAATTCATCTTCATCCCGAAGAGCGTTGATTAACGGTGCTACGGCACTGGGATCGCCAATCTTACCCAAAGCCTCTGCTGCCCGGTAACGAACATGGTATTCTTCATCCTTCAAAGCAGCAACGAGCGGTCCTATAGCCTCCTCGTCATATTTCCGAACGATTTGGTCCCACTTATCGGAGGCCATCAAGTAACTGATTTGTTGCGCATTACTTTGCGCTTTCCAATGTAGCTTGCCCAGGGCTTCCGCCGCACGCTTACGTACTAGGCATTCGTCGTTCTCCAAGGCAACAACAAGAGCATCTATGCTGCCCGTGTCGCCGATCTCGCCCAATGCCCAGGCTGCGTATAGTCGGATGATTTCGTTTTCGTCATTCAGGCAAGCTTGGAGAGGCTGTGCCCCGTATATTTCCCCTACCATGAGCAGGATACGAGCGGGAAATGATGATTCTTGTCCCGAGAAAGCAGTTTCCCAAGGTGCATCTGTGGGCCTAGGAGCATCAGGACCGAAAATCAAGTAGATATTTCTCGCTGACAGAAGCGCAGCCATCTCATCATGGCTACCCTTGAACGACTTCTTATAAGGCTTAAGAGTGTTGACCTGTAATGAGACCTCACCTGACACACTGGCATCTGCGTAATAACAAGCGTAGGAACCAGCCTTGGAGGAGAGGGCAGGTTTGCAACGAAGGGGTGTGCGTCCTTTGGCGTTTACCCTCAATACAGCATCACAACCGTCAGTGTCATTTGCGACAACTCGAAGTCCTGCGTAGCTAAGGCTTCTTTTGGCTATATCTTCAAAGGGAAGGGTAAAACCCTTTAGTTCCTTGTTGTCGTAGTAGTAGGTTTGCTCGACCTGAACACATACCGAATTTGCGCCGCGAAACGCTTCGAGTTGCTCCATTGTAGGTTTGGTAGGACGGAAAAGCAAATACCAAAGCGAAGCACCTAGAAGAGCGAGGGCCGCTGCGATGAAGAGCAGTATGATGCATTTCTTCATTTTCCACCTCCGTATAGTGTAAGATAAGCTATCTGAGGTCAGGGAACTGACCAGCTTCAACCGGCAGCGTCTCCGCCATTCCTCCGACGACAGGATGGAGCGTCAATTCAAAGACGGTGTATTCTTGTCCTCCCGACACTGCGATGGTCTCAAATACCAGCAGGTCCTCAAAGCGGAAGAAACCCGCCTTCCTGGTGAACTTGGCAGCGCCACTATCCCAATCCTCTCCTATACTGAAGAAAACATAGTAAATCCCATCCTGGATTCCCTTGATGGTAAAGGAATCCCCAGCCTGGATGTAAAAGGATTCCACAGGGGCATTGCCCAGGCTAGTCAGAACAGCGACAGCGTCCAGATTCCTACCGTTCTCGATAGTGAGCTCACCCAGCCCATTTTCTCCGCTACCTTGCAGTAGCGTGCCGGTGGCCAGACGGCGAAGTACCGCCGGAGTGGGCGGCGAGGCCCTTGTCGACGTAGGAGTGATGGTTGGTCGAGGCGGCGCCGTCTTTGTGGGTGCAGGAGTGGCAGTAGGCTTAGCCGCCTCGCCAGCGATTGGTGTCGGAGTGGCCAGCACCCTAACCTGAGCCGTCACCGTTGGGACGACCGCTGCAGCCGTCGCCGAATGCTGGGTGGGAGCAGGTGTGGCTGCCCG
>Ga0299912_10002302_pt1 | contig 15640 bp, 11 predicted proteins | sample RVTome_2_FD_207667 | JGI IMG/M metagenome (GOLD analysis project Ga0299912, IMG submission 207667) | Soil microbial communities from uranium-contaminated site in the Upper Colorado River Basin, Wyoming, United States - RVT95D214 (version 2) ... | reverse complement strand
GGACCCGGGAGTGGCAAAGAGAACGACTGACAAAGATGCCCACGGGACTAGAGCGTTACCTTCAGCGCTACCGCGCTATGTATGGAGTCTAAGCAACGACTACTAGACGTACCTTCATATACTAATATTAATGTACGCATGGAAAGGCAAACATTCGGACGACCTTGTTTGGTTGTCTATTATCGTCTCGGACCTTGAAAGGAAGCCCTTAATTGCCAGTTCAATTCCAGTCACTGACAGCTTTCATGTTAGAGGGCCGGAATCAAAGAGGTTGGTATCTGGGGCAGAAGTAGGTGCCGCGGTTCTGCATGGGGGCCCGCTGGCTGAGCTGGAGTTTCCCATAACGCGGCCTTCCTCTCCGGGTTCAGCGCCAGCGTAATAGTCCAGTTTCTTGGCGCAGCCGGCAGCACCACCTCCTGCGCATGCACAAGCACAGGCGCAGGCACAGGCCACGCAAGCACAGGAATGGGCAATGCAGGATGAACCGCCTCTACCCCCTGCACCTCCCGTTGTGAATACATCGATAATAGGTCTACGGTAAGAGAGACTATTCAAGGCCCAGAATAATATCCACGGGTTAATGAAGTTACCATTGTAATAGTAGTTTCCGCTAGTATCGGGCTCCAACTTCTTCTTAGCCACAAACTCGTCGAATCTGGCTTGTTCCTTGTCAGAGAACTCACTGCCTTTCTTATCTTTGTCCCACTTCTCCTTTGCCTCTCTTAACTTATCGTCTAAATTACCCTTCTCATCAAAGATATACTCTTCCGAAGTAGAAGCCCTTTCTCTTCTCCTGCTTCTAGCCACCATAACAAGCAAAAGACCGACTAAGAGAACGGGTATCAATACCCACGCCCAACTAAAGCCGGGGCCACTAGGTTCTGAAGGTTGAAGAAAACTCCCATCATAGGATTCCATTCTAACGTTAAACGTGGCTCCTCTATCTAAACTGGTTTGCCACGTCACGGTATTACCTGTTACTAGAGCAGGCTGAGGTGTGAAACTATATGAGCCGACCGGCACCGGTGAGTTTAACGTAATGGTGAGGTTATCAGTAACGCAATTGTCATACCATCCGGGGGTAAAATCCATCCTCCACTTCCCTTCATCGGTCAACCGTTCCAGGAGGTCTCGCTGGACTATTGAAAAAGATACAGCAAACGTCTCACCGGAAGTATAATCTTTATCCAGTGTCAGGTAGACTCCGTGCCAGCCCCCGCTACTATCTTTTCTGGCGGATTCAACATTGCCTCCAGTGCTTATGATGTCAAAATCGCTGTTTGCAGTTCCGACTGTTACCCAGGGTATATGGCCTCCGGTGCATAGCCATTCCTGGTAGTATGTCATATTTACACTGCCATCACTTGAAGGAGTCAGTTCAACTGTGTAATTCAGTATTTCATAAGTACCGGTATCAGCAGCATATGTCGGAACAGGCAGCAAAGCTAAAGCCACAAAAGATATAGCAACTATTGATAGAAGCCTTCTCATTTCAACTCCCCTGTTGCTAAGGGACAGCCACCCCCGCAAGTTTCCAGTAAATCACAAGACTTACATTCATCGCTAATGAAGTAGTGATTTCTAATCTTTTTGGCAAACTTATTGCCCCAGATCTTTTCCCAGCTGTCCTTCTTAATATGCCCCATTTTGTGGTTGAAGAGTGACTGACATGGAATAACAGTTCCATCCGGTTCAATGGTTACACTATACTGAGCAGCTGAACAGCTTTTTATTCCCAGTCCTAAGTCCACAGGATTCAACTTCTTATAGCAGGTGGGTGTATACCAATTGAACTCTATCTTCAACTCTCTAGCTTTCTCACAGGCATTCTGCAGGATGCCCTTTAACATCTCCTCACTTAGCCCGTCCTTCTCAATTGCCTTGCACCCTAAGCCGCTACATATCAGACTGTTGCAGGCTACACCTTTGACCCCCAGGGAGACCAAAAACTCCATAGTAGAAGCAAAATGGTCCGCATTATGCTTAGTAAGAGTAGTGTTGGTATAGACATTTAGACCTTCTTTTACTGTTACCCTGATTCCATTTACGGTCTCCGCCCAGGAGTTGGACATACCGGTCATCTCATCGTGTATGGACTGGGAATTGGATTCAATACTGACTTGCACATAATCCAGGCTTGCTTCCTTCAAGCTTCTGGATAGCTTAGGTAGTAAACGTCCGTTAGTAACTAAACCGGTCACACACTCTTGAGCATGACTTACCAGTGGGACCAGGTCATCTCTTAACGTAGGCTCTCCGCCGGTAAATACTACCTGAGGTACCCCGGCTTTCCAGAGCTTATCGAGTATTTGTGTCCAATCTTTCGTGTCTAATTCCCTGGTTTTACGCGAGCCGCCTGTATAGCAGTACGAGCATTTGTTATTGCATCTATAGGTCAGCGCCAGGTCTACTCTTGGCGGTGCGGTTAGTTTGTTTACATCCATGACTTGCTGTCCGATTCCCAGGTCGTAAACCGGGCATTTGTTCTCAGCTATGGCAAGTATTTGAGCATATAGAGTATCAAAGTCGCTGAGTATTCTCTCCTTAGTCACTGTGGGGTATTTCTCTTCCACTGCTTCTATAATCCTGGACTTGACTACCGCCTGGTCGAATTGCGAGGTAGAACGCATGGCATCGATATATGCTTCGACATAGTCAGCTGCTGTAGTATTGAGTATCAATACTTTCTGGCTGTTTATCCAGAGAATATTCTGGTTATCGCCCCTTCTGAGATGTAGCCTGAGTCCCGGTACCGTTATATGCTTGACTCCCTGTCCACTCATCTGTACTCCTCTCTTTTCATAACCCCAAACTATCTTACGAATTTGTAGACTGAATCTTATTCCTAAATTATACCACTCGCTAGCTCAGTGAAGCTTGAGGATCGCTTGAGGCTTTATCGCACAGTTGAACAACTTTTGAGGGGGATTTGGCTTTCGTCACAAGCATAACAAAACGCTCGTTTGTTTACTGGCTCGTCAACATATGCTTTCTCGTGTCTTCTGTTTTCAATAGCTTCGTACTGTAACCACGAAATCCAACCGGCACTGCTTAGCATATTCCTCGATTGCATCGGCAATCTCCTCAGGTGGCAACTGCAAATCCGTCTCTGTTGATTGCCCCATATGCAACTCATCACACCAGAAGACTGACTCACCCTCAAGCAAGCGGCTGAGAACATCTTTGATCGATTCCGTACCCACCACCTGGATCTTCACCCACCCGGTATCAGAGATAGAGTCCTCTTTAGAAGTTATTTCTTCTATCGTCTTAATACGATTGGTACCTGTAATCAAAGTAAAGTGCCATTGGCCTTCTTCCTCCCATGAGTACAGTTCATACCCTTTGAATGAGCGGGGTAGCTTTTCTATAGATGTAATTGATAGCTTGTTGATTAGCTTGCCAGCCTGCTCCAGCGATTCAATCACTGCAGGATTACTTCTGGGGTCCTCACCTGAGTAGAGTCCTGACAGTTCGAGCCTGATGACGTGTGGCTCCTCCAAGCTGAGTGGCTTCCAAATGGTGACCCCAACAAAAAACGTGCAAGACCAGGGGACCCAGAAAGCCCCCCAATAGACGGGTGCCTTATCGATACAGACAATGAATGATTTGCCGCTGGTTGGTACATCTAGCTGAGAGATGCGTTCAAAAGCTTCTCCAGTAAGCTCTATCTCATGTGTTTGAGCGTCATACGTGATGATATCGCTAATCTCTATGATGGGCGTTTCCGCCATATCGACATGCCCTAGCTCCTCCATCTGGGCGGGAGCAATATCTTGTTTCGTCAGGTAGATGGCGAACCCTTCACCCTCCGCGGTGGCACAAGTGCTTGACACAAGAACGCCTGACACAAGCATGATGCCAATTATGATAGCCACAATCGGCCTCACAGGAATATAGGAGGCCAACTTATTCACCTGCTCCCTGCAACGCATTGCTCATTACAGAGCATCTTCCTCAATTGATTCTCCAAATTCGCCGACTGAATGATCAACCAGCCAGAGTATGAGGCTTACAGCTAATTATACCACCTGCTAGGTCGGTGAACCTTGAGGATAGCTTAGGGGTTCACTGGACGATTGGCAGGGCCATTCGTGCGCAAAGATATCCCTAGATGAAGCAATAGCTTGGTAAGCCTTGGTCACCGCTGCAAATTCTGCCGCTGCCAGGTTTTATATCAGAGGCCCGGAACCAAAAGGTTGGCATCTGGGGCAGAAGTAGGTGCCGCGGTTCTGAACGACAATCCGCTCAATGGGGCAGCCGCAAACAGGGCAGGGTTCGCCCCCCTTATGAGCAACCTTGAAATCGGAATGAGCTGTGCCCAGCTCGCCCTCGGGACGGACGTAGGTATCCACGCTGGCGCCTTTGCTGCCGATGGCTGCCCGAAGAATTCGGCGGATGCTGTTATGTAAAGTTCGCACCTCTTCAGGCGACAGGTCGTCTGTCTTCCTCAGGGGGTGGATGCGAGCGGCAAAGAGGGCTTCATCGGCATACATATTGCCGATTCCGGCGACGATACACTGGTCGAGAAGCGCGGCCTTTGTGGGGATGTGATGCCGGCTTAGCTTCTGTCGCAGAACTTCCGCCGTGAAGCTCCTGTCCAGTGGCTCGGGACCCAGCTTGCAGACCACAGTACCGGCATCGTCCACCAGCCACATTACCCCCAGCCGGCGCCGGTCCCTGAAGACAAGGCGGTGACCATTGGATAGGTGAAAAACTGCCCTGGCATAGCGGCCAGCTCCCTCAGAGTCTAACAGCAGGACGCCTGTCATCCTGAGATGGATAATCAGGGACCTCCCATTCGACAGGTGAAAGATGAGGTACTTTCCCCGGCGTTCCAGGCTTTCTACTTTCTGCCCGACTAATCCGCGACGGACTTCCCTGGCGGAACAGCCGCATACCAGCTTGGCATCAGGGATAGCGACCTTAGTGAAGCTTTGCCCCACGACCCAGGGCGCAAGCTCGTTCTTAATCGTCTCAACCTCAGGCAGCTCCGGCATCTCTTGAGTCCTCCTGTCGAGCCCCGTTTGCCTATATATCCTATCTTTTGAGAAGGAAAGTGCCAACTTGCTGGCATCTGAGCCAAGCACAACAATATATTGCCACCAGGCCAACTTTGCTGCGTATCAGGCCCGAAGCTTTTTCCTTATTCCCTCAAGAGTTCCTTTCGCTTCGGTAAGATTGAAGGATTTCCAGAAGCCGGTAAGCTTCTCACAAGGAAACTCACGACAATAAGCACAGTTCTCAACCCTCTTTCCATATCCGCAGCGTCGTACCTCGCAAATCTCACAGAACTTGAACAGTCTTCCCCCGGTCGCCAAACATCCGTCGCAGTTAATATCCTCCGGTTTGAGAGTCTCCTTCTCTGTGGACCACGCTTTGGCAACTTCTTTCTTGAGTTCTCTGTCGTTTCTCTGCGTGGCAGTAAACGCACGACAATCGCTACATGTGATTCCGCAGAAAGCAATCATCTTCTCTGGCACTCTTTACCCAATTTTTTTCTCCTACAGCTCACGATTATTACTACCACACTAGGTCCGAGTCTATCCCATCTCAGCCCAGTTTTTACCCAGCTTGATATCTATTTTTACAGGGACACGAAGCTCAAAAGCCCGGGGCATAAGTTCACTAACCAGGGACTTCATTTCCTCCACTTCACCCTCGGGCACCTGGAAGAGCAACTCGTCGTGTATCTGCAACAACATCTTGCTCTTGAGATTCCGTTTCTCCATTTCCCGGTGTAGATTTATCATGGCGATTTTAATGATGTCGGCAGAACTGCCCTGCACCGGGGCGTTTATGGCCATGCGCTCGGCAGCCTCTCTGACCATCCGGTTGGCAGAACCGATTTCGGGCAGGAACCGCCGCCTTCCCAACACCGTTTGGACATAGCCCAGTCTGCGCGCTTGTTCCTTGGTGGCTTCCAGATATTCCTTCACCCTGGGATAGGTCTCGAAATACCGGGCGATGAATTGCGCAGCCTCTTCCCGGCTGAGCTTGGTGGCTTGCTCCAATCCATAGTCGCTCATGCCGTAAATAACTCCAAAGTTGACCGTCTTGGCATTACGGCGCATTTCAGAGGTCACTTCCTCCTTTGGGATGCCAAACAGCTTAGAGGCAGTCGTGGCGTGGATATCTTCGTCTTGGGCAAAGGCGGCAATCAGACTCGGGTCCTGAGAAAGATGAGCCAGGACTCTAAGGTCAATCTGGGAATAGTCGGCGCTCAGAAGGTACGTTCCGGGCGAGGCTATGATGGCTTTCCTGATCTTATTCCCCATCTCAGTCCTTATCGGTATATTCTGGAGGTTGGGGTCGCTGGACGAGAGCCGGCCCGTAGTCGTGCCTGTCTGGTTGAAAGTGGTATGCACCCTCTTCGTTCTGCGGTTTATAAGCGCAGGCAGAGCATCGACATAAGTTGACTTGAGCTTGCTGAGCTGGCGGTATTGCAGTATGAGTTCGATTACGGGGTGAACGCCTCTCAATGCCTCCATGACCGAGGCTTCGGTGGAGTAGCCGGTCTTCGTTCTGCGGGACTGGGGCAGACGGAGGTCCTCAAAAAGCACCTTGCCCAGTTGTTGGGGAGAATTGATATTAAACTGGTGCCCGACGCTACCGTAGATTTCTTTCTCCAGCCGGAGCAATTCTTTGCCCATCTCCACAGACATCTCACGGAGCAGGCCGGTATCCAGAAGAATGCCGTTATCTTCCATAGCTACCAGCACCGGGACCAAAGCCATTTCCACTTCGGTGAAAAGCTGCCACAGCCCCTGCTGCCGCAGCTCGCCTTCCAGATGCTCCTTCAAGCTCCAGACAACGTCCACACCGGCGCAGGCACGGTCGCCAACCCGGCTTGCCTCCAGCAGGGCCAGGGAGCTTTGTTTCTTGCCTGTGCCGGTTAATTCAGCGGGCGTTGCTATCTCGATTCCCAGTTTATTGAAAGCCAGAGCCTTAAGGCCCAGGTTTTTCTCCCCGACCAGATAGGCAGCGAGCATGGGGTCGAAATTCAAGTTCTCAAGCTTGACTCCGCAGCCGGTCAATACCGCCATAACATGCTTGCCGTTATAGGCAATCTTGCCTGCACCGGCGTTTTCCAAAATCGGCTTGAGCCCGGCTGTGACCCGGGCTAGCGGCAGTTGCGGCGGCTGGCTCAAGCCCTGGTGGCCCAGAGGTATATAGAACGTCTTTCCCCGGCCCGGTGATATGGCTATGCCTATCAAATCGGCCATCACCGCCTTTTCGCCCGTAGTCTCAACTTCGATGGCGAGGTCACGTGCTTCCTCCATTCCGGCTATGAGTTGCTCCAGGGCTGTCTCGGTATTAACCATGTGGGACTTGACGGCTGATGGCTGGGCGGGTACAAGACCCGCCCCTGCGGAAGGATGGCTCTCAGCTTGCATCTGGGGCAGCCTAGGAAGCAGGTTGATGAACTCAAGCTCCTGGAAGAGCCTGGCTACCTCGTTCCGGTCGTAGTGGCTGACCTGGCAGGTCTTCAAGTCCAGCTTGATAGGAACATCCTTGACTATTGTGGACAGCTCCTTATTCTTAAAGACTTGATTGCGATATTCGCGTAGCGTGTCCTGCAACCTGGGCGGCGCTATATCTTCAATGTGGTCGTAGATTCCTTGAAGGCTGCCATACTGTTGAAGTAATTTAGCGGCTGTTTTCTCACCGACACCGGGCACGCCGGGTATATTGTCCGAAACATCGCCGGCCAGTGCTTTAAGGTCAGCGAGCTGTTCCGGCTTGATGCCGTATTTCTGCTCTACTGCCTGTTCGTCGTAAAGGACAGTGTCTGTAAAGCTCCGCCGGGGAGCAAGGACTTTCACCCGGGGCAAAACAGTTTGCAGCATGTCATTGTCACCGGTAACGATGATGGTCTCAATGCCCTGCTCACCAGCCTGCTTGCTCAAGGTGCCCAGAACATCGTCGGCCTCGAAACCGTCGATCTCAAAGACGGGGATATGGAAGGATTCCACCAACTGGTGGACCTTTTTTATCTGGCCTTTCAATTCCTCGGGCGTGGCCGGGCGCTGGGCTTTGTATTCCTCAAACATCTCATGTCTGAAGGTAGGGGTGGGACGGTCAAAAGCAATGGCCCAGTGAGTCGGCTTGAAATCGGCAAATACTTTGAGCAGGGTACTGGCAAAGCCATAGACGGCATTCACCAGCTCCCCCGTCTTGTGCTGGGTTAGCGGAGGCAGGGCATGAAAGGCGCGGTGCACCAGGGCATTGCCGTCAAAAAGCAGCAACAGGGGTTTCTCTTCTTTGGCCACAATCTTATTATACTATGACGGCATCGAAATCCCAGAAAGGCCGGAGGCCGAGACAATACTGATCGAAACATGATAAAATCGTGCCCGAAAGATAGACAGATGGCAGATACCACTCAGGCCACCACAACCCGGCGGAGCCGCTTTTGGGAGATAGACCTCCTGCGCACCAACGCTATCGCAGTCATGATAGCCTACCACACACTCCTTCTAATAGACTACTTTGGTATCCAGGCGACCGCCTCATATCTGTATCCCTGGTTCCCGCTGTGGTTTACCGGAGGCGGCGGAACTTTCATCTTCCTGGCTGGGGTGTCGATCACAATCGCCTATTCCAGATCACAGAGGAGCTGGCCGTTTGTGCGCCGAGGCCTGCAGATATTCGTGATGGGCATGGGGATCACTCTGGCCACATGGCTGATACCCGGACCGGACTACGTTCAATTCGGCGTGCTCCACTTCTTCGGGATTGCGTTCATGATCGCTCCCTTCTTCTTAAGATTCCGCTTCATCAACCTGATTCTGGGCATTGCTGTGATGGTAATGGGTTTCTACCTTCAGGACATTCGTTTCGATTTTCCCTGGCTGTTCTGGCTGGGGCTGATGCCACAGGGCTTTGGCTCAGTAATGGACTACATGCCGCTGCTGCCCTGGTTCGGCCTTTTCCTGGCCGGGATGTTCTTCGGCAAAATCCTCTACCCGCAGGGGAACAGAAGGTTTAGTATTCCTGACTTCAACAACCGTATTGTCTCAGCTTTGACTCTGCCGGGAAGACATCCGCTCGGAATATACCTTGCCCAGTGGCCGGCAATTGTTGGGGCCCTCCTAGTCCTGTTCCCCACCAATGTCCGCCCTTATTTCCCATAAATGGGGTCAACTCTATTTTCCCCCCCAACTATGACAACCCGGAGGTACAGGATAGACGCCTGTCGTGTATTTCCGAGCCGCACTGTCGAGGCTTGTTTCCAGCCTAGCAAGGGGCATTCTGACCGAAGGGGAAAAATAGAGTTGACCCCATTTTAGTTCACAAACGCGATCATCATTATGTACATGCCAAAGTGTATGATGAAACAAGGCAGAAACGACCTTGTTTTGTATGCCACGTAGCCAAAAACCCGAAGCCGCCGGGGATGCAGGCCAGCGTCTCCAAAAATGGCTTCCCCAGATGAAGCAGCACAAAAGGAATGGCCTGCACAAAGATCGCGTTCCTGCCTATCGATTTTTCCAGACCGAATAGCATATATCCACGGAACACAAATTCCCAGGCGAACATATACAGCGCGGTATCCAGCAGCAACTTGGACCAGTCTACGGCATACTTGTAATAGTAAGAGCGAAACTCGGGTATTTTGCTGGCCCCGTAGAGAATCAGCCCCATGACGGCAAGGCAGACCGGGGTCAGAATTATCGCCCATTTCCAGTTGCCAATGCGAAAGCCATAATCCGGGGGCTTGTCCCGGAAAAGCAGCCACCCCGCCGCCAGCGGGACCAGTACGTAGTAGATGAGCTCCGTTGCCCGGGGAAAGTCCAGGTCTAGAGGATAGTAACGTTGCAGCACTAATACCAGCGTGGATATGCCGACCACCGCCACAAGGCTCAGGTCATATCCACCCAATGTCCTCTTTTTGATGTACGTGTGCATTTCAGTCAGGACGGATTACATACTCTTATTAACGCATGGTCCCCACGTGCCTTCCAACGGCATTAGTGTATCATAAACGAACTTTTGGACAGCCCGTTCAAGCAGCAACTATTTAATACAGGTCGATTGTCACAGGCCGAGGAAACGAGGGTATAATGAAGGAGGGGAGGAGGGCGAGCAAAGACATGAAGAACAGCGAGGTGGCCAGGATATTTCAGGATATTGCCGACCTTCTGGAGCTTAAGGGAGAGAACATCTTTAAGATTCGCGCTTACCAGAAGGCAGCCCGGGCGATCGAGCACTACCCCAGGGAACTAGAGGCCATGGTCGAAGAAGGGGACGACTTGCGGAGCGTTCCCGGCGTTGGTGAAGCGATAGCTAAGAAAACTACCGAACTGATAACAACTGGCAAGCTCGGTTACTATGAGAGTCTAAAGGATGAGTTTCCCCAGGGGATAACCAATCTCCTGGCTATACCGGGGATTGGCCCCAAGACGGCTAACAGACTCTCCAGCGAATTGGGGATAAGCTCGGCAGACGAACTGGAGCGAGCAATCAACGATGGGCGAGTAGCTAAGCTCTTCCGACTTGGCGAAAAGACCGCTGACAATATCCTCCACCAAATTCAGGCACTGCGCCGCAAAGACCAGCGCATCCCCATTGGGGAAGCTTTGCCCATTGTCGAGGAGATTATAGGCGCCCTCAGCTCCATCCCCGGCGTGAGAAATCTGACTCCCGCCGGCAGCCTGCGTCGCTTTCGGGAAACAGTGGGTGATATCGACCTCATGGGCAATGCCGATAACCCCAAGGAGGTCATAGACGCTTTTGTGGCTCTGCCTCTGGTAAAACAGGTGCTGGCCCAAGGGTCAACCAAAGCCAGCGTCATTGTCAGCGGTGGACTACAGGTTGACCTGAGGATGGTGGAGCATGACTCCTTCGGTTCCCTGCTGCAATATTTTACCGGTAACAAACAGCACAATATTTCCCTGAGAGATAAATGGCACAAGCAGGGGCTAAAGCTGAGCGAATATGGGATAACGGTTGTAGCTACGGGCAAGCTCGAGAAATTTGCCACGGAAGAGGAATTCTATCGTCGGCTGGGGATGCAGTATATCCCACCGGAACTCAGAGAGGCACAGGGCGAGATAGAAAAGGCTAAGCAGGGAGCAATACCAAAGCTTGTGGGGTTATCCGACATCAAGGGAGACCTTCATACACACACCGAATGGAGTGATGGGCATGATTCCATCGAGGGACTGGCTCGAGCGGCCCAGGATATGGGCTATCAGTATATCGCGATCACGGAACACTCCGGGGGACGTGGCATTGCCCATGGTCTCGACGCGGATAGGCTGAGGGAACAAGTTTCTGAAATCAAAGCTCTTGACGAGCGCTCAATGGGAATTCGTGTGCTTACGGGCATCGAAGTTGATATTCGGGCAGACGGCAGGTTGGACCTGCCTCACGAAATCCTGTCCGAACTGGATATAGTGATTGCTGCCGTTCACTCGGCCATGAGCCAGAGCGAGGAAAAGATGACCTGCAGGGTAGTAACCGCCATAGAAAACCCCGACGTCGACGTGATTGCCCACCCTACCTGCCGCCTTATAGGAGAGCGTGAGCCTATAGCGATAGACCTGGAAGCCGTCTTCCAGGCCGCAGCCAAGTATAGTAAGGTCATGGAGATCAACGCCATGCCTGACCGCCTTGACCTGAAGGATATCCACGCTTTTCGTGCCAGAGAGCAGGGGGTAAAGCTCGCCATCGGGACCGATGCCCACAGCATTGCTCATCTGGGCCTCATGCAATTCGGGGTTGGCGTTGCCCGGCGGGCATGGTGTGAGCCGCAGCATATATTAAATACTCTGCCCCTGGAAGAATTGCTGGCCGTTTTGGATAGGAATAATCACTAAACCAGCCCCCTGAAGTCTTACGACTTCTCGGGGACATCGGACACCGACCAGAGACTAATCTTCCACCCGAAGGCTCGTGGGCTTCTATGGAAAAGAGAGAGCCTTTTTTTGAGGGGAAACAGGAATGCTTAAGCCCGCGTGAATGTGCCGGGCTAACCGCCTGAATGTTATAATCAACCACAAATACCACAAGGAGGAAACACCATGCTTAAGACACGTATCACGGAGCTTCTAGGTATAAAGTATCCTATCACGCAGGGCGGAATGATGTGGCTTTCCCGGGCAGAGCTGGTAGCCGCAGTATCCAACGCCGGGGCGCTCGGCATACTAACGGCATTCACATTTCCAACCCCCGCGGAACTGGTCACTGAAATCAAGAAGACCAAGACACTCACCGATAAACCCTTCGGAGTAAACATTACGCTGTTGCCCACTCTTCGCCCTGTGGATATTGACGGCTATGTAAATGCGGTTATCGATTCCGGAGTGAAGATTGTGGAAACAGCCGGCAGAAACCCGGAGCAATATATGGAGCGACTGAAGGCGGCTGGAGTTAAGGTAATACACAAGTGCACCGCAGTCCGCTTCGCTCGCACCGCCCAGCGAATAGGGTGCGATGCCGTTAGCATTGATGGTTTCGAGTGCGCCGGAGCCCCCGGCGAGGAGGATGTTACCTCTCTTGTCTTGATTCCCTTGACTGTTGATGCCGTGGATATTCCTGTTATTGCCTCGGGAGGCTTTGGCGACGGACGTGGCCTTGTGGCCGCGCTGGCACTGGGAGCAAGCGGGATTAATATGGGCACTCGATTCATGGCAACGCAAGAGTGTGCTATCCATCCCAAGGTAAAAGAATGGCTGGTAAAGTCGTCAGAGCGCGACACCATGTTCGTAATGCGTTCTTTACGTAATACTGAGAGAGTATTGAGGAACGTCACTGCTGAAAAGGTGGTTGAGATGGAGAAAAGGAGTGCTACTATAGAGGAATTGGCGTCGCTCCTCAGCGGTAAGAGGGGGCTGGAGGTTTACGAAACAGGTGCCCTCGATCGAGGAATAGTGGCCTGTGGGCAGGTGGTAGGCCTTGTTCACGACATCCCCACAGTCAAGGAGTTGATAGACAGGATAATCAAGGAAGCCGAGGACGTTGCCTCCAAGATAACCGCCCGCGGCACCTTCAAGCCACTGCGTAAGCCAAGCGACGTCGCCAATAAGCCGTAGGCCCTGTCAGTTACGGACAAGCTCATAGCAGCAAGGTTACCGCATCATTAACCACACTGGAAGATGCCGCACGAGCTAGGTCAGATAGATGAGCGACACTTTATATGTTTGTAACATCGGGTGATAACCTTCCGTGTCTTTGCGAGCCCCGACTTATCGGGGCGCGGCAATCTCAGTGGCCAAATCTTAAACGTTTTGAGTATTGCTATTTGCTGCTTTGATATTGTCTAGGATTTGGTGTTTGGGATTTAGAATTCACTTTCAGAGATTGCTTCGCCGCTATTACTCCTCGCAATGACAAGAAAAGAAGTGCTACTAAGGTATTCAACCATGAGGCTGCCTTGAGCCCTCGGGCTAGTGGAGCTATAATATGATTTTGCGCAATAATCGTGGAGGTAGCTGGAGTGTCCACCCGAGATACTCAGGCAATCCAAGGACTGAAGAATGCTATTGGGGAAGGCAGGAACTGGTATGCGGCCCTGCTTGAAGCCATTCGTCTATGGAGTAGTCATGAAGAGGACTACAAGGGACGGCATTATCAGTATGTTGTCGACAACGAAGCTTTCGATTGGCTGGTCCTGACGGAGAGGCTGTGTGAAGAGCTCGACGGACTTATTCCCGAGAAGGAGCGGACGAATCTCCTCTTCTTCGGTATACCGCCAGTAGAATTATCTAAAGACGAATTCAAGAGTCTAATCGGTGCTTCCAAATATCGGGGCCACCTCAACTATTTCTATGGTATTCTTGTGGAGCAGTTTCTCCTTCTGTCTGTGATCGAAGAGATACGAAAGAAAGAGAGGGTCTTGGGTTTGAACAACGATAACGGAATAGTTGACGAGGCCCACCAACGTATTTATGGTGCCACTCAATCTGCACTTCTAAGGCAGTTCAGAAGCGAAAGACATTATCCTCAACTAAGGTCTATGAGACTGAGCGAGCTCAATGAATTTACCTACTGGCTATTCAAATACCGAATAAAGACCCGCGATAAATCCTGTGTGGCTAGCGATACGAAAAAAGCCCTGACAAAGTTGCACGAGATATTACACCTCAAAGCCAGGCCGCCTTACCCTCTCGCCGTTGAAGTTTGAGGATCGTTAGCTATCAGCCGAGGATGAATTCAGCTGAGACAATTCCTGGTTCAATCTCTTCAATTTATCTTCAAACATGGAGAGCTTCTGTTTCTCTTTTTCAACAACCTGAGCTGGTGCTTTGCCCAAGAAAGCATTGTCTCTTAGCCTGGCTTCAAGTTGGGCGATCCTTTCCTTGATTTCCTCGTTTTCCTTCAGCAGCCGTTGTTCCTCAGCAAGCCGGTCTACTACCCCTGCCAAAGGCACAACCACCTCAGCTTCCTTCAACACCAGGACCAGGTCTTTGTCCCTGGCGAATTCCCTTTTTTGGCGACAGAGTATTGTAAGTGGCCGGGCTTTGGCCAGTATTTCCATCATATCTGCTTGCATGATAAGACTCGAAAAAAGGTCATCAGCATAAACCCGGGCTTCAATCCACTTGTTTGGCTTCACTTTGTATTGAGCCCGAACGTTGCGGATAGAGCGGACAATCTCTATTACCGAATCCATCACCCGCTCCGCTTCTGGAGCAAAGGCCTTATCATCAGCAACGGGATAAGGAGCTATCATTATGGAGGCTGGCATATTGCTGCCGCCAAGCAGGCACTGCTTCAAGCTTTGCCATAGTTCCTCGGTCACGAAAGGCATGAAAGGATGTAAAAGTCGTAGCGATTTCTCCAAGGTATTGGCCAGGAAAGGCAGTGGCGAAGGAGTCGATTGGCTACGAAATCTTATCTTGGCAATTTCAATATACCAGTCACAGAACTTCGACCAGACAAGATCGTAGATCTGCTGCTCTGCCTCACCGAATTGGAAGTTTTCCATCAGTTCGGTGACACTCTTGATCAGGCGGTTAAGCTGGCTATTAATCCAGCGGTCTTCTATTCTCTGTGGTTGTACCTCTAGCGGTTTAGTTTCTAACCTTTCAGCGTCCAGGCTCTGCAGGATAAATCTGGTGGCATTCCACAGCTTGTTGACGAAATTGCGGCCGGATTCCAGTTTATCTTGGCCGAGACCCATATCGTTACCCGCTGTACTACCTACAGTCAAAGCGAACCGGAGAGCGTCGACACCATAGTCCCTTATTGGCTCGGCAGGGCTCATAGCGTTCGCTTGCAGTTTACTTCTGCTCATCTTCTCTCCACCCTTATCCCTGATCAGCCCGTGGAGGTAAACCGTGTGGAAAGGTATTTCTCCGGTATCCTCCAGACCCATCATAATCATCCTGGCGACCCAGAAGAACAGGATGTCATAGCCTGTTTCCATTACCGAGCCAGGATAGAAATAGCGGAGGTCATCGGTATCCTTTGGCCATCCCAGCGCAGAATGCGGCCATAGCGCTGAACTAAACCAGGTGTCAAGGACATCGGGGTCCTGGATGATTTGTTTTGAACCACAATGAATGCACGCTGTCGGTCCCTCCACCGAGGCAGTCACCTTGGCGCAATCCTGACAATACCATACCGGGATGCGGTGCCCCCACCACAGTTGTCGGCTGATACACCAGTCCCTGATGTTCTCCATCCAGTC
>Ga0299912_10002301_pt1 | contig 15644 bp, 14 predicted proteins | sample RVTome_2_FD_207667 | JGI IMG/M metagenome (GOLD analysis project Ga0299912, IMG submission 207667) | Soil microbial communities from uranium-contaminated site in the Upper Colorado River Basin, Wyoming, United States - RVT95D214 (version 2) ... | reverse complement strand
TTAGTCAGACAATTCAATAAAGATTGCGAACTGGATTTCATGGCCGTCGCCAGCTACGGCAGCAATAGGAAAGGCTCCGGAATAATCCGGTTGATTAAGGATACTAATATTAATATAAAAAAACGTGATGTCCTGATTGTCGAGGATATAATCGATACCGGTCTGACATCCAATTATCTCAGGCAATATCTCGAATTGAGGCAGCCGAACTCGATCGAGTTCGTAACTCTGCTTGACAAACCGACTGCCCGTCGGATAGATATCGATGTCAGGTATGTCGGATTTAAAATCCCGGATAAGTTTGTCGTCGGGTACGGTCTTGATTATGCGGAAAAATATCGTCAATTGCCGTATATTGCCGAATATGGAGACTGAGAGAGGAAAAAGTGAATTACCATAAAATGTTTCGTGGCACACCGCCAAAAAATGACAAGCCGTCCGGCAAGACTCCCGGGGCAGGGCCTGAATTCAAATGGTCAAAAAATCTTCGCACACTTATATTTTGGGCCGTGATCTTCATGGCCGGCCTGCTGTTCTATCAGATCCTGGTGGGTGGCGACCGCGAAGTTGTCGAGGTCGGCTATACCGAGCTGCTTGACCAGATCAAAAAAGGCAATGTGGCCAAAGTCGTGTTTATCGAAAAGGAGATTAAGGGTGATTTCGTTGACACGTTTTCCAAGCAGGTAAACGGCCGGACAATTTCCGGCAAAAAGTTCAAATCACGCGTGCCGTTCGAGGATCCGGCTTTGGTTGACCTGCTCGAAAGCCACAACGTCGCCGTCCAGGCGGAGGAATCGCAGCACTGGGGTGGCCTTTTAATCACCGCTCTGCCCTGGCTCATCCTGGTGTTCTGGATGATGTTCATGCTGAGGCAGATGCAGGGTGGCGGGCCGCGAGGGCTTTTTTCGTTCGGGAAATCGCGGGCGAAGCTTCTGACCGGTCAACGCACTAAGGTGACCTTCTCCGATGTCGCCGGCGCCGATGAGGCCAAGCAGGAGTTGGAGGAAATTATCGAGTTTTTGCGTGAGCCGGCTAAATTCCAGAAACTCGGCGGCAAAATTCCGAAAGGGGCGCTGCTGCTCGGGCCTCCGGGATCGGGCAAAACACTCCTGGCTCGAGCCGTCGCAGGTGAAGCGGGCGTCCCGTTTTTCTCGATGTCCGGTTCGGACTTTGTCGAGATGTTCGTGGGTGTGGGCGCCTCACGTGTCCGCGATCTATTCGATCAGGGCAAGAAAAACGCACCCTGCATTATCTTCATCGATGAGATCGACGCCGTCGGCCGTCACCGCGGAGCCGGTCTGGGCGGCGGGCATGACGAACGCGAACAGACTTTAAATCAGCTGTTAGTTGAAATGGACGGCTTCGAATCGAATGAAGGTGTGATTTTGCTGGCGGCGACCAATCGTCCTGATGTTCTGGATCCGGCGCTTTTGCGGCCCGGCCGATTCGATCGCCAGATCGTGGTCGATCAGCCGGATGTGAAGGGCCGGGAGGGCATTTTGAAGGTGCATACGCGTAAAATTAATATCGATGACAAAGTCGATCTGAAATTGGTAGCTCGCGGCACGCCCGGGCTTTCCGGGGCCGATCTGGCGAATCTCGTCAATGAGGCGGCTTTATTGGCGGCCAGAAAAAACCACGAGCGAGTCACGATGAATGATTTCGAAGAGGCCAAAGACAAGGTGATGATGGGCACCGAGCGGCGTTCGCTGGTGATTACACCCGAGGAGAAAAAAATAACCGCTTTTCATGAGGCCGGTCACGCTCTGGTCGGCAAACTTATACCCGGTTCCGATCCGATTCATAAAGTGACGATTATCCCGCGCGGAATGGCGCTGGGGGTGACTCATTACCTGCCTGTCGATGAAAAGCACACGCTTTCCAAAGATTACCTTGAAATAAAGCTGGTGCATCTTATGGGCGGGCGGGTCGCCGAGGGCATAGTTTTCGACCAACTTACCACCGGCGCCGGCAATGACCTGGAACAAGCCACGAATCTCGCCCGCAAAATGGTCTGCAATTGGGGCATGTCCGATAAAATCGGGCCGCTTACATTCGGCAAAAAAGAAGAGCATATATTTCTTGGCAAAGAAATTTCACATCCGCGCGATTATTCCGAGCAAACGGCTGAGGATATCGATGCAGAAATCAAGAAAATAGTGGTCGCAGCTCAAGAAAGGGCACACAGCCTGCTGGCCGGGAATATCGACAAGCTGCATAAGCTGGCCCAGGCTTTGCTCGAAAAAGAATGTTTGACCGGTGATGAAATCGATGACGTATTGAAAAAGCTTGATGAAACGGAAGCCGTCACTGAAGAAAAAGATTGATAGAAAAATCGTCGAGCAGGGAGTCGGCCTGATTCTCAAAGGCCTTGGACTCGATTTAAAAGCCGAGGGCTTGAAAAATACACCGCGCCGGATGGCTGAATTTTTCGAAGAATTTTTTGCCGGTTTAAGCCGGAATCCGCGTGAGAAATTAAAGCTTTACAGAGCTGAAAATCGAGATGAAATGATTATCGCCAAGGATATTCATTTTTTCTCCATGTGCGAGCATCATTTTCTGCCCTTTTTCGGCTTCGTGCATATTGCTTATATTCCGCAAAACAACACGATAACCGGCTTTGCCAACCTGGTGGATGTGGTCGAAGTGATCTCGCGGCGCCCGCAGATTCAAGAGCGGATGACAACCGATATTGCGGAAGCTATCATGGATGTCCTGCACGCCAAGGGTGTTCTGGTAATAGTCGAGGCCGAGCAACTATGTTTGACCATGCGGGGATTCGGCCAGCCCGGAATTAAAACTGTCAGCTCGGCCGTGCGCGGCGCGTTGCGAAAGGACGCCACCCGTGAAGAAGCGCTCTTTTTGATTAAATCGAAATAATTCGAATGGGTAGCTTAAAGCCGAAAATTCAAACAGAGGTAGCCGAGCCAGCCGTAGCAGAGAAACGGCTTCCGCTCGGCGAGCGGCCGCTTATCATGGGAGTACTAAACGTCACCCCCGATTCCTTCTCCGATGGCGGACAGCATTTGGATCCTGACAGGGCCACCGATCGGGCAATTAAAATGGCCGAGGAGGGGGCGGATATCATCGATATCGGCGGCGAATCGACCAGGCCCGGCGCGCTCGATCTTCCGACCGCCGAAGAAATCAAACGGGTAATGCCCGTGCTGGAGAGGTTGCACGGCAAACTGGCGATACCGCTCTCGATCGACACCAAAAAATCCGCCGTAGCTCGGGAAGCCTGTCAGGCAGGTGCTTCGATTATCAACGACATTTCGGCTCTATCAAACGACGATAAAATCGCGGATGTAGCGAAAGAATATAAGACTTACTTGATATTGATGCATATGCGCGGGACGCCGGCGACCATGCAGCAAAATATTCATTACGATGACCTAATTGGTGAAATCTCCGATTTCCTGCGCCGGGCGGCCGCTAAGGCGCTCGCTCATGGCATCGCGAAAAATAATATCATAATCGATCCCGGAATAGGCTTTGGCAAAACCGTGGAACATAATTTCAGCTTGCTTAAGCATATCCCCGCCTTTGCCAGATTGGGCTACCCGGTGCTGATCGGCGCTTCCCGCAAATCGTTTATAGGCAAAACCCTGGACCTGCCGGTGGAAGAAAGATTGACAGGCTCACTGGCGGCTGCCATATATGGAGTATTGAATGGGGTTTCCATCGTCAGGGTTCACGACGTCGTCCAGACCGTTCGCGCCTTGAAAATAATTGAAGGGATCGCCAAAGCAGATTGATGACGATATTCACGCTGAGTTTTCTGAGATTTTCGATAATCGATCTTATCGACGTTTTGGTGGTCGGCTATTTTTTTTACCGGTTTTTGCTTCTGCTCAAGGGCACGAGGTCGCTCCAGCTACTGATAGGCCTGATTTTGTTTTTCGCTATCGGGCTGATCTCTTCCTGGCTCGATCTATCCATGGTCAAATGGCTTATATCCAATATCGCCACGGTCGGCATCATAATCATCGTGGTCATATTGCAGCCAGAACTCAGGCGGGCGTTTGCCAGGTTTGGCCAGCATAAGCTCTTGAGACTTCTGTTGCGCACCGAATCCAAGAGCGCGATCGATGAGATAGTCAGAGCCGTCGAAAAGCTCTCCGATATGCACTACGGGGCGCTGATCGTCCTGGAAAATAATATCAGGCTCAGCAATGTAATCGAGAGCGGCAAGCAGTTGAATTCGACCGTTTCGCAGGAGATATTGCAGACAATATTCACGCCTTATACGCCGCTGCACGACGGCGCGGTGGTGCTGAAGGGCGATCAAATCGTGGCCGCCAGTTGCACGCTGCCGCTTTCGCAAAATCCCGCCTACCATCGGTTGCATGGCATGCGCCATAAAGCGGCGGTCGGTGTTACCGAAGAAACCGATGCTTTCGCCATCATAGTCAGTGAGGAAACCGGCCAGGTATCTTACGCAAGCGAAGGCAAGCTTTACCGCAACGTCCGCCTGCAGGATTTAAGAACCAATTTAAAGAATCTTTTTGCCGGCCAATAATTGATGTTTGTTGATTATGCCGAGATCGAGGTGCACGGCGGGTCTGGCGGCGATGGTCATGTCAGTTTTCACAGGGAAAAATATATCCCCAAGGGCGGCCCGGACGGCGGCGACGGCGGCAAGGGCGGCGACGTTATCGTGCAGGCGGATGTAAATATGTCAACGCTTCTGGATTTCAGATATAAAAAAGTTTTCAGGGCCGAAAATGGCTGCCAGGGGGGCAAGTCGAACAAATCCGGCAGAAACGGCGCCGACATTATCATCAAGTTGCCGGCGGGCACTCTGGTAAAGGACCTTAACAGCGGTCGGTTGCTGGCCGATTTGAAGCCGGATGGGGAGCCGATGATGATCGCCGCGGGCGGCAACGGCGGCAAAGGGAATGCTCGATTCAAATCGCCCACCAACCAGACGCCGCGGACGGCAACACCCGGCTGGCCCGGTGAATCGTGGACGGTTCAACTCGAACTGAAATTAATAGCCGACGTCGGCCTCGTAGGTTTTCCGAACGCCGGCAAATCGACGCTGCTGGCACGGATTTCAGATGCTCATCCCAAGATAGCCGACTATCCATTCACGACGCTGGTGCCCAACCTGGGTCTGGTGAAGCTGAGCGATTATCGCAGTTTCGTGGTGGCCGATATTCCCGGCGTCATCGAGGGCGCGCATCTTGGTAAAGGGCTCGGGCTGGAGTTTCTCAGGCATATTCAGCGGACGCGCATGCTGGTGTATATGATCGAATGCATCGCCGAGGATCCGCAGATACCCTACAATATGCTGCGGGCCGAACTCGGTTTATATGATACTGAGCTGCTTGAAAAGCCCTCGATAGTGGCCCTGACGAAAATCGATTTGCTGGCGCCGGATGAAAAGGCAAAATTATCAGTACTGCCTTCAGATTGGCAGCCGATCTCAGCGGTTTCCGGAGAAAATATCGACCGTTTACTGGGCGCGATCGCCAGGATAATTTTTGGAGCATAGTTTGATCGAGCTCGATTTAAGATATGCCATGATGCTTTTTCTTATCGACGGAATTGGGCCGATGAAATATTTAAAACTGATTGAGCATTTTCGAACTTATGATCAGTTCCTGGCCAATCCCGCTGCCGATGGTTTTTATGAATGCGGCCTGAATGATAGACAGATTGCCCAAATAATAAAATTCGATCGCTGGCAGGAAGTTGATGGGATTCTGGAGAAGGCTGCCAGCCTGAATATCACGATAAAATGCCTGGGCCAGCCGGATTATCCTGAGGAATTAAAGAATATATATTCGCCGCCGATTGTGATTTTCATTAAGGGAAACCCGCAGGCGCTCTCGCTGCCGGCGGTCGCTATCGTCGGCTCAAGGACGCCTACCGATTACGGCAGGGAGATGACTCGCAAGATCGCGTCGGGGCTGGCCGCCCGGGGCCTGCTAATAATTTCCGGCTTGGCATTGGGCATAGATGCCGAAGCCCATCGCGCGGCCCTGGATGTCGGCGGGACAACGGCCGCGATTTTCGGCAGTGGATTGGATATAATCTATCCACCGAGTAATCGCGATCTGGCCGACAAAATACTGGAGAACGGATTCTGGTTAAGCGAATTTCAATTCGGGACGCTGCCTGAAAAGTATAATTTCCCGCGGCGCAATCGACTGATATCGGGCTTATCGCGGGCCGTAGTCGTGATTGAGGCCGCGTCCAAATCGGGCGCCCTGGTTACCGCGCAACTGGCGGCTGACCAGGGCAAAGACGTTTTTGCTGTCCCGGGTCGTGCGGATAGTTCTCGGAGCGAGGGCACGCTTGATCTGCTCAAACAGGGCGCCGCCGTTGCCACTTCGGCGAGCGATATCCTTGAAGCGCTCGGCTGGGAAGCCGCTGCCGAGTCTCGTATGGCGGCAACCACACCGCCGCCGATAAAAATAAATTTGGAGCCCGATGAACAAAAAGTCTGCGATATGGTAGGAAAAAAGCAAACGCATTTCGATGAACTGGTACGCGATCTGGGATTGCCATGTTCAAAGATATCGGCGATTCTTTTAAAGCTCGAGCTGGCCGGTTTGGTTAAAAGACGGCCGGGGAATTACGTGGCCAGGTTGTAGAATGATATCCCGCGAAGTCACCATCATCAATAAATTAGGCCTGCACGCTCGACCGGCCGCCCAACTCGTTAAAACCGCCAGCCAGTTTGCTGCCGATATTTTTTTCCGGCGAGGCAATCTCGAGGTCAATGGCAAGAGCATAATGGGAGTGATGATGCTGGCTGCCGAAAGGGGCGCCAGAATTATAATCGTCGCCAACGGTGAGGACGAAAATGACGCTCTTGAAGCCGTGGTAAAAGTGTTCGAAATGAAATTTGGCGAGGACTAAATGATTCCTGAATCAAGAAGTGCCCAATATAAGGGGGTTGCGGCTTCGCCGGGAATCATAATCGGCCGGGCGATTGTGCTTGACCGCGATCGCCTTGACATAAAACCGGTAGCATTGCCGCCAGCCGCTATCGAGCTGGAGATCGCCGATTTCAACCAGGCGCTCCAGCGTATTAAGGAGGATCTGGCCAAGCAAGCTGCGGCTGTGGGCAAACGACTCGGACCTGATTTCGCCAGAATATTCGAAGCCCAGGGGATGATCGCCGAAGATCAGATATTGAACGAGCGAGTGATAAATTCGATCAGGGAAAAACGCCTGCCGGCAGCCTACCTGTATTACCAGGAAGTCGATCAAGTCATCCAACAGCTCTCACAATCTGCTGACTCTTATTTAAAGGATCGAATATTCGATATCAATGCAGTCTGCACGAGGTTAATCAGTATGCTCCAGGGCGTCAAAAAAACCGTCGTGCAAGACGTGGAAGGCCCAATGGTGGTGATCGCCAAATACCTGGCGCCGGGCGACCTGCTCGGATTTTCCGTTCGCAAAAAAGTCGGTTTCGCGATGGAGCTCGGCGGTGTAACTTCGCATACCTGCCTGCTGGCCAAATCGCTTGATCTGCCCGCCATTGTCGGTCTGGGGCACAGCGTTCGGGATATCAAAACCGGCGATAAAATCGTAATGGATGGATTTTCCGGAAAGCTATATCAAAATCCCGCTCAGGCTGTTATACGGCATTATCGGGAGCGCTTGAAGGCGATGGAAGAAATCAACGCCCGGCTCACCGTGCTGACCGATAAGCCTGCTCGAACCAAAGATGGACTGCGAGTGGCCATTCTGAATAATATCGAATTGCCCGGAGAAACTACCAGAGTTCTGAAATATGGCGCCGAAGGGATCGGGCTGTTCCGCACCGAATACTTGTTTTTATCCGGCCGATCATTCCCGGAATTCGATAGGCAATTTCGGATTTATAAGGCGATCCTGAGCCGCATGGGAGACGCCCCGGTCATAATTCGAACTTTTGATATGGGCGGTGACAAATTCGTTTCGCACACCGTGCATGGCGTCGATCCGAACCCATTCCTGGGCTGGCGGGCCATCCGGTTTTGCCTTGATCATCCTGAAATATTCAAGGTCCAGCTAAAGGCCTTGCTGAAGGCTTCCGTGTACGGCAACCTCCGGATTATGCTGCCGATGATTTCGAATTTTGATGAGCTTACAGAATCAAAAAAGCTAATCGCCGAATGCCGGGAAGAACTTGAGGCTGAGGGGATAAAGATCAAAAAAAATATCCCGCTCGGCATCATGATAGAGGTGCCATCAGCCGTGCTAATTGCCGATCACCTGGCCAGGGAAGTCGATTTCTTTTCGATTGGCACGAACGATTTGATCCAGTATGCCCTGGCCGTCGACCGCACCAACGAAATGCTGACCCATCTTTATCAAAGTTTTCACCCGGCGGTGCTTCAGCTAATCAAGCGGACAATCGTGGCCGGCCATAAAAATAAAATCAAGGTCGGCATATGCGGCGAGCTGGCGTCCGATCCCTACGCCGTGCTTTTGCTCGTCGGCATGGGAATCGATGAGCTTTCGACGAATTATCTTTCTACCGGCGTCGTGAAACAGGTCGTTCGCAATATTGATAGCCGGCGAGCCCGCGAAATCGCGAATGCCGCCTGCCGAAAAAAATCCGCCGCGGAGGTAGAAGAATTTGTCAAAAATAGAGTCGGGCGATATTTCCCGAAACTCGTAACCCTGATCGATTTTATGAGGGGAGTCAATGATGGTGGATAAATCGTTGCCGAACTCTGACCGCTCGAATATGTATGAAAAAATTGTCAATTTCCCCGGGCAACTCGGTGAAGGCGCGAAAATCGGCGGCGCCGTGGATTTGAAGGGCCTGGCAGGACAGCAGTTTAAAAACATCGTGCTGGCTGGAATGGGTGGGTCGGCGATCGGGGGTGACCTATTGCGCAGTTATCTGCAGTTCGAACTGCGGCAGCCGTTCGTTATCCATCGCAATTATGGATTGCCGGCCTATATCGACAAGGATTCGCTGGTTATTTGTTCGAGCTATTCGGGCACGACCGAAGAGACGCTATCGGCATTTGAGGCCGCCCTTAAAAAGAAAGCGAGCATTCTCTGCATTTCCACCGGCGGTGAACTTGCGCGGCTCGCGGATAAGCATGAGTTACCTTTGATAAGAATCCCGGGTGGTCTGATGCCCCGGGCGGCACTGGGATATTCCTTCGGGCCACTCCTGATAGCGTTCGGCAAACTGGGGCTCTGCCCGGATCATTCGACTGATCTGGAGAAATGCAGGCGTTCGCTTGAAAACTGGCTGGGACAATACAGGTTTGAAGCCGCCGTTAATCCGGCGGCCAAGCTTGCAGAAAAACTCGCGGGCAAAATCGTGGTCATATATTCGGGTCCAGAACGATACGACGTCGTGGGGCAGAGGTTCAAAGGGCAGATTTGCGAAAACGCCAAGCAGCTGGCTTTTTGTAATGTTTTCCCCGAATTTAACCATAACGAACTGGTTGGCTGGGAGCTCGCCGAGCAGTATGCCGGGAAGCTGATCTGTATCATGCTGAGAGACCGGGAAGATCATCCCCGGATTTCGCGCCGGATGAAAATCGTCGGAGAAGTGATTACCCGCATTAAGGTGGAGACGATTGAGCTCGAATCGAGCGGCGACGACGTATTATCCCGCATGTTTTCGTTAATTCAGCTGGGCGATTTTGCCTCATATTACCTGGCGCTAAAAAACGGCGTTGACCCGACTCCGATTAATGTCATAGATTATTTGAAGAAAAGTTTAGCAGAGGATGGGCAGAACCGATGAAAGCAATCATTCCCGCCGCCGGAATCGGCAGCCGTTTAAGGCCCCACACGCATACCGCTCCCAAAGCCTTATTGCATGTCGCCGGCAAACCGATCCTCGGCCACATTATCGATGAGCTCCTGGCTTACAATATTCGTGATATCGTTTTCATAGTAGGTTTTCTCGGCGAAAAAATAATCGAGTACGTCTCGGAAAATTATAATATACGCGCCAACTTCGTCGAGCAGAAGGAGCTAAGGGGCCTGGGCTGGGCGATCCATCTGGCTCGTGAACATTTCGCCGACGACCCGATTTTGATTATTCTTGGCGATACGATTTTCGACCTTGACCTCGATGGCGTAATCAAAGGCGAATATGACTCGATCGGAACTAAAATAGTCACCGACCCGCGTCGGTTCGGGATAGCGGAAACGGATGGCCGATTTGTTAAGCGGCTGGTCGAAAAACCCGAAACGCCTACGTCCAACCAGGCGCTGGCCGGAATCTATTACATCAAGTCGATCAAATTGTTCGATCGCTGCCTTGAGGAATTGGTGGCTAAAAATATACTGACGCGCGGCGAATATCAACTAACCGACGCTCTCGGCCTGATGCTCAAGCACGATTGCAAGATTACCACCTTCGACGTCGAGGGCTGGTATGATTGCGGCAAGAAAGAAACGTTGCTGGCCACCAACAGGTATCTGCTGTCGCAAATCAAAACCGTCGATGGCCGGGATGACGTGATAGTAATCCCGCCCGTGTATATATCGCCCACGGCCAGAGTGTCGAATTCGGTAATCGGCCCACACGTGAGCGTCGCCGATAATGCGATTATCGATTCGAGTATCATCCGCGATTCGATAATTTCATCGTACGCCGAGGTTCGTCATTGCCTGCTCGAATCCTCGCTCGTCGGCAACAATTCTACGTATCATGGCCGCTATAACAGATTGAACCTGGGCGATAGCTCCGAGATAGAATCGTAAATTCCCATCAGGAGCACATCGCCGGGAAACGCCGCCGGATTTTCACCTTGCCATCGCTTTTTTAGGATATTAAATTTGCCTGCATTTGAAGCTATCGATTTCGGTTCAACCTACTTGCTTCGAGTTGGGGCAGGGCGAATGATCGAGCCTGGATTTTTAATGTTCTTACGCCACGGGAGAGGCTATGGCAAAAAATAATTTCTTTTTCACCTCGGAATCGGTCACTGAAGGCCATCCTGATAAGATCTGCGACCAGATTTCGGACGCCGTGCTCGATGAGGTGCTGCGCAACGACAAGCACGGCCGGGTCGCCTGTGAAACGTTCATTACAGTCGGTCTGGTGATCGTCGGCGGCGAAATCACGACCACGACATACGTTGATATGCCGGCACTGGTGCGGGGACTTATAAAGGAAATAGGTTATACTGATTCCAGATATGGTTTCAATTATAAAACCTGCGCTATTCTCAACGCGATCGGCATGCAATCGCCGGATATCGCGCAGGGTGTCAACCGCGGCGGCGCCGGCGACCAGGGTTTGATGATCGGTTTCGCGACCCGGCAAACCAAAGAGCTCATGCCGTTGCCGATCATGCTGGCGCATCGCCTGACTGCCAGGCTGGCCATGGTTCGGCGGCGCAAGATACTGCCCTACCTGGGCCCTGATGGCAAAGCTCAGGTGACTATTGAATTTGAAGATAACCGTCCGAAAAGGGCCGATACGGTGTTGGTGTCCTGCCAGCATACCGAGGAGATCCTCGATAAAACCGGCAAAAAGATAACCAACAGGGCGAAAGAGGAGATCATCGAAAAAGTCGCCCTGGCGGCCATCCCCAAGCAATACCTGGATAGCCGCACGAAATTCCTGATCAATCCCACCGGCAAGTTCGTGATCGGCGGGCCGCAATCCGACACGGGCATGACCGGGCGCAAGATCATTGTCGATACTTATGGCGGTTCGGCAGCCCATGGGGGCGGCGCTTTTTCCGGCAAGGATCCCACGAAGGTTGACCGCTCCGCTTCGTATATGGCCAGGCATGTAGCCAAAAATATCGTGGCCGCCGGCTTGGCGGAAGTCTGTCATGTGCAGTTTGCTTACGCGATCGGCATCGCCGAACCGGTAAGCGTGCTGATCAACACCCGCAATTCAGGCAGGGTGTCTGATTCGCGTCTTACCCAGATTGTCAGGAAGCATTTTGACCTGACGCCGCAGGGGATCATCGATTATTTGAATCTAATAAGACCGATTTATCGGAAAACCGCGGTCTATGGGCATTTCGGCAGAGAGGATAAGGATTTTACGTGGGAGAAGACTAACAAGGTTAAAGATTTACTGAAGGATGCTTGAAAATGAAATACGATATTAAGGATATTAAGCTCGCACCTCAGGGCAAAAACCGTATCGAATGGGCCGGTCGTTTCATGCCGGTTTTAGGCCTGATCAGTTCACGCTTCAAAAAGGAAAAATCCCTGAACGGCGTTCGGCTGGCGTGCTGTCTGCACGTCACGACGGAGACCGCCAATTTAATGATCGCCCTTAAAGCTGGCGGGGCGCAGCCCTACCTCTGTGCTTCCAACCCGCTATCTACCCAGGACGACGTCGCCGCATCGCTGGTGAAAGATTTCGGCGTTCCGGTATTCGCCATCCGGGGTGAATCCAACCGCGTTTATTATGACCATATCGAAAGCTGCCTTGATGCGGACCCTGTGATCACCATGGATGACGGCGCTGATCTCGTCACTCAGCTCCATACCAAAAGAAAAAAGCAGGCGGGCGGGATTATCGGCGGCTCCGAGGAGACCACAACCGGCGTCATCCGGCTGAAAAGCATGGAGAAAAAAGGCGTATTGCTATTCCCGATGCTGGCGGTCAACGATTCGAAAACCAAGCACTTTTTCGACAATCGCTATGGCACGGGCCAATCGACTTTGGACGGCATCATGCGAGCGACCAATATCCTTTTAGCCGGTGCCACGGTGGTCGTGGCTGGCTATGGCTGGTGCGGGCGCGGGGTGGCCGCGAAAGCGCGCGGCATGGGCTCCGAAGTTATCGTTACCGAAGTTGATCCGCTAAAAGCACTCGAGGCCACCATGGATGGTTTCAGAGTGATGCCGATGAACCAGGCCGCCCGGCTGGGAGATATCTTCATTACGCTGACCGGCGATATCTGTGTCGTATCCAGGGAGCATTTCCTGCTTATGAAAGACGGGGCAATCGTGGCGAATTCGGGGCATTTCAACGTGGAAATTGATATCCCCTCCCTTAAAAAAATCAGCAAGAAAAACAGGGAGGTCCGCGAAAACGTGCGGGAGTTTACTTTGACCGGGGGCAAGCGAGTGTTTTTGCTCGGAGAGGGACGGCTTATTAACTTAGCTGCCGCGGAAGGTCATCCGGCCGCCGTTATGGACATGAGTTTCGCCAACCAGGCGCTGGGCGCCGAATATCTACTGTATAATGGCGCAAAATTGCAGCGCAGAGTTTACCCGATCCCCAAAATAATCGACGATTCGATAGCTTCGCTCAAACTCAAAGCCATGAATATCAAAATCGACCGCCTGACATCGGCGCAAAAGCACTATCTCTCCTCCTGGGAAAGCGGGACCTGATCGCTGACGAGCTGAATCATGGGGCGTTTCGAGAGGTGATATGCTCATGATTCTTTGATCGTCCGGACCTTTAATTTCGCCGCCGGGGGGCGAAGCTTCATTTCTATTGCGTTCTCATTTCGCGTTTTCCGAATTAAGACTATCAAGATTCTACCGACAAATAAGACAGATATTTCACTATTTAAGGAGGTTTTGTGCATGGCGACCGGCGTAGTTAAATGGTTTAATGATAAAAAAGGATTTGGCTTTATCAAGCGGGAGAATGGCGAGACTGATGTCTTCGTGCATTATTCCGCTATTAAGGAAGAAGGTTATAAGTCGCTTGTCCAGGGACAATTGGTCGAATATAATTTCGTTCAGGGTCCCAAAGGACCGCTGGCCACCCAGGTCACAAAGCTTTAAATCATTGAATCAATAAATCCCATTAAGCCCGGCCATAAATTGCAGATTGCGGATTTCGCGGCCCGGGCTTTTTTAATTGAATATTCTACTCATTGACGGGAATAGGCCTTAATTGACAGCGTCATATATGGGAAGTTCATTCCTGCCAGGGCAGAAACAAGCTTATTTTCTGGCCTTAAAAAACATCACCAGCCCGATTACGAAGAATATGATATTGCCTATCGTGGCTGCCAGTAACGGCGACAGCTTATGATTGTAGCCGAACGACTGCCCGGCCCTCAATATCACGAAATAAATGAAGCTGATAATGACGCTCAGACCAAAACCGACCGATCCGCCGGAGCGGCGCGGATTGGCGGCCAGGGGAATGCCCAGGATTATGATGATAAAATTAAAAAAGGGAAAACTGAATTTCAGATAAAGTTCTACCCGATCGGCGGCAGTATCCTGACCCATCCATTCTTTCAGCCGGATGGTTTTTAGCAGCTCAAAAAAGCGGGAATCCCTCGGTTTTTTGGTTAGATGACTCATCACCTCCGGAGTCTGTGGAAGGTCTGAGGTAAAAAGGGTATCGGAAATTTCAAATTCGACCTCGTTCCCTTGATCGAAAACCCTGCGCGAGACATCGGTCAAGATCCAGCCGGAATCGGCCCAGGCCATTTGGTCGGCTTTGATGGCGATTCTGACCTGGTTATTTTCGATTTTCTGGACGACGACGAATTCGCCGGCCCTTTCGCTTTCGTTGTATATCCGGGCGAAGACGATCCAACCATCCTTGCCGGATTTGATAACGTCCTGCCTGATATTCCCGGTCGAGGCTGGCCTCTGCTCGATCCTTGTTTGCTTCAGTTCATCTTTGATGTAATTGGCCGGTACCATGATAACATCTGTGAAAATAATAGTGATTACCGAGATGACAAACCCGGCGGAAAGGATCGGCAGCGCCAGGCGGTAAAGCGATAAGCCGGTGGCTTTCATCACCTCCAATTCATGATAGCGGGCCAGCGAACCGACAGTAAACATGGTCGATAGCAAAATCGCCACCGGCAGCGCCAGGACGATGATGAAAGGTGTATAGTAAACGTAATAGAGAAACACGATGCCAAAAGGCGCCTTATGATCGATGAAGCTATCGATATTTTCAACCAGGTCTACTATGATCACAACCACAGTGAAGGCGATCAGGGCAAAGGCCAGTATTTTTAAGAACCTGGATAAGAGATATTTGTCTGTGATTTTCACTATTTTCGACCGGGCAGCAATTTTCGCAAAATTTCGAATCCTCCAATTGTCGTGCGCTTATTGACCGCAGCGATCAGGATTATGCCGGCTCCCCCGATGATGATATTGGGCAACCACATGGCCAGAGCGCCTGAAAGGTATAGCCTGTCGGCCAGCTCCTCGCCGCCAATCAAAAATGCCCAATAAATGATGAAAAATAGCAGCGATAAGCCGATGCCCGTCGCCATGCCTCCCTTTCTGGTCATTACGCCGAGCGGGGCGCCGATCAGAATAAAGGCGATGCAGGCTGCCGGTATCGAAAATTTTTTATGAATTTCCACGCTTCGCGAATTGATATGCCGCTCGTAGGTACGGATATTCCTTGTTTCGAATTCGACCCGACTTAAAATATCGTTGACCTTTTGAATGGCATGGCGATCAGCCAACGTGCTCTTAGGTGTACCCGTCGAATCGAATTCACCCGAATCTATAAGCTCAGCCAGAGATGCCGCCAGCAAACTGTCGACCGCAGCCTGTGATTCCTTGATTTTGACTTCGTATTTTCTATTTTCATCAATCATCATACCGACCGGCATTTCCCGGTCGCCCCGGGCCCCTGAGGACGAACGCACCAGTTCTGTCGAACTACCCTGAAGCGTCAGCGTCTGCTTTTTAAACTCAACTCGTCGGTAGCGATCCGGATTTTCGGGGTCCGGCTCATGAAT
>Ga0299912_10002300_pt1 | contig 15645 bp, 13 predicted proteins | sample RVTome_2_FD_207667 | JGI IMG/M metagenome (GOLD analysis project Ga0299912, IMG submission 207667) | Soil microbial communities from uranium-contaminated site in the Upper Colorado River Basin, Wyoming, United States - RVT95D214 (version 2) ... | reverse complement strand
GTGCTCGGCGGTCGAGTCGCTCCATCGGATGACACGCGAAGAGCGGATGCTGCGCGGCGTGCTGGTGCCCGGCTCCGATCACCTCACCGTGTACAACCTTTACGCCGAAGCGGTGAACCGGCACGGGCAAGTGGACCTCGTGTACGGGCTTCCGCGCCACGTCTTCCGGGAATCCCTCGACCAGTGGGCCGAGGAGCGCGGCGTGCTGGTGAAGGCAATCGAGGACGCAGCCCTGGGCTTGGCCTCGGTGTGCCGTGCCCTCGAGCTGCGTCTTCCGACGACGCTGCCGCACGCCGACACCGGGATGCTGCGGCGCTTCCAGGACCTCCTCGCCCGCCTCGTCCCGCTCGACCTGGTGATCGACGAGGAGAGCGCCACCGGCGACGCCGTGACGGTCTCGCGCGGTTCCGTGTGCGGCGCGTGGGGCGGCGTCACCGGCACGATCCGCTACTTCGCCGACCGGTTCGGCGTGGCCCGCGCGGCGATCGAGGGCACGCAGCTGCCGTATGACCTGATGCGGCAGTACGCCCGCGCCGAGGACCCCGAATTGGTCTACGACGCGGACCGGAAACGGTCGCCTCTCGCACTCATCCGGCGCCAGCGCTACTTCGGGTTCGAGCTGGAACGGGAGTTCGAGCCGCTCGAGGAGATCCCGCCGGAGCTGCGCGGAGCCGCGCGCGGGGTACTGGTCGAGGCTCTGATGACCGGCCGGGCACGGCACCGGGACGCCCGCGCGCTGCGCCACACGCTAGAGCGAATGGGGGAGCTCTACCGCCGTGCGGGCGGCGACCTAACGGAGGCCGACGGGTCGGCGGTTCGCGCCGAACTCGGTCGGCGACTGGCCGGCCTAACGAGTATCGCAGACTTCAGCCGGGTGGATCTCGCGCTCGAGGTGGATCGATTCGTTCCGGCTGCGCGGCGCCGGGAGCTAGAGGCGCTGCCGGCGTGGCTGGACGTCGCGGGCGAGCGGTGTCCCTTGGACTACGAGGTTCAGGACGGGGTCGCGATGGCCCGGGTGCGGCTGCGCGAGCGGACGGCACGTGAACTCAAGGCGCGGGACCTGCCGGTCCTCGATCGGCCGGTGGTCTTCACGGTGCTGCGCGGCAAGCGCAGCGCACTGCGGGTGGACTCACTGGAGGAGATGCGACGGCTGCTCAGCGCCCGCGCGCCTGACCCCCCGTCACGAGGACGAGCCAAAAAGCGTCGTAGGCGGCCCTGACCTCCGCCAGCGGCACGCCCTGGTCGATGGCGAGCACCACGCCGTCGAGGAACAGCAGCACGGCGGTGGCGGCCTCGTCGGCCGGCAGCGGGATCGTGCCGCCGAGCGCGGCGAGCAGGCGCGGGAGCGCTGCCGTGAATGCCTCGAGCTCCTCCTGGCGTCGCTCGATGAGCGTCCGGCGCACGGACGGGTCGTGCCGCGCGAGCAGGTTGAGATCGTGCCAGGCGCGTTCGACCTCGACGCCAGGTCCTGCGGTCACGGCGGACCAAAGGGCATCTAGGGCGTCGAGCCCCCGTGTCGTTCGCAGTGCCTGGGCCCGCGCTTGTGAGCGCTGCGCCGCAAGGCGCTCGCAGGCGGCACCCAGTAGACCGTCCTTGGAGGCGAAGTGGTAGTGTACGAGGGCAGTCGAAACGTCGGCTCGCTTCCCGACATCGGCAACGGTGAGGCTGGCGACGCCCTTCTCCAGGATCGTCGCACAAGCTGCTTTGAGGATTCTATCCTTCGTCCTCACAATGGATTCCGGATTGACTGGTCAATCAATCAGTAACGGCGTGGACGTCATGGCGTCAAGGGCCGACCGGTGAACTGGCGGGTCCACTTGGCGCTGGTGACAGTTCAGTTCCTGTTCGCCGCACTGACAATCGCTGCGAAGTACGTCCTGCCGAGCATCCCTCCGACGGGAATCGTGTTCTTCCGAATCACGGGGGCCGCTCTGGCCTTCGTGCTGATCAAGTCGCTCACGGTTCGGGAGCGTGTCACGGAACGGCGCGACTTGTTGGCGATGGCAGGGCTGGCGCTGGTCGGGGTGGTGTTCAACCAGATCTTCTTCCTCGAAGGCGTGAAGCGCACCACGGCCATCAATACGAACATCCTGGTCACCACAGTGCCGGCGTTCACACTGGCGATCGCGCTCATGTTGCGGCGCGAGCGGGCAAGCCTTGCGAAGCTCGGAGGCATCGCGTTCGCGGCGATCGGCGCGGTGTACCTCATCGGGCCGGACCGGATCCGGCTCGATCCGTCCACCGCGCTCGGCAACACGATGATTGTGCTGAACACGAGCCTCTATGCGGCTTACCTGGTGCTCTCGAAGCGGCTGCTCGAGCGTTATCGGCCCGTGACCGTGGTGACCTATGTGTTCCTCTTCGGAGCGCTCTACATCGCTCCCGTGGGGCTGGTGGCACTGCGCGACGTGGACCTCGCGCACCTGCCGAGAGCCGCGGTATGGGGGCTGGCATTCATCGTCTGCTGCTCGTCGATCCTCGCGTACTACCTGTCGATCTGGGCGCTGGGGCGCACTGCTTCCAGCCTCGTGGCGATGTACGTGTACCTCCAGCCGCTGTTGACCGCGGTGGGGGCGCCCATCCTCCTCGGCGAGCGCGTGACGTCGCGCGCGGGACTGGCGGCGCTGCTGATCTTCTCCGGGCTGGCGCTCGCCACGTGGGGTGAGCAGCGCACCGGTCGGCCGCTGGGCGTGGCCTTCCGCGCGCCCGCCGAAGGGGAGTAGGTCCCTTGCCGGGGAACTTCTGCCGCCGAACGGGCGTAGAGGGGCCATGATTGCGGCGCTTCTAGCCGTCGCTGTACTCCAGGCACCTCAGGGGCAGTACGCCGACTCTGCGACAGCGGCGCTGATCGCCCGGGCGCGGGAGCGCCACCGTCAACTGGACGCCGCCGTGCAAAACTACGAAGCGGTGGTCCGAACGCGCGTGGACGCGAACTTTGCGCGCGGCCGATTCGCCCGGCTCGTCCCGCTGGTCGCGGTCGAGCAGACGACGCAACTCACCTGGCAGGCGCCGAACGATCTTCGGCTCGTCGTTCTGGGGGAGCGCCGCCGCACGGCGTTCAGCGGAGCCAGAGCTGAAGCACGCTGGGGTCGACCCTGGTTCGTCCCGCGCTTCCTGGGCGACAGCATCCGTCTGTTGGACAACGACTTCCCCGAGCGCGCGGCCGTTCACCCCTTGGGCGTCGGCGCCGAGCCGTACTACCGCTACGAGATCGCCGACTCGCTCGAGCTAGCGCTGCCCGGCCGCACTGTCCGGGCCGTGGCCGTTCGCGTGACCCCCACGCGCTCGGATGGGGCGTTCGTCGCGGGCGACATCTGGCTGGACGCGGCGACGGCGGAGACGGTGCGCTTCCGGTTCGCCTTCGTGGGCCGGAGACTCTGGAGCCAGCCCAGGGGAGAAACGGGACGTGACAGCGCCGCGGCGGCACGCGAGGGCGACCGCGCGGCGCGGGTGCTGCGCGTCTCCGCCGACCTCGAGTACGGCCTGTTCCAGGAGCGGTACTGGCTCCCGTACCGGCAGGTTCTCGTCTTGGACATCGAGCTGCCATGGGTGGGAAACATCGCCATCCCGGTCACGTTCATCAGCAGCTTCTCCGATGTCCGCGTGAACAGGGCCGCGCCGATCGTGTTCACGGTGCCGCTGCCGGACACGGCCGTCTCTGATTCGGTGAAGGACGCCGGGCTCAGCGCGGCCGAGCGCCGGCGCGAGTCGCGTGAGCTCAGGGAGAGGCGGCGGCAGGAGTTGCGCGAGCACGAGGAAAGGGAGCGCCACGAGGGCTACGGGCGCGCTGGTCGGTGGTCGGGCGGGCGCTTCGAGGTGATCGTGCCGTCGGACTCGGCGTTGCGCGACTACGCGGGCTGGACCGACTCGCTGGCGTGGGGCGCCTCGTCGGCGGACGCGATCAGGGTCGACGATCTGCGGCGGGAAGCGCTCGCGGCGGTGAACAGGCTGCCGAGGGACATGTTCCCCCGGCCGGGGCTGCTCGTCGCAGTAGACCGCGTCGCGGACGCGTGGCGCTTCAACCGAGCAGAGGGTAGAGCTCTGGGCGCCGGCCTCCAGTGGCCGATCGCCGGGTCCTACGTGACCCTCGCGGCTCGGGCGCGGTACGCCTTCACCGACCGTCGGGTTCAGGCGGCCCTGTCGCTGCGCAGGGACGCCATCGGCAGTCGCGTGGGCCTGACGGTGTTTCGGGAGATGTGGGACGCGGATCCCCTCGCCCCCGGTCTCGACCCTGCCAACTCGATCCGCTCTGCTCTTCTTGCCCACGATGATGGGGCATACGTGTTCGCGCAGGGCTTGGAGGCGCAACGTCAGTTCACGTGCCGGAATGCAGCGGACGTCTCGCTGAGCCTGCGGCTTGCGCAGGAACGCGCGCCCAACCGTCTCGCCCATTCCGGTCTCAACGATCTTCTTGGCGGAAGCGGGGAATTCACTCTCCTCGAACCGGTCCTGCCCGGGACGTTCGCCACGCTCGGCGGGAGCATCTCGGGTGGCGGCTTGCCTGCTTCGTGGCGGCTTGGCGCCGATGTGACGGCGGGGACAGCGGCGAGAGCGGCGCGCCTGTGGATCGCTGCCGGGACCTCCATCCGTGCGCCGGCGGGAATGGCCGTCGCTTTGAATGGCTGGGTGGGCGTTGGCGCGGGCGACAGCATTCCGCAGCGCGCCTTCCGGCTAGGCGGCGCCCGAACGCTCCGCGGCTACGAGGCGGGCTCCTTCCGAGGCACATCCGCGTACGCGGCCAGCGTGGAGCTGTCTATGACCGGCCGCCTTCTGAGTCCGGTCGTCTTTGTCGACATGGGACAGGTCGCAGCGCGCGGGCTTGCGTTCGCAGGCGGCCCGCGGTCGTCTGTCGGAGCCGGCATCTCCGCTCTGTGGGGCGTGCTGCGGATCCATGTTGCGCGTGCCTTGGAAGCCCACAAGCCCTGGCGGTTCGACATCGTCTTCAGCGCGCTACGCTAGGCAAGCGCCGCACACGCTCGTAGGTTGAGAGCGATGGATGCCCGGAATCCCCGACAGCTTCTGGCCGCGGTGGCCGCTGCGCTCTTCGTGAGCGGCTGCGGGCACGGCACTCCCGGCGCTCGCTCACCCGAAGCCCGCGCCGGGCACTTGGTCGTGGAGCAGGTCGCGCGACGGCGGACGCGCCTCCTGGACGCACCGGCGCGCGCGACGTTCTGTGCGGGCGACAGCGTGCTTGTCATCATCGCGTTGGACGAGACGTGGGCAGCGGGGCTTGCCCTGCACACGCTCTTCCCGGTCCCGGAGGCCCGGTCCCTGCATGTCGCATCCGAGCTGGGCGGCGATGGGACCGGCGCCGCGGCCTTCCGCTCCGTGGCCGACAGCGTGCAGCAGGCCCTTCTCGCGTCAGGCGGCACGGTTCGACTGGCCGTCGGCGCACAGGCGAGCGGCACGTTCGACCTCGCGGTCCCGGTGCCACAGAGTGGTCGCAGACCGGATCGCCTCCTCGGTGCATTCCAGGCGCTCCCAACCGCCGACACCGCAGCGGCCTGCGGCTCCACGTCGAGGATCCCATGAGCGAACCTGACCGGTCTCTTGGCCAGCTCGTGGCCGCTCTGGCCGCGACGAACGTCGACCTGTGGCACGAGGAGGATCGCGCCCGCGCAGGAGACGATGCGCAGGTCGCCGGGGCGAAACGGCGCATCGACGGCCTCAATCAGGAGCGGAACGACCTGATCGAGCGCATCGACGAAGCGGTGCTGCGGCTCGCGGAGCGGGGGCGAGGCGATGGCTGAGACTGTCGGCAGCCTGGCAGACAAGATCTCGATCGTCGAGTTGAAGATCTACCACATGCGGGAGCAGGTGGAACGCCAGGACGCCGCCGAGACGCATCGAGCCCGCTGCGCTGACCGCCTGGCGGTGCTCCAGTGTCAGCGCGACGATCTGGCGACGGAACTCTCCGGTCTGTGGGAGGGTGTGACGGCGGGCACATACCGGCCGAAGGTGTACCGGCAGTACAAGATGTACAACGACCCTCAGTACAGGATTCCCAAAGAGGAATGAGCCTCGGCGACACGTTGCGGTCGGTGCACGTCGACACCGAGCGCACGTGGGGTGGCGGCCAGCGGCAGGTGGCGTGGCTGGCGGCGGGACTCGCCCGCCGAGGCCACCCAACGTGGCTCCTGGCCCGGCGCGGCTCACGCTACACCGAGGTGCTGCGCGGCAGCGGCGTGGAGCTCGTCCCGCTCGACCCGTTGGCGGAGTGGGACGCCGTCGCCGCGCTGCGCATCCGGACACTGGCGTGTGCGGTTCGTGCCGACATCGTCGTGGCCCACGCCGCACACGCTGCGCTCCTTGCGGCGATGGCGACCGTCCGGTCGGGCATCGCGCTGGTGATCACCCGGCGAGTAGCGCTCCCGCTGCGTCGCAGTCCGCTCTCCCGGTGGAAACACCGTCGGGCCCGGAGGGTCATCGCGGTCTCCCAGCGGGTGCGCGACGAGCTGCTTGCGAGCGGTGTCGAGCCGGAACGCGTGTGTGTCGTGCACAGCGGCGTGGATCTCACCCGCCCGGCGTACCCGGCGGAGCCGGGAACGCTTCGCGCGATAGGGCTTGACCCGGGTAGCCCGGTGGCGGTGATGGTGTCCGCGCTAGTTCCCCCGCACAAGGACCCGGCGACCTTCGTGCGCGCGCTCGCTGCGGCGCGGCGCGACCGCCCGGACCTCCAGGGCCTGATAGTAGGGGGAGGCCCCCTCCTCTCCGTTACGTCGCGGTTGTGCCGCGATCTTGGTCTCGGGGATACGGTGCGCCTGGCAGGCCACCGCGAGGACGCGGAACGCCTGCTCGCCGCAGCCGCGGTGGCGGTACTGAGCTCGCGCGACGAGGGACTTGGCACGACACTCATGGACGCGATGCTGTGGGGCATCCCGGTGGTGGCGACGGCAGCGGGAGGACTTCAAGAGGTGGTGCGGAACGGCGTCGATGGACTCCTGTCTCCGCCGGGGGACGCCGGCGCCCTCGGACACCACATAGTATCGGCCCTGAACGACGCCGATCTCCGCGCCCGCATGGTTGCGAACGCCCGCACTCGGATAGCGGAGTTCTCGTCCGAACGGATGGTCGGGCGGACGATCGAGGTCTATCGCGACGCGCTATATTCCGCGCGATGCTGACGCAGGAGTTGCGGGACCGGCACAACATCGTCGCCTTGGCCGTCGGAGGGTTCTCGGTCACGGCGCTCGCCCTCTTCGGAGCGTCCGGCCCCGCGCGCTGGCCGGGCGTCGGTCTCTGTCTCGCCGTGTGCGTGCTGCTCTTCGCGTTCCTAGTACCCGCCGTCCAATCCCGCATCCAGAACCTGCTGCTCACAACGCCCTCCTTGGCGGTGTGGGTCCCCGGGGGGGTCGCCGTGTACGGGGTCGCGACCGCTCTCGCGTTCGGGACACCGCGGGCCCTCGATCTCCTCGCATGGCCGCTCTGCATCGGAGCGGCGGTGGCCGCTGTCGGCGGTCGCCGCGACGGAGAGCTGCCCGCCCTGCGCTTCCTCGGCGCAGGCGTCGCGCTGTGGATCCTCGCCGGTATCTGGGACCGGGGAATCCAGATCCGGGTGCCGGGCGACGCACGGCTCGGCCTCGCCTACCTCGCCTGTGTGGCGCTCTCGCTGTTCCTGTTCGCAATCGCCCGGCCGCGGCGTTCGTTCGACGTGCGGCTGGGCCTTGGTGCCCGAGACTTGGGATTCGCACTCGGCGCGACAGCGCTCCTAGCCACAGTGGTCGTCCCGCTCGGGCTCCTGCTTGGCTTCCTGCACTGGGAGCCCCGTTGGCTGGGTCTGGGGTACGGGCTGGCGCGGCTATTCGGCCTGGTGGTCTTCGTCGGCATCCCGGAGGAACTGCTCTTCCGCGGTGTGTTCCAGGAGGCGTTCTCGCGACTGTGGACCCCGCGCATCGGCTGGGCGGCGGCCTCTGTGCTCTTCGGTCTGGTGCACATCGTCAAGCACTACCCGCCGCTCAACTGGCAGTATGCGCTGCTAGCGACGTGCTCCGGCGTCGCGTACGGCTGGGTGTATGTCCGCACGGGCAAGCTGGGAGCCGCCGCGGTCTCGCACGGCCTCGTGAACTGGCTGTGGGGAACGTGGCTGGGTTCGTGAGCCGGTGAGAGGAGTCCGGCGCTCCGCAGCTGAGCAGCCGTGAACCCGCCGCCGCGCGTGTCCGGGTTCTCGATGGTACGGAACGCCATCAAGTACGGCTACCCGGTGGCGGAGTCGTTGCGGTCGCTCGCTCCGCTGGTGGACGAGATGGTGGTGGCGGTAGGGAAGAGCGATGACGGCACACTGGAACTGGTGCGCTCGCTGGACCTGCCGGACCTCAGGATAATCGAGACGGTGTGGGACGAGTCGCTCCGGGTCGGCGGCCGGGTGCTCGCCCAGCAGACCAACGTCGCGCTCGCGCAATGCCGGTTACCGTGGGCGTTCTACCTGCAGGCCGACGAGGTGGTCCACGAGGAGGACCACGCGCGCATCCGGGCCGCCCTCGGGCGCTGGGGTGAGGACGAGGGGGTGGACGCGCTGCGGTTCCGGTTCCTGCACTTCGAGGGCACGTACGCTTACGTGAACTGGGTACGATACTGGAAGCAGTGCCGGGTCATCCGCAACAACGGCCGGGTCGTATCGGTGGGCGATGCGGCGGGGTTCGGCAGAGTGGACGGCAGGAAGCTCCGCGTACGGAAGACGGGCGCGAAGATCTATCACTACGGCTGGGCCCGTGCCCCCGAGGTGCTGAAGCAGAAGACCCTGGCGTTCCAGAAGCTCTACCACGACGACGCCTACGTGGCGGCACGCTACGATGAAGTCCCGCCGGAGTACCTGAGCGACGTGGACATCGCCTTCCGGTTCCGGGGAACCCATCCGGCGGTGATGGCCGAGCGCATCGACGGAATGAACTGGGAAGTCCCCGCGGATCGGCGGCCGCCCTTGGACACGCCGCTCCTCAACCAACGCTTTTACGCTGCCTGGCTCCGCAAGTGGCGCGTCCTGCCGCGGCGCTGACGGCGGGCCGCCGGCCCCGGTAGATTCCGTCCATCACCATGGCAGACACCTACTACCGCAAGGGATTCGGCCTCAAGGGCGAGATCCACGGCACGCTGGTCAGCGACTACCACAGCGCGCTCGTCGACGAGGTACGCGCCCGGGGCTACTCGCTGACGGCGGGGGACCTGACGATCCGGCTCGCCCGCGAGTTCGGGTTCTGCTACGGCGTGGACCGGGCGGTGGAGTACGCGTACGAGACCCGCGCGAAGTTCCCCGACAGGCGCATCTTCCTCGTCGGCGAGATCATCCACAACCCGCACGTGAACGCGAAGCTCGAGGCGATGGGCATCGTCATCATCCGGCGGAGCGAGGCGGGCGAGTTCGACTTCAGCGCCGTCACGGCCGAAGACGCGGTGATCCTGCCGGCATTCGGTGTGACGAAGGCGGCGTTCGATCAATTGCGCGCGGTGGGCTGCGTCCTCGTGGACACGACGTGCGGCTCGGTGCTGAACGTCTGGAAGCGGGTCGAGAGCTACGCACGGGACGGGTTCACCGCGGTCATCCACGGGAAGTACCAGCACGAGGAAACCAAGGCGACGGCGTCGCAAGCGACGATGTTCCCCGGCGGCCGCTACATCGTGGTCCGGGACATGGCGGAGGCGCGGGAGCTGTGCGAGTACATCGAGCACGGCGGCGGCGCCGCCGCGCTGCAGCAGCGCTTCCGGGTGGTGTCCTCACCGGGCTTCGAGCCGGAACGCGACCTCGCCCGCCTCGGCGTGGCGAACCAGACGACGATGCTCTCCGGCGAGTCCCTCGCCATCGCGGCCGAACTGCGCAAGGCGATGATCGCGCGCTACGGCGAAGCGCAGGTCGCGCAGCGGTTCCGCACGTTCGACACCATCTGTTCGGCGACACAGGACCGGCAGGACGCGGTGCTCAGGCTGCTTGAGGATGCGGTGGACGTGATGGTGGTGATCGGCGGCTACAACTCGAGCAACACGAATCATCTCGCTGCGCTGTGCGCGAAACGGGTGCCGACGTTCCACATCGAGGACTCCTCGTGTCTGGACTCCACGGCAGGCACGGTCCGGCACAAGCCGGTCGGTGCCCATCAGGAGGTCCAGATGGCCGGGTGGCTCGGCGCGGACGTGCGGGTCGTCGGCGTGACTGCGGGAGCGTCGACGCCGAACAACAAGGTGGGTGAGACCGTCGAGCGGGTATTCGCGACGCGCGGGATCGACCTGGCAGCCGCTGTGACGTAGCCGCTGGCAGGGGGCGCGCCCGCCCTTGTCAGTGGAAGTCGTGGGACGTGGAGAAGGCGGCGCCTCCCCTCGGGACGGGCGCCGCGAATCGTCTCCCCCGCACGTTCAGCACGCTCTGCTCCTCCTGCAGCACGCCCTCCACAACCAGCAGCGGTGACCGTACGATGAGCCGCCGATGCCGCTCGAAGAGCGTCGGCGTGACGACGACGTTGGCAAGTCCGGTCTCGTCCTCGAGCGTGACGAAGCAGAAGCCCTTCGCGGTAGCGGGCCGTTGGCGGCAGATGACGATCCCGGCGACCGACACCCGCTCGCCGTCGCGGTGGCGTCCGAGGTCCGCGGCGCGGACGACGCCCTGCGCCTCCATCGCTCGCCGGAGGTGGCGCATCGGGTGGCCGGCGGGCGAAAGGCCGGTGATCCGGTAGTCGGCCTCGGTGAGTTCGACGGGACTCTGAGCCGGCACGGGGGCGGGCCGGCGGTCGGCGCCGACCGGCGCCAGCGGGCCCGCGGCGCCACGGGCGTGCTTGAGGACCTCCCACAGCGCCGAGCGCCGGTTGGGCCAGAGGCCGTCGAAGGCGCCGGCCTCCGCCAGCGCGCGGAGCTGGGCGACGTTGAAACAGCTCCGCCGCACCCACTCGTCGAGGCTCGCCGGGCGGGGTTGGTCGAGGAGTGGCTCGAGCCGCTCGCGGGTCTTCTCGCCGAGCCCGCGGACATAGCGGAGGCCGATGCGCAAGGCGCCGTCCTCCATCGTGCAGTCCCAGCCGCTGCGCATTAGGTCCACGCCCCGGACCAGGACGCCGTGGCGCCGCGCATCCTCCACGATGGTGCTCGGCGCGTAGAAGCCCATCGGCTGGGCGTTGAGCAGCGCGCAGGTGAACGCGACCGGGTAGTAGTGCTTGAGCCACGCGGATGCGTAGACGAGGAGGGCGAAGCTGGCGGCGTGGCTCTCGGGGAAGCCGTAGTCGGCGAAGGCGGCGATCTGGTTGAAGATGCGGCGCGCGACGTCCGGCTCGATGCCGTTCTTCGCCATCCCCTCGATCAGCTTCTGGCAGATCCGCGCCATCCGCTCGTGCGAGCGCTTGTGGCCCATCGCGCGCCGCAGCTCGTCGGCCTCGCCCGGAGTGAAGCCCGCGGCGGCGATGGCGACCTGCATCCCCTGCTCTTGGAAGAGAGGTACGCCGAGGGTGCGCTCGAGGATCGGCTCGAGCGAAGGGTGCGGGTAGACGATCGGCTCCTCGCCGGCCCGCCGCCGCAGGTAGGGGTGCACCATCTCTCCCTGGATGGGGCCGGGGCGGATCAGGGCCACCTCCACCACGAGGTCGTAGAACTTGCGCGGCGCGAGACGCGGCAAGGTGTTTATCTGGGCGCGAGACTCGACCTGGAAGACGCCGACGGTGTCGGCGCGGCAGAGCAGGTCGTAGACGGCAGGGTCGTCCATCGGGAGGCGCGCGAGGTTGACCGCCACGCCGTGGTGGCGACGGACGAGCACGAGCGCGTCCTGGATCAGCGTGAGCATCCCGAGGCCAAGGAGGTCGATCTTGATGAGGCGCACCGGCTCGAGGTCGTCCTTGTCCCACTGGATGACGGTGCGTTCGGGCATCGCCGCCGGCTCCATGGGCACAACGTCGGCGAGAGGCTCGCGCGAGAGCACGAAGCCGCCGACGTGGATGGAGCGGTGGCGCGGTAGCTCGTGGAGGCCGCGCACGACCTCGGCCAGCATTCGGACGCGGTGGTCGCCCGGGTCGAGGTCCGCGGCGGCGGCGCCTCCATCGAGGAGGCGTTCCGCAGTGTCGCGGGCGTTCGAACGGTCGGCCTCGTCGGCGAGGCGCTCGGCTTGCTGAACGGAGAAGCCGAGGACGCGCGCGGCGTCACGCACCGCGGCGCGGCCCCGGTAGGTGATGGCCTCGCATACCATCGCGGCGTGGTCGCGGCCGTAGCGGCGATAGACGTACTGGATGACCTGTTCGCGGTCCCGGTGCGCGAAGTCCACGTCGATGTCGGGCGCCTCGCGGCGGTCCTCGGAAAGGAAGCGCTCGAAGAGCAGCTCCATCCCGATCGGGTCCACGGCGGTTATGCCGAGGCAGTAGCAGACGGCGGAGTTCGCGGCGGACCCGCGGCCCTGAGCGAGGACCCCGAGGCGGTTGGCCTCCCGCACGATATCCCAGACGATGAGGAAGTATCCGGCGAGGCCGAGCCGGCCGATGACGTCGAGCTCGTGCCGAATCTGCTGCCGGTGGCGCTCTGTGAGCCGCTCGCCGTAGCGCTCCCGCGCGCCAGCGGCGACGAGGGAGACGAGATACTCGTCCGCCGTGACGCCGGGCGGCGCCGGGAAAGCCGGGAGCGCCGGCGTGAGCTGTCCCATCCGGAAAGCACACCGCTCGGCGACGGCGAGCGTGGCGGCGAGGCCTTCGGGGTAATGGCGCCAGCGGTGGGCGATGCGTTCCGGGCGCTTGAGATACCACTCGCCGTTGGGGCGGAGCAGGGTGCCGGCCTGGTCGAGCGTCGTCCCGTGGCGGAGACAGGTGAGAACGTCGTGGATGAGGCGGCCCTTCGGCGTGGCGTAGTGCACGTCGTTGGTGGCGAGCCACGGCAGATCGAGCGCGCCGGCCAGCGCGATGAGGTCCGGCACCAGGGCGCGCTCGCCGGCGATCGAGTGGTCCCAACACTCGACGGCGACGTTCCCGCGGAAGACCTCCGCCAGCCAGCCGAGCCGCTCCCGGGCGCCGGCCTCGTCGCCCCGGGCAAGGAGTCTGGGCACCTCGCCGTGCGGACAGCCGGTGAGGCAGAAGAGACCCTCGGCGTGCTGCTCGACGGCGTCCCAAGCGACGGCCGGCGCGCCGCGCTCGCCGCTGCGCGCCAGGGAGACGAGGCGCGAGAGGTTGCGGTAGCCGGCGTCGGTCAGCACGAGAAGGGTGAGGTGGGAGGGGAGCGGGCACCGGGGCACAGGGGCACGGGGGCACAGCGACTCGGGTCGCGGGCCGATCGTCAGTTCCACACCGATGATGGCCGCGACGCCGTGCTCCGCGCCCGCCTCGGCCCAGCGCACCGCGCCGCCGAGGTCGTCGTGGTCGGTGAGGGCGACGGCGGAGATGCCGATCGCGGCGGCGCGGGCGATGAGGTCCTCGGGGCTCGAGGCGCCGTCGAGCAGCGAGAAGCCCGAGTGGCAGTGGAGCTCAGCGTAGAGGGGCACGGGGGCACAGGGGCACAGGGGCACAGGCCGCAGGGGCACAGGCCGCAGGGGCACAGGGGCACAGGCGCACAGGGGCACAGAAAGGCCCCGCGATGCGGAGAATTGGTGCGGGTGTCGTGATTCGGATGCGTAGGATGGGCGTGTGGATGCCCATCGTCAGCTCGTCGCGTGGCAGCGTTGCCGGGCTCTCGCTCTGGAGACGTACCGTGTGACCGAGAGTCTTCCACCGAGCGAACGGTTCGGCCTTACATCCCAGATCCGGAGGGCGGCAGTCTCGGCCGCGGCGAACATCGCCGAGGGCTACGCGCGCTACGGGCGGGCCGAGTTGGCCCACGCGTTGAGCGTCAGTCTCGGCTCGTTGGCGGAGATGGACACGCTGCTTGAGATCGCGAACGACCTCGGGTACCTCACACCCGAGGGGTACGGCGACCTTTCCGCTTTGCGGAAGGAAGCGAGTCGGGTGACCTTCGGCCTTCAGCGGAAGGTGCGCCGGTGACTCGCTGTGCCCCTGTGCGCCTGTGCCCCCGTGCCCCCTGTCTCTCAGTCCCACCACCCCTCCACGAACCACCGGCGTGATGCGCCGGCCCTGAAGAGGAGCCAGAGCGTGCCGGCGGCCGTGTGCGCCGAGTAGTAGTCGCGCGGCCCGGCGGGCAGGGATGCGCCGCCGGCCCCAGGGGACTCACCGATCCACCACCGCGGGGCGAGCCGCTCCGGCCCGCTCCAGGCGGTGACGTCGTGCCAGGTCTCGCCATGGCGGAAGGCTTCGAGGCCGAAGCGGCTGAGGCGGACGCGGACCGGTGCCGGGGCCTGAAGCAGGCGGAGCGCCGCGGCAGCCGGGCGGTTCGGGGGCGCGCCCAGCGTCAGAGCTGGGGCTGGGTCGCGGGTGGGTGAGGCCGCCGCGAGTTCCTCCGTACGCCACGCCCCGGCGTCCCGGGGCAAGTGGCCGTCCCGGACCAGCGGCTGAGCCACAGCGTCCGCGCCCTCGCTGCCCCGGATGCGGTCGAAGGCCGCCTCGAGGGCCGCAGGGTCGGCCCAGCGCGGGGCGAGAAGGTCGCCCTGTTCACCGGAGGCGGGGACGGCGACGGCGGTGCGCACGGCGAGCGCGGTGACCGGCTCGGCCAACTTCCAATCCTCGAAGGCGGCGCGGCAGTGGTCGAAGAGCGCACCCTCGTGAGACGTGGACCGCGCGAGACGGACCGTCTTCTCCGCCGTGGAGCCGTCGTCGAGAGTGAGAGCGAGCGCGATCTCGCGTGCGGCGAGGCCCTTCGCGCGCAACGCGGAGCCCAGCGAGGCGAGCGCACCCTTGAGGACGAAAAGGAGCGGCTCGGCCGTGGCGACGGGGCTGCCGAGGTCGCAGGCGATGACGGGCAGCGCGTCGTCGCGCGGGGTGGTGGGACCGCGCGTGTCGAAGCCGCGGGCGAGGCGGTGCGCCGCGAGCCCTTCGGGGCCGAAGCGCGCCTCGACCTCGTCGGCGTCGAGCGCGGCGAACTGACCGACGGTCCTGAATCCGAGCGCGCGGCACGTCTCGGCGAGGTCCTCGTGGGGTGCGATGAGAGCGAGAGGGAACGGCGCGAGGAACACGGCGTCGTCGCCGGGAGGGACGATGCCGGGCGCGGCGGTGTTGCGCTTGCGGCCGGTGCCTGGTCGGCCGCATGCCGCCGCGTAGGCCGCGATCGCCGAATCCGCGATGCCGGCGCGGGCGCGGCCGAACCGGAGGCCGTTCGCGATGCGGCAGAGCCGCTGCGCGAGAGTCGGTTCGCTGCCGAGCCCTGCCGCGTCCACCCACCAGACACCCTCGTTGCCGCGTTCACCAGCCCAGGCCACGCGCGGACTCGCGGCGAGGAGCGCGGTTGTGACCTCGAGCGCGGCGCGGGCGACGCGCTCCGTGTCCCACGGGAGGGAGACGAGGTCGGCGGCGACTGCCCGGGCCTCGGCGAACGCCATGCCGGGCCGGACGCCGCGGCACGAGGCTGCGGCGTCGGTGGCGACGACGCGCGGCTTGCCGCGGACGTCAACGACGAGGGCGGCGGGCGGCCGGTCAGGGCGGGGCGGGCCAGTCGGGCTGAGCGGCGCGCCGGCGCTGTGTGCGCCCGCTGACGCCGCCGCCTGGCTGGCCGCCGCGCCGGTCGCGAACCGCCCAATGCGGACGCAGGCGATGCGGCAGCGGATCACCGACGGAGACCTCCGCGGCGCGCGGAGCGCCGCCTTTCTCGATCACGACG
>Ga0299912_10002299_pt1 | contig 15654 bp, 8 predicted proteins | sample RVTome_2_FD_207667 | JGI IMG/M metagenome (GOLD analysis project Ga0299912, IMG submission 207667) | Soil microbial communities from uranium-contaminated site in the Upper Colorado River Basin, Wyoming, United States - RVT95D214 (version 2) ... | reverse complement strand
GCGCACATATACTCGTAAAACAGGCTGAAGAGATGCTCGAAAAGGCTATTGCTGAGAAGGGTAAAGATTTTGTATTTGAATTCCCGGATACTGCCTTTTATCTTCCCATGATCTATGCAATGACAGGATTTCCTGTAAAAACACTCGGGGATATGAAAGTTGGCCTTGGTTTTGCAAAGGAGCTTCTCCATGCAGAACCAGAGGATCATATCTGGAAACCCTATTTAGGTGAGGCGCTTGACTCAGGTATGGCTACCCTATTTGCAGAGGAAATAATAATGGCATTACGTTACATCAATGGTCTTGAGCCTGTAACAGACCCTGATACAGGCTTTGTATATAATGGATTTATTACAGATACTATCCAAAGGAATTTAGGTATACAGCTTGTTGATGGCACCATGCCTGGTTTTGCTGCAGTCATTGGGGCGGCACCTGATGATGATACAGCAGTAAGGATTATCAGGGAGCTTCAGGAGAAGAATATCCTTACCTTCCTTTCTGGTCACACCAATGGTGATAGTGTAACTAAACAGCTTCAGAGAAAAGGGGTTGAAATGGGCTGGGATACGAGAATCGTCCCACTCGGCACTGAAACAGAACATACCCTTTATGCCCTTGATTGGGCGATAAGGGCTTCCCTTATATTTGGAGGCAAAAAACCAGGGGATTTTAAAGGGCATCTAAAATACCAAAAGGATAGGGTCTTTGCATTTGCAATTGCCCTTGGAGATTTAGATTGTATTAAATGGTCAACAGGAGCAGGCGCTATAAATATGGGCTTTCCTGCTGTCTGTGATACTGATGTGCCGGTTATACATCCCACCGGAGTGTGTATATATGAAGAGGTTGATAAAGAATTTGACCATAACAAGATTATTCAGAAGGCGATAGAGGTCAGGGGTTTAAAAATAATTGTTGAGAAGCCACCGATACCTGTTGCATATGGCCCGGCATTTGAAGGTGAGAGGATAAGGAAAGAAGATATGTTCATGGAGTTTGGCGGGAACTGCACACCTTCATTTGAATTGGTAAGAATGAGAGAAATGGAAGAGATAGAGGATGGTAAGGTCTTAATTATTGGCGATAACTGGCAGGAAAGATATGAGCAGGGTGGGAAGATGCCACTCGGAATAGTTGTTGATGTTGCAGGCAGAAAGATGCAGAAGGACTTCGAATCTGTTATAGAAAGAAAGATGCACTCGAATATCAATGAGGCACAGGGTGTATGGCATATGGGCCAGCGAGATATAAATTGGATGAGGATAAACCATAATGCCAAGAAAGAAGGATTTTCACTTGAGCATCTTGGAATACTCAATGTTACGATGACCCATTATAGATTCAAGGCAATTGTGGATAAGGTTCAAGTGACGATTTATACAGATGAGGCAGATGTATTAAGGCTTCAGGAAGAGGCAAAAAAGGTGTACAAAGAGCGTGACCAGAGGCTCGGTGGACTCGTAGATGATGCAGTAGATATATTTTACTCGTGTCTTCTATGCCAGTCATTTGCACCCAGCCATGTATGTGTTGTCAGTCCCGAGAGGCTTGGCCTCTGTGGGGCATTCAACTGGCTTGATTGTAAGGCTGCATTCGAAATAGACCCAACAGGCGGGAATCAGCCAATAACAAAGGGAGAGCTTCTGAATGAAAAATATGGCAGATATACCGGCATTGACGAATATCTTAAGAAAGCATCAGGGGGTGCGGTCGAGACGCTTAATCTTTATACCATAATGGAAAATCCGATGACTTCCTGCGGTTGTTTCGAGTGCATTGTTGCGATAATTCCTGAGGCGAACGGCGTGATGGTGGTTCAACGCGGTCACACGGCTATGACCCCTGTGGGGATGAAGTTTTCGACACTGGCGGGAAGTGTCGGCGGAGGCACTCAGAACCCCGGGTTTATGGGCATCGGCAGGAACTTTATAGTCAGCAAGAAGTTCCTTCACGGTGATGGGGGAATAAAACGAATAGTATGGATGACAAAGAATTTGAAAGAAAGTCTTAAAGAAGCATTTGAGAAAAGGGCTGAAGAGGAAGGTGTTCCAGACCTTCTTGACAAGATAGCTGATGAGACCATCTGTGAAGATTCAGAAAAGCTTTTAGAGTTCCTTGCAAGTGTTGGACATCCAGCACTTGAGATGGAACCGATGCTATAAAGGCAGGTTAAGGCTAAGGTTAAGAAATAATTTTCTCTCAACCTCAGCCTCAGCCTGATTTTCAAATTGGAGGATATATGGAGAAAATAGTAAAGAGTGCAAATGAAGCTGCTGAGCAGATTATAGAGTGGGGTGAATCCCACGGTATAGAGACATGCTTTGACAGGGCACAGAGGCTTAAACCATGCCCTATAGGAGGAAGCGGTGCATGCTGCAGGATATGTCATATGGGACCTTGCAGGTTTGTTGGACAGAATGCTGAGGAAGAGGCAAGAGGAGTATGTGGGGCTACGCTTCCAACTGTTGCTTCGAGGAATCTTCTCAGAATGGCCATAGCAGGATCAGCAGCCCATACAGACCATGCAAGGGATATGGCCTTTATATTACTCGCAGTTGCAAACGGTGAAACAAAGGACTTCAGGATAACTGATGTTAAAAAGCTTTACCGGGTTGCCGGAATCCTTGAAATAGAGTTTGAGGGTCGTCCTGTAAATGATGTTGCGAAAGATGTAGCTATGGCATTACTGAATGACTTCGGGCGTCAGAAAGGCGAGCTTAACTATATAAAGAGAGCCCCTAAAAAGACACAGGAGAGATGGAAAAAATGGGGTATAACCCCAAGGGGAGTCGATAGAGAAATAACAGAGGCTATGCACCGCACTCATATGGGTGTTGATCATGACCCGGACAACCTTCTCCTCGGTGCTCTTAAGGTTTCTCTTGCAGACGGCTGGGGAGGCTCCATGATCTCAACAGATATAACAGACATTCTTTTTGGTACTCCTAAGCCAGTAAAAGCAGAGGCGAGTTTCGGAATATTTAAAGAAGATGAGGTAAACCTTGTTGTACATGGACATGAACCATCACTCGCAGAGATGATTGTAGATGTTGTGAACGAGCCTGATATGATTGCATATGCGACATCAAAAGGTGCCAAAGGGATAAATCTTGGAGGCATGTGTTGTACTGCAAACGAAGTATTAATGAGGCATGGGATCCCAACAGCAGGCGGGTTTACAAATCAGGAGTTAGCGATCATGACAGGGTTAGTTGATGCAATAACAGTTGATGTCCAGTGCATAATGCCTGCCATAGTAGAACTTTCAAGGGAATTTCATACTAAGGTAATTACCACATCTTATAAAGCAAAAATACCCGGTGCTGTTCATATAGAATACGATGAACACAGAGCAAAAGAGATAGCACGGCAGATTGTAAAGATGGCGGTTGATAATTTTACTCACAGGGGAAAAGAGGGAAGCCATATTTCAGATAAATTTCCGGTAATTGCTGGTTTCTCCCATGAGTATATAGAGTACATGCAGGGAGGACGGTGGAGGGCATCATTCAGACCCCTTAATGATGCGATAATGGCCGGAAGGATCAGGGGCGTGGTAGGCCTTGTAGGTTGTGATAATCCGAGGGTGCCCTCACAGGGGTTACATCGTTTTCTTGCAGTTGAATTGATTAAAAATGATGTGCTCATAGTGTCAACAGGCTGTGGTTCTCATGCATGTGGGACTGCAGGTTATCTTACACCAGAGATGGCCTTGGAAAATGCCGGTCCAGGATTAAGAGAGGTATGCGAAGCAATAGGGATTCCTCCTATCCTTCACCTTGGCTCATGTGTAGATAATTCAAGGATTCTGACAATAGCAACAGCTATGGCCGAGGAAGGCGGCCTTTCGGATGAGATAGGTGGTATGCCGGCAGTAGGTATTGCGCCCGAGTGGATGAGTGAAAAAGCAATTGCAATCGGATGCTATTTTGCAGCATCAGGTGTACCGGTAATATTTGGAGGAGAGTCACCAGTTGGAGCAAGTAAAGAGGTAACGAAGATAATGACAAAGGTGTGGTTTGAAAGATTCAAGGGTTCGGTACACTTTGAGCCGGACCCTGAGAAAATACTGAGCCTTACCCTTGAATATATAGATAAAGCCAGGGAAGAACTTAAACTCAGAAAGTATGAACCCGGCAAATTCGCTACAGAGAGGGTTCTTCTGGATATGGCTGCAAGGCGTGAAATTGAAAAGGCAGCAAAACCACATTTAGGTATTTATTAGTATTGTAGCCGCACCCTTTAGGGTGCGTTTATTACGCAGGATAGACCCGTCTCTAATCCGGAAAGCATTCGGGACGGGATTCGGGACTGCGGCTCATTGATTTGGGAGGTTAATGATGGTTGTAGAAGAGATCGATGTTGATGAACAGATAGGTGAGATAGGGCAAATACTTGGTAAGCAGGATAAGAAAAGAGGATTACTGATATACGCCTTGCAAAAGATTCAAGAGGATGATGGTTATTTGCAAGAGGAGGTATTAAAGAGGCTTGCTAAAAACCTTAGTATCTCACTGGCTGAGATTTACAGTGTGGCAAGTTTTTACAAGATGTTTCACTTTAAACCCAGAGGCAGGAAAATTGTAAGGGTTTGTCTTGGCACGGCATGTTACGTAAGAGGTTCAAAGAAGGTCCTTGCCTCACTCGAGGAAAAGTTCGGTGTAAAGAATGGAGAAACAACTGAGGACCTTGCCATGACACTTGAAACAGTGGGCTGTGTGGGATGCTGTGGGCTTGCGCCTGTGACCACGGTTAACGAGGATATCATAGGTGAAATAGGTGCGGAGAAATTAGAGGCATTGATCAAGTCAATAAGGGAGGATTAAGTTATCCGAATTATGGAACGGCTTAAGAGTATAGAGGAGCTTAAGAATCTCAGGGTGCTTCTGGTTAAAGATGTGTTCATGCCCGGAAAAAACAGATTAAAGGTCTGCTGCGGTCTTCCCTGCGGCACGTTAGGCTCTCATAAGGTTGTTAAGGCTTTAAAGGAGGAGATACCTAAAAGCGGCCTCCAAATCGATATAGTGAAGACAGGATGTCAGGGCCTCTGTCAGAAGGGACCGCTTGTGCAGGTTGAACCACATGGTTATTTCTATCAGAAAGTCCGTCCTGAGAAAGCAAAAGAGATTATTTCCGCCACATTTTCAGCCGGACTGCCTGTCAGGGAGTTCCTTCACAGGCATTCATTTTTTGAAGAACCTATAGAGATAATCGGGGAGGTACCTTTCTACGAGAAGCAGATAAAGGTTGCACTCAGGAACACGGGGAATATAGACCCATTTGATATCTATAATTACATAGCTGTCGGCGGTTACAGTGCTGCGGAGAAGATGTTTTCTTGTATGAGTCCTGAAGATGTTTTAGAAGAGGTGAAGAAGTCCAACCTCAGGGGCCGGGGTGGGGCAGGGTTTCCAGCCGGCATAAAATGGGCGCATAGTAAGAAATCACCTAGTAAGATTAAGCTGATTATTGCTAACGGCGATGAAGGTGACCCCGGTGCATTTATGGACAGGTCCGTCATGGAAGGCGACCCGCATGCCCTTCTTGAAGGGATGCTTATATGCGCTTATGTACTGAATGCCCATTATGGATTTATATATGTACGTCACGAATATCCACTTGCGATCAAAACTCTGAAAACCGCTATTAAACAGTCCGAAGAACTCGGGCTTTTGGGTAAAAATATTCTCGGTACGGGATTTGATTTTATGGTTCAAATCAGAGAAGGCGCGGGTGCTTTTGTATGCGGTGAATCCACAGCGTTAGTTGCGTCCATGGAGGGTGACAGAGGTTTTCCGAGGCCGAGACCCCCAAGGCTTTCTGAAATAGGTGGCGGCGCATGGGGGTATCCCTCTAATTTGAATAACATAGAAACATATGCCTGCGTACCTCCGATCATTGAGAAAGGCGCTGACTGGTTCCTGAGTATAGGAACTGAAGGTTCGCCGGGAACAAAGGTCTTCTCTCTGGCAGGCAAAGTCCAGAATACGGGGCTTGTTGAGGTTCCTATGGGGATAACCCTGAGAGAAATAATATTCGATATTGGTGGGGGAATTTTAGACAATAAGGAGTTCAAGGCAGTACAGACAGGGGGTCCTTCGGGAGGTTGTATTCCCGCGCGGTATCTTGATCTGCCTGTAGATTTTGATTCCCTCCGGAAAGTCGGCTCTATTATGGGATCAGGCGGCATGGTTGTGATGGATGAAGATAACTGCATGGTTGATGTTGCCAAGTTCTTTCTTTCTTTTACACAATCCGAATCATGTGGAAAGTGTCCTCCATGCAGGATAGGCACGTACCAGATGTTACAGATACTTGAAAAGATAACATCAGGCAAGGGTGAAGAAGGCGATATAGAGAAGCTTGAGAGTCTGGGAAAGCTTGTAGTAAAAGGCTCCCTATGCGGTCTCGGCCAGAGTGCACCGAATCCGGTGCTCACAACTATAAGATATTTCCGTGATGAATACGAAGAGCATATAAAGGATAAGTACTGCAGGGCGAAGGTCTGTAGTGGGTTGGGCATTTTTGAAATCAATCAGGATGAGTGCATCAGTTGTGGACTTTGTAAACAGGCATGTGCCTTTGATGCCGTGGTTGAGACAAAGGATAAATACTTTATAGCTCGGGATTACTGTACGAGATGCAAGGCTTGCTACCAGGTCTGTCCTGTAAATGCAGTTAAGCTTCTGAGTCCGCGATATTTAAGACTTGAAGAGGAATTTAAAATACCTCTTGAAAGTATGGATAGTATTGAAAGAAGAAGCAGGATGGTACTAAGAAGTGTCATAGAATCAAAACCCTTGGGGATAGTTACCGTTGCTAAAGATCAACGGATCTCTGAGGCAGTGAGAGTTATGGGGGAGAAGAATATCAGCGGCGTATTCGTTGTTGATGAGAATAATAAATTAGTGAGTATATTCACTGAGAGGGATATCGTGCATTGTGTTGTTAAAGGTATATCTTTAAAGGATGAAGTCATTCAGAATGTAGTGAGAACCGATCTTACAATATTTGACCCTTCGATAGTATTAAGTTCGGCAATAGCTATTGCATTAAGAAAGAAGATCAGACATTTACCTGTTGTTGAAGAGGATAAGATAGTTGGGATGATTACCTTTAGAGATTTAGTCTCATATCTATTACCAGAGATTATCTATATGGCAAAATAATTTTAATAGGTAAGATGAAGTATGTCAGATCATAAAGAGAGTAAAGAGTTAAAGGTAGAGGATATTAAAAAGGAGGCGGAGAAGAAGCGTTGTCCCGTTCAGAAGACAATGTATTATATTGAGAGGTTTCTTTCGGATCCCATGTGCGGGAAGTGTTTTCCTTGTTCAATTGGTACATATGAGGCAAGATTAAGACTTGAAGATATTATATCCGGTAAAGCCTCAGATGCTGATGTTTTTACTCTGAGGCGAATTGCAAGCCAGATGATTGAAGCATCCCGCTGCAAGAAAGGTAAAGATACCGCGCGGTTTATCCTCGAATGGATGGACACAAATGCCTTTTATGAGCATATAGAAGGTGTATGCTCCGAAAAAGAATGCCTTGCATATGTAGAATACAGGATTATTCCTGAAAAATGTGTGATGTGCGGTGAATGCAAGGTTATTTGTAAATTTGGTGCAGTTGTTGGAGAAAAGAAAAAACCATATCTAAGCGGCTATCTTCCTTTTGAGATAAGACAGAAAAGATGTACCAAGTGTGGTGAATGTATTAAAGTATGCCCGACAGGAGCAATTGAAGTGGTTGATATTAAAGATGATGTGAAGGTTAAGGTTTAGCGGGATAATCCCGATATAATTAACTCAACTTTAGTAAATTTTTTTAAGCGATGGATAAATGACAAGCACGGAGAGGCTTAAAAGCATAGATGATCTCAAAAACCTGAGATCAGTTGTAAGCAGGGAAACGTTCGACCCGGATAAAAACAGGATAAGGATCTGTTGCGGGACAGCATGTTCGGCTTCCGGGTCCAGAGACGTTGTTAAGGTGCTTGAGGAGGAGATTGCAAAAAATGGTCTGGATCTGGAGGTTGTAAAGACAGGTTGTCAGGGGATATGCCAGAAAGGTCCTGTTATGAAGGTCGAACCGCATGGTTATTTTTATCAGAAGGTCAGAAAAGAAAATGTAAGGGGAGTTATTCCGATTACCTATATGGCAGGTTATCCTGTAAGAGACCTCCTTTATAGACGCACTTTTCTTGAAAAACCCGTTGAGGTAATGGAAGATATCCCATTTTATAAGAAACAGCTGAGAATTGCACTGAGGAATAATGGAAGAATAGATCCCAATAACATCTATCATTACATCGCTGTTGGTGGTTATGGAGCTGTTGAAAAGATGTTTTCCTCTATGAGCCCTGAACAGGTGATTGAGGAGGTAAAAGAGGCAAATCTCAGGGGCCGGGGTGGCGCTGGATTCCCTGCCGGCATAAAGTGGGCGCATACTAAAAGGGCTCGGAGTGCAGTCAAGATGGTTATTGCCAATGGTGATGAGGGTGATCCGGGTGCATTTATGGACAGGTCGATCATGGAAGGTGACCCCCACAACCTGCTTGAAGGTATGCTTATTTGTGCCTATGCAATTGATGCACACTATGGGTTTATCTATGTCCGCCATGAATATCCTCTTGCTGTCAAAAATTTAAATATCGCTATCAAACAGGCAGAGGAAATGGGGCTGTTGGGTAGGGATATACTCGGCAAGGGATTTGATTTTACGATTGATATTAGAGAAGGAGCAGGGGCGTTTGTCTGCGGTGAGGCTACGGCGCTTGTTGCATCAATAGAAGGCAACAGAGGGTTCCCTCATGCAAGACCTCCAAGGGTTTCAGACATAGGTGGCGGCCCATGGGGTTATCCGGCTAATCTTAATAATGTTGAAACGTATGCCTGTGTCCCTTCTATTTTAGAAAATGGCGCAGACTGGTTCAAGAGTATAGGAACTGAAGGCTCATCCGGCACAAAGGTATTTGCCCTGACAGGCAAGGTTAAGAATACAGGGCTTGTTGAGGTTCCGATGGGGATAACCCTGAGAGAAATAATATTCGATATTGGTGGAGGAATTTTAAATAATAAGGGGTTCAAGGCAGTACAAACAGGAGGCCCTTCAGGTGGTTGTATTCCCGCGCGGTATCTTAATCTGCCTGTAGATTTTGATTCCTTGCGTAAAGTCGGTTCCATGATGGGATCAGGCGGCATGGTTGTTATGGATGAAGATAACTGTATGGTTGATGTTGCCAAGTTCTTCCTTTCTTTTACACAATCCGAATCATGCGGGAAGTGCCCTCCATGCAGGATAGGCACGTACCAGATGTTACAGATACTTGAAAAGATAACATCAGGCAAGGGTGAAGAAGGCGATATAGAAAAGCTTGAGAGTCTGGGGAAGCTTGTAGTAACAGGCTCCCTATGCGGTCTTGGCCAGAGTGCACCGAATCCGGTGCTTACAACTATAAGATATTTCCGTGAGGAATACGAAGAACATGTGAAGGATAAATACTGCAGGGCAAAGGTCTGTGGTGGTATGGGCATTTTTGTAATCAATCAAAGCGAGTGCATCAAGTGTGGACTTTGTAAAGAGGCATGTGCGCATAATGCTGTTATTGAAACAAAGGATAAATACTTTATAGCTCGGGATTACTGTACGAGATGTAAGGCTTGCTACCAGGTCTGTCCTGTAAATGCAGTTAAGATTCTGAGTCCGCGATACATAAAACTTGAAGAGGAATTTAAAATACCTCTTGAAAGCATGGATAGCATTGAAAGGAGATGCAAGATGGTACTAAGAAGTGTCATAGAATCAAAACCCTTGGTGATAGTTACCGTTACCAAAGATCAACGGGTCTCTGAGGCAGTGAGAGTTATGGGGGAGAAGAATATCAGCGGCGTATTCGTTGTTGATGAGAATAATAAATTAGTGAGTATATTCACCGAGAGGGATATCGTGCATTGTGTTGTTAAAGGTATATCTTTAAAGGATGAAGTCATTCAGAATGTAATGAGAACCGATCTTACAGTATTTGACCCTTCGATGGAAATAAGTTCGGCAATAGCTATTGCATCAAGGAAGAAGATCAGACATTTACCTGTTGTTGAAGAGGAAAAGATAGTGGGGATGATTACCTTTAGAGATTTAGTCTCATATCTATTACCGGAAATCTGCTATATGGCAAAAGAAGTTTATTGAGGTTTGTGTATATCAGTGAGAAATGAATTAAAAGTCAAAGATATAAAGAATGTGGCAGAGGAGAAAATGCCTTTTTCACAAGGCACTTTATTGAGGTAATAATGAAATGATAATATTAGGTAATTATGAAAAGACTCGATAGTGTTAATGACCTTATAGCCTTTCGGGATATCCTCTTAAAAGAAGGGGTGTTGGCCCCTGGTAAAAAAAGGATAAAGGTATGTGCTGGAACCGGATGCAGGGCTAACCGTTCTTTAAAAATAGTAGAAGAGCTCAGCAGGGAGTCACAAAGAACAGAGACAGAAGTTGAAATAATGACTACTGGATGTCAGGGTCTCTGCCAGAAGGGACCTGTCATGATAATCGAACCTCAGGGATATTTTTATCATAGGGTCCAACCAGGAAGGGCAGGAGATATCATATCTCGTACTATTAAGGGTGAAAAGCCTGTATGGGACCTTCTCTATCGCCGTTCTATTGGAGAAAAACCTGTATGTTTAATTAAAGAGGTGCCTTTTTATAGTAAGCAGATCAGGGTTTCACTCAAAAATAACGGAGCGATAGATCCAACCAATATCTATCATTACATTGCAGTTGGAGGATATAAGGCTTTAGAAAAGGCATTTTCAAAGATGACCCCTGAGCAGGTCCTGGATGAAGTGGATAAGGCAAACTTGAGGGGGCGCGGGGGGGCAGGATTCCCTGCAGGTAAAAAATGGAGACATTCAAAGAAATCCCCTGGCGCTGTAAAGTTTGTTATAGCTAATGGTGACGAAGGTGACCCGGGTGCATTTATGGACAGGTCAGTCATGGAAGGTGACCCTCACAGCCTGCTTGAAGGCATGCTCCTTTGTGCTTATGCAATTGGTGCAAGATATGGAATTATATATGTTCGACATGAATATCCTCTTGCTGTCAAGAATTTAGGTATTGCTATAAAACAGGCGGAAGATCTCGGGCTTTTGGGTAAAAACATATTAGGCACCGGCCTTGATTTTTCTATACGAATAGTTGAAGGTGCAGGTGCCTTTGTCTGCGGTGAATCTACCGCCTTGATTGCCTCTGTAGAGGGAGAAAGGGGATTCCCAAGACCAAGACCTCCGAGACTTTCAGAAAGAGGCGGAGGAGTTTGGGGATATCCTACTAACCTGAACAATGTAGAAACTTATGCATGCGTACCGCCAATAATAGAAAATGGAGCAGATTGGTTTCTCGGTATCGGAGTACCAACATCACCAGGGACGAAGGTCTTTGCCCTTACAGGAAAGGTGGTTGACACGGGGCTTATTGAAGTACCTATGGGAATAACCCTGAGAGAGATTATATTCGATATTGGTGGAGGAATAATAAATAATAAGAAATTTAAGGCAGTACAAACAGGCGGGCCTTCGGGAGGCTGTATCCCGGAGCAATATCTTGATCTGCATATAGATTTTGATTCCCTTACGAAGGTTGGCTCGATAATGGGTTCAGGCGGAATGGTAGTAATGGATGAGGACAACTGTATAGTAGATGTTGCTAAGTTTTTCCTCTCTTTTACACAGGCTGAGTCATGTGGTAAGTGTCCTCCCTGCAGGATTGGTACATATCAGATGCTCCAGATACTCGAAAAGATAACATCAGGCAATGGAGAGGAAGGAGATATAGAGGAACTTGAAAGGCTTGGGAAACTTGTCAAAGCAGGCTCTCTCTGCGGTCTCGGCCAGAGTGCGCCAAATCCAGTTCTTACGACTATCAAATATTTCCGTGAAGAATACGAAGAGCATATACGGGATAAATACTGCAGGGCAAAGGTCTGCACCGGCCTCGGATTACTCTCAATAAATACTGATATCTGTTACCAGTGTATGCGCTGCATGGATACATGTCCATATGATGCAATAAAAGAGTCAAAAGAAGGCGGATTCTATATAGACCAGGTGCTATGTCAACGCTGTAAAGCTTGTTATATGGCATGTCCCTTAGGTGCTATAGAAATTAAAGAACAGCCAGTACCTATAATAGATAAAGAAATATGCTATCTCTGTGGCCGCTGTAAAGATGTATGCAGGGTTAATGCAATAAAGGAGACTTCAACCGGATTCATGATAGATCGCTTTGTATGCAGGAAATGCGGTGATTGTTACAATATATGTCCTATGGGAGCTGTGAGGTTTGAGAAGGGGAGCAAATTTATGGAGAAGATTAAGATATTAAAACCATAAAAATATTGAGCCCTTAAAAATATTTCGAGGAAAAATGAGCGAAGAGAAGTTAACCGAGGAAAAAGGGAAAAAACTCGCAGACATAAAAAAAGAGGCTGAAGAAAAGGCCTGTCTTGTTCAGAGGGCCCTGTATTTTGTTGAGGAATTTATTGCAGGCCCGATGTGCGGTAAGTGTTATCCCTGTTCCCTCGGAACTCAGGAGGCAAAGATAAGGTTGATCAGGATTAGCCAATATTTAGAGAATGTCAGCGATTCAGATATCCAGGCATTAAAAAGGATTGGTTCGCAGATGCTTGAAGGTTCATTCTGTAAAAAAGGAAAAGACACAGGTAGGTTTATCATCGAAACAATTATCAGTTCAGAGGAGGATTTTAATCAGCATATTTCCGGTATCTGTCCCAAAAAAGAGTGTGTCAATCTCATTGAATATGTGATAGACCCTGTATTGTGTATTATGTGTGGGAAGTGCTTGGAAGCATGTAAATATGATGCGATCATAGGTGAAAAGAGAGAGCCTTATCTTTCCGAATACCTTCCTTTCGAGATAAGGCAGAAGATGTGTACGAGATGTGGAGAGTGTGTTAAGGTTTGCCCTGCAGAGGCGATTGAGATTATAACGACGAAGAAAGAGGAATTAGTTAGTAAATAATAATTTATAGAAATAAAAGAGGAGGCAGAATGGAAAAAATAATAAAGCTTCAAATAGATGGCAAAGAGGTTCAAGCCCCTGAAGGCATGAATATTTTGAATGCAGCGGAGCTTGCAGACATTCATATACCAAATCTCTGTTATCTCAAGGGCATGAAGGGTATTGGTGCTTGCAGGCTTTGCCTTGTAGAAATAGAAGGGCTGAAGGCACCGGTAATAGCATGCAATACAAAAATTAGGGATGGAATGGTTGTCAATACAAAAACAGAAAAAGTTCAGGAGGTCAGGAAATTCGTTATAGACCTTATCCTTTCCATGCACCCGCTCGATTGCATGACATGTACAAAGGCAGGGGTATGCAATCTTCAGAGATATGCCTATGAGTTTGGACTTAAGGAATCGAGCTTTACGAGGAAGAAGTTCGGTTATCCGACAGATGAAGCGAATCCATTCATAAAGAGAGACCCCGACTACTGTATACTTTGCGGCAGGTGCGTGAGGGTCTGCAAGGAACAGGATACCAATGTACTTGAATTCATGGGAAGGGGGGTAGGAGCCAAGGTAGTAACCGCAACTGACAAGCCCCTTCAGGAATCAGGGTGCACATTCTGCGGCAGTTGTGTTGATGCATGCCCTGTAAACGCCCTCCTTGAGGCAGATAGATGGCGTAAAGGCAGAGAGTGGGAGTATGAAAGAATCAATTCCGTATGTCTTTTGTGCGGCAATGGCTGCGACATCATAGTAAGCACTAAAGACAGTAGTATACAGAAGATTAGTGCAGGGGCACCAATGGGCTCTGCGGAAAGATATATTTGTGCCTATGGGAGGTTCGGTTTTGACTGTATTGAGGCAGAGACGCGCCTTACATCTCCCATGAAAAGGGTAAACAGTGAACTCAAAGAGACTACATGGGAAGACGCCCTCAGTATAGTTGCTGATAAATTAAAGAAAGCCGGCAAGGGAGCGGGCTTTATAAGCATTGCCGGCATAGAAAATGAAGATGCGCTAACCCTGAAAAAGCTTGCTAAAGCTGTTGTTAAGACAAAGAACTTTGATACAACTATAAGTCTCTATGCAGACAGTGCTTCGTTAATAAACTCTCAGACAGCAGACATCAATAAGGCAGACCTTATTGTGTTAGTTGGTCTAAACCCTTCCCAGTGGGAAAGGATTTTACCTGCACTTGACGCCTCTGTAAGAAGAAGGGTTGACAGAGGGGCAAAGGTTATTGTTATAAATTCCTCTGATACAAAAATCGGAGAGGCAGCAACAATAAATCTTACAGGAAACGAGACATCCATTCTGAAACGTATTGCAAAGGCTTTAATCGGAAAGGGACTGAAAGCAGATAAAAAGTTAGAGTCTTCTGTCAAAGACGTAGAAATATCAGAGGCGATCGAAAAGGCAGCAACATTTATTGCTGAGGCCAAGGAACCGGTACTATTGAGCTCTCCTTCGCTTTTCGATGCATCAGCCAATATTGCGCTGCTTAAAGGAAAGGTTATTTGTGTTGCACTTGAAAGCAATGCACGGGGTGTTGTCTTAATGGGCTTGACGACAGAAGGGAAAACCTTTAAAGAGATGGTCTCTGACGGAATGAAGGTCCTTTACGCTGTCGGCGAAGTTCCTTTAAATAAAAGACCGAATACGGATTTTCTAATAGTGCAGAACTCACACCTTACAGCACTTGCTAAACAGGCAGACGTTGTGCTGCCTTCAGCAACCTTTTTCGAGTCTGCCGGTACGATGATAGATTATATGGGAAGGATGAAGTACCTTCCCAAGGTAATAGAGCCTCAGGGAGAATCAAAAAGCCACAGAGATATTTTTATCAATCTTGCAAAGATTATGGGAGCCACGATTAAAAGACCTACAGAGGCCGAGGTTAAAAAGGCGTCAAAGGTGAAGAGTAAACTTTCATCCAACCCGTTTGCTAAAAAAGAAGGGCTTGATATATCTCCAAATGAGATAATCGAATCTGTCAACGCCTCTGTTATAAACAGTTCAAGGCTTTTGTGGCTCAAAGAGACTGAGAAGGCAATGGCGGTATAATTCTACAAATCCTTTGTAAGGACATGAAGGTTAAATATGGTAAAGAGGTAGATGCTGCATATATTCAGCTATCCTCAGAACGTCCATAGGGTGGAATAGAGATTGATGAGGGTCTTATAATCCACATAACTTCTGACAACGAAATTGCTGCTATAGAAATCTTAGATGCCGGCAAGGAATTTCTTATCTGCAACCTCTTTAAATTGGAATTGTCAGCTGCCTAACATCAAAGGGGAAAACCTTTGCTATTTAATGCGTGTGATTACAAGAAGACTAAGGTCTTAATAATCTGGTAAAATATCTAAATTCATGGAAGACGTTTACAATATAAAAATTCCCTTATTTGAAGGGCCTTTTGATCTTCTCTTGCACCTTATCAGAGAAAACAAGATTGACATCTATGACATACCTATTGCCTTAATTACGGGTCAGTACCTTCAATATATCGAAATCATGAAAGAACTCAATCTCGAAATAGCAGGCGAGTTTCTTGTTATGGCTGCAACCCTTATCCATATCAAATCGAGGATGTTACTTCCGCCTGATGAAGAAG
>Ga0299912_10002298_pt1 | contig 15659 bp, 14 predicted proteins | sample RVTome_2_FD_207667 | JGI IMG/M metagenome (GOLD analysis project Ga0299912, IMG submission 207667) | Soil microbial communities from uranium-contaminated site in the Upper Colorado River Basin, Wyoming, United States - RVT95D214 (version 2) ... | reverse complement strand
TCAAGAAGAACTGCGTCAGATGTCATACGGGCCCCAAGCCTCCCAAGGGTCTCAGACTCATTCCCGGCAAGATCGCGGCCGTGATCGACGCCCCAAGCGCGGAGGTCCCTTCCCTGAAGATCATCGATTCGAATGATCCGGAGGCGAGTTATCTTCTCAAGAAGATACGCCGCCAGCCGGACATCGCCGGCAAGCCCATGCCTCCCCGCAAAGCCCTGACCGCCGAGGCGCTCCAGGTCATTGAGGCCTGGATCGAAGGACTGAAATAGGCCTCCCCCTCACTTGAGCTGGAAGCGGACGGTGACCGTGAAGACGACGGGAACGGCTTTCCCCTCGATGACGAGCGGCTCGTAAACCCACTGCCGGACGGCGTCGATGGCCGCCTGGTCAAGGAGCGGAATAGAGCGCAGGACGATGACGTCCTTGACCTTGCCTTCCTCGTCGGCCTTGACGCCGAGGATGACCACGCCTTGCACCTCGGCCAAGCGGGCCACCTCGGGATAGACGGGCTGGACTTCTCTGACGAGCCGGGGCGGCTTGACGTCCTTTTCGATCCGGACCGCGCCCTGGGCGAACTTGTCCATGGCGGTCCTCTTCGCGCCCTCGTCGAGAACGAATCGGACCGTCACCGTAAAGAGGACCTTGCGGGGCTTGCCGTCGATCAGCAGCGGCTCGTACTTCCATTGTTTGACCGCGTCGATGGCCGCCTGGTCGAGGACCGGGATGGAGCGCAGGATACGGGTGTCGACGACGTTACCCTCTTTGTCGGTCTTGGCCTCGAGGATGACCGTCCCCTCGACGTGGGCCTTGCGGGCGACCTGCGGATAGACGGGATTGACCTGTTTGATGAGCCTGGGCGGCTTGATGTCGCCCACGGCCCGGACGGCATCTCCTTCATACTTTTGGAGCTCCTGGGGGCTCATGCCCCCGCCTTTCACTCCTCCAGTGACGCCACCCGAGACTCCGCCGACGACGCCCCCCTGGACCCCGCCTTCGACCCCGCCGGAGACGCCGCCTTCAACTGCACCGGCCACGCCGCCCACGGCCCCACTGACCTGCGGCCCCTTCTTGTCGTCCAGCTTGAATTGCATGGTCACCGTGAAGACGACCGGCCGGGGCTTGCCGTCGACGATCATGGGCTCGTAGACCCATTGTTCGAGGGCGTCCACAGCCGCCTGGTTGAGGAGCGGAATCGAGCTCAGGACCTTGACGGCGGCGATCCGCCCATAAAGGTCGGTCGTCGCCTCCATGATGACGACCCCCTCGACCCTCGCCTGCCGGGCGATCTCCGGATAGATCGGCTGGACCTCCTTGATGAGCTTGGGCGGTTTGACCTCCGCCGCCCCTTCGCCTTGGAGCACCCCGCCGACGACACCCCCGGAGGCCTGGCCGACCATGCCGCCCACGACGCCTCCAAGCACGCCGCTCCAGCCGGTGAGCCTCAAGGAGATGAAATAAGGATTGAAGGAGGTATCCTCGAAACCGAAGACGGCCGCGCTCTTGTCCGGCAGTGTGAGCAGGTTGGCTTTCCTATCCCGACTCTGTTCGTAGACTTCGATCCGGAACTGATTGCGCTCGATCAATCGGCCGGGCGTGACCATGACCAGGTACTCCTGCTCGTTCAGCCGGAACATGTGGAAGGCCTTATCGGACTTCCCCTTCTCCCAGGCCAGATTGGCTTCGGTCAACAGGCTGACGTCCTTGAGGTTGTAGACCTTCTTGATCTGTTGTTCGGCGGCCAGGTCCTGCTCGAGGTCGAAATTGACGAAGTTCAGGAACTTCAGAAAGGACGAAGTCACCGGCTTGGCCGGCTCCGCCGACTTTTCCCGGACACCTTCGAGGATCCTCATCTTCAGCTCGAAGCCGGCGGCCGCCGCCTTCGCGCTCTGGATGATCTCATCGCCGCCCGCCGCGGCCGGCGTCGCGGCCGCCCATGAGCCGACGAGCGCTCCCGCAAGCAAGAATAGGATTGTTCTTTTCATATCACCCCTCCTTAATTAAAGGTTTTTTGACGCCCAGACGAAGACGGTGTCCGTCCCTTGGGGCTGGAAGACGAACGTTTGGGCGGGCGCTCCGCCCACGTTGACGTAATCGATCTCGAAGCGGTCGGCCGGACCGGCGGCGGTCGGGCCGAAGCCCGGTTTCTCGACCTCCCGGAGAAGCCAGAACCCGGTCACGGCGATGACGGCGGCGGTCGCCGCGGCGGCGGCCCACCGCCACTTCGCGCCGGCCATGGCCGGCCGCGTTTCGGAAAAGGCCGTGAGGCGCCCGGCCTGAGAGGAGATCTGCCGCCAAATCGCGTCGGCGTTTCCCACCCCGTCGGGGGCGACGAGCAGGCCCCTCGCCTCCTCCCGGCTGAGGAGCCGCGCCTGGCAGCGCGGACATCTTTCCATGTGGCCCCGAATGAGCCAGCCCCGGAGAGGCCGCAGCGGCAGGGCGGTATAGAGAAGATCAACCGTTCTGCAAAAGTCCATGGTCGTTCTCCAACAGGGTTTTGATCTTCCGGCGGGCGTTGAATAGATAGACCCGGGCCGTCGAGGCCGAGCAGGCCAGGACCTCGGAGATGTCCCGGGCCGTGTAGCCCTCGTTGGCCCAGAGACAGAGGGCCGTCCTTTCGCGCGGCGAAAGGGTCTTCAGCAGAGCCGAGGGCAGGGGCTCGGGGCCGGCAGGATGAGGGTTTGCCCCTCGTTCGGCGACGGCCGGCTCGTGCCGGGCCTTGGACGAGAATTCCGAGAAGCGCCGCTTTTTTCTGAGCATGTCGAGCGATCTCCTGTAAGCGATGGTCAGGAGCCAGGTTTTGAAGCTCCTGGCCGGGTCGTAGCGGTCGAGGCGGCGGAAGACCTGGAGGAAGGTCTCCTGGCAAACATCCTCGGCGTCCTGCCTGTTGCCGACGACGTTGAGGGCCACGGACATGACCAGGTTCCCGAAAGCCTCGACCATCGCCCGGTTGGAAACAGGGCTCCCCCGCAGGCAGCCTTCGATGATCTCTCGTTCGTCCACGGAGGGCTTTTTCCCGTTTTCCATCTGAGCCTACGCCGGCGGCTTCGGGGGCGTTTAGGCGGAAGCCCGCGCCCACTTCTATTCCTACACTTTTCCCCTCCCCGTGTCACCTCGTCGCCGGTGGAAAACGGGGCCGGCTTTGACAATTGGAGGCGTCTTTGATAGATTTTTTCGCGCATGGCCGTGAAAGACCGCCGCACCACATCCGCCCTCCGGGGCGGCCGCGAGGACCGCTACAAGGCCCTCGTCGAACAGCTCCCCGTCGGCGTCTACCGGACGACGCCCGACGGCATGATCATCGAGGCCAACGCCGTCCTGGTCCGGATGCTGGGTCACAAGAAGGCCCAGACCCTCGTCAGCTGCAACGTCAAGGACTTCTACGTCAGGGACAAGGACCGCAGCCGGATCATCAAGAAGCTGTCTTCGAAGCCCACGGCGTTCCAAGAGTTCGAGCTCCGGCGCGTCGACGGCCGGAAATTCTGGGTCCGCGACCACAGCCGCCGGGTCAAGGGACCCGACGGTTCGATCCTCCACTACGACGGCATCCTCGTCGACATCACCGAGAGGAAAACGGCGGAGAGGAAGCTCGAGCTCGCCCTGCGCAAGCTCCAGCTGACCAACGAGAAGCTCGAAAATCTTTCTCTGTCCGACCACCTCACCGGCCTCAACAACCGCCGGGGCTTTTTCACCTTCGGTCTCCAGCAAATGAAGATCGCCAAGCGTCTCAAGAAGGACAATTACCTGGTCTTCCTCGACATCGACAACCTGAAAGAGGTCAACGACTCCTACGGTCACGCCGTCGGGGACTTGCTTCTGCAGGCTGTCGCCACGATCCTCAAGAGCACGCTCCGGGAATCCGACGTCATCGGCCGGATCGGCGGGGACGAGTTCGCCGTCCTGGCCATGCGTTCGAAGGGCCTGGGCGAACGGACCCTCCAGGCGAGGATCGAAGAGGGCGTCCAGGCCTTCCGCCTAAAAAAATACGCCCGCCTGCGCCTGTCCGTGAGCATGGGCCTGGTCAGCATCAATCCGCAAAAATACCAGCAGCTCGAAGATTTCCTGGCCCACGCCGATTTTCTGATGTACCAGCAAAAAAGAAAGAAGGAAAGACAAGGAAACCCGCTAACCAGGAGTTGAGACCGGCCGCGCTTCCGCGGTCTCCAAGAAAATGGCGCCCGAGACCAGCCTCCATTGGGTTGGATAAGAAGGCTGGCTGGCGAGGCGCCAAGGTTTCAAAGGAAAAGGAAGCGGGGCTAAGGAGGATCCCTCTCCAGCCAGCATGTTCATTATATGGCGGGTTTTTTCCTCTTGTCAATCTCAAAGTTTTTTGTTCCAGAAATTTTTCACGGGGGCGGGATCGGGCCCCGCCGCACCTCCTTGATTTTTCGGGCGTTCAATGTATACTATTTATATAGGATTTATCATCGACGGGAGGCCCCATGCGCACCAGCGTCAAGATCGCCGTCCTCGTCCTGGCAACGCTCCTGGGCCTCGCTTGGTGGAGGGGTCTGAACGCCCTTCTCGAACGGGACGCGCCCAGGCCGGCCCTCACCCCCCAGGGAGAACAGGACATGCCGAAGAAAGTCAAGAAATCGGAAAAGGAATGGAAGTCCATCCTCACTCCGGAACAGTTCGACGTCATGCGGAAGTGCGGGACGGAACGGCCCTTCAGCGGGAAATACAACGACTTCTGGGCTAAGGGCGTCTACGCCTGCGCCGGATGCGGCACGCCCCTGTTCCGTTCGGAGATGAAATACGAGCACGGCACGGGCTGGCCGAGCTTCACGACGCCCGTCGACGAGAAGGCCCTCGAATACCGCGACGATTACTCGCTCCTCGCGAAGCGCATCGAGGTCCGCTGCGCGATCTGCGGCGCCCACCTGGGCCATGTCTTCGACGATGGACCGGAGCCGACGTTCCTTCACTACTGCGTCAGCTCCGCGGCCCTGGACTTCAAGCCCGAGGCGACGGTCCAGGCCGGCGGCCCGGAGACGGCGGCTTCGGCGACGGAAACCGCGACCTTCGCGGCCGGCTGTTTCTGGGGCGTCGAACACAAGCTGGCGAAGCTCCCCGGCGTCACGGCCACGGTCGTCGGCTACACCGGCGGGAAAACCGTCGACCCGACCTACAAGGAGGTCTGCACGGACAAGACGGGCCACGCCGAGGCCGTCCAGGTGACCTTCGATCCGAAGCGGGTGAGTTACGCCGGCCTCGTCCGGCACTTCTTGTCCATCCACGATCCGACCCAGGTCGACCGCCAGGGTCCGGACCGGGGCACGCAGTACAGGTCGGCCATCTTTTTTCACGACGACGACCAGAAGGCGGCGGCGCGCAAGGTGATGGACGAGCTGGAAACCTCGGGGAAATACCGGAAGCGCCTGGCCACCGAGCTCGTCCCGGCCTCGGCCTTCTATAAGGCGGAAGAGTACCACCAGAAGTACTACGAAAAGCACGGCGTCGTCTGCTACTGAATCCCTCGACCGCGATGTCCCCTATTTAAGACAGTCTGCCCTCCGGACTGAACGCCCCCCGCCGCGCCTCCCGGCGGAAACTCCTGGCACGAATCTTGAAGTGGTAAATAGCGACCGGGAGGAAAAAATGATAAAGGCAGGAATCAGGTTAGTTTCCAGGCGGGAACGGCCTGAACCGTCCCGCTTGGGCAGGAAACAGTCAGGAAATGTAAAGTTTTTTCTTGACAACGGGGGCGAGAGGCGTTATTCTCCGCGCTTCAATTCGGACGGTCCCACCCCGAGGGGGTGAAACGAATCCGCCCTCAGCCCCGTTTATAGAACCGGAATCCAGGGCTGTAAAAATGAGACAAAGGCTATGCATGCAAAACGAAGATCTCAATATTTTAGTATTTCTATAATAATACTATCTTAAAGGGAGACGATCATGGCTTCTGATTACAAATATAGGCACGAAGAGCTCCTCCAGCTCATCCCCGGCACGCCCGGCGGGAAGCTCTTCTCCGACGAGGAGGAGGTCTTCCCCGCGGCTGACGCCGCCGCGCTCGGGGCGCGGCTCGGCGAGCCGAAGAACGGCAACGGCGGGAACGGCAAGGGCCTGAATTCCCCGGAGGACATCGAACAGACGGCCGACCTCGTCAAGATCTATCTCCGGGAGATGGGCAGCATCCTGCTCCTCTCGAGGGAGCAGGAGATCACGCTGGCCCGGAGGATGGAGCGTGGCGAAAAGGCCATCCTCAAGGCCCTGTCCAGGACGCCGTTCACGCTCGAGGAGATCCTGTCCCTCGGCGCCCTGCTGAAGAAGAACCCCGAAATGTTCATCAAGCATTTCAACATGGTCGAGGACGATTTCTCGGACGACGGCCTCGGGAGAAGAAGGCGCGACGTTCTGGAGAGGATCCGCAAGATCCGCGGCCTCAGCGGCCGGCTGCAGAAGATCCGGCCTCTCGTCCGCAACCGCTTCGCCCGCGGCCGGCTCGCCGCCCGGATCGTCCGGATGGCCCGGGAGCTCGAGATCAAGCCGGAGCAACAGGACCGGATCGTCCAAGCCGTCCAGGTCCGTCTGAAAGAAAGCCTCAGGCGGGCGTCCAAGCAGGCGCGCAAGGACAACAGGGCCATCCTGCAGGCCATCCAGTCCGGCCGCCGGACCCGGGAGAGGGCCAAGAGCGACCTCGTCTCGGCCAACCTGAGGCTCGTCGTCTCCATCGCCAAGAAATACCAAGGCCGGGGCCTCCAGCTCCTCGACCTCATCCAGGAAGGGAACATCGGGCTGATGCGGGCCGCCGAGAAATTCGATTACCGGCGGGGGCACAAGTTCTCGACCTACGCGACGTGGTGGATCCGCCAGTCGATCACCCGGGCCATCGCCGACCAGGGCCGGACGATCCGCATCCCGGTCCACTTGACGGAGACCATCCACAGGCTCAAGAAGATCTCGCAGACGTCCGTCCAGGAGAACGGAAGGATGCCCAATCCCGAGGAGCTCGCCCGGAGGATGAACCTCCCGGTCAACAAGGTCCTGGAGATGCTCTACAGCTCCCAGGATCCCGTCTCCATCGAAACTCCGCTCGGGGAAAACGGCGAGGGCTCGCTCGGCGACCTCCTCGAGGACAAGTCCTTCCTCTCCCCTCCTGACACCGTCATCCACATCAACCTCCGCGAGCAGATCGAAGCGGCCCTCCGCACCCTGCCCGAGCGGGAAACCCTGGTCCTAAGGATGCGCTACGGCCTCGGGGACGGGCGCGAATACACGCTCGAAGAGGTCGGCCAGTATTTCAAGCTGACCCGGGAGAGGATCCGCCAGATCGAGCTGAAGGCCCTCAAGGCCCTCCAGCTCTCGGGCCCCGGCCAGAAGCTCAAATCCTTCTGACCGGCCGCCGCGCCCGCTTTCCGCCGGCCTCGGGCCGGGCGTTGAACGGTTCCTTTCTTTCTGCTAGGCTATCCCTTTTTCGGGTTCCGGCGGCCCCATGACCTACGAAAAGATCGGCTTCATCGCCCCGTCGACCTGCCTCTCCGTCAAGGAGATGCCCGTCCTCCGCCGGACGGCCCGACTCCTCGGGCAGGCCCTGGGCGTCCGGGACGTTTACTTCAGCCCCCACCTCTTCTCGAGCGACACCGAGATCGACCACGTCACGGCCTCGGTCGAGGACCGGGCCGAGGTCTTTAAGGAGGCCATCCGCGAGCTCGATCTGGTCATCTCGGTCGCCGGGGGCACTGGCGCCGAGGACCTCGTCCGCAAGATCGACGCCAAGGACCTCCGCATCATCCGCGACCGGCGCCCCCTGTTCATCGGCTTCTCCGACTTCACCTTCCTCCTGAGCGAGATCTATCACGCCTGCCGGGTCCCGGTCATCTACTTCCCTTCGCTCAAGGTCGGCAAGGGCGACTTCCGGAACCTCCTGGCCCTCATCACCGGGGGCGAGATCCAGTACCAGGGCGCGGCCTGGCTGACCCCTCCCCCGCCGCGGAAGCTGTCCGGGATCCCCATCGGCGGCAACCTGTCGACGTTCGTCAACTTCCTCAACCGCGGCACGCCCCCCAAGTTCAGCTGGAAACGGCACATCCTCTTTTTCGAGGACATCCAGGTCGACGTCGAGGACCTCCACCGCCTGCTCGCGGCCCTCCGGCGTCACAACGTCTTCGCGGGAATCAAGGGGATCGTCATCGGCTCGATCAGCCCGCCGGGGCAGAGTCCGTCCTCAAAGAAGCCGCAGCGGGACGCCGTCCGCTTCATCCGTTCCTATCTCGCGGACATCATCCGCGACCGCCGGCGCCAGGGCTATCCCCTGCCCATCCTGACCGTCTCCAACTTCGGCCATGATATCCGGCGGAACCTCATGGCCGTGCCCATCGGCGGGCGGGTGACGATCTCGCGTTCTAAGAGAATTTCATTCCGTCTCAACCGGCGAGCGGCCCGCAACGGGCAATCCCCCTAACGCCTGCTCTGAAATAGAATAGGACTTCTCGGGGCTAGGGGTCATATCCTTCGCGAAAAGCCGAGCAAGGACGGCCCTATCTCTGGTGCCGAGTCCTATTTTCTGAGGTAGACGAGGGCCTGAATCGCCGCGACGCACCCCTCGCCGGCGGCCGCGACGACCTGGAGCCCGCCGCAGGTGATGTCGCCGGCGGCGAAAACGCCGGGGATGTTGGTCCTCTGGAAACGGTCGACGGCGACGCATTGCTTGTCGTCGAGGACGATCCCGGCCCGCTCGAAGAGCGGCCCGGCCGGGATCTCGCGGAAGATGAAAACGGCCGAGACCGGGACGACCTCGGCTCCTAGCGGGCCCTCCACGAGAACGCTCTCCACCCTCTCGTCGCCGCGGATTTCCTTGATCTTTCCATCCCTCCGGACGGCGACTCCCTTTTCTTCGAGGGCCCGGGCGGCCGGAGAATCCGCCGCGCCGCCGGCCTTCCCCGGCGCCCAGAGGACCCGGCAGCCCATAGCCTGGAGGGCTTGGACGTCTTCCAGGGCCTCTTCGGAATGCCCGACCGCGGCGACCGTGCTGCCCCGGAACAGCGGCCCGTCGCAGGTGGCGCAGTAGCTGACGCCCTGTCCGACGAGCCTGTCCTCGCCGGGGATCATGCGCTCCTTGGGGAAGGGCTTGCCCGTGGCCAGGATGACCGCGCCGGCCTCTATGACGGAGTCCTTGGTCGTGACATACTTCCGGTCGCCGTCGAGGGCATAGGCGATGGCGTCGCCGGGGACCACCTCGGCCCCGAAGGACAGGGCCTGGCCGCGGATGATATCCAGGAGCTCCCGGCTGTCGATCGAGGGGAAACCGGGGTAATTCTCGAGCTTGTAGGCGATCTCCAGGCGGGAAGGTCCGCTCCCCTCGAGGATGAGGGCCTTCTTCCCGGCCCGCGCGGCGTAGAGCCCGGCCGTCAGCCCGGCCGGCCCCGCGCCGATGATGAGGACGTCCGCCTGGAGTGATTTGATGCTCATGGCGCTTCGGACCCCGCGGCGTCGTCAGTCCGCGAGCCGGCCGCTGTCGCCGGCTTTCCACTCGCCGCCGGCCAGGACGTAGAGGATGGTCCGGCGGATCTCCCGGTTGTCCTCTCCCTTGATCCAGATGTCCACCACCGCCCAATCCTCGAGGCCCTTGAACTGCATCTCCAGGACCGAAGCGCCGCCCCCGACGAGCTTCGAGCCGCGGAACCTTTTGAGGACCGCGGCGTTCCGGCCGTGGTTGCGGAACTGGAGAGGGAGGAGCTCCTTCTCTTCGTAATCGGTCTTGACGAACTGCTCGAGCTCCGTCGCCGGCTGATAATAGGCGTCCATCGTTGTCCAGGCGTCGTCCTTGACCGGATCCCCGCCGCGGCCGGAGCTCAGGGCCTTGACGCCGAAATAGACGCCCAGCGCGACGGCGTCGACGACGAGAAAGATGATCAGGATGCGGAGCGGCTTACTCATCGGGTTCTCCTGTTTTCGGCGGTGCGGGCGGGCGGTCGCCCCGGGCCTTATCCATGGCCGCGGCCTCGGCGGCGAGCAGCCGGAAGCGGTCGGATGGGATGGTCCGGGATTTCCGGAAGAGCGTCCGCGAGCGGCGCTCCTCCTGCCCGGAGAGGCCGCCGAAGACCTCCTGCTCCCGGTCCTCGGGATTCCGCTTGAAAAACTCCTCGAACTTCGCCTCCGGAAGGATCCCCCGGCCGCGGAGGGTCCGCAGCATGGCCCGCGTGCTCACGCCGAAGTACCGCTTGAGGAACAGGACATCGTCGAAGGCCAGGCTCTTCGAGCGGAAGTCCTTTTCGATGAGGTCCCGGAGCTTCCCCGGCGGGATGAGGAAACGGGAGGCGAAGGTCTGGGCGAACTGTTCCCGCGGCGGATAGAGGGAGACGTACTCGTCGACGACGACGTCGGGATTGTCGACGATCGGGCTGTCGGCCCGGTCCATGAGGTAGTGGCCGTAGAGGTGGGCGGCGATGAGCGTCTGGAATCCGGGCGGCTCGTTGGCGTTGACCAGGGCGAAGGCGGCTTTCCGCTCCTCATCGAAGACGAAGACGCCGGCGATCCGGGCTTCCTCGGCGAGCGTCTGGCGGATGATCCGGCAGCCGTTGACCTCGCAAACGGCCAGGACGTCGCGGATGGGCTCGTTGCCGAGCCCCAGACGGCGCCTTTCCTCCTCGGCCAGGCGTTCCGGGGATATGCGGGAATACTGGGGGGCGAGGTCGAGCCGGCGGCCCGTCTGTTCCTCGAGCTCGAGGTACCGCTCGCAGGAGGCCTTGAACTTCAGGAGGTCTTTCCGGACCCGTTCGTCCGCGATCGCCCTGTCGAACAGGCTTTCGAAGGCCGGCCTCTTGTCCTCGAAAAAGTAAGAGACGTTCTTGTTCAGGAACGCGGCGACCTTGAGAAGGGTCTCGAAGCTCGGCGTCCTTTTCCCGGACTCGAGGAGGGAAATATACTCCGACGACAGTCCAAGGGACTTGGCGAACGCGCCCTGGCTGAGATTGACCTCCTCGCGGGCCCTCTTGAGTCGTGTCCCGAATAGCTTGTCCATAACGGCGCACCCCCTGGGCGGCGGCCGTAGGATAACACGAGGTTAGCGGGGTGTCAACCGCCCGGGACCCTAAAATATTGATTGACAAATCCCCGGCGGACTCTAGAATTAAAGAATAACAAGGAAAAGCCATGGCCGAAGATAACATCCTCGAAATCTTCCAGGGCGCCACGAAGAGCCTCGTCAATAGCGTCCTCGACCAGGTCCAGGATGCGGTCGTCTGGCTGAACAAGGACCGCAAGGTCGTCTACTGGAACAGGTCCGCCGAGCAGATCTCCGGGAGAGACGGGGCCGCCATGCTGGGGAAGGCGTGTTTCGAGGAACCCGCCATGTTCGTGGATTTCGGCGGCGTCAACGTCTGCCGGGACAAGTGCCCCGTCGCCATGACCCTCAAGGACGGCGCTCCGCGGACGCTCGACGTCTATCTCCAGCACAAAGCGGGATTCCGCATGCCGACGTCCCTCCGGATTATCCCTGTGTTAAAGGACGACGGCGGGATCATCGGGGCCGTGGAGACGTTCACCAGCACCGCGCCGAAGGTGACCCTCCCCCTCGGCCTGGCGGAGCTCGAGAAGATGGGCCTCGTCGAGACCGAGACGGGGATCCCCTCCAAGCAATACCTGGAAATGACGCTGAACACCCGCATCATGGAATTCCAGAAGTACGCCCTGCCGTTCGGGCTGATCTACGTCGACATCGACAACTACGGCAAGATCCTCGAGAAGCACGGCCGGTTCAACTCCGCCAAGATCATCCGGACCGTCGCCCGGACGCTCCACAAGAACATCCGCTTCTTCGACATCGTCGGCCGCTGGAGCACCGAGGAGTTCCTGGTCGTCCTCCTCAACATCGACGACAGCCGTCTGGACATCGTGGCCAACAAGCTCCGTCTCCTCATCGCCGAGTCCTACATCACGACGGAAACGGGCATGCTCAACGCCACGGTGTCCATGGGCGCCAGCATTGTCCTGCGCTACGACACGGTCGAATCCCTGATCAAGCGCGGCGAGCAGCTCATGATGCACAGCAAGTGGCTGGGCAAGAACCGCGTCAGCATGAGCTTCGTTCAGAAAGAGATGGCCTAGATAGAGGCCCCCTTCTCCGGGGGGTACGGAAAAGGGGGCGAAGACAGAAAGGAGGGTTAGAAAGAGGCCGGATTCTTAGCCTTGATGTCGTTGATCTCCGCGGCGAAAAGAATTTCGCTGTTCTCGCCGGTCAGGCTGAGCCGCAGTCCCGTGCCCCGGAACACCCACTCCGAGGACAGGCTCAAACATCCCGACGTGACGGCCGTTCCCAGGTTCTCGCCCCGCTCGGCGTAGGCGCGGTCCTTCCAGACGACGTTGTTGTAGCGCGGCTCGCCGACCTTCCCGTTCAGGTATTCCCGAATCGTGTTGTAGTCCGCGACGTAGCGGTCCTTGTTCGCGTATCTTTCGAGGAGATGAACGCGGAGGGAGGCGAGCTTCCGGTCGATCAGGACGTAGGTGAGGAGGCACCTCTTGCCGAGGACATCGCGGTGGTAGCGCAGGAATTCCATGTCCCCGGACGCTTCGAGGCTGTGCGGATGGCCTTCGGCCCGCAGGATGCCGTCCTTGGTCTTGCCCCATTCGACCTCGGGCAGACGCTCCGCCGGCAGCTCGAACTCCTTCGGATCGGCGATCTCGTCCTCGGCCGGTGTCAGGTCGACGATCTTGAGGGTGGAAGTGAGCTTGCGGACGACCCCGTCCATGATGTAGCCGGCGAGCGTCCGGCCCGACCGCGAGGAAACGAAGAGGACGTAGAACCAGTTGGTCCGGAACTTGAGCACGCTCGACAGCTTGATGACCGCGCCGCGGGCGAGGATCTCGACGATCGGGCTGCGGCCGTCGGGCTCGAGATGGACGGCGGCTTTTTCGGCGGTGACTTCGAGCTTGACGATGATCTCGGCCCGGGACGGGGTTGAGAGGATGAGGGCGCCGAAAAGCAGGGACAGGACGAGGACAGCGGCGGCGCGGCTTCGGGGCACGGATCTCCCCTCGTCCCCGTTCATCCCGTGGCTTACCGGCGTTCTCATGGTCAGTCCCATCGTTCCGAGAGTCCAGTATCGAACGGAAGGCCGGGGCGTTCAATCCCCGCCGGTGATGATTCCAGGGGGGATATTCCTCACCCCTAAAGGGGGCGGAGGTCCGCCTCTCGGGGAGGGCCTCCGGCGATATGACTATTTCAGCTGGAACCTGACGGTCACCGTAAAGACGACCGGCCTCGGCCGGCCGTTGATGATCATCGGCTCGTAGACCCACTGGCGGACGGCGTCGATGGCCGCCTGGTCGAGCAGGGGGATGGACCGCAGGACCTTGACCCCGATGACCCGCCCGTAGACGTCCGTCGTTGCCTCGACGACGACGACGCCCTCGACCCGGGCCTGGCGGGCGATCTCCGGATAGACCGGATCGACCGACTTGACGAGCTTGGGCGGCTTGACGTCGCCGATGGCCCGCACGGGCGCCTCCACTTCGCCGACGACCCCGCCGAGGACGCCGCCCACGACGCCGCCAAGCACGCCGCCGACGACGCCGCCTTCGACGCCGCCCTCGACTCCCCCCTCGACGCCGATGTCGGAGAGGGTTTCCTCGGCGATCTGCTCGGGGATCTCGACCGGGGCGACGAGCTTCCCCGCATCGACCGGGGCCGTGGCCTGGACGCGCTTGATCCGGGCGCTCGTCGTCGAGCTCTTCCTTTTGGCCGGAGGCGGGGGCGGCGGCGGAGGCGGCGGGGGCGGCGCGAGGAAGGCGCTATAAACCTCGACCGTCGGCAGCTCCCCCGTCTTGATCAGGGGCAGGACGATGAGCAGCAGGATGACGGCCGCGTGGGCGGCCAAGGACAGAGGGAAGATCGCCGCCCGCGCGCGGGTCGCGCTTTCCGGACGATAGAAGGAATCCTTGAACATCTCGACCTCCGCAACCTGGGATGCGGGGGCTCCGGCCTGCCGCCGGACGATCCCGGCCCGGACGCGTCCGGGGAAAGAGGCCCAGTAGTCCGCTTCGCGCGGCACCGGGGGAGACGTCTTGGCGAGGCTGTCGATCTTGCGGATGAATTCGAGATCGCGCCGGCACTCCGGGCAGGTCTTGAGATGTTCCTCCACCCGCGAGCGGTCGGCCGCCCGGAGCTCGCCGTCGGCGTAGGCCCCGATGAGTTCCTGGAGTTTTCGGTGTCTCATCTCAAGCTCCCCTCGCGAGGGAATCCGCCAGGAGGTCCTTCAGCTTCTGCCGGGCGCGGTTGAGCCGGGACATGACGGTGCCGAGCGGCAGGTCGAGGATCCGGGAGATCTCCTCGTAGCTCATGCTCTCGTGGAACCTCAGGACGAAGACGCTTTTCTGGTCGGACGGCAACGATTCCACAGCTCCGTCAAGCCGGGCCTGGAACTCGGCCATCTCCAGCCGTTCCTCCGGATCGTCGGCCCGGGGGGCCGTGGGCATCCGCCGTGCCCCGATCGACACTTCCTCGAGCGGCTTCTCCCGGCCCCGGGCTTTGAGGTAATTGAGTCCGGAGTTGAGGGCGATCTTCCGGAGCCAGGGATAAAGGGGCCATTGGGCGTCGAACCGGGCCAGGGCGAAATAGGCCTTGATGAACGTTTCCTGGGCGAGGTCGTCGGCCGACTGGTGCGCGCCGGTCAGTCGCCGGCAGAGGGCGTAGACCCTCTGCTGGTACGTCCGGACCAGGCTCTCGAAAGCGTCCATGTCTCCCTGCTGGGCTTTCCTGACGAGGACGGCATCCTCCGGATGCTCTTGCGGTCTCGTCGGAGCTCCCATAGGTCATACACCTCGCCGCAGGGATTATTCCCCTACCATGATACACCTCTTGAGGCCGGGAAAGAACGTGGGCCCGGGACGGCGGCAGATGGAGGGCTCCTACGGGGGAAACCCGGGGAAAGTCCAATTCAGGAAATATTTTAAAAAAATGCCGCGAACGGGCTTGACAGGAACCCTCAATTTCGAGTATTTTTATCAATCCTATAGTCTATGTATGAAATCGAGATTCCGCATATCAACGACTACCGGCAGCGGAAAGAGGAAAGGAGGTTCCCATGAAAGGCCGACACAAGACCACGCCCCCCGCTCTGGCTGTCCTCGTCGCCTTCCTGGCTTTGACCGGCCTGGTGCTTCTGGCCGCTCCCGAGAGGGCCGCGGCCCGCCAAGAGGGACAATACGCGGGCATCGACCAGTGCGCCGCGTGCCACGAGGAGACCGTGGTCAAGTTCCGCGAGTCGATTCACGGGAAAAAAGGTTTCGAGATGCGCTCGAGCCACTCGTGCGAAACCTGCCACGGACCCGGGAAGGCGCACGTCGACGCGGGCGGAGGCAAGGGCTCGATGACGACGATCACGGCTATCACGAAAGACCAGCAAACCGAAATGTGCCTGAAGTGCCATGAACGCGCGAATCAGTCGGACTGGCACGGCAGTCGCCACGAGTCCCGGGGGCTTTCCTGCCAGGATTGTCACTCCATTCACCGCCCCGGCAGCGACAAAGCCCAGCTCCAGGCGCCCGAAACGGAGCTGTGCTTCACCTGCCACAAGCAGAAGAAGGCGCAGTTCTTCCGGGCGTCCCACCATCCGATCCGGGAAGGCAAGATGGAATGCTCCGACTGCCACAATCCCCACGCCGTCCAGGAAGGCAAACTCGTCGACCAGGCGGCCGTGACGGAGACATGTTACCAGTGC
>Ga0299912_10002297_pt1 | contig 15661 bp, 13 predicted proteins | sample RVTome_2_FD_207667 | JGI IMG/M metagenome (GOLD analysis project Ga0299912, IMG submission 207667) | Soil microbial communities from uranium-contaminated site in the Upper Colorado River Basin, Wyoming, United States - RVT95D214 (version 2) ... | reverse complement strand
GTCCGAGAATGTCTTGGACGCATTTCTCAGGAACGAAGCCTCATCCGAAGTCCTAGCCGTGACTCCCCCAAACTCAGCGATCTCATCGCTTCTCCGGAAGAGCCGTTTGAGCCGCGTCCCTGCTCCACTCACTACCTCGGTGAGTTTCTTGGTGACCTTCCCCATCCCGTACTGCTTCGCGAGTTCAATCGCGCTTGCGATGCCGACTGCCGTGAAAGCGCCAGCGGCTTCTGAGGCCCCGCTTCTTATGGCGCCGCGGTCACCTTGAGAGATGTTCCTGATGTCCCCTTGGTTCATGCCCGACGGCACTGCCCCACCGAACGCTCTCGCCCGGTCGGCAGCCTCGTCGCTCATATCGTCGGCGTTCAGCGCTTGACGCGAGGCGCTGCGCGTCAGCCCTCCGGCCTTCTTACCGGTCCGCCACGAATCCATGAGCGACCACGCCTTCGACAGAACGCCCGGCTCGGGCTGGGGGCTTTCCTCGACGATCGCTGGATCAGGTGCGTTCCGGGGCAATTCCCGCGCTTCTCGCCCCGCTTGCGTTTGTGCGTACAGCTCCTGGGCTTGCTCTAGTGTCAGCTCATCCTTTTGTGCGGCCCTGAGCGCGGCGTGCCCCGTTGGATCCACGAACGTCGTGGGGTTGCCGTTGGCGTACAGATAGCGGTGGAGTGAGGGTGGCTCGTCGATCTGGCCTAGGAAGCTGTCCTGCGTGAGGAAGCGACCGAGCTTCGGGTCGAAGTAACGAGCCTTCGCGTAGTACAGCTGGATCTCGCTGTCGAAGATGTGCCCGGTGAAAACTGATCGCTCCACCGCACGTCCGCCGTAGCCCAGGCCGTAAGCCAGACGCGATCCACACGTTAGGACGTCCTCACCGCCGATCGAGCAGCTCAGGCGAAGGTCGAAACCCCTGACGCGAGTTTTCAGAGGCTCGACGCAGAAGGGACCGTTGCATTCCTTCGGCAGCTCGCTCGGCAGCTCACGGGGGAGATCAGCAGCGGCCGGCGACGGACGCGCGTGCAGCTCGTCGGCGGCGCGGGCGAGGCCGTTGAGGCTCGGGAGCGACGCCTGGGCCGGCGCTGCGAAGAGCACCCCCGCGAGCGCCAGGAGCAGGCCGCGCAAGGCCGGCGGGACCGCGCGCCGAAGGATCACTCGAGGATTGTACGCGGGTGCTGCGGGCGGCGAGAGCGCGTGGCCGGGCCAGGCGGCGAGCAGCTACTCGTGCGCGCGGTCGTCGTCGAGGTCCTCCTCGCCGGCCTCAGCAGCTAAGGAAGAAAGGAGGTCCTCGCGCGCCTCGTCGTCCTCGGGAGAGGGCGGCGCGGCGCAGCTCGTGGCCGGCTCGTCCTCGGCGTCCACACCGGCCTCGGCATCCACGTGGGGCTTCCTCTGGAGCCGGGCGCCGGGATGCGTGGCGTTGTGGATCTCCTTGAGCTTCGTGAGCGCGACGCGCGTGTAGATCTGCGTGCTCTGGAGGTTCGAGTGGCCGAGCATCTCCTGGATGAAGCGGATGTCGGCGCCGCCCTCGAGCATGAGCGTCGCCATGGTGTGGCGGAAGATGTGGCAGCCGGCCTTCCTGCCGAGGGCCTTCTTCACGTATTGGCAGACCCGGGCCGTGAGCCAGCCGGGGTCGAGCGGCTCGCCGAGCGAGCCCAGGAAGAGCGTCTTGGGATCAGGCTCGACCACGAGGCGGCCGCGTGCTTCGAGGATGTACTTCTCGATCCACGCGAGCGCTCTCTCGCCGATCGGCACGAAGCGGTCCTTCTTCCACTTGCCCTCGCGAATGAGGAGCGTCCCGCGCTCGATGTCGAGGTCGTAGACCGCGAGCCGGCACAGCTCCTTCCTGCGGATGCCGGTCGAGTAGAGCGTCTCGAGGACCGCCCGGTCGCGAAGCCCGATCGTGTCCTCGAGGTCCGGCACGGCGAGGATGCGCTCGACTTCGGAGACGTTCAGCACCGCGCGCGGCAGCCGCTGCGGGACCTTCGGCATCTCGAGGTCGGAGGCGGGGTTGCTGAGGACCTGGTTCGTGCGCGCCAGGTACTTGAAGAAGGACCGCACGGCCGCGAGGCGATCGTGCTGCGTCGAGAAGCCGAGCGGGGCGCCGTCCTTCTTCCTGTAGAGGAAGAGATAGCGCTGGTAGCGCTCGAGGATCGGCTTCGTGATCTCGGACGAGCGCGTGAGCCCGCGCTCGTTGCACCAGCGCACGAAGTAGGAGAGGGCATACGCGCGGTCGCGGATCGTGTCCGGAGAGAAGTTCCGGACGCGCATGAAGTCGAGGTGCGCCGAGACGAGCGTGTCCATCCCTTGCGGGTCGGGCCCTGGCGCGCAGAGCGGCAGCTTCGGCGTCCCGCTGCGCTTCCGCCTCGGCATCAGCGCCCCGCGGCGAGCGCCCCCAGCTCGGCCGCGCGGCCGTTGCCGTTCCCGTTCGAGGGATCCTGTGTACGGCGGCGAATCTCGCCGCTCTCTCCTAGATGTGCGTTTTCGCTGGTTTCAGCGTCAGCTCGCACGAAGGCCGCTCCAGTCGTGGGCGAAACCGCGTTTTCCTCACCCCGACCACCCCCCGACCAGGCCCCGACCGGGGGCCGACCGACCCCCGACCGCTCGGCTGAAAAGGCCGACCGCTCGCCGTCGTAGGCGCTCAGTTTCTCGACGTCGAGGAGCCCGCAGACGAAGGGCTGGCCGTCCTGGCCCTGGCCCTCGTAGAGAAGCTCGTAGCTCGCGCTCTGGCCGTCGCGGTGGACGAGGACGTACTCCATCTCCTCCAGCCGCGCGAGGTGCACCTTGAGCTGCGTGTTGCCGAAGCCGAGCCGCTCGCGCACGTGGCGCCGCGTGAAGCGGTACTCGGTCCGCTCGACTTTCTTCGCCCGGCACTCGTCGCGGACCATGAGGTCGAGTGCGACCAGGAGCCGCCGCGTCTGCGGCGCCAGCTCGTCGAGGCTCCTCCCGAGCACCTGGTGCGCGAGGCGGTTGGCGAGGGCGACGTCCCCGCGCGTCACCTCGACGTAGGGCACCACCACCCCGCCGTGCTCGACGCTCAGGACCGGCCGCTGGTACTGGTGGAGAAGCGCGATCGCGCGGATGAGCGTCAGGTACTTCACGTGATCGCGCCGCGTCCGCGTGCGGTCGTCGAGGAAGGTGAGGTGCCGCGCGTAGGGGTTCGCGACCAGGATGGGCTTGAGCATCCGCTGGGCGTCCTGGTGGACCTTGAGGAGCGAAGGCCGCGCGCGCCGCGCGAGGAGGCCCTCGAGCGTCTGCTTCTCGCGCTGGAGGCGGTGGATCGCCCGCGTCTGCTCGCGGTCTTCGTCGACCGTGAGCACGAGGCAGCGGTTCAGCAGCTCCTCGTCGATCTCGACCGCGGTCGTGGTGAGGAAGATCATCACCGGCCCCTCGACGCGGTACTCGTGGGTGACGAGCTTCCCCGTCTGCGGGTCCTTGCCGGTCGAGGCGATCGTCAGCTCGCCCTCGCTCTGCAGGAGCTTCAAGGCGTAGCTCGCGCGCTCGGCGCCCTGCTCCTCGACGATCGCCAGGATCTTGTGCTTGAGGTTCGTCTCGCCCATGTAGAAGAGGCTCTGCCCCGTCATGGCCGAGTACTTCACTCTCTCCTCGGCCGGGATGAAGGCGAGCACCGCCTCCATGAGAGACGTCTTCCCCGCTGCGGAGCTCGACTGCACGACGACCGCGAGCGGTTCTTCGAGCTTTCGGGAGACGGCCGCGAGGTAGCCGAGGAGCTTGTTCGTCTCCTCGCCCACGATGCCGCAGGCCTCGAAATCGCGGAGGATCCGGTCGAGGAGCTGCGGGTCGCGCAGTAGCTCGAGCGCCGTCGCCTGCTCGTCGTCCGAAAGCTTCACGTCCGTGACTTTCGGCTCGAGGGCTTTCTTGATGAGCTCGTCCTGCGCCGCCTCGAGCTTCAGCAGGAGCTGGCCGAGGTCGCGCTTCACCGTGTCCTCGTGGCTCTCGATCTCGGCCGCGGCCTGCTTCACGAAAGCGGCACGCTGCCGCGCCGAGTAGAGGTCGAGCGTGTCGACATGGACGCGATCGCCGCGCGAGGCGAGCACGTTCACCCGCAGCGCGTCGTGAGAGAGGTTCTTCTGGAGGCCTCGGACTCGGTACCGCCGATCACCGAATTCGATGACGAGCTCGTCCGCGGCGGCCGGGGCGGCGTCGATGGTCGGGGCCGCCTCTGCCACGGGTCGTGTGAGTTCTTCCTTAGCCGCTAAGGGGAGAGCGCCCGGCGGCTCTACGGACGCCAGGAGGGACGCAAAGGGCACGGACGAGGGAGAGACGGACGTCGTGCTCTCCTCGTGGTTCTGCGGCACCGGAGGAGCGTCCTGGCGCGGCGTGGTCGCCGCGGTCACGGTCGCCGGCAGGACCTCGATCGCGCATGTGAGCGCCCCGAGATCCACGGCCGGCGGCTTGCCCTTGCCGAGCCACACGGCGTTCCGAACGAGCACGCCCAGGCTCTTCTCGGCCGGCTGCACCTTGCATGCGTACTCGTTCGCGTCCATCCGCTTCGGAAACTGGACGCGGAAGCACTCGATCCCCTGCGACTGGAGACGCTCGGCGAGCGCTATCGAGGCGCGCTCGCCGGCGTCGTCGCGGTCGTAGGCGATCAGCACGCGCTCGGTCTGGTACTTCTTAAAGGCGGCCAGGTGGTCGGCCGTGAAGCCCTCGACCCCGTAGCTCGCGGTGACGTTCCTGTAGCCCGCGCACCAGAAGGTCAGCGCGTCGATGAGCGCCTCGCACAGGATCACCGTCCGGCTCGCCTGCAGGGCCTCGAAGTTGAAGACGCCGCGGTGCGGGCCGGGAAGGTAGAGATGGAGCGGCGTGCCTTTGCGGAGCTTGGACTCGGGCGTCACCTTCCGCCCGTACATCCCGAGGACCTCGCCCGCCTCGCCGAAGATCGGCACGATCAGCGAGCCGTTCAAGTGCTCGTGTCCGCTCTCGCGCAGCACCCCGAGCCGCTGGAGCCGCTCGCGAGCGCCGAGGCCGGCTTTCGTGCCGTTCGTGGGAAGGCGATAGCCGAGCGTGCGGTTCGCGAAGCCGAGACGGAAGCGCTCGATCACCTCGTGCGAGCGAAGCCCACGCTGATCGAGGTACGCGAGAGCCTCAGGGCTCTGCTTCAGGGTCTCGTGGTAGTAGGCCACGACCTGGGAGAGGAGTTCCCGGTCCTCGGCGATCTCGGCGACCGGCAGCGGCGCCTTCACGCCCGCGGCGGCCGGAGGCAGCGTGTCGCCGCGCAGCACGTCGACCGCGTGGCGGAAGCTCAGGCCGTCGCGCTTCATCACCCAGTCGATCACCGAGCCGCCCGCCTGGCACGCGCCCAGGCAGTGCCACAGGTTCTTCTTCGGCGAGACGACGAGGCTCGGTGTCTTGTCGTCGTGGAAAGGGCAGAGGCCGAGGAGATCGGCCCCGTGACGCTTCAGCTCGATGCCCTGCGCTTCGACCAGCCGCTCCAGCGAGACTTCGCTCTTCAGCCGCTCGATTTCTCCGTCCGGGATCCGTGCCACGTCAGCACTCCCTCGTGCACGCAGCTCGCTCGGTTCCTGCCGCTACGATCGTCCCCCTGCCGCTCTCCCGCATCTCTCCTCCTCCTCTTCTTCTCGGATCGCACCGAAGGCCACGTCCTTTAGGCGCCGCAGCTCGCTCTTCAGCAAGCGGAGATCCACGAGCGTCGGACCGCGGTGAAACTCGCGCTCGGCGTCAAGGACGCCAGCGCCACCGATCCCGAAGACCGCCACGCGGCGGCCGTTCGTCCCGCGTACCTGGACCGCCACGAGCTCGCCGCCACGCAGAAGCGCGAAGGCCGCCAGGAAGAGATCGTCCGTGCGGACGACGTGTGGCTCTCTCCCTCCATCCACCGCAGCTCGTGCCGGCCGGGCCTTCGCTGCTTCGTCCGTGCCGCGTCCGCTCATCCCTTCGCCCTCCTCCCGGCGGAGGCCCCCGTCTCGGCTCTCCCTCCGAGCGGAGGCCTCGGCGCAAGTACGGCTCTCGACTTGGTGAGGAGAAGCGGCTAAAAGGTGGGAAGGTCGAGGTGAGGTCGTCTTCTCCTCTGATCTGCGGGCCGGCGTCGCGCCCCTCTGGCAAGATCGACGCGACGTCGGTCCGTCCTGCTCGTTCACCCCCAAAACCAGCTTCCAGCCGAGACCCTGTCAAGAGGGAAGACCGGTTTTCGAGTGTGCTCCCTGTCTATACCGGATTGGTATGATTCGTGTCAAGCATGTTTTCGTCCCGGTACACTGGCACCGTGCCGCGAAGGTCACGACCCGTCGCCACGCCCGAGGAAGTCATCGGCGCTCGGATCGCCGAGCTCCGCCGGCGCCAGGCGCTGACGCAAGGTGCGCTCGCGAGCAAGCTCTCGACGAGCCAAGCTGTCGTGTCGCGCTACGAGAAGGGCAGGCTTCGGCTGCACGCGGCGTTGGTTGCCGACGTCGCCCGAGCCGTGCAGGCCTCGGCAGACGAGATCCTCGGCCTCAAGGACCTCAAGCCGAACGGCGTACTGCACGATCGCCGCTTCGTGCGCCGGTTGGAGCAGATCGCCAAGCTCCCCAAGCGCAAGAAACAGGCGCTCCTGATGATGCTCGACTCGTTCCTGCGGGACGAGCAGGCGCACAAGCACCGCTCTTAGCCGCCCCCGTCCCCCCAGCCCGACGCCGGAGCCAGCCCGCCGCCGTCGCCGCACGACGGCCAGAGCGCCGCGCGCAAGCGGTCGTCAAGGGCGCCGCAGGCGCCGCGCAGCGGGCGAAGCCCCTTGACGGCCGCGAGCACGGCGCCACGCTCCCGCGGCGACGTCGACCGCCGCCACGGCCCGCGCCAGCCCTCGCGTCACGCCGCGTGCGTCGACGGCCAAGCCATGACCGCGAGCCCGGTGACGTTGTCACCTCCAGGCCCAGGTCGTGGGCTGCAGCTTCGCCGTCCGGTCGTACCGAAGCTGGTCGAGCCCCTGAGGTCAGGTCCCAGAATCGGCGTCCGAGAAGAACCGCGCCGTGATCTGGCGATAAGTCTCGCACTGCTGGACGAAGGACTGAATCTCGGCAGCCGAGAAGCCCATCACCTTCAAGAAGCAGAACTCCAGAAGCGAACGGAGCACGTAGTTGAGCCGAATGACGTTCTCGCCAAACCGCTCGTCACGCGGGATCGCCTGCTCGCCCGTGGGGTGGTGCGTGAAGTCGTTCCGGTAGTTGACGATCCGTTCGACAAAGCGTCGAGGATCTCCGCCGGTTACGCACGCCAGCGGTGCCTCGTGATCAGCGACGAGATCCGTGAGGCGACGGCGAAGGGAGATCTCGTTGCCCCACTTGAGTCGGGCAGCAAGCGCCTGGCGGTGGGATCGGTCGAGGTCCGCAGGGATCGCGGCGGTGAGAGGTGGAAGCACTCGTTGATCGTAGGCGACTTGATCCATGTAGATGCCGCTATGGAAACAGCGGTGGAACGCCTCGACAGCCTGAGATAGCGGAAGGAATCGCGCCTCGACAAAGCCCTGACCGTAGGCGCCAGAAAAGTAGAGGGCGCGTGAGCGCCAAAGCAGCTCAGCGTGGTCAAGCCACGCCGTGAAGACCGCTCGCCCTCGAGCTTGCAGGTCCGCTAGTCGAAACAGAAACTGGGATGGCGAGCGGCGCTGACGCTCGTGCTTCCTGTAGTGGGGACACGCGTGATAGGTGCCGCGCGAGCTTTCTCGATCTGCCTGGGCTGGCTGGGTCAGCAGGAGTTCGTCTACATGAGCGATGGCAAGAGACGCGATCGAGAAGAAGTCGCCACACGCCTCAACGAGACGTAGGAATTCCCGGAGCGGACGCGCGTGGGTGGACTCTATGTCGACAAGGATTTCCTCCCTCAACGACGAAACGTAGTTGCCGCTCGATCCTGACAAGGCCGACCGGACAGTTACGCGGAGTGACTCGGTTTCATACAGCACGATCGGCGGTGGGGGAGTGTAGCGAACGGCCACCGCGGGCCAGGCGGAGTTTGGGTCGAGGTGGATCGACGAACCGCCCCACCATGTGTCGAGGTTGCCGAAGGAGACCGACGCGGTCGATATCTGAGGGTTCGGCGTGTCGCTGTGGAATCCGACGACGAACGCGTTGGCGAATATCTCGATATTGCGAGGAACGCCGCTATGCAGGGCGCCGCTGGAGGTTCGATCGAAGCAGCGGAAGAGAGTGACCGGCTTGGGAGCGGTGGTCACCCCAAGGATGATGTCGTACGAGCGCAGCGGCGGGAAAAGAATCGGCTTGTCAGTTGGAGCGAGAACCGTCAGGATCGCGCCGTCGTCCTCACTGAACCGTAGCGTTCCGCCCCACTGCCGCTCTGGCTCTCTTGGATCCCACCAGAATCCGTCGTGGACGATCTCGCCCATCGGGCCGAATCGTAGCACCCTGGCTTCCGAACAGCAGGCCGGCGTGGCACGCGTCGCGCCGCTCGGACGCCGCGCCATGGCTCTCGCGCGAGGCCACGCGCCGTCACGCGCGGCGCAAGATCGGCCAGGACGGCGGCGCCGCGCGCGCCAGCAGCGTCGCCTCGCGCCGGCTTAACGGAGGGCGGCGCCATGGCGCACGAGCTCGAGCTCGGTCGTCAGCTCGCGCGCCATCGCGCCGCTTGGCTGGCCGGCCAGGATCCGCGACGGCTCGTTGCTGTGGCTGTTGGGGGCGACCGGGTCGCCCCGCGGGCGTCGCGCCCGTCACGCGGGCTGCAGGGCGGCAGCAGCTAAAGAAGGTCGTGTTCGCAGCCCGCGTGCCGGGTTCCGCGGCTGTTCGCTCCGCTCCCCTGTCCCGCGTAAGGGTCGCTCCGCCCGATAATCCCCGGGGGATTATCCGCAGCCGCGCGCTTTGGCCCGCGGGACGCGCCGCCCAGCTTGCTCGGCGCCCGGCCACCGCCGCACGCGGTCACGCGGCCCGCACCTCGGCCACGATTCATCAGCAGGCCGCGCGCCCGCGCGCGCTCGCTGTCGAGCGCCGCGTCTTCCTCGCGTCGCTGCTAAACATAGGTTCCTATGTTTCCCCGCTCGCCCCGGTGGCTCTGGCCGTGGCTTCGGCGCGGCCCGGCTGGACGGCTTGGCCGCTGCTGGGCCGTCAGGCGCCGTGCAGCGTGGCCAGCTCGGCGGCACGGCGCCCGCCGGCCCCACGCTGAGAGTGCCCGCCCCAGAGGAAGCGCTACTATTCGGCGGTGACGAGGAGAGCCGGCGTATTCCTTTGCCTGATGATCGTCGGAGCGACTGGCACGCTGGTTCGCCCGTGGTTGCCCTCGGTTGGAATCCCCCTGATCCTCCTTGGCTTTGGAGGAGCGTTCACTTCGTTCGTGCTCGGGGAGCTGCGAAACCAGGCCAGAGACGAGCGTCTAGACGTTCTCGAGCAGCTACTCGCGAAGTCCCGCTCTTCGGGTAATCCATACTCCGAGCAGGCGAAACGTGCACTCTCGAGAGGACCCGTCGCGGTGACACGCATCCTCGACCTCCTTGACAGAGCTCTCGAGTCCGACCCGGACGATCTGTACGCGCTCCAGACCTCTGCCTTCGTGACTGCACTCCACCTGTCGTTTGTGCAATGGCTCGACCCAGCCACTCGTCCACGATCCATGCTCAGATCGAGCAGCCGCACGCAGTTTCAGGCTCGACTGCAAGTCGCAAGGAACCGCATCGCACGCGCTCTTTACCTCGCTCCTAACGACCCGCTCGGCCTGGCGACGCGCGGCATCCTGGCCGATATCGCGGGCGAACACGCGGCGGCCCGCACCGCCTTTCGTGAGAGTGGGCAATCCGGGTTGGGCCCTTCGTGGCACTTGATGGCAGCGACGTCCTGGGACATGGAAGGCCGGCACGATGAGGCTCTGCGACAGCTTGAAACAGCAGCATCGGAGGAGGGCACCACACTAGGATGGCTGCAGCCCTTCTACTATGGACGCGCTCTGAGTGCTTGCGGACGCTACGCTGAAGCGCTCCCACATCTAAAGGCGGCGTACTCACTTCGGGGCGGGAGACCCGAGCTGCTTGATGCGCTGGCCGATACGGCCTACCACGTTGCCTACCCAGGGCGCTCGGCCTACTTTCGCTTTCGCCTCGGCGTGCAATTCATCGTCCACCGAGAGTGGCGCCGCGGCGTACGTAACCTCGGCCTTGCACTCATACATGCTGGCCTTTCCGTGGCTTGCTCCGGCTCCAAGCTACTCTGGATGTTGTCGAAGAGGCTCGGCCCGATCGCCGCACTCCATCGCCGTGTCGTACCACCGAACGAATTCGAACGGACGATGGGGCGCATCCTGATGGAGAAAGGCCTCTTCGCAGATGCACAAGCCCTCTTCGCTCGCGCACTCGACATCGATGATCGTGACCTTGACTGCAAGGCGCTGCTTGCAGCGTCGCTGACGAATCTCGGGCGCACCGACGAGGCCCACGCAGTCCTGGCCACACTGACGGTTGAGCACTCGAGCGAACCGGCCGCCCAGCTAAACGCCTCGACGATTCGCCTAGCAATACGCCGGGCAGATCGACATCGCGAACCGCCCTCCTAAGAGTCAGCGGGCAGTCGAGTACTGACGCTGGCGGCTGGACGGCCTGGCCGTTGCTGGGCCGTCAGGCGCCGTGCAGCTTGGCCAGCTCGGCGGCACGGCGCCCGCCGGCCCACGGCTCCGTGCGCTATCGACGGCGCACGCCTCTACTTCGCCAGCCTGAGCCGTCGAGCAGTTGGGTCCTGCACCGGCACATGCACGCCCGTCAGCTTTTCGAGGATCGACGGCTCAAGGTCCAGGTCAGCGGCAAGGTGCCACGTCGTCTTCTTCGAGAGCCGCTCGAGAGCCTGAAACGCGAGAGGGATCACCTCGTGCTTCTCTTCGGGTGGCTCGTCCGGCTCCCCCTTGTGCCAGCCTTTGGCGTGGATGTACTTGTACGCCCGCCGGTACTCACGGGCATCGATGAGCTGGAGGTCGTAGGCGCGTCGCACGATCGCAGCCAAGCTGACACCCCAGCGTTTCTTCAGCTGGCGAAGGTGAGTCCACTGGATCCGCGGCCTATGGCCATACTCCCTCACGAAGCCAGCGCGAGGAAGGAGAAACGCCGCCGCGAAGTGATTCGCTTGTTCCTCCCTCTCCGGTGTCCCGGTTTCCATCCCGCGGTGCATCACGAGGTGCCCGCACTCGTGGGCCAGGTCGAAGCGCGACCGAGATGGGCTGTCCTTCGATGGGTTCAAGACGACGACGTCGCGCACACCCGCTCTCGAAAAGGCGTCGATCTTCTCGCCTATTCCCGCGAAACGCGTCACGACGACGCCGGCCCGCTCAAGGACGCGCGTCATGTTCGTGATGGGCACGTCGAGGCCGAGGCCCCAGTGCAGCCGTGCCTTCTCGGCCGCACGCTCGATCTCTTCGCGGCGGGCATTCGCATTCACCGGTACGTCGGGGATGTTGGGCGACGGCAGCGACAGCCTCTCGTCCAGGTGCTCGACCACCGCTCCGAACAGGGTACCGTGTGCGAGTACCTGGTTCCTTAGGTACTGCGGCGTCGTCTTGCGGCGCCGGAAGTTGCACTCCTCGTCCCTGAATTCGTCGCCTACTGGCTGAGTGAAGAAGGACGGTGCGAAGCCGAGGGCCTCAGATAGCGCCTGAAGTAACGGATCCGTCGGCTGCTTGCGTCCAGCCTCGAGCTGGCAAATGAACGCGGCCGAGGCACTGACCTTCTCCCCGAGTTCGGCCTGTGTCAATGCCTTGAAGGTCCGCGCGATCCGAAGACGATCCCCGTAGAAGCGATCGCTATTCTTCTCCATCGTTCTTGGAGCTCCCCTGGTCGACCTTGGTGTCCGGGTACTTCGCTGTGACCTGCGGCGGCGGCAGCTCGACTCCCTCCTTCGCCGCGGCAGACACCGGAGCAAAGGGCACTACATCTCCAGCGAGCGGTACCGTCCAGGGACTGCGGGGATAGCCGTTCGGATCGAGCTGGACCATCACGATCCGCAAGACGCTTCCGGCATCATCCGAAACCACCACCAGACGCCACGGCCAAGAAGGGTTGCTCTGTTCGTACTCCGGGAAGAGTTCGAGTTGCGCCTCGACGGCCTCGATCTCTGGCGCTCGCATGCGAAGAGCACGCGCGTTTGGCCGATCGTCCTCACCGTGGTAGTGGCGGACGGGGACGCCGCCGATACCGAACACGAAATGAAGCGGCGGCTCGATCACGGTCAGCCAGTCGGAGTACTCCCCCTGCGCAGCCTCGGTGATCGCGAAACACGTCCGCTCGTATACCCTGCACCCCAAGCTCCAAGGACCGTCGCCCTTGCTGGCGTCGAAGTCCTCGAGAGCCTCGTTCCGCACCCGTTGGATGATCCGAGCTACTGTGCGCAGTCTCTCCTCGGTCAGCGCAGGGTGCCTGTCCCACGGCGCATTGCCCGGCGACGCTTTCGTCATGAGCCAAGGCTAAAGGCACGGATCGGAAAAGTCAAGATGTTTATTAACCTTCCATCGATCGCTTAACCGTGCCTCTCCTCGGCGCGGGGAAGAGCACAGCGCCCGCCGGCCCACGGTGCTGGCCGCTACAGCGCCAGCTTGCCTTGCTTGCGGCGCAGATGCAGCTCGGCGACCGCATCCTTGAGCAGATCGCGGTAGGCCCTGACGGCCTCGGCTTCCCCGAGCGTGTCGCCGGCGAAACGGAAGACCGATGCGGCGAGGTACTCCGTCCTCGCTTCGAATGAGAGCCAGCGGCGGCCAGCCGTCTCGGCCGCGACCCCCGTTGTGTTCGACCCGGCGAAGAAGTCGAGCACGACGTCGCCGGGATCCGTCAAGAATGCGATGAAGAAAGCTGGCAGCCGCTCAGGAAAGCGCGCAGGGTGCCCGTCGACCTCGGCCAGCTTGCACAGCCGCAGATAGGGAGAGTTGCTTTCGGTGTTCGGGATCTCGAGCAGGTTCGAGGGGATCGCGCCGCCGTTGTCACCGAAGCGAGAGCCAATGTCGTGACCCGAAGGACGCTTCTTCGGCGTGTAGAAACGCTCCGGGTCCTCGAGCAGCTTCAGCATGCGCGCCGAGTACGGCACCAGCACTCGCGTCACGTCCGCCTTCGGCCAGTCGCCCTTCGAGAGCCACCAGACGGTGTTCACCGCATCCTTCGCCCGGATCTTCCGCTTGTTGACCCACTCGATCGGCGACGGGAGTTTGGCGGGGTTGTACCAGAAGAATTCTTCAGCGAGACGGAAGCCGATCTCGTCGCAGAGACGGACGAGCACGCGGTAGTTGTACAGCGAGCGCACCGGGCGCCCTTTCTCGTAGGCCCCTCCCAGATCGAGCACAAAGCTGCCCGTCGGCTTGAGGACGCGGTGCACCTCGCGGCAGAAGCCGAGCAGCCAGTCGACGTACGTGTCCTGCTCCTCGTTGCCGTACGCCTTCTTGCGTTGAAGAGCGAATGGAGGCGACGTCATCACCAGGTCGATCGACTCGTCGCCGAGGCTCTTCAGCAGCTCGGCCGAGTCGCCGACGTACGCAGCGCCGAGATCCGTCTGGTACATCGGCGCCGGCAGCGCCGAGCGGCGGTCAGTATTCTTCGAGTCCATACACCCAGCTCGCCAGGATCTTCCAGAGCACCGTAACGGCGAAGTAGACCTCTCGGTCGCGTTCCGCCAACGCCTCGATCTGCGGCAGCATCGTTTCCTGCGCCTGCGTCCCGATCATGTACGCCACCCACTGCCGTGCATCCTCGTCCGTGAGCATCGGCAGGAACTGGGCGACGCTGAAGCCGCCCGCCTTGCTCAAGGCCCAGGCTACACCGGGACGCTCCTCGACCCGGCTCGCGGAGAAGGCATCCACCACGGGTGCCAGGTGCTCGCGCGCGAGCTTCGCCACCGCCCGCGCAGCCTCGACCTTGATCACCGTCTCCAGCGAGCGGAAGCTCTCGACGAGCGCAGGCAGCGCTTCCGGCGATCGGACCTCGCCCAAGGACCACGCGGCACCTGCGCGGATCTCAGCATCCTGGGCCGCATCGCCGAGCGTAGCCAGCAGCAGACGCGTCGCTTCAGCCCCGCCCAGCTCGCCCAGCACGATGACGACCTCGAGCCGGTTCTCGAGGTACTCGCCGTGCAGCATCGCCTCTAGAAACTCGCTGCCGGCAGCATGACCACGGCGCAGCAGCCCCGCCGCAGCATCGACCCGAACGTACACGTGCTCGCGTTCGTCCCGCACGCGGTCCAGCAGCGCCTCGGTCGCGGCAGCATCTTCGTAGCGGCCGAGCGCCTTCACCGCAGCGTAGCGGTCGCTCAGCGACACGCTGTGAGAGAGGGTGACGTAGGTGCCGACGTTCGCACCCCCAGGGCACGGATAGCTGGAGCTGACCGGGACGATGGAGGCCAGGATCTGGGACTCCTTGACTGCCTCCCCGGCTCGCACGAGCGGGAGCAGCGCCGCCCTCAGGTCCCCCCGACGGCGGAGCTGGAGCCAGACCGCGCGTTCGGTGCCCGTCTTCCGGTAGCGGATAACGCCGTCCTCGACACTCTCGACGACTCCATCCGCGGCGGCGACCGTGGCCGGCCACGTGACTCGGACCTCGAAGCCTTCCTGGGCACCCTTGGCCTTGACGGTCTTCACCTGGTTCGCACGGAAAGCCTCGCGCAGCGGGCCCACCGGCACGTACTGCACCAGCTCGCTCGCCACCCAGTCGATCGGGTTCGGGCCATTCCGCACACACAGCACGAGCGCCACGTGGTCCTGATCGTCCAGCCCGAAATCCCACCCTCGCTCCTGCAGCGAGCGCGAGTGCGACATCGTGATCTCGAGCTTCGTCTTGGCGCGCGACTCGACGCGGTGGCCGCATGCGAGGCACAAGAGGTCAGGGACACGGACGCGCTTGATCTTGATCGCCTTCCAGATCTTGAAGCTCATCGAGCCGCGCTCGAGCTCCATCGGCCGGTGACCCTGCCGCGTCAGATCCTCGAAGGTCCGACGCGTGCCGGCCGCCCCCATCGCGATCTTCTCCAGGAAGCTCTCGTCCGTCTTGAATGCCCGAGGTAGAGCCATAGGTGTTCGCGTTAGTCTCCCATCTACCTGGGCCAGCCCAGGTCCGGTTACCTGACCACCAGAAAGACGCCGTCCCACCCCGCCGGGCGCGGCTCGGAAAGCCGCGTCTCCGTGAAGTGCCCGTCCAGGAGCCGCAGCCCCGAGACGTCCTCGAGTGCCACCCTTCTCCAGTGCGGGAGCCCACCCGACTTGCTCGCGCCGCCGACCTGGTAGACCAGCATCTGAGGTCTCCCCCTGTGGGTCCCGTACAGGTGGACCTCGGCGATGCGTAGCAGCCCGTGCAGCGAGAATTCGACGAGCCGCCTCTCCTGGATCGCCTCGCAAACGACCTTATCCACCAGCGATACCTGGCTGCGGCCGCTCAGCACCGCCAAATCTTAGCCGCGTTTCTAGCCGCGCGCCGGCACGAGCGCGCCCGCCGTCCGTGACGACCATGCGCGCGCAGTGACGGCACGTCCATCGGCCGGCAGCCGGCCCAGCCACGGCGCGGCGGCGAGGGCGGGCACGAGCGACGCCACCAGCTCGCCGACCCTGCGGAGCAAGTGCCCGCCCGAGAGCAGGCGCGGCGAAGCCGTGCGGGGCCGCGGCACAGCCAGTAGCCACAGGCCCGGGCTCGCGGGGCGGGGGGACATAAGACCTTATGTCCAGAGCGCGCGCCTCAAGGACAAGCTGTGCTCCCGCGCATTCCGCG
>Ga0299912_10002296_pt1 | contig 15663 bp, 18 predicted proteins | sample RVTome_2_FD_207667 | JGI IMG/M metagenome (GOLD analysis project Ga0299912, IMG submission 207667) | Soil microbial communities from uranium-contaminated site in the Upper Colorado River Basin, Wyoming, United States - RVT95D214 (version 2) ... | reverse complement strand
ACCGGCACAAAGCGGACTGGCCACATCCCCGGACCTGCTCCTGGGGTTTTTATTCGGCATCGGAGGGTTCGCAGGCATGTATCTCGGAGCACGCTTTCAGAAATATATTCCGCAGAAGTTCATAAAAATAATGCTCGGCTCGCTCATATTATATGTCTCAATAACCTATATAGTGCAGTTCTTCTCCGGGTAACTCTAATATATTGAAAATTTTCATAAAATCTCTCCCAGCCTCTCAGAGATCATAACTCCCCTTCCCCCCGGCTCCGGCCGGCCTACTGTTGGCTCTTATCTTAAGAGGAGGTGCCGAAGGCGGGGGCGCTATTGCCAAAGAGGGGAAGAGTTCCTCCCCTTGGGAAAAGGGAGATTAGGAGGGATTTTTTATAAAACAGCAAACCTTCACCGAATGGGTACAGGTATCCCATTGATTATTCCAATTATGTTAAAATGACTGGCATGAAAAAGCTTTTCGCCATCTTTAAAATTATTCGTTCCATATTTTAGGATGAAAAACCTATCTTTCAAGTACAAGCTTTTCCTGGCAATGTCTTTTATCGTCATATTATACGCCTCTGTCTCTGTGTTGTTTGTCGAACTCTATTTGAAAAAGGTCCTTCAAGAAGAAAGTGTTGCAGACAACAAGGCCTTTGCCGCAACGATTGCTGAAAACGTATATCATAATTTACAGTCATACGATTTTTCTGAAATAGAAACAAATTTCAGGAATATCATGAAGACAAACAATGAAATAGTCTATATTTTTATTCAGAAGGACGATAAGGTGCTGGTCCATACCTTCAATAGCGCAGTACCGGAAAAACTCACTTCTGCACCCCACAAAGATAATGAGATCGACTTCAAAACTGTTACGCTTGGGGAAAACACGTATTTAGATTTTTCCGTGCCTATTCATGACTCAGCAACAGGAACGCTCAGGGTAGGTATCTCAGAGAGGCTGGAGAAGGAGACGATAAGGCATATCATGTTTTCACTTTTTTATATTACGATCGCTGTCCTTGCTGCCGCACTCGGCATATCTGTTATATTAGCCGGAAAACTCACCAGACCGCTCACCAGGCTGTCTGCATCAGCAATGGAGATAACGAATAGCGGCATCCTCAGTTCAGTTCCTGTAGAATCAAATGACGAAATAGGGTATCTCTCAACTGTCTTTAACAAAATGATTGAGGTCTCCAGAGAAAGAGAGGATGAACTCAAAGAAATCAACGAGGAACTTGAAACAGTCAATATCACCCTCCATGACTATATAGAAAAACTTAGGTTCACCACAGCGGAACTGGTCAAATCAAGACAGGACATGGCTGTAATAGATACTGCACGCGCCTTTCTGCACCACATAAGACAGCCGCTGACATATCTCGCAATGGCGATAGATCTCCTCTCAGATGAAATAAATGAGGACAATAAGCTTGATATCACTTCAGTCCAGAGAAAACTCGGGGTAGTTGAAGATGCGGGTCAAACGTTGTCGGAACTCCTCAGAAAGTTCGACAACCTGAAAGAATATAAGATCACTCTCTTTGATGACACTACAAAAATAACAGACATCGAGGGGTAGATTATATACCATGATTGCAGGCATAATCGCTGATACGCACGACAATATGATGACCTTGAAAAAGGCCGTAGATTTTTTCAATGACAGGAAGGTGCAGCATGTTATTCACGCAGGGGATTTCACCTCTCCCTTCACTTTCCAGGTCCTCAAAGGCCTGCACTCCGGCTTCACAGGCATCTTTGGCAATAATGACGGCGACAGGCTCCTGCTGCAAAAACATTCTGACGGAAAGATCCATAACCAGCCCCATCTCCTTGAACTGGCCAACAGGAAAATTATTGTAATGCACGAGCATCACATAATAGATGCACTGGCACAAAGCAGCTGTTATGATCTGGTAATATACGGTCATACGCATACACCTGATATCAGAACCGTCAAAAACACCCTGATCATTAATCCTGGTGAGGCCTCAGGCTGGCTTTATGGCAAGCCGACTGTTGCTGTTGCTGACCTTTCAAAAATGACGGCAGAGATCATCAATCTTTAGTCCTATTTTTTCATGCATTTCTGCATGTTTAAAACCTAAATAAAGCAGTTTCATACCGCTTACCACCCCGGCCTTCGGCCACCCCTCCTAAAATAGGCGGGGAGCCTTTGGGTATAAACAACTCCCCTCCTTGGTTAAGGAGGGGTCAGGGGTGGTTTGTTCAGAAGAAATCATATATTTTTTATCCACAGACTCTATTTAGTACCACGGACAACGCTATATATTGAATTCCTCGCCCTTATACGGAACGTGGGTCTTGTATGGAAACCTCTTCTGAATCAGCTCCTGAAATTCCAAAGATACTTTTTCCTCCCCGTGTACGATAAATATCTCGGGACTATTTTGAAAACAGGATATCCAGTGCAGCAGCTCATTCTGGTCCGCATGTGCAGAAAACCCGCCCAGGGTATGGATGCCCGCCCTGACAGTTATCGTATCCCCGAGCACTTCGACATGTTTCGCCCCATCGACAATCTTTCTTCCGAGCGTGCCTTCAGCCTGATAGCCGACAAATACTATGCTGCTTTCTCTTCTTCCGAGGTTATGCCTGAGATGATGGCGGACCCTCCCGCCTTCGCACATGCCTGAGCTGGCTATGATAATAGCCTCTTTCCTGATCCTGTTTAGGGCCATGGAATCCTCTACGCTCACCGTAAAATGGATCCTCATGGCGTCCCTGCTGCTGATATTGAAGATCTGCCTGGCTTCTTCATCAAAATATTCCGGATGTGCAACATAAACCTTCGTGATTTTTTCAGCGAGCGGGCTGTCTATGTAAACATTTATCCGAAACAGCCTGTCCTCCTTCACCAGCCTGTTGAGGACCAGAAGCAGGTCCTGCGTCCTGCCGAGCGCAAATGAGGGAATGATCACATTCCCTCCCCTTTTAAAAGTGGCCCTGATAACATCAACCAGCTCATTGATTGATTCTTCCATACCCTTGTGGTTTCTGTTGCCGTAAGTCGACTCTATCGTAAGATAGTCCGTCTCCTCGACAAAAACAGGGTCCTGGACTATAGGGTTCTCTTTCTTGCCGATGTCGCCAGAAAAAACAATCTTTTTTTCATCCGATCCTTCCTGGTACCAGAGCTCAAGGGTTGCAGAGCCGAGTATATGTCCCGCGTCTACAAAACGGTATCGGATACCTGTGCAAAGCGTTTCCATTACATTATATTTCTTCCGCTCAATGAGGGGGAGAGTCATGAGAACATCTTTCCTTGAATATATAGGTTCTATGGGCTGCGGCCCTGATTGCAGGGCTTTTCTGTTATGCCACTCAGTATCGCTTTTCTGTATATGGGCGGAATCATAGAGGATTAATTCAACGATATCGGCAGCAGCGGACGTAGTGATGATTTTACCCTTAAAGCCCTCTTTTACCAGCCTGGGGACAAGCCCTACATGATCAAGATGTGAATGGGTAAGAAACAGGCATGTTATCTCAGAGGGGTCGAATTCAAAGGCAGCCCTGTTTACAGCATCAGCGTCTTGTCCCTGGTGCATACCGCATTCCACCAGTATCCTGACATCGCCATTGCTGAGATAAAAACATGAGCCTGTAACTGTCCTGGCCCCGCCTAAGAACTTTATTTTCATCTTGTTGCCCCGTCTCTCCTTACCGGCATTTACTGTATCAAATAATGAGAAAAAATGCACCGGACTTGCAATATTAAGGCACAATAATTATAATTTAAAACCATTATGGGGGATACCAAATACTGTCTATGCTGTAATGAAGAGGTGCCTTTCAATACTTTCGAAAGAAATGAAAGGCTTGAGCTCACGTGCATATACTGTGGCTTCACCCTGGATATCAAGAAATTGTATGAACCGCAGAAACCTGTTGAAAAAGGTTATGCGCTCATAGCAGACGATTCAAAGTATACAAGAAAAATAATCGAAGACATGCTGAATGAAAAAAAATATTCGGACAATGTACTTTCCTTCGAAAACGGACTTGAACTTATATCAGCTTATTCAAAGCTCCTTAAGGATAAGCAGCCTGTGCACATAGCGATCATCGATCTCAATATGCCTGTCATGGACGGTCTCACTGCAGCGCGGACGATACGTTCACTCGAAACACAGAACAACAGCAAAGCAGTGCCGATAATATTTTTCTCGGCTGAAAAAGCTGATGATAATTTCAAAAAACAGATGGAGAACCTCGATCCGGCAAATTATATGAATAAAGGCAACGATCCCAATCCTGATACCCTCGCCTCCAGGGTAGAATCGCTTATAGCTTACCTGATAGATAAACACTCAAAGGTGACATGATCAACCTGCCATTTGTTTAGGGCCTTAGATTAATAATTATAATATTTAACTTTTAGAGGTAAACGTGGAAGAAATCAACGAACTTATCGAGCAAAGAATCAAAAAAGTCAACGACCTCAGGGCAATGGGCGTAAAGCCCTACGGAGACCCCTTTGATGCGTCTGATCATGCCGCAGACCTGATGGACAAATACGCAGAAACGGCCAAAGAAGTCCTTGAGGCGGAACATATCACCTGCTCCCTGGCAGGAAGGATTATGACAATGAGGGATTTCGGCAAGGCCGCGTTTGCGCATATACAGGACAGTACAGGGAAGATTCAGATATATCTCAAAAGAGACGTGCTTGGCGAAAAGCATAACCTGCTTAAAAAACTGGATATCGGAGATATCATCGGAATTAAAGGCAGGCTGTTTCGGACAAAGACAAATGAACTGACCGTCGAAGTTGAAACCTTCAGCCTCCTTACGAAATCCATCCGCCCCCTGCCTGAAAAATGGCACGGGCTGAAGGACATCGAGACACGGTACAGGCAGCGATATATAGACCTTATAGTAAACCCGGAGGTCAGGGAAAACTTTGCAAAGAGAAGCATCATCATAAGAGCTGTAAGGGATTTTCTTGAGGCCAGGGGTTTTATAGAAGTGGATACTCCCATGATGCACCAGATACCGGGCGGCGCGACCGCAAAACCTTTCAAGACATTTCATAATGCACTCGGTATCGACCTTTATCTCAGGATAGCGCCTGAACTCTACCTCAAAAGACTCCTTGTCGGAGGATACGAGAGGGTCTATGAGCTGAACAAGAATTTCAGGAATGAAGGCATATCCACAAGGCACAACCCTGAATTTTCGATGCTGGAATTCTATATCGCTTATAAAGACTATAACTTCCTGATGTCCCTGACAGAAGAACTTTTTTCTTATGCAGCAATGAAGGCAGTCGGATCCATGAAAATACCCTATGGTGATACTGAGATTGATCTCACTCCGCCGTGGCCACGAGTCCCGATGCTTGAGGCGCTTGAAAAAAATGGCGTCCCCTCCGAGGTATTCACGGACCCGGAAAAGGCAAAAACATGGGCAAGGGCAAACAGGATAGACATTCCGGATGGATCATCAATGGGCAAAATACTCGACGAGATATTCAAGGAAAAGGTTGAACCCTTTCTTATACAGCCGACCTTCATCACTGATTATCCTGTTGAACTCTCTCCTTTGGCCAAAAGAAAGGCTGACAATCCGGCATTAGTGGAAAGGTTTGAGCTCTTTATATCCGCCAGGGAAATCGCCAACGCCTTCTCTGAACTGAACGACCCCTTTGACCAGAGAGAACGTTTTGTGGAACAGGTGAAGGCCAAAGAGGCAGGTGACGATGAAGCCCATGAAATGGACGAAGATTTCATCAGGGCGCTGGAAATCGGGATGCCCCCTGCTGCCGGTGAAGGGATAGGCATTGACAGACTGGTCATGCTGTTGACAAATTCGCACTCCATTCGCGATGTTGTGCTCTTCCCGCAGCTGAAACCTGAAAAATAGCGGATAGGCATGAAACTCCCCTACCAGCTTTTCATAGCCCTGCGTTACCTGAAATCAAAGAAAAAATACCGCGCTGTCTCTGTGACTACCGCAATATCTATCAGCGGGGTCGCGGTCGGCGTCATGGCGCTGCTCGTGGTTTTATCCGTAATGAGCGGGTTCCATCAGGACCTGCAGAAAAAAATTCTCGGCGCCAATGCCCATATTATTATCAGGGATTACAAGGGCGCCATTCAGTCATATGAAAAGACAGCCGAAAAACTGAATGGGGAGAAGGACATAATTTCATATGCGCCGTTTGTCCTCGGACAAGTAATGGTATCTTCGGGCAACAGGACACACGGTGTTTTCATGAGGGGGATAGACCCGGATAAAGAGTCGCAGACAACAGATATCCTCTCCCATGTAAAAGACGGCGATTTTTCGAAACTCTCAGAGAAAGGCGAAATGCCTGGCATCATATTGGGGAAAGAACTGGCATCCAGCCTGGGAGTATTCATAGACGACAAGATCAATATCGTATCGCCCCTGGGCGAGATCGGTCCTATGGGAATGCTGCCGAAGATCAGACAGTTCAGGGTAGTGGCGATATTTGAGATAGGCATGTTTGAATACGACTCGAGTCTTGCCCTGACAAATATCAAAGCAGCGCAGGAATTCTTCGGCATGGACAACACAATATCAGGTGTTGAGGTCAGGCTGCATGATATCTACAAGGCCCCGGAAATAAAAAAACACCTGCAGAAAAAACTGGGCTTCCCCTACTATGTTATGGATTGGATGCAGATGAACAAAAACCTTTTTTCAGCCCTGAAGCTTGAAAAGTTCGCGATGTTTGTTATCCTCGTTCTGATAATACTTGTGGCATCCTTCAATATCATCAGTAACCTTATTATGAATGTCATGGAAAAAAGCAGGGAAATAGCGATACTGAAAGCCATAGGTGCAACCAATAAGTCAATCATGGCTATTTTCATTATGCAGGGATTATTCATTGGCATCATAGGGACTACAATCGGAGTCCTGGGCGGATTCGGTCTGGGTTATATCCTCAATACCTATCAGATTATAAAACTTCCTGCTGATGTCTATTATTTAAGTCATCTCCCGGTCAAGATGAACCTCTTTGACTTTGTTACAGTATCGCTCTCTGCAATAACAATAACCTTACTGGCAACAATATACCCTGCCTGGCAGGCAGCTAAACTGGACCCTGTAGAACCGCTGAGATATGAATAGGAGAGTAATTTAGCATATGGCGAATCTTATTGAGGCGATACAGGTCCATAAATCCTTCAAAACAGAGGCAGGGGAACTCAACATTCTTAGAGGGATCAATCTCACGATAGCTGAAGGAGAAATGCTGGGGATCATAGGGGCATCCGGAGCCGGCAAGAGCACACTGCTTCATATACTGGGGGCGCTGGATAAACCCAGTTCAGGGAAGGTCCTCTTTCAGGGTAAGGACGTTTTCTCCCTGGATGACTCGATGCTGGCAGAGTTCAGAAATTCCAGCATCGGCTTTGTATTTCAGTTCCATCACCTGCTTCCGGAATTCAATTCCATTGAAAATGTCATGCTTCCAGGATTGATCAGCAACAGGCCATACGGGGAAACAGAAAAACGGGCAAAACAGATCCTTGAGGAACTCGGCCTTTCCAAAAGACTGAAACACCGTCCGGGTGAGTTATCAGGAGGAGAGCAGCAACGTGTCGCAGTGGCACGGGCGCTCCTGCAGAATCCGAAGATCGTACTTGCGGATGAGCCTACCGGCAACCTGGATACCACAACCGGCAACGCACTTTTCGATCTCTTCATTGAACTGAACAGAAAAAACAGAACCACCTTCGTAATAGTCACCCACAACAAAACCCTCTCAGACCACTGTCACAGGGTGCTTGAAATGGCAGACGGCAGATTCGCTTAATCCTTAAAACTCCTTTCCCTGAAATAATTCATATAACGCGATATAATAGAGACATAAAACCATACCTTCACAAAGGAGATTTACCATGAATAAAAAATTTCATTCGTTGATACTGGTAATCCTTTATATGCTGTTTCTTTCAGTGCCGCTGTCCTTCGCAACTGACAAAAAGCCTGTTGAAATCAAGAAGTCGGACAAATGTCCTGTATGCGGCATGTTCGTTTCCTCTTATAAGAACTGGCTGGCTGAAATTATTTTTCTTGACGGCACCTATGCCGTGTTCGACGGTCCCAAAGACATGTTCAGATACTACCTGGATTTAAAGAAATACAATCCGTCAAAAACAGCCTCTGATATCAGCGTTATATACGTAACAGAATACTATTCTACGGAACTCAAAGATGCGCGGAAGGTTTTTTTTGTCCTGGGGAGTGATGTAAACGGTCCCATGGGTGCTGAATTGGTCCCCCTTGCATCAGAAAAAGCTGCAAAAGAGTTTCTGAAGGACCATAAAGGCAAAAGAGTCCTGAAATTCAATGAAGTTAACGCGGAAAACTTAAAATAGTTCGCGGCACCAGCAGAAAATGGGACAAGGGCGGCCGTCCCATAAATGGATAGCAAGCGATATTCCCCGTAGTCTTGCCACGGGGTTAGCGAGCGAATATAAAGAAAAAATATACCTTGCATTGAGATTCCCTGCGGTCTTGCCGGAGGGAGTCTTCAATTTGCCCTTTTGCGTTTCCACTTTACAGCCGACCCGTCCTCTGATACTCCCGCACATATACCTTCAGCGCGCGTATCAATACCCAGTCAGGGGTGAGATTATTATCAGAGGCAATTTTCAGGATGTCGTCAAACAGATCTTTTTCTATGCCGGGCTGTTCCAGAAAGCGTGCCGTATTTTCCTCACTGATCGGCGAGACAATTGCATCAGGCATCCTCTTTCTGTGCTCGCGCTCAAGGAGGTCTTTAAGACTTTTCACATCACCAGCCTTAACAGCCTTCAGTACGTCTTCCTGCTGCCGTGCCTCAGAGTGCTCAAGGGATTTTTTATCATCAAAGTCTGTTTTAGACTCCTGCTGCGCAAATCCTTTTCTTTTGGACATTACAATCTCTCTCCTTTTGTCTCATTTATTCATAAGCTTATAAAAAGCAGTTTCGCGCAAGGGCGCAGAGTACGCAAAGTAAAAATACGCAGGTATCTAAACCACCCAATTCACCGGATGGGTTCAGACCTATATACTTATAAGTATTTGAATTTCTTTGCGACCTTTGCGTCTTTGCGACCTTTGCGTCTTTGCGCGAGCAATTGCCATTATTAGGATAAATGCTTTTCAATTTCATCTGACCAGACACCATAACCCTTTTCGCTCACATGCACGCCGTCTTCAAGCAGATAGTCTGCCACCGTTCGGCCCTCGCGATCAAGGAAGAGGGAATATATGTCAAGATAGCTAACCTTTTCAGCGTCAGCCATTTTTTTAAGCTGTAGGTTAATGCTCCTGATATCATCATTCGAGATCCACGGGAAAAGTACAGGTAACAGGCTCTGCACAAAGATCCTCGGGGACTTGTATTGTTTTTTCAATCCTCTGACAATCTTGCGGTAGGTCGTGATGAACTTTCTGTGGCCCATAGCAAGATTGTTGATGCCGGACATGACAAAAATCGCGTCCGGCGTATCCAGCTGAGTGTAAACAACCTGGAGCCTTGCATGCAGACCTTCAACAGTCTCTCCGGCAACTCCCATGTTGTAGACAGAGTTTTTAGGGAACCTCTCCTGCCAGTCAAAATACTCTATCAATGAATCTCCAATAAAAAGCAGCCTCATTTTCCCTTCACCATATACAGTATCTGGTCTATGTTATAATATAGTCAGTATTATACTCTTTAATATACATAGTATCTCAATTATGGATAAAGAAAAAACAAAAATCAAACAGCTTGTCATAAAGAGCTACTCCGGGGTAGCTACAAATGCATTCCCCATCTTCCCCGCTACAAGCTGCTGCTCTCCAGGTGCCGGAACAGAAAGCCTTCTGGAGACCGGCAAGCGGCTGGGCTATTCTGATGAAGAACTGAAAATCGGACTGGGCGAAGCAAATCTCGGCCTCGGATGCGGCAACCCTCATGCCATAGCAGACCTTAAGGAAAGCGAGACCGTCCTTGATCTTGGTAGCGGAGCAGGCTTTGACGCCTTTCTCTCCTGCATGAAGGTAGGCCCAACAGGATACGTGATCGGAGTGGACATGACACCTGATATGGTAGCTAAGGCAAAGGGAAATGCGGAAAAACTGGGTTTAAAAAATGTAGAGTTCAGGCTCGGAGAAATTGAACAACTCCCTATTGAGGACTCCTCAGTCGATGTGATCATCTCAAACTGCGTGATCAACCTTTCTCCAGACAAAAAGTCTGTTTTCAAGGAGGCCTTCAGGGTATTAAGACCCGGAGGAAGACTGACGATCTCAGATGTTTTGAAGAAAGGCGAGTTCACGGAAGAAATCAAAAAAAATGAAAACGCATACAGCGGTTGAATAACCGGCTCGATTCCCGTGGAGGAACTCCGGAATCTTCTCAGCAACGCAGGCTTTACCGGTATAGTGATTGAGGACAAAGATAACAGCGATGATATAATCAAAAGCTGGAACTTCGGAGAAGGTATCGAAAAAATGGTCTTTTCCGCATATATCCAGGCAAAAAGACCAGGGACTGTCTAGCTTATTCTAACTATTCAGGTTGTTCAGGCCGTTAGTCTGTAGGCTGTTATTCCTCCCACCGTATTTTCTTTACTCCAGCACTCTCGAGTATCTTTCCTGCCATCTCCAGGGTATTTCTTACATTGTCGTCGACCGGATGTCCGTAATTCTGCTGGTCAAAGACAGGGATATGGACCGTCACATCCGGCCTCAACTTTCTCACATGGGCATAGGTCACGGTATTTGAATCAATAATCGTAGCTTCACACATATGCAGGGGGTCGCAGGTGTTTGAGAGAGCTTCGGCAACTCTCCGGACGTCATGCAGTACCTTGCTGAATTCCGGGTCGTCAGGAGTTGCATTCTTGTGTCCTTCAGGGAAGGTCCCGTAGATACCCAACTGGTATCCTATCTGTATGAGCTCTCCTTTTTTTGTGCTGTAGTAAGGCTCAGAGTCATAACAGATCTTGCGCTTCTTTATGACATCAAGCAGTTCCTGTTCGTTTTCGAAAAGACCTTTGATAGTAAGCTTATTTTCCAAGTCTCAATATAACGTGCAGCAATAGCTTATAGGACTAGCCAGCGGCCTTCTTCCTTCTGCCGTAATTTCTCTCGAGAAAGTCATACTTATACTTGAACTCGACCATTGATTTCAAAAGCACCGCATATAAAGGGTTCAGCCTCATATAGGGTTTTAGCGCGTCCGCCATCCTCTCCAGATGAAATCCGCATTCCTTGACAAAACTTCCCCTGTCCTCAAGTGTCTCTCCATAAGTAAAAAATATCTCCAGAAATATATCAGAAATCATGCAAAATTCATTTAATATTGTCTGGGAAACAGCCTCGTTCTGTGTTATCGTCTTTTTCCTGAGTCTCCGCAGAAATTCAACAAGCTCGGACTGTATATTCTTCATCTGCTTATTTATGGTCTTTAGCTCTTCGTCTGTCTTGTTGAGCATGTTTTTATATACAAAAGTTTTCGATATCTTTTTCCAGTGTTTAAGGTGGATTTTTTTCCACTCCGCCATGTCACTCCAGAGGGCGACGAGGGCGGGGTCAAAATCAGCTCTTTTGGCAAACTGGCTGTAGACCTCACAGGTCAGTTCGTCGAGGCGTCTCCCCATATCAATTATCTCTTTTATTTCTTTCATGAAGCTCCCAATATACTTATCATACGATTTTCAAGAATATATTTTTCAACGGTATTAACGAATAGTTGACATCTTAGATTACCATATTTCAGGAAAAAACATAAGAATTATTTTTTTGACGCCATTTTGGGCGCCTTGCCCCGACCCCGTCAAGCTCGACGGCGTTGAGACGTAATGTAGCACGGCTGCTGAGTATTACGTTGTGGACCTCCTTCCTTCATGCTTGTGATCTCGAAAGGGGTAGCCGGCAGTTTGTAACCTTCCTTATTTTTACGGCTAGTTGTCTCAATAAGAATGGATGGTTAGGTCTGTGTCATTCATGGAGCCGACTGCCTGTCAATAAAATTACATTTTTTCCTCGTATACATAATACGTTTCCGGCAAAATCAAAAAGCCCGCAAGACCGATGTTACCAGTCTTACGGGCTTTCTTATTGGTCGGGGCGAACCGATTTGAACGGTCGACCACTCGCACCCCAAGCGAGTGCGCTACCAGGCTGCGCTACGCCCCGATTGAAGAATCCCTGCGGCAAGACCACAGGGGTTTTAATGCAGGGAATGTTTTTTTATTGTAATAGCTCGCTATCCAATTAGCTGATCTGATTTAAAATATTCCTTAATCTTTTTTTAACAAAGCTTACGACGTCGGCAGGATTCTTGGGTTCTTTCACTTTATTTTCATGAACCACTATAGACTCAGGCTCTTTGTGTATACCATCTCCAAGTTTTTTTCTGACGCCTTCAATGGTATACCTTTCCTGATAAAGAAGCTTCTTAACCTGCAATATTAATTCAAGGTCCTTCTTAACATATACCCTTTGTCCTGACTTATTTTTCCTCGGCCTCAGGAAAGGGAATTCAGTCTCCCAATATCTTAACACATAAGATTCAACACCTGATATTTTACTCACCTCTCCAATCTTATAGAAGAGTTTATCAGGAAGCGGCAATTGTACCTTTGTTAATTTAGTTGCTGTTTTGTGCATTTAATTTTTCGATTCCATCTTTAAGCTGATTGCTGATCTTAAAGGTTATCACCCTTCTGGGTGTTATTTCAAGGTCTTCGCCAGTCTTGGGATTACGTCCCCTCCGCGCCATTTTTTTTCTCACATGGAAGGTGCCGAAACCGGATATTTTCACTGATTCACCTTCTGCAAAGGTCTGTTTCATAATATCAAAGAGGATCTCAACGATATCCTGGGCCTCTTTTTTGGACAGACCAACTTTTTCGAAAATTGAATCAACAAGATCAGCTTTTGTCATCTTTCAGTCTCCCATAGCAATTTTCTTAATTATATTAATGAGATAGCTCATTGTCAAGAAGATTTTTGTTTAATTTCAATAATTTACCATATTTTTCATTATTTTCTCTATTTTCTGCGATAAAGAGTATATGGTATGATATATTTCACTCACCACGGAGGACATAAATGGCTTATAAAAATTTAAGAAAATTCATTGATCTGATCGAAAAAAAAGGGCTCCTGCAGCGAATCACTGCTGAAGTTGATCCGATACTCGAGATTTCCGCGATTACTGACCGCATGTGCAAGTCCCCCAATGGAGGGAAGGCATTGTTTTTTGAAAAGGTCAAGGGATCTCAATACCCTGTTGTTACAAACCTCTTCGGTTCGTTCGAACGCATGTGTCTTGCGCTTGAGGTGAAAAACCTCGATGATGTTGCAGGCAGAATTGAAGAACTGCTGAATCAGGCCCCTCCCAAGACTTTAATGGAGAAGCTTTCATTGCTTCCCAAACTTTTTGAGTTCTCGAAATATCTGCCCAAAACAGTGAAAAACGCTCCGTGTCAGGAGGTCATCGAAAATAATGACCCTGACTTAAGCAGGTTCCCTGTCATCAAATGCTGGCCAGGCGACGGACAACCTACGGATGAAGGCAGATTCATCACCTTTCCTATGGTTTTTACAAAGGACCCGGAAACAGGCCGCCCCAACTGTGGTATGTACAGGATCCATATATACGACAAAACAACAACAGGCATGCACTGGCATATACACAAAGACGGTGCTAGACATTACGACAAATACAAAAAGATGGGCAAACAGATGCCTGCTGCCATAGCTGTTGGCAGCGACCCTGCTGTCATATACGCCTCAAGCGCACCACTGCCTGAGGCCATAGACGAGATGCTTTTCGCCGGCTTTTTAAGGAAAGAGCCAGTTGAGATGGTCAAGTGTGTGACTTCAGACATAGAAGTACCGGCCAATAGCGAGCTTGTAATAGAGGGTTATCTTGAGCCTGGAGAGATGCGCATAGAAGGGCCTTTTGGAGACCACACCGGTTTTTATTCAGCGGCTGATCTTTATCCGGTATTTCATGTGACCTGCATTACCCACAAAAAGGACATGATATATCCTGCAACTATAGTCGGCAAACCGCCTATGGAGGACTGTTACATGGGAAAGGCCACTGAGCGCATATTCCTTCCGCTCATCCGCCTTGATTTTCCCGAAATAAAAGATATCAATCTTCCAATGGAAGGAGTTTTTCATAATTTCGCCATCATATCAATCAACAAAAGTTATCCGGGTCACGCAAAAAAAATCATTCACGGTCTATGGGGCAAAGGACAGATGATGTTTGCAAAGCTGCTCATTGTTGTAGATTCCGATGTTGATGTGCAGGACCTCTCTTATACAGCCTGGAGGGTGCTGAACAACGTTGACTGGAAACGCGACACTGTATTTGGCGACGGCCCCCTCGATGATCTCGACCATGCGGCAAACTGGCCCAGATACGGCTCGAAGATGGGAATAGACGCAACCAGAAAGACTAAGGAAGAAGGCATGATGAGAGAGTGGCCTGATGAATTATTCATGTCAGAAGAGATAAAAAAACTGGTCGATGCCAGATGGAAAGAATACGGGTTTTAATTTTCAGGGGACAGGCAAATGGATAAATATTTCATTAAGTGGCTTGTAAATACCATAGCGATAATGCTCGCCATAAAGTTTGTCCCGGGCATCGTCTATGCCGGTCAATGGTGGGGCATACTGGTGGTTGGGTTGATCTTCGGCCTGATAAACACCTTTATACGTCCGTTCATAAAGCTTTTCGCGTTGCCCCTGCTCATACTTTCCCTGGGCCTCTTCACATTCATTATTAATGCCTTGATGCTGAGCCTGACATCCTGGTTATCCGACAAGTTTCATCTCGGCTTCAGTGTGGAAAGTTTCAAGGCGGCATTTTTAGGGTCTTTGGTCATCAGCATCTCAAGTATAGTCCTTTCATGCCTCATACCTTCAGACGACGGGAAGTAATTTCATTAACGGAAAACGCCGGATGATTTCGCCCATCCGATCATTAAAATAGGAACTTCTATCATTTATCTGTCCGCATCTCATTGAGATTACCAAGCCACTTAAGTTTGCCTCGATAATTTTTGACCTTTGCCTGACGCTTGAACTGCACTACCAGTTTTAAGCCGGCTTCTATAACGTCCTTTTTTGTTTTCAGCCCGGATGATTTAAGGGCCTCCTCCATCAAGGAATCATTAATAACGACATTTGTTCTCATCTCTGCCTCCTGTGTGTATAGATAATCTTTATTATACACAAGTAGCGTCTTAATGGTAGAACAATCTTAAGAATTTAAGAGGCGCTCAGTCGGAATTAAAGAAGCCCCCCTATAAGCTTTGGTTCAATCAAGGAACAAACGAGCCGGTTTTGAGACTCCCGGCGCGACGATAAACACTGACAATTACGCCCTTGCTGGTTGTGCTGGATCTCACGAGCGTGAGCATCGTCGGCACAGAGGTCGTTGGGATCTGTAACTTTTGGCCACTAGGCCGAGAAAATATCGTAAGTTGTACGGCCAAGAAGAAATGAATCAGCCTTTGAGAAGATCTCGGCCATTGTCCCGCCCATGTCCGCGTCGGAATGGGGAACGAGCCAGCCGCCATAAGGAAAGTCCCCGCTCGTGTCCTCGCGCGGGCCACCTGGCGCCTGCATAACTCCATCAAGCGTAAGGAAAGTAGTCAA